>Ga0308161_1001473_pt1 | contig 28148 bp, 30 predicted proteins | sample PhyFR2_FD_201034 | JGI IMG/M metagenome (GOLD analysis project Ga0308161, IMG submission 201034) | Phyllosphere microbial communities from UC Gill Tract Community Farm, Albany, California, United States - DLSLF.R2 | ecosystem: Host-associated > Plants > Phyllosphere > Unclassified | place: USA...
TGACGTATTACAACGAGGAACGTTTCCAGAGCAAATTAAACGGCCTCTCCCCGAAAGAATTTCGAGAAAAGGCCGCTTTTTGAAACGTACTTTTTTAGTGTCTACTTGACGGGGGTATGACCAGGGGTATGCGTCTTTTTCAGTATAGGTTGCTGGTCAGGCTAAAGCTGATAGGTGCGGCTTAACTAACAGGCGAGTAATCCCGTTCGTATAGTACGCTTCCATTGGCACTGTACATCGTAATCCGTGACAATTGCTCAGCCTGCTGGTGCTGCTGGTCTTGTTCGTCTTGCTTATCCCGTTGTTCCGGTTCGATTCTGCTGTCCATGTAGATGGTCTGCCCCTGCGCCAATTGCAGTGTAGACACCAGCCCACCCCGGTATTCAATCCGAATCTGACGGATATTGGGATCATGGACATATCCATACACACTGCGAAATGCAAGGCCTTCCTGATACTGATTGGGCAGTGAAGCAGCACCTCCCGAGTCAGCGATCTGTACCCTCATATCCCGGTATACTTTCATTATATCCATACTAAGTTCATACCATTTATCATTGCTTCGATAAGCGATGATCAGACCGGCATAGGGAACCTTTTGATACGTTAGACTGTAACTGGCTGCTGTCGCTTGGCCAGTATCCTGACGCTCTACCACATGGATATCACGGTCTGGTATGTCTATTTTGTATAATTTCCAAATCTCCTTTGCAATCAGGGCTTCCAGTGACTTTTCGCCGGGTACAGGCAAACGCTCCCCATAACCTGTAGAACCGGAAAGAGGATCTGACGCCGTATCCCGGTTCAATCGAACTGCATTCGCATCGGCTGCACATACACACAGCAGCAGTACTATGACTATCGTGATCGTATAGATTTTCATTGCGTCGTTCTCCTTAGCTTCCAATTATGTATCTAACCATCATGACATATGCCCGCTCCATTATCCACCTTTTACCAAATAAAGAAATGCTAATAAGCATACATACTGAGCAACCGATTACTTAGACGTTAAAGAACGAACCCTTGCCCTCTAGTTGTCTATTGCTATGCTTATGCCGGATTGCATAGCCAGTTTGACCTTGTGTGCACACCAGGTTGTATACTGAGGATGCAATTCCACTTGAAAATAAGGGGTCCAGCCATGAGTCTATACACGATGAAAGAAATAATCGAACAATGTGAAACCACGGAAGATGCATTGCGTTACTATGAGAAAATCGGTCTACTATCAGCCATTCAGCGCAAAGCTAATGGTCACCGTATTTACAGCCCAGCCGATAAAGAGAGACTACTGCTGATCCAATGCCTAAAAAAAGCCAATATGTCCTTGGAGGAAATGCGCCCTTTTGTCGCTCTTCACCAGAGTCGTGAAGAAGCCATGCAGCCAAAGACAGAACAATTGCTGCGCAGCTACCAGGAGCGAATCAAGCAGCAGCAGGAACATCTGCAGCAGATATGGGATATGATCGAACACAAGTTGAATAGTGGCGAAAATCTCGCCTTTAAGCCTGCTTCGAACTGAGTAATTGATCTTACGATTCGCTGTAAGCATATGGATATGTATGAGCCTGTAGGCTTGATCATGTTACACTGGCAGCGACTAAAGCATTTTATATATGGACTGGGCCAGGGGTTGACCTCGTGTGTGGACAAGGTTGTAGGATGATAATCGGCAGCACACAGCTATCTACAAGGGTAACGCAGCTGTTCGCCGCGATCATTTTCAATAGCAGAGGAGCCCTATGATGAATACAAAAGCAGAGATTGGCAAGACAGGAATTGAGATTAACCGGATAGGATTCGGGGCAGGAGTAGTCGGTAACACTATGATGTATCCGCATGTCACCGAAGAGATGGGACGTACATTAATAGACGCGGTATTACAGCAGGATATTCAGCTGATCGACACTGCTTTTCTCTATGGTATGGGACGTTCGGAAGAGCTGATCGGTGAGGCCATTCGTACTTTTGGTAAGCGCGAGCAGCTGGTACTCTCTACCAAGGCATCTGCCAATATCCAGATGACCGCGACTGGAATTCGGGTAGATAATTGTCCGGCAGCACTAAGACAATCGGTAGAAGACAGTCTGAGACGTCTGCAGACCGATCACCTGGATCTATTTTTTGTCCATTTCCCCAATTCCGATACACCGCTGCATGAGTCGGCAGGCGAGCTTGACCGACTCCGACAGGAAGGTAAAATTCGTGCGATTGGCGCATCCAATCTAAATATGGCAGAGTTACAAGATTTTAATGCGGATGGATATATGGATGTATTCCAGACCGAATATTCCCTGCTGAACCGACAGGCCGAGCAGCAGCTGATTCCCTACTGTCTGGAGCATACCATCTCGGTTATTCCTATTTATCCGCTGGCTTCGGGGCTGCTCGCCGGACATTATACGAGAGAACAGACTTTTCATGATGTGTCCCGGATGAATAATCCGATGTTCCAGAGAGAAGCCTATCTTGCTAATCTGGAGCGGGTAGATGCGCTGAAATCGCTGGCTTCCGACAAGCAAGTATCTTTGCCACAGCTGGCCCTCGCCTGGCTGCTTAACCGTCCTGGTGTAGATCTGATTATTCCAGGTGCTACCCGTCCGGATCAACTGGCTAGCAATATGAGAACGCTTGATGTTGTATTATCCAGTAGTGATATGGATCAGCTGGATATGCTGAGTCGGTAAGTAACAGTATATCCGGTCATCCGATCATGATTGGCGTTTTGAGTTTATGTTACACATAAGAATGCAATAATGCATATAGCCCAAGCGAAGGCTGGTTCCTCCAGTACCCTCGCTTTTTCATTTTCACAAGATCTTTCGTTGGCGCACTCCCACTATTTTAACAAACAAATGTTTATTCCTTTTCTTTTCTCTTCTTTCTCTATTATCTTCCGATCTTCTTCCATCCTCATGATCCAGCACTTGTATAACAGAAAGGTTCATTTCTTGCAGGGGTTGCTTTTCCAGATACATACCGTTAGACTACTATCGACTAACTTATTAAATCTATTTTAAAAAGTATAGAAAAGGAGCCTGTTCCCTCATGCGACCGTTATCCCATAGTACCCAGCAGGTCAAGAAAATCAATATTGAGCTGGTTAAAAATACACTTCGTACGACCGGCACAGGAACCAAAGCGTCTATCGCCAGTCTGACCCGGCTCAGTGTGGCTACCTGTGGCACTATTCTTAATGAACTGGTACAGACCGGCGAAATTCTCGATCTTGGACCTGACGAGTCGAGCGGCGGACGCCCTGCCAGTCGATATCAGTTCAATGCCGATTATGCCAGTCTGATTGGCCTTATTATCCGCACAGAGAGCGGCATCCACTCGATCACCCATGCCCGTGCCAATCTGAACGGAGAGATTCTAGAGCAGTATACCAGAGAATATGAAGTAATCAACATACCGATCATTGAGCAGCTGCTGGATGATCTGCTCGCCCGGTATCATAACGTACAGGCAGTCGGTATCGGGATTCCCGGTGTTGCCCATAATGGACAGATCGGTATTTGTGATGTTGCCGAACTGGCGGGACAGCCGCTGGTACAGATTTTGCAGCAGCGTTACGAGGGTCTGCAGATCATTATCCAGAATGATATGAATCTAACGGTATATGGACTGTATCATGAGCAAAACTATGAAGAAGACAGTAATTTTGCCGTGTTGACGTTCCCCGAGAATCACTATGCCGGGGCAGGTTTTATTATTGGTGGACGTTTGCTTAGTGGTAACAGCTTTTTCAGCGGCGAGGTATCCTATCTGCCATTCGGCATCAGCCGGGAAGAACAGCTAAGGCAGCTACATACACCCGAAGGCGTTCATGCACTGGTCGTTCATACCATCGTCTCGATTATTACGATTATCAACCCGGCTGCCCTGGTCATTACCGGTAGCGCCATCGCACCCTCTATGCTGGAGCAGATCGAACAGGACTGCCGGAAGCAGATTCCGTCCGAACATATGCCGCAGCTGCTGGTCCAGCAGGATACCCGGCGTGAATATCTGACCGGACTGATCACCATGACACTGGAAAGCCTGACCTACCACATTCAGCTGATTGAGCGAAATTAATTGCCCTATTTCACCCATTCTGGAGGACTATTATTGTGAATGCACCTGAACGCAAATTTAACCGAATCTATGCGATGCAGCTGGCGACTATTTTTATCGGCTTTATCGTGTTCGGTATCTCGGAAAATATCAAAGGCCCGGCGATTCCCCGTATCCAGTTCGATTTCAATCTGGATGAACAGCAGCTGGGTACGCTGCTGTCACTCAATGCGCTGGGTTATCTGATTGCCTGTTCATTTACCGCTATTCTGGTACGTCTATGGGGCATCAAGGCTGTCAGTATTATCGCCTTTGGCTCCATGGTCTTGTCCGGCGTATTTATCTATCTGTCCCATACCTATCCGCTGTTCGCTTCATCGTATTTCTTTATGTATATTGGCAACGGGATGCTGGAGATTGCACTGGCGATTCTCGGCGCACGAATCTTCGTTAAAAACACCGGAACCATGATGAATCTGTCCCATTTCTTCTATGGGCTCAGCTCTACGGTGGCCCCGCTGCTGGCGACCGGCGTTATGTCCCTGTCGGTATTCGGTCACGAGCTGGACTGGCGCGGCATGTATCTGGTGATGCTGTCCCTGTGTCTGCTGCCGATCGTGTTTGCGCTGCGCAGTCATTTTCCCGGTGATGATTTACCGCATGAAGACCGCATTTCCATGAAAACACTGACCCGTGATCCTGCGCTGTGGCTAATGGTTCTGATCCTGTCCTTTGGCGTAGTATCGGAGCTAGCAGTCGGCGGCTGGCTCGTCAATTTTCTGGAAAAAGCATATGCCTGGGACACGGTCAAAGCCTCCGGCCTGCTGTCCGGTTTCTTCCTTATGTTCTCTCTGGGACGGCTGTTGCTGGGTCCACTGACCGACCGTATCGGATTCGTACTGTCCCTGATTGTGTTCTCTGCTTTCTCGGCGGTGTGTACATTCGTCGCGATTGCCGGCGGGGAACGTGTCGCTTTTCTGTTTGCCCTGTCGGGAGCCGGTATTGCAATGATCTATCCGACCGTTATGGCATTTATCGCACGCCGTTATCCCAATGGCAGCGATACAGCGATTACGTTTGTCGTGACCTGGATGGGCGTTGGCAGCGTGATCGGGAACTATGTGATCGGCTGGGTTATTGATGGAGTCAAAAATGCCTACGGCGCCGACACCTCGATTGGACTACTGCGCGGACTGCAGGCAGGCTATGGATTCATCGGACTTTGCGCTGCAATCTGTGCAATATCCGGGATTGTATTATTTGGATATTTAAAAAGGCGACAGGAACTGATTTAATTCAGAAAATGTGGTTTCTTGCTCCATTGTATCCTGCAATTGATCATCATAAGGGTAGCCTATACAAATAGTATGCTAAGCGTCATCCTTCTTAGATAATTTCAAGTAAAAAGCAATAGATCTTATCTGGCAGTGCCAGTGGTCTATTGCTTTTTGGTGTCTTTGTTCAAGATAGGGGCAATCCCGTCAGATGTAATTCAGTCTATGTACGTGATATATCATTTAACAGTCAGGCTGATCGCTCCATACTGCCTAACAGCTACTTCATAGCTCACTTAACGAACTATGCTATTTGGAATTAATTGAAATAAAAGTATTCATTGGGATTGGTGCTTGGCTTACGCTGTGGAGCTTCAGTCAAGTGATAGTAAGCGATATTCGCGCATTTCAAATGGTAATTCTGGTAGTAGAAATTATCGCCCCGTTCTACAGCTTCCTTGAGCTGGGCGACCTGCTTGTCATTAACCCCCTGAATGTACAGCTCGGTATTCCCCGTAAATACAATCTTCACATCATACATACAATCACCCTTGAATAATTATTTAACTGCTTAACTAGCATAATGCATTATTCCAATATGGTGGAATAGTCAATTGGTATGTTTTCGATATAAATATAACTCTTTATTTGTCTTTTGAATGACAAGAAATTTGAAAAAATAAATCAGCATCGACCTACTATGATCAGTGTTGATCACACTCTTGATCCTTACGGATTTTCGAGTGTTACGGCGCTAACGAAATATTGCGGGATAAGCCACATTGATGCTTCGTCAAATCCGGTATTTTTAGCAAAGTGACACATCACTTCATTTACCGATTCCTGATTCAGACCTTCATTATCCAGTGTTGCCATGCCATTAGCATCCACAGTATACCAGATTTGCCCCCATCCCATAGGGAATATGAACTCACCTTTGTCATACTGCTTGACCCACGAGATACCGAAACCTTTACCTTGATCGCCACGATCATAGGAACCCAATAATTCAGTGCTTACAACTTTACTCATTTTATTACCTCCAATTTGTTTTTGGGAATTGGCTTTAATCAATAAAGCCTAAGTGTTCCCTAATCAAAACAAATCACCAATTCGCCAATTAAACACTTGGAGATACATGTCTATATTATACTATGATTAATGAACAGAATCCATAAAAAAGGCACTGACTTAGGATATTCTCCATGTTGTCAGTGCCTTTTACTCATGCCGCCAAATCAATTGTTAGTATCCAGTACTACTCATACGTGTAGCCCATACTGCTACCATCCAAATTACAAATAGAACTACAATTATACTGGTTATTATACCGGCTTTTGATTTGAAAAATTTAGTCAAATTAAATCACTCCAATCAGAACTGCTCTTTTGTCCAAGTTTTGCTACCATCAGTATATCCAGTCAGCGTTACAAGGTCAGTTCCATATCTCGCACCAGAACCTTGATATACCAAATCCCAATGAGCATAAACTTTAATTACAGCCGTATTATTTGAAACATATGGCGCATCTTTAGTAAAGGACATAGACAATCCCGGTATTCTACTAAATAAAAACTCTCCATTGCCACCAATAGCTTTACGCACTTGTAGGTTGGAGCTGCTAGTGCCACCGACAGAGTAAGTCAGAGTAATACGGTATTTAAAAGTGTTTACTCCCAAAACCATAGAGTCAAAGTCTTGGTAAACTGTTTTTACTGTTTCCATTGTACCGACAGAACCACCACTATGATGCGGTAATCCCTCATTACTTTGGTTGACTTTGATATCTCCGTTGGCAAGCGTAGTAGGCTTGCCTGACATAGTTGCCTGTAGAACTTGCTCCATAAGAGCTGGATCAGTTACGTATTTAATATACTTTTGCTGATCCGCAGGAGACAATGCTTCGAATTGCTGAACAGTGTCAGCAGAGTCGGGTTGCGTCTTTAAGTATTGTACATAGTCAGCAGGAGTAGTTACTTTGGATTCAGCAGCATAAGTATTTTGCGCAGGCAACAGCGTTATCAGTAGTGCTACAAGAGTCATCAAGCTAAGGATTTTCTTCAAGATTACATCTCCCTTTATTATATTGGTTTGTAGTTCTTGAGCTGAAAATTACCTTTGCCCTCCTTTATATGTATTTTTCTTACACTTTAACCCTAACATCCCTCTTTTGTAATGTCAAATTTCACTGTTATATATTTAGGTACGCTTTTGTTCGTATTTACATATCGCACAAGAAGAACCCCAACCATAATAGGTGTGGGGTTCTCATCAATATTATTATACGCAGTTTTTATTTGAATGAAGTATTCTTTAAATGCATCCGTGAGGTGATGGCTTTGTCACTGACTTGTTTCACATACGGACTGTTTTGGAACTCTTTTTGTTGCTGGATTGTAAATAATTTTTTAGACATTCGTTTCGACCACCGCTCGTTTTTTTATTGTACACAAAAAGACCCTACAAGATGACTTTTTTCAAAGTGTCCATCTTGTAGGGTACAGTTTATATCCAGCTGCCTCTTTTTTATATGCGTAAATCTCAATCATCGGGTTACACTCTTACTGCGGCTCCACATAATCACTGGTATGAGCAGCAAGGACACTACGCCTCCGATGATCGACAATGCAGAGTAACTCGAGCCTGCCACGACCATGTCCGACAATACTCCTCCGGCAGCACCGGACAGGGCAATCAGTACATCCACGGTTCCCTGGGTTTTCGCCCGGGTCGAGGATTCCGTTGAATCGACGATCATAGCCGTTCCGCTAATCAATCCAAAGTTCCATCCCAATCCGAGCAGCACTAGCGCAACAACCAGCAGTACCATCGAATCTCCTGGCGCCCAGGCTGCCACCAATCCTGCCAGCAGCAGGGTAATACCGGATGCTGCAGCCATGGCCTTGCGTCCCAGTTTATCTACCAGCACACCCGTAACAAGTGACGGCAGATACATCGCTCCGATATGGAATCCGATTACCAGTCCAATCGCTCCCAGTCCATGCCCATGATGACCCATATGAACCGGTGTCATCGTCATAATCGCGGTCATCACCATCTGTGTCAGAATCATAACGATAGCTCCGGCAGTAATTCCTCTTTTGTTCTCGGCATGAGGGCTAGCTGCCGGCTGTGATTTATCCAGGCTGTCCACTCTGGCAGCTTCAATCATCCGTGAGACTGTCAGGGGATCAGGACGCAGCCAAATGAACAGGACAATCCCTGCCAGAATGTAAGCGGCGGCTGCCAGAATAAATGGCCCTGCCATCGCAGGCACACCGACTGCAAGAGCCACATTGCCCATGACATTGACCAGATTCGGTCCGGCGACCGCACCGAATGTAGTAAATACCATGGTCAGACTGACAGCGGTCGCTCTCTGCCGACTGTTAGCCAGATCCGTACCGGCATAACGTGCCTGCAAATTAGTCGCCGATCCCGCTCCATAGATGAGCAGAGACAGGAACAGCAGAAAGACATTATTCAGTACAGCCGCCAGGATAACACCCAGCGCACCTAATCCACCGGTTATAAATCCGGCTCCCAGTCCGATTCCTCGGCCACGACGCTGGGAGAGTCTACCTACCAATAGAGCAGCCCCCGCTGATCCAAAAGTAAACAAAGCAGACGGTACTCCCGCCAGTGCATCCGTACCGAGCATCTGCCGCGCCAATAGCGCACCGACCGTGACCCCGGCAGCCAATCCCGCTCCACCAAAAATTTGTGAAATGCTTACGATCCAAAGGGTACGCTTGTATAGTGCATGCTGCTTTTCTGCGGAATGAACATATTCCTGCAATCGTGCCGACTGGCTATTCGGCATACTAATACTCTGATTATGCGACATCTTCTACTCTGCCTTTCCGGTATATAAATAATCGTGCATACCCTTGCTCCAAGTATGAACGATCATAACACGCAGCAAAAAAGCCACACAATATAATAATTGTGTGGCGAACAATATTAGATGAGCGTATCCAGTAGATTTCGGAGAATAATTAATCCCTGCTCCAATTCTTCTGCCGTGCCCGGTGCACATACCGAGATACGCACCGCTCGCTCAGGCATACTACTGCCGACGACAAAACGTTCTGCAGCATATACCTGCACGCCCTGCTGAGCTGCCAATGCTTCGAATTCTGCACCGGTGATTCTGCCCGGCAGCAGCAGCCAGCGGAATATCCCCGTCTCTGCACCGAGACAGGTGTAGTCTGCCAGATAGCGGTTAACGATCTGGTTTCGGTATGTATTCTGCTGCTGATGATTGGCGATTAGCGTCTCGAACTGATTCGATACAATCGTGCGGGCAGTCAGTTCGGTCAGCAGCGGTGACACAGCGATATTGAGATTATACAGTGCCTTGATCATCGGTTCCTTGAATGCTTCCGGTACAGCGACATAAGCCATACGCAGACCGGGAGCCATCGATTTGGATAGGCCGGCAATATGGATCACGTGCTCCGGGGCAAGGGACGCGATAGCAGGCAGCGGCTGATCGGTCAGTAGATGATAGGATGCATCTTCAACAATAAATATATTGTACTGCTCAGCAATAGCGGCAATTCTGGAACGGGTGTTCATCGACATGACCGAAGCGGTTGGATTATGGTAATCCGGGATGAGATAAATGCCTTTGATATTCTCATTCCTGCATGCATATTCCAGAGCATCCGGACTCATCTCATACTGCTTCGAACGAATCGGTACCAGCTGCACATTCAGCATGGCAGCAGCTGTTTTGAGACCTGGATAGGTATGAGAGTCAGCGCCGATACGATCTCCCGGCTTGCATAGACTGGCGAGTACAGCCGCAATCGCATTTTGTGCTCCATTAGATAGCAGAATACGGTCTGCAGTGATATCGAAGCCGCCTTTGCGCATCAGCTTCACGGCAGCATCCTTTTGCCAGAGACTGTCACCGGCACGACCATAGCCAAACCACTTGGCGTAATCCGTCTCCTGCAGCATACTTTTGAGCTGGTGAAGCAGCGGCCCATAGGAAGCATCATCCGGCAAGGTGGCGCCCATCTCGATCAGATGCTGCGGCTTTGTATCCTCCAGCAGATAGCCGCTCGACAACGCATCATACGATACAAAGGTTCCGATTCCTACCGTTGCACTGAGCAGTCCTTTTAGTTCGCAGACCTTGAATGCTTTGGAAATCGTGCTCAGATTAAGATCTAGATAATCCGCCAGCTCCCGTTGGGGTGGAAGCTTGGTGCCAGGTAACAGCAGACCGTTCATAATATCCTGTTCCAACTGTCCGGCCAGCGCCTGGTAAATAGGCTTTTGCGATTTGTCGATCTCCGGCTTCCAGCTCATCGGGTAATGTTCAAATGAATTAATGGGCATGATACGCATCCTTTTTATACTTTTATATGATGGTACTGATTATAGAACAAAAATGGCAGTCTGCGTAAAGATGAATCGTTCTCTTCTCCATAAGGTCCTGTGGGCCTATCCCTTAAAAGTTACCTGCACATAATATAAGTCTATAGTTGAATATCTCTCTTCTTTTAACTTATATATAATATAGTTTTGGGGAAAGGAGGAAATAATCAATAGATTTAACATTCATTCCAGTAAACAGGCTGATATCAGCGAGACTCTTCAGCAAATAGGTGGTTACCGTATATACGATTGTTATACATATCGTACGAAATGAATACAAGCCCATCCAAATAAGCATAGCGAGTTTTGATAGAAAGTTTGGTATCCAATCGCTTCTCGTCATTACAGACAGAGGCAGCAGAACGAAATGAATACAATACATAGAGGTATGGAGGATTTGTTATTATGATGAATGAACATATGGATGCAAATGCAGCCCGAACGGTGCACAATCAACAAGTGTATCAGCAAAATGCAAGAGACGAATGGAAGGACCTGTATGCGGGATTCTGGAAAAGATTTCTGGCGACCTGTATCGATTCTTTTATTCTACTATTGTTAGCCGGCATTATAATCGGTTTCGTGGTTTTGATGCTTAATCTGAATGGTGATATGAATACTGGTTATGCTAATGAACCGATGTCGACAGGCAAGAGCGTCTTTGTTGCACTCTTTCCATTTCTGCTCCTATTGCTGGAACTGGTCTTCCCATGGCTGTACTACAGTATGTTTGAGCATTCCAAATATCATGCTACTCCAGGCAAAATGGTACTTGGTATTGTAGCGGTAGACCAACAGTATCGCCCACTGAGCTTTGGCAGAGCCAGCGGACGATATTGGGCACAGCTTCTGAATGGATTCACGCTAAATATCGGCTTCATGGTCGCTGGCTGGACAACACACAAGCAGGCATTGCATGATCTGGTTGCTGGTACATATGTGGTGAACAAACATGCCCTGGAACGCCTGCATCAACAGCAACGTGAATATGAGCAGCAGCTCCAGGAGTATAACAACCAGATGGCTGCGCAGAAGAATATACTCTAAATGAATATATGCTAAATAACTATATTCTAAATTCAAGCGTACAAAAAGACGACTGTTCCCAGTCGTCTTTTTGGCTTATCTATTGCTCATCTATCACTGTTGCTTGCGGATATCTATGGATTGCGGATACGATAGCTGACCTTTACAATGCTTATCTCCCTGATCCGGTTCTTCTATTCCTGAGGTTCAGCTGATTATGCAGCAGCTCCCACTTCGTACTGGTTATCGCCAAAATGTTGAACAACCAGCTTTGTCTTCCAGATTAAACTGGATCATTTCCTGCAGTAATTCATAATTGACTTCGCTTTTCCAGGGAATCCGAAACAGCTGGTTGGTATGGGTATAACCTGCCTGTACAATCTGCTGTGCAAAGCGGTCAATTCCTGCTTTTTCCGGTGCGACAGAGAGGTGCTGTTTGGCTGTACTGAATGCAATAATAAACGTGTCGTGATCCGTGAACATGGGCTGATTCCAGGCAATTTTGGGAACCAGATCCGAAAAGGTCTCGCCTACCCATGATAGTACATGTTCCATACGCTCCCGCTGCTGTGGATCATTCATCGAACCCAAGTATTCTGCAAATACTTCCATTGGTCTTCCCTCCTGAATAGAATATTCAAACTGTACCACTGGTCATTCTGTCCTGATCGCTGCGACGGGCAATATTGTAGTCTTTATTTCAGTTTGAAGCGTCTGGAAGTACTTTACAAGTGTTTTATGTACTCTTCTTTCCTCCGAAATTATAGTCGATTTACGAGTTTGCACCTGTCTGATCCATTCTTCATAGAATGCGCAAAAAAGGCTTATCCCCCTGTCTTTGATAAAGACTGCAGGACAAGCCTTTTTCTAATGAAATTACAGGATCAGGCAGAGCCGTCTCCCACTTCTTTACGGTTCATACTGCAATAGACAGATTGCCTTACCATACCGTCACATTGGAGCTGCCGCTGCTCTGATAACCTTCAGTCGCCATGACCTGATACGACCAGGTGCTGCCAAGTTTCATACCGTGACTGGCCCATGCTTTTACATGGTTGCTAAAGGTGATCGTAGCATTGCTGCCGGTCGGACGCTTCGTCTGACGTACACTCCAGTATTGGGTGAATGTTTTGTGGTCGCCTTCGATCGAAGGTGCATCATAACGGGTGGTTGTGTAGATATCATATACACCGCCGTCGCTGGTAACCGTTCCTTTGTATGTACCAGTCGGACGGTACGTTCCCCAGCTGTCTACGACATAATATTCAATCAGCGAATTGCGGGTCCAGCCGTACAAGGTCAGATAGCCGTTACCGGATGGTGCCCACAGTCCTGCATTATAGTTAATCACTCGATTCGGTGAACCGGTCGTCCAGCCTTTACCTACGACAAAGTTGCCGGTATTTTGCCAATTTACACTGTAGTTACCGCCGGTTCCATTCACCGAATTCACTGTACCGCCGCCATCTGTCCAGTTTTGCCAATAATCTGTAGCTGCGCTGGAAGTAGCTGCGAACACACTGGAACTCATGGAAATCGCCAGGATGGTCGTGAGGAATTTCTTTTTGAATGTAGACATATTGTGCCTCCTCTGAGAAATAGATTGTTGGCATCACCTATAACAACCGTTTGTATGGTGTTATGAGTAGAGTGATAGCCACAATCTATATATTCCATATTAAGTAACAAAATCCTTTTTTAACATGTTGATATCAACATATAATATAAACGAAGTCGAGCTGGAAATATGTAATACACAGAAAGGTGATGGCACTGCTATCCTGGTTGCCATAACTTTATATTATCCGATCCGATGACGATGATCTGGAAATCGAATAGTCTGCGGCAACCTCCACTCCTCCAGAGTACGCAACAAAGGCTGTCGAATCATCGACAGCCTCGCGCATTATACATGTTAAATAGGGTATATCGTTATTCCATAGTATGTCATCCGCTGCCTGTTTGGAACATACAGCTAGATCGTTAGCCTGCTCGTTATTCATGATGGTATAGGCTCTCTTGCTATTAAATGAATTGAACTAACATTTACCCAATCGCAGTTCATAAAAGTACTGCACAATCGGATGTTTGAGCTTGATCGTACTGCTCATGCTGAGAATTCGCTTTTTGCCTACACGGCGGTCCATCAGTGCCAGAATATTCAGCAGGATATCACTGCTTTCCAGACTATCTTCGATCGAACTTGCCAGAAAACGGGTAGCTACAGCAGTAAAATTGGATTTACTGAGCGCTGTCTGGGCAGTCAGGATTTCTTTGGCATAGGTTGTCACTTTGCGATTTCTCGCCATTACCTTCATGCGTTCTTCCGGTACATTCCCGTTGGTTTCTTTGCGGATCGCTTCAATCTCTTCCGGGCTGACCGGAATCTGCAGTTCCGGATCAGTCTTGATTTCCTGCTCCGTCTGATACCAGCGAATCGGGCTGGTCTTGTCGTTCATATTGAAGATATTTTTCTTGTCTACCGTAATATAGCAGTTTCCCGATTTGCCGGTCATATAACTGTAACTGGTCGCCCGGTACTCCACTCTTCCATCCAAGGCAGGAGCCAGAAAGCTCTCCAGATTTTGCTTTAATTTACTCCAGGACATGTATCCTCCTATGTTCTCAAAGCCGGTACCACTGATGTGCACAGTGAACTGGCTATCTTTAGCCTCATTTTTTATCTTCCTGATCAATTTGCAAAGAGATATTGGCGTTATTTTTATTATACTTGATGTGCTGCTGTCGTTCTATGATTCTGCTATTTTGAGCATAAAACGATTTATTGGGATGCTAATACCTAATCTGCATTCGCAATTATCATAATAAAAAGCCGTCTGCGTTTTGTCACCACGACAAAAGCAAACGGCCATTTTCAACGAATCAACTTACTTCAGACTTCGTCCACCGTCTCCATCTGCTTCGCCAAAAACTCATCCAGCATCGCACGCACTTCATCGGTCGACCGTGCACTCATCAGCTCATTGCGCAGTTCACTCGCTCCCCGGAATCCGCGGACATAGATTTTGAAAAAGCGTGGCAGTGGCTTGAACGAACGAGGTTCAATCGCTGAATACTTGTCATGCAGATCCATATGCAGTCTTAATAGATTCAGCAGATCCTCGCTGCTATGCTCTCTCGCTTCCTGCTCAAAAGCAAACGGATTACTGAAAATCCCGCGTCCGATCATCACACCGTCCACACCATACTTTTCGACTAGTTCCAATCCGGCTGCACGGTCAGCAATATCGCCATTAATCGTCAGCAACGTATTCGGTGCGATCTCGTCACGCAGTTTTTTGATCTCGGGAATCAGCTCCCAATGGGCAGGGACTTTGCTCATCTCATCCCGTGTTCGCAGGTGAATCGACAGATTCACAATATCCTGCTGTAGAATATGAGTCAGCCAGCCGCGCCACTCGTCGACTTCGGTGAAGCCAAGCCGCGTCTTCACGCTGACTGGCAGGCCGCCGGCTTTGGCTGCCTGGATAATCTCGGCTGCGAGTTCGGGACGGCAGATCAGACCGCTGCCTTTGCCATTCTCGGCTACATTCGGTACCGGGCAGCCCATATTGATATCGATTCCCTTGAACCCCTGCTCCGCCATACCAATACTCATCTGCCGGAAGTACTCCGGTTTGTCTCCCCAGATATGCGCCACAATCGGCTGTTCATCCTCGGTGAACATGAGCCGGCCGCGTACACTATGGTGCCCTTCCGGGTGACAATAGCTCTCCGTATTCGCAAATTCAGTAAAAAATACATCCGGTCTGGCCGCTTCACTTACAACATGACGAAAAACAACATCCGTCACATCCTCCATCGGTGCCAGTATGAAAAAAGGCTTTGGTAATTCACGCCAAAAGTTGTCTGTCATTTTAAAAATCCTTTCATGGTATATAGCTGTAAGTCTTCATTCTGTATTTATATTTAGACGGCTATTAAATTTGGAAATCGTAGGATAAAGCAGCTGCAGATAGCAGTACCTGCTCTGCATGTCTTGCGCATGGTACTACGTTATCTGCCAAAAAATATACAGCAGTAAGCACTATACATACAAGGTAACGATATAGACCTCCATCATTATACTAGATTGCATAGCCAAAACAGAAGGTTAATTTCTTCTTTTGGCTAATTCATCAGGTATATCTCTATTAGTAAGCGCTATATTGATAGCTTCTTTGGTATAGGTATACTTTTTCTTTTGCGGGAAAAAGTCGACCTGCTCAAGCGTAAGCGATTGCAGCAAAAAGCTCAGGTCTCCATCCTGCACATCCCAGAAACGGATGGTTTTCAGATTGATCATATGCGGTACAAAAGAGAGCGTTTGGATATCCGACAGAAATAATTGCCGAATCGATGTATTGCCCTTTAATACAGTATAGTCGGTTATTCGTTTACATTTCTCTATGTATAATTCGGCGAGATATGTGCATTCATTAAGCCCCTCCAGATCAGCGAGCCGTGGGCTGTGAGTAATCTGCAGAGATTCCAGCATTTGCAGTGAATCTATACCGGTTAGAGTTTCTATACTACTGCTGCTGATTCGTAGGCTGATAAGAGAAGATAGCGAACTCAGACAGCGGCAGTCTTTATTTTTGGTTCCTGCCAGCAAGAGATGCTGTAAGTTAGGAATGTCGATCAGTTCAATCTCTCCGTCAGCTCTCGTGATATAGAGAGTATGTAGTCCTTGAAGCCGCGAGAAATCCAGCCGATCTTTGACATAAGTGAGACTGAGATGCCGGAGATGAGGCAGAGAATAGATCGGTTCCAGAGATATTTTTTTTAATGGAATCTCTTCATCTATTGTCAGGAAGTAAATATACGGTTTGTTGGCTAGCGGAGCAAGATCCAGCTTGGTCCCTGAATGATTTGTATCTTTTGGGATAGGGATGATCTTCAAATGATGAATATCTTGTTGATCCATGTATTGAACGCCTTTGGCTAATTGATGCAGCGGGACTTCCAGATAACCAGCATCTTCATTGTAAATAAACTTTACCAACGCATTCCCTCCTGTTTGCTTGGACTCTGTGTATCGCCATAATGGACATATCATTAGAAGCATGCACGCGAGTACGTTCATTAATTGCTTATGCCTTATGTTATTCCTCAACACTTCCTTTAGAAGAAGCATAAAATACATCACTGTGCATATTCTGAATACGGTCCCAATTCCGGGGATTCATCATGTCGAGAGAAGCGCCCTTTAGGATGGTCTGATACAGTTCGGTTTTCTCTTCCAAATGAGCAATATGCCGCTGTGCTTCTTCCAGTTTGATCTTCGCCGATTCTTTGTGCTCCATCATAAGCTCATAACGCTGCTGAATCGTCGTATCGCCTTCGAGGCAGAGATCAACGTACATTTTAATCGTTTCAATCGACATGCCCGATTGCTTGAGGCACCGGATACCATGCAGCCAGTTGATCGATTGCTCGTCGAATAGTCGAATATTATTCTGATTTCGCTGTACGCTGGGTACCAGCCCTTTATCTGTATAAAAGCGGATCGCATGCTCGGTAAGCCCTGTGATCTGTGCAGCATCTTTGACCGTATACATGGAATTCCCTCCCGAAAAATAAATTTTCATCTTCCTCTTGCCTTCGTGTAAGACGAAGCTATTAGGCTTACTGTAATGCAAGCCGCTGATAAATGGAAGTCTATCGATCAGATCGATGACGAACTGCGCGGCAGCATATCTTTTACTTTTACCATTCGGGAGGAATAACGATGCAGACTGTTACATTAAACAACGGTATAGAAATGCCAATTATCGGCTTTGGGGTATATCAGGTGCCAGATGCTGAAGAATGCGAGAATGCGGTATATGAAGCTCTGATGGCAGGTTATCGCCTGATCGATACAGCTGCTGGTTATGTGAATGAGGAAGCGGTCGGACGTGCGATCAAGCGCAGTGGTATCCCGAGAGAGCAGCTGTTTGTGACGACCAAGCTGTGGGTGCAGGATGCCGGCTACGAGAAGACCCAACAAGCCTTTGCCCGTTCTATGCAAAAGCTGCAGCTGGACTACCTTGATCTGTATCTGATTCACCAGCCGTTCGGCGATTACTATGGTGCCTGGCGCGCGATGGAGGAGCTGTACCATCAAGGAAAGATCAGAGCGATCGGTGTCAGCAACTTCCTGCCTGACCGGCTCATGGATCTTATCATGAACAACGAGATTACACCCGCAGTGAACCAGATCGAGACGCATCCTTTTTACCAGCAAAACGAGAGTGCTGCTTTCCTGAAAGAGCATGGCGTATATCATCAGTCATGGGCTCCATTTGCCGAAGGGTTGAACAATATGTTCGGTAACGACGTACTGGTCGCTATTGCAGCCAGACACAACAAATCGGTCGCCCAGATTGTGCTGCGCTGGCTGGTACAGCGTGACATAGTAGTCATTCCCAAGTCCGTTCGAAAAGAACGCATTATCGAGAACTTTGATATTTTCGATTTTGAGTTGGATGCAGAGGACATTCGGCAGATCGCGTCTCTGGATACAGGCAAGAGTCTGTTCCTGTCCTACCTCGATCCGGAAGTTGCCAAGAAGATGGGCAGCTGGAAGATTGATCTGTAAAGTTGGATATAGATAGGCTATCTCTGTGGCAAATAGGTAAAATCATTATCCAGTCAGCCTTATTATTGAACAAAAAAGCAGCCGATTCTCCAGGGAGTGTCGGCTGCTTTGGTATTCATCTATTCGCGAGTGAGCGGATTTTCCAGCTCTGCTTGGCCCATCAAACTGTCCGTCTGTTTTCCATCAACCAGCAGCTGAATATTTTTTACTTCGTCAAATTGAAAAAGGGTCTTTTTCAAAGCATCGAGCGCCAGAATCTCTCCGGAAGATCCCATGCGTGCTTTATCCGGAATATGCACATCCAGTGTCAATGTCTCTTGCTCCAACTTGGCGGAGAGCAAGTCAATATTCTCCCACAAAGGAATAAGCTCTTTTTGATCGCTCTGCTGGAGAGCTGCATAAGCTGCACTGTATTTCTCCGAATCCTCTTTAAACGTAATGGTCTGTGTATGTGGTTCCAATTGCATGACTTGAACATCCGAATAATACACTTTGATCTCCTGGGACTTCTCTTCTTGATTGTCCTTGGTATCTGCCGGTGCCGGCTTATTCGTTACAGGATCAGAACCTTGAACGGTAGTGGCAGCAGGCTTACTCTCGCAACCGAGGGCGAGTACGCTCAGAGCGCATATGATGATCGCCAGATAAATTCCTTTTTTCATAATCCACATCCTCTTTATTTAATTCGTATTTTATAATTCCAGATATTCTTTGATGCCATCCACAATCGCTTGTGCCGCTTTATTCTGATTGTCTTCTGACATCATGGCTTCTTCCTCTTCTTTGTTGCTCAAGAATCCAATTTCCAGGAGGACAGCCGCCATCGTGGTTTCCCGAATAACCTGAAAATTTTGATTTTTAACTCCGCGATCTGTAAATCCCAAAGCCTGAATCAATTTTTCATGAATACAATTGGCTAATTCTTTGCTACTTTCTCGTTGGTAATAATACGTCTCCGTTCCTTTAGCCTGGGGAGAAGCCAGGACGCTGTTGGCATGGATGGATACAAATACATCCGCGCCGAGATCATTGGCCAGCTTCACTCGTTCCGGTCTGGTAGGGTAGACATCTGTCTCGCGAGTCATAATTACTTCTATACCGGGTTCATTTTGTAAAAGAGCCTGCACTTTAAGGCTTAGCGCAAGGGTAAAGTCTTTCTCATGTTTTTGTGTGATACTTATTGTTCCCGGATCTGTGCCTCCATGGCCTGCATCAATAACGACTATCTTTTTCCCATTATCTACCGGGAGGGCAGAACCGGAATCGTTCACCATGTCCAGATCAAGAATAAACTTGCCGGTACTGGTCTGCGGTTGGTACTGAACAGAGCTGACATTGTTCAGTTCCATAACCACACGAACCTGGGCAGGATTATTTTGATACAGAGAATAACGTATTTCCTTCACATTGGGAGAATCGCTCGTATCGAGTCTTGCTATCGCTCCTGGAGAAGGTGCGTTTTCCATATTGCCAAAATTGGTAGCTGGGAAATCCAAAACAAGACGCTCCGGATTTTTGAGCTCTGTGATCACCGGATTAATCTCGCGATCCAGCGAGACCACCAGCTGGTTATTGACATAATTGATCTCATGAATCCAGTTCGTGGCTACTGCATTCCCGCTATCAGGCAGCGGTGCATCAGGTGTACTGCTGACCAGACTGGCCAAAGTCACTATTTTATCGCTATTGTTCCACTCTACTCCCAGCCCCATCGCTTCACTAACAAAACGCAAAGGAACAAAAACTGTATTTTGGATAATCTGGGGAGCTACTCCGAGCTTTACTGTCTTGTTACCTATAGAGGCTGCATTCTTGCCTACTGTCAATGAAACGGTTTTAGATCCTTGCTGAATATGTACATTTTGTGTAGCTTGATCCCAATTTACTTGAAACTTCAAATTTTCGGCAACTACACGGATTGGAATCATAATATTATTTTGCATATTAACGACTCCGACATCCTGGGGTAGACTCAGTTCCTGACCATCCAAAACGATCCGGGTTTGATTTGCCGCTGCATCAGTCTGTGTGGGGATCAGAAAAATCAAAATCATACTAAACAGTAACAGCATTATTGAATTTTTCATTTTACACCTCGGTTTTAAGTTACATAGACTCTATTTTCAGTAGAATACGAAAGTAGCTATGCCGTTATACAGCTATACTTTATCAGAGAAAATCACAGAATGATCTCCCTCTTCGAAATAAGACTCTCCTCCAATCAGGGATATTATGCCAGCCTTATCGTGTACGTCGAATTGCATTAGAAGCAATCTTAGTACGATAAGTTGCCCAGCTTGCTAAATGTAAAACGTTATTGCATGATAAAAGTTGTGAAATAAATGATTTTTATCCAGTATTATTCAAATTGCAGTTTTTTATGTAGTTTATTCCACCCAATCAAAGGAGAATCCGAATTATGAAACGATTGACCAAAGCTATTCTGACTTCATCACTTGCTGTCGCCCTGCTCGCAGGCAGCTATGCTGGTATGAACAAAGCCCATGCTGCCAGTTCAAAGGATGATATCTCCATCATCGTCAATAATGAAACGGCCAACGTAGATGTAACACCCTACATCCGGGATGGAGCTACCCTGGTACCGCTAAACGCGATCAAAACGATCCCGGATGTTCAGATTTCCTGGAACAACAACAGTAAAATCGTCACCGTCAACAACAGCGGACAGAAATCTACATTGAAAGCAGGCTCCACTACAGCTACCATTATCGGACACCAGGTTAAGCTAACCAGCGCAGCCGAAATGAAAAATGGACGCATTATGGTTCCGATCCGCTTTATTACATCTGCGGCTGATGCTTATGCATATTGGAATGCAGAGCAGCGCGCCGTATATGTCGCCAAGCCATCAACCACACTGGCCAAACAGCTTCAATCCAGCGACACCGCTACAGCACGTAATGCTGCGATTCGCTTTCCCGCAGTCGACAAAACAGGCACCTTGCTGGAGACACCAGAGACAGGCGACAATATGCTGTATACGACCTACTTCCCCAAAAATAAAGTAGATGAGTTCTTCAAACAACATATGGATATCGTGAATTACTATCGCATTATCAACAATCATGCCGAACTGCTGTGGTCCGCAAAAGTAGATCTGAAGCAACAAGTCAAAAACACGAATCTGCCTATAGTTCCCTATAAAATAATAGAGTCTAAAGGCAAAATGCCATCGATTCCGACAGGTGGAGTCTACTTTGCTTTCTCTCTTCCGGGAGCATTCCATTATGGAATCATCGATAAAAACGGCAAAGTGACAGAACTACCAACCGCTACACCCGAACAAAGCCAACAGGGTATCTTCAATATACCGGAAGAAGAACAGCTGAAATAGACAGAGCGACGATTTTAAGCCAATATCTCATCGTCAATATTTCCCCTGGTACCTCTTGGTACGAACAGAATCTGTCTGTCCTGTAATTCCATCAAAAAACAGCAATCAGATATCGATTGCTGTTTTTTTGATAAGTATCTATTATTCATCTAATCCGATATTCATCCAATCCGACTCGCCAAATAGAATCTACTTTGGATACATTTCCTTTAGATATCCTTTGCCAAAGTCAGTCGCATTCCTGCAACTCGCCTCTGACATCATCTATTACTGCGCCGTATATCCCCCGTCTACCACAAACTCCGAACCCGTTGAAAATTTGGACTCGTCCGAAGCAAGGAACAGCGCCATATTGGCCACATCCTCGGCTTCTCCAAGATGCCCCATCGGATGCAATGAAATCAGGTACTTCAACGTCTCCGGATCTTCGCCGATCATCGGTGTGTTGATATATCCCGGATGGATGCTGTTCACACGGATCTTGTACGGAGCCGCATGCAATGCAGCCGACTTGGTCAGTATGCGTACGCCGCCTTTGCTGGCATTGTAAGCCGCGATACGCGGATCACCAATCAGACCTTCGATCGAGGAAATGTTAATAATCGATCCGCCATGCTCTTTCATATGGATCACTCCATATTTGGTTCCGAGGAAGACGCCATTCAGATTGACGTCGATCACTTTTTTCCAATCGGAATAGCTAGTCTCTTCCACGTTACCCTGCAGCCCGATGCCCGCATTATTCATCACGATATCGACCTGTCCAAATGTCTCTTCTGCTTGCTTGAATACATGCTGCCAATCCTCTTCCAAGGTGACGTCATGTTGGAGGAAGAGGACTTTGCCACCTGCTGCTTCTACCTGTGAGACGATCTCCTCTTTGCGAGCTTCAGTAATGTCTGTCAGAACTACATTCGCACCCTCCTGTGCAAAACGAATACCGGATGCCAGGCCGATGCCGGACGCTCCTCCTGTGATTAACGCCGTTTTTCCTTCGAGTCTTTTCAATGTAGTTCATCCTTTCTGAATGGAATGAGCAGTTATGCAAATAAAGCTGATGTACCAGCTTTGCTTCTCGTTGAACAGGCAGTTACACTCCTACTTGCCGCCGCTACTATATCAATTTTACCCCTATAGGCAGATCGGTTGAATTCTTTATGTTAAATAAAAGAAGCTAATTGCTTATTCTCAGAATCCCTGTCTCAAGCGATCTCTGGCACAGGCAAGCTTGATCTTCAGATCCTCCAGCCACTCCGGTGCATCTATAATATCCGAACCTTCCAGCGACCATAGCAATTTCGAGAATTGATACAACTTCATGAACCGCTGCAAATAGGGTAGCGCTCTCATATCTTCGTCACTGAGCGGACGAACCAAACGGTAGCCTTGCAGAAAGGACTTCACTTGCGAATGGTCCAGATTCATATCATCGTCCAGAAAATCATCCAGCGCTGTAACCAAATCCTGCACATACCAACTGTAGAACGCATCATCGAAATCAATCACGGTAAACAAGCGACGATTCTCTTGATAGAACAGATTGTCCAGCTGAAAATCATAATGGATTAAACCGAAATTGTTGCTGGAGATTGGCAAAGAATGCAGCTGTGCTGTCAGTATACGCAGCTCTTCTACAGCTTCTTTTTCATCTGGATGAGCCTGTAATACCGTGTCTATGTTTTGCAGGATATCCTGCCAGCTCCACCTTGCCACCTGAATAGGTTGATACGACATGGCTAGCTGGTGCAGAGTGGCAAGCGATCTCCCCCAATCTTCACACTGCATTTCGGTAATATCCTCATCCAGAGCAGCCCCTGCAGCTGCCTGAAATACAACAGCAAAATAGGTTCCTCCATCATGTGCCAGCGTCTCCACGTATCTGCCATGTACAGAACGAATCGGAGCAACACAAGGATAGTTATGGGACAACAGATACTCCATGTATTCAAGCTCTGCCGTAATCTGCCGAATAGAATGTTCCTGATCCGAACTGAATCGCAAAAAGTATCGTGTCTGCTTGTGCTCGAATGCATATACAAAGTTGGAACTGGCACGCCAGAATAACAAGCTGCTCTCGTCATGTTCCCAATGCTGGATAAGCTCCTGGGCGATAGCATCCCCGGACAAGCCTTTGACCATATTGCTTAATTTCATCATTTCGTTGTTTCCTCCCGTTAGCCATGAGAGGACTGCATTTCACTAAGAGGACAGCCCTCTCATCACTATGTAATTTGGATTAGTTACGCTTTTCAAAACCCATCACTCCTTTCAGGTTTGGGAATAACTTACAGCTATAGGTTATCATAAAATGTAACTAATGTATGGTTAAAATAACTTTAAGCTATTTCTCTAGGATATGCATGATACCTATGATTTAAGCAGCTCTAATTATTCGACGAATTGAACATTGAATTTTCATGGAATGAACGACCTATTAATATAAAAGAATAGAAGTGAGTAATAACATCCATAAAAATGTGTACTGCCTTCTCTCTGCAAGATATTATATGAATACCAACATAGATAAGGAGTTATACATTTATGAAAGTATTTATTGCAGCAGTAATCATTATGACACTGCTCTCTGCTTGTTCTTCCGGAACAGGAAAAGACAAAGAGCCACCTGAGACAGTTGCCAAAGATGAATTCACTCAAAATGTAACATCTGGAAAACAGGCAATGAAGAATGAATACTATAGAGCCGCTCTTCATTATTTGGAACGGGCTAAAATTGATAAACCTACCGATAAAGATTTGGAAGTTTTGATGAAAATGGCAAAGGATGGCGTTCGAGAAAGCTTACAGAAAATGAAGCCACGAAGCAGTTTTGCAGAGAAATATGCGGACTACGAACAATTAAAAATATCGCAAGGAGAGGAACCCAGTTGGCGAGAGTGGGAACTTGATCGACTTAATCAAAATAGTAAGCGTGATCAGGGTGTCGATAAGAACGGAAAGACTTTTGAAGAGTATGTAGCTGATGCCGAGATAAAACAAACAGAACCTGGGAAATTGAATTACGAGAGCTTATTGGATGAATGGCTTATGAATTATGATCATTAAAAAAACTCCTAACCATTACGGTTGGGAGTCTTTTTATTTATTTCTACGTACAGGTCAAAAAATCACTTCTTCACGAGACGATCTGCTTGCTCCAACACAAATTTTATTCCTCCAGCAACACAATTTCTTCTCCCTGCTGCTGTCTCATTCGGATATTGTCTGTTCCCCAGGAACACATAACTTCAACGATACGATTGGCTGTAACGCCGTATTCGGTCAGGCTGTATTCGACTTTGGGCGGCATCTGCTGATATACATATCTGGTGACCAGTCCGTCTCTCTCCAGTTCCCGAAGCTGCTGGATCAGAACCTTTTGCGAGATGCCTTGAATATTGCGTTGAAGCTCACTTGTTCTCTTGGTACCGTTCATTAATAAGCATATGATCAAAGCTTTCCACTTACCGCCGATTACTTCAAGGGTTGCTTCGATGCCCATATGATATTGTTTCATAGTATAACACCTCATTCATGCAACTAGATGGAATCAGCTTAACAACTTATTGTTACATATAATTTTCACATGGTCCACTACTTACCTTGAGGTAACCATCTTACTTTATTGTGTGTATTTTCTTTTTTCTGAGTCTGCAAGATAATGAGAATGTTCCACCAATGAAGATAGACGCGGTAAAGATACACTTTTGGACATCAGCTTAAAAAGGAGTTTTTATAATGAAAACATTAGTCATTTTAGCACATCCTAATATTGAAATTTCTAAAGTAAACCAGCGTTGGAGAAAAGAATTACTGCAGTATCCTGGCGATATTACCATCCATGAACTATACAAAGAGTACCCTGACTGGAATATTGATGTCCCACACGAGCAGGAGAAGATGGAAGCCTATGATCATGTTATTTTCCAATTTCCGTTTTATTGGTATAGCTATCCACCCTTACTCAAAAAGTGGTTTGATGATGTGTTTACATATGGATGGGCTTATGGATCGGCGGGAAATAAACTTAATGGGAAAAAGCTGGGGCTTGCTATATCCATCGGTGATAAAAAGGTAAATTATACATCTGAAGGTTCCGTTTCCTTTACAGTGGATCAATTGATTACGCCATTCGTAGCCAGTGCCGTGCATGTAGGTGCGGTAGCACTTCCCTACTTTGCCGTCTTTGGATCTTCCTTTCAGGCAAGTGATGAGGAAATCGACCAGAGCGCCAGAGAGTATATCGACTATATTATGAAGCATCAGCAATAACTGCATACTATCTTCACTTCCAGGCCGTGACATTTAAAGTTATAGTCGGGATATTGATTTACGATCAGTGAATAACGATTATTTCTAAAATTATGGATTATAAATTAGGGGCCTGAGATCGTTTAACGACTCTTGGTCCCTTTAATTTATTTATTCGTTTTTGCCGATAACCTACGTTTACTACAAACAATATATCAGATCAGCAGGAATAACTGGCGCCCATAGGTTACTATAAAATGCTTGATATTATTCGCAAAAGGTACGAAAGTACATATTTTTATAAAAATCAGTGTAATCATTTGATCTTTGTTTACTGGATTATAACTATATGAATCGATTAATGACTTTCCCGATATCATAAAAGTTCCTTTTAGGAAGTAAAATTACATAAGTGAGATAAAAGGTGCAAAATCTAATTGTTTTACTATTTGTACTATGTCCCTGTTATCTCTTACTCTCTATTTTCCGATATTACGTCTATTGATGCCTCTTACTTTCTGGCAAAGGATGGTCTATGTATGAAGTTATTCAAAATATCTGTGTTTGTCATTACCGGCCTAGTAACAGCTATAGCTATGGCGCTTATCCTGATGGCACTGTATTCCGATCATGATGTATTTTCATCCTTTACTACTGCGCAAGCCAATCGCATAGGAGATTCTATTCAGGGAGCTTCTAACAACGTAGTAAATCAACCTCTATCCGCAGATCAGCTTCCGCCTGTAGAACAATTTGCTTCGATTGCCAAAAAAGATCGTTATCAGCACAAAGTGGCTGTGCTGATGTATCACGATATCGATCCGGTCAAGCAGGGTGGAGATATTATTACGCCTGCGCTGTTTGCTGCTCAATTGGATTATTTGCGTTCCAAAGATATGAATTTCATTTCGCTTGAACAATTCCGTCTTTTTATGGAAGGCGGCAAAGTACCGGATAATGCGGTACTGGTCACATTTGACGATGGATATGAGAATTTCTATACCACTGCTTATCCGATTATGAAACAGCGCCATATTCCGGGCGTTAGCTTTGTCATTACAGGAGATTTTAGCAAAGGCGCTCTAGTGGCAACTCCCCATATGACCAAAGCCGAAATCCAAAATATGACCCGCTCAGATCCCAATATGGAAGTTCAAGCACACACCAATAAATTGCACTACAAAACAAGCGATACCACCGATGCACTTACCGCTCCACTGGTGAAAGATGGCGTCACCGAGACTCATGAACATTATCTGGCACGTATCGAAAATGATCTCAGACGATGTGTAGAAGCACTTCGCCCGCTTACGCCTCATGTCGTGAACACCTTTGCTTATCCTTACGGATTGCATACACCCGAAGTGGAAAAAGTCGCTCAAGATGTAGGCATCCGTTATGCTTTTACAACCGAGCTTGGACTGGCTACCCGTGATACGGATCTAATGAAGATTCCGCGTATTAATGGAGGTTCTCTACTGATCGATCCAGAACGTCTATACAATTCGATTATGTGGGAAAATCAACTGCCAGGTCGCAATCTATTTATTCCTGATTCGATCCAGCACAGTGGTCGCGAAGCGGGAGAATCGGAAAAATCTGCTTCTTCCAAATAAGCTGAGGTACCTTATACTCAAGCAACAGTTCATACCAACACTTTAGAGAATATTTTGAATCTTTGGGGTTTAGCGAGATCACTGTAAAAAAAGTCCCTGACTGAATTGGTCAGGGACTTTTTTATCTAGGAGAATAAATGTGGTTAATATCGGTATCGATCACAAAATCTACTCACAGATCTGCTGAATACGGCACTATCTCAAAATCATAGAGATCACAGAATACTTTGGCCAGTTCTTCAATATGTGTGACTCGTGTTAATGCCTGATAATACATTATGTTCAGCTCATATTGGTTGCATTTCCGCACCCAAACCATAACTTGTTGAAAAAAACCATCGATTTCGACTAACATATTTCTCACGACCGGTTGCTAACCAATCCATATAGCTTAGTATGTTGAAGATCACCCTTACCAATTTAACAAAGGTAAAAAAAGTCCGAGCATTTTTTACTTTTTCATTTGTTATCTAGGATGTGTCTGAAAACTAATTACTGAGTGAGTTTGAAAATGGAAGCCGCATAAATAAAAGTTAGAAACGACTTGGCTAACTTGTCATAGCGCGTGGCCACACGGCGAAAATGCTTTAGTT
>Ga0308161_1001475_pt1 | contig 28133 bp, 28 predicted proteins | sample PhyFR2_FD_201034 | JGI IMG/M metagenome (GOLD analysis project Ga0308161, IMG submission 201034) | Phyllosphere microbial communities from UC Gill Tract Community Farm, Albany, California, United States - DLSLF.R2 | ecosystem: Host-associated > Plants > Phyllosphere > Unclassified | place: USA...
TGCTGCCATTCGGCGCAATGCTGGCCGAGGCTATCGTTGTCGCAGATCCAGTGAATATCGATGGCCACACGGCTCTCCCTTGAAGAATGGCGCGCAGTATATATCGCGAAAGGGGCTAGCGAGCATCCGCAGTGCACTGGCAACCATGAAAACTCAGACAGGAGATGAAGAATAGCCCTACGGGCCAGAGTTATCCTTTCTTACGCAGCACATAGACCCGCCACAGGTTTGAGCCGGGCATGAATTCCTGCTGGTTCAGGACTTTGAAGCCGGCCTGGCGAAACTCCTCGTCGACCGGGGTCCGCGAATTGACCGAGACAATCACCGTATCGCGGCTGACGCGGTGAAACTCGCGCAGCAACGCCAGTCGTCCCTCACTGCTGGGCACATGGCGAAACAACTCCAAACAGAAAATGCAGTCCACCGCGTTCTCCGACAAACCGATGGAAAACGCCGAACCCTGAAAGGTCTTGATCCGCTTGAGCAGCGCCGCCGGGTGGTGGGTGCACGCGTGGTCGAGCATGTCCTGGGAATTGTCCGAAGCGAGGATCACCCGGTTGATGTGTTCGGCCAACACCGGCCAGAACCGCCCCGAACCGCAGGCCAGGTCAAGGATCAACCCCGGTTCGCCGGCAACCTTGAGCGCCTGGCGCACCAGCCACTCGTCACGCCACGACGCCAGGCGCCGCCGCAGTCCGGGTGGACGCGTGTCTGCACAGACCTTGGCATGTTCAAGGCCACAGCGCTCGGCGTATTCGATCTCGATAGAGGATGGTGGTTGTGGCGACATCACGGGCTCATTGGGGTTAAACAGGGGGTGAACGACCTTGATTCGCAGCTTAACCAGCGCAACGTGAAAAAAAGGTCGAAGCCTCCACTCCCGTTAATCCACTCAGGCCTGATGCAAATACCAGCGCCAATCCTGCTCGCCCACCTCGCCCATGAACTGGCGATACTCAGCGCGTTTTACCGCCAGGTACACACCGAGGAACTCACTGCCAAACGCCTCTTTGGCCCAGCTTGAGCCTTCCAGCGCACGCAGGGTGGTGAGCCAATCGGTGGGCAGGAACTCCGTGGCCTGGGCGTAGCCGTTGCCTTCCACCGGCGCGCCGGGGTCGCGCTGTTCACGGATACCCCGGTGAATGCCGGCCAGGATCGCGGCAGCGGCCAGATAAGGGTTGGCGTCGGCGCCGCAGATGCGGTGTTCGATATGCCGCGAATGTGCCGGGCCACCGGGCACGCGCAGGCTTACGGTGCGGTTGTCCACGCCCCAGGTGACAGCCAGGGGCGCATAGCTGTTGGTTTGGAAGCGGCGATAGGAATTGGCGTTGGGGCAGAACATCAGCAGTGAATCGAGCAAGGTGCTGAGCATCCCGCCCACGGCCTGACGCAGCAGCGGCGTGCCGTCGGCCGCCTCGCTGGCGAACAGGTTGTTGCCTTGGGCGTCCGCCAGGCTGACGTGCATGTGCATGCCGGTCCCTGCCAGGTCGTCGAACGGCTTGGCCATGAAGCATGCAGCCATCCCGTGCTTGTGCGCCACGCCCTTGACCAGGCGTTTGTAACGCACCGCTTCGTCCATGGCTTGCAGCGCGTCGGCGCGGTGTTCCAGGGTGATTTCCACTTGGCCGGGGGCGTATTCGGAGATGGCCGTGCGCGCCGGGATGCCTTGCAACTTGCAGGCGCTGTAAAGGTCGGCGAGAAAGGGTTCGATCTGCTCCAGTTCGCGCAGGCCGTAGACCTGGGTCGAGCGCGGGCGACCGCCGTCCATATCCCGCGCCGGTTGCGGGCGGCCGTGGGTGTCGGGCTTCTGGTCGAGCAGGTAGAACTCCAGCTCCGCCGCCATCACCGGGTAATAGCCATCGGCGTTGAGCCCGTCGATGACCTTGGCCAGCACATGCCGGGGGTCGGCCACAGTGGCGGGCAGACCTTCGGTGGGGTCCATGCTGACTTGCACCGCTGCGGTCGGGATCAACCGCCACGGCATGCGCTGCAGGCTGCCGCTGATCGGGTAGGCACGGCAGTCGATATCACCCACCTCCCACACCAGGCCGGAGTTCTCCACGTCATCGCCATTGATGGTCAGGCCGAGGATGGTGCTGGGCAATGGCCGGCCGCTTTCATACACCGCCAGCAGTTCATCGCGGTGCAGCAACTTGCCACGCGGTACGCCGTTGTTGTCGAGGATAAACAGCTCGAACATCTCGATGTCCGGGTGCTGCTCAAGGAAAGAGTGGGCTTCGTGCAGGTTGGCGAAATCGCGCATAGGGTTTCTCATACGTTTGCTTCAGGCAGATGCGCACACAGGCGCGTCATCCATAAGGTAGATCAACGTAGGAGAAGGGCATCGGGCGGGCGCGCATGCCGGCAATGGAACAGCGCCCAGAACGCCAGTATGGAAGGCAGTGTCTCGAGGTGGGTGGCGGCGGAACCGTCCATGGGCGCATCACGGTGATGGAGATGCCCGCAGCCTCACACGCCTGGATAGGCGGGTAAATTCAGGGATGACGGAGTTTGGTTGCACGCTGGCTAAACATTCGCCACGCCTTGCCACCCTGCCCCGCGCTGGAAATAATGGCTGCCCCCACCATGCCCCAAGGACTCGACCGCATGAAAGCTCCCTTAGCCCTGTGTGTACTGGCGAGCCTGGCCACCAGCGCCCTGGCCGACACTGCCCCGTCACGCCTCGACGACGTGCTCCAGCGCGGCACCCTCAGCGTATGCACCACCGGCGACTACACGCCCTACACCAAGCTGCGCGCTGACGGCACCTATGAAGGCATCGACATTGCCATGGCCGAGTCCCTGGCCAAGAGCCTCAACGCGAAGATCACCTGGGTGCCCACCACCTGGAAAACCCTGATGCCGGACTTCCTCGCCCAACGCTGCGATATCGCCGTCGGGGGGATTTCGGTGTCCCTGGAACGTCAGAAAAAAGCCTTCTTCAGCCAGTCCCTCGGCGTCGACGGCAAGATTCCGCTGGTGCGCTGCGCCGATGTGAAGCGCTACCAGAGCGTCGAGCAGATCAACCAGCCCCAGGTGCGGGTGATCGAACCGGCGGGCGGCACCAATGAAGTGTTTGCCCGTGCTCACCTGGCCCAGGCGCAGATCCGCCTGCACGACAACGTGACCATCTTCGACGAACTGCTCGCCGGCAAGGCGGACGTCATGATCACCGACGCCAGCGAAGCCCGTTACCAGCAGAAGCAAAAGCCCGGCCTGTGTGCGGTCAACCCTGAGCGGCAGATGCAGTACAGCGAAAAAGCCTTTTTGCTGCCCCGCGATGACGTGGCCTGGAAAAGCTACGTCGACCAGTGGTTGCACCTGAGCGTGGCGACCGGTGTGTACCAAGGCATTGTCGACCAATGGTTGGCAGCGCCCTAGCCAAGGCCGTCTACGCTCTTGTCACATCAATAAAAACGAGGACGGACCATGAAGGGAATGCTCCGCGTCACCTGGCTGCTGCTGTTGTGTTTCAGTCAAGTGCACGCCGCCACAACTCAGGATGAGGACGCCCAGGCGGCCAAGGCCCTGCTGGAAAAAGCCCTGGCCTATTACCAGAGCAATGGCGACAAGGCCTTTGCCGCGTTCAGCCGCCAAGGGGAATTTATCGACCAGGACCGTTATGTGTTCGTGATCGATACCCAGGGCGTGCTGCTGGCCAGCGGCGGTCCCTCCTCCGCGCTGATCGGCCGGGACGTCAACGAGGTATTGGGGCCGGACTTGCGCCAATCGTTCAAGTCCGCCCTCACGACACCGGAAGGCCAGGGCATCCAGCAGGCGGATTACCGCTGGCAGAACTGGAACGACGGCAAGGTCGAGCACAAGCACGTGTTTTATCAGCGGGTGGGTGAACGCATCCTGGCCGTGGGCTATTACCTGCCACGGGCGACCCCGGAACAGGCCCGGGCCCTGCGCAACAAAGCGGTCAACGCGCTGCTCAAGGACGAAGCCGGTACGCTCAAGGCCATCAACTCATTGCAGGGCGGCTTCTTGCAGGATGACCTCTACGTGTTCGTGGTGGACTTGAACACCCAACGCTACGTGGCCCACGGCACCAACCTGCGGCTGATCAACACCGACTTCAGCAAAATCAAGGACCCGGACGGCAAACCGGTGGGCGAGCCGATCCTCAAGCTGATGGCGGAGCAGGATCAGGGGGAATACAAGTACCGCTGGAAAAACCCGGTGACGGACAAGGTCGAGAACAAGCACGCCTATGTGCGCAAGGCCGGGCATTTCATGGTGGCAGTGGGTTACTACAGTCCCTGAAACTGAAATGCAGTAAAAATGTGGGAGGGGCAGTGGGCTGCGAAGCGGCCCCCCCAAACGTTCACCTGGATTGATTCTGGCAGTCTGCGGTGCCCTTATTGGGGCTGCTGCGCAGCCCAGCGCGGGGCAAGCCCGCTCACCACAAAAGCTCGCTCACCATAAGAGTGCAGTGGTTCAGTTGCAGATGATTAGCATGGGGCATGGGCAACTACACAACGCTCGAACGCTTACACATAACCTGTAATGAGCAGGCTTGTCGAATCGTCGTACGCCCCACCTTTTGATCTTCATCGTGTCAGTTACTTAGCGTTGTCTTCCCGCCCGCGCAGCACCCGATTGGGCATCGCAATGGCCGCCGCCAACCCCAGCAACGACACCGCCGCACTCACCATCAGCAAATGCCGGAACGTCACCCCCAACTCCCCGCGCAGTGCATTCTGCGCCGGGCCTGGTGCGGCGTTCAGGCCGTCGAGCAGCACATTGCCAGAACTGCCCTCGGCCACCAGCGCACCGCTGGCCAGATGCGCAAAGCTCGAATCCTGCAACAACGCCAGCAGCAGCGCCGACATGCACGCCACACCCACCGCACCGCCGAGGGAACGGAACAGGTTGGTGGTGCTGGTGGCGACGCCGATGTCCCGCTGTTCCACCGAGTTTTGCGAGCCCACCAGGGAGGTGGGGAATTGCATGCCGGCGGCGATCCCGCACAGCAGCATGAACACACCGGTCAGCAGCATATCCTGGGGCGCACTGAAGGCCATGCCCAGGATCGCCAGCGGGCTTAACAGTGCGCCGCTGAGGATCATCGGTTTATAGCGTCCGGTCACTGAGGTCATGCGCCCGGCGGAATACGCGCCAATCGGCAAGCCAATCGCCAGGGGCAACAAATGCAAGGCGGCACTGTCGGCACCGCCTCCGGTTACGGTCTGAAAGCGCAGGGGCATCAGCACTGTCAGGGAAATCGCCTGGAAACTGGTGAAAAACACCGTGCACCAGCACAACACTGCGCTGCGGTTGACGAACAGGTGCATCGGCAGCAAAGGCTCCTGCGCACGGCGTTCGTGCCACACAAACAGCGTCAACGCCACCAGCGCGCAGGCCAGCAGGCCCAGCACCTCAGGGTCACGCCAATGATGGCCCTGGCCGATTTCGGTAATACCCAGCAACAAGGCAGTCAGGCCGACGATCATCAATACGGTGCCGAGGTAATCGATGATCGGCTTGCGCTGCGGCACCGGCAGCCCCATCAGCGTGCGATGAGCCACATACCAGGCGCCGGCGCCCAGCGGCAGGTTGATCAAGAACACCCAGCGCCACGACAGATACTCGGTCATGTAACCGCCCAACACCGGCCCCGCCACGCTGGCCACTGCGTACATGCTGCTGAAATAGCCCTGGTAGCGCCCACGCTCACGGGGCGGGATGATGTCGCCGATGATCGCCTGGCTCACCGAGATCATGCCGCCGGCGCCAATGCCCTGGAGCACCCGCGCCAGCACCAGTTGCTCCATGTTTTGCGCCATGCCACAGAACAGCGACGCCACGGTGAACAAGCCCATGCCGATCAGCATCATCGGCCGGCGCCCGTACAGGTCGCCGAGCTTGCCGTAGATCGGCACCGCCACGGTCATTGCCACCATATAGCCGGAGATCACCCAGGCCAGCAGGTTGACGTCGTGAAATTGCGCGGAGATCGCGGGCATGGACACGGCGACGATGGTCTGGTCCAAGGCGCCGAGGAAGATCGCCATCATCAACGAGGCGAGAATACTGCGCACCGCCGGGAGCGGTGGCGTAGGCTGATTGAGCTGAGTCACGACAGAACCTTCAAGCAATGCCCGTGGGAAAAGGCGGCCCACGGGAATGCTGAATACGATAGCAGGCTATTCGATAGCCTCGTAAGGAAGCCCGACGTAATTTTCCGCAATGGTTTTGCGCCCGGCCTCGGAGTGGATGAAGTACTCCAGTTCACTTTGGGCAATGCGCTGGCTGAAGCCGTCCGCCTCCGGGAATTGATGCAGCATCGAGGTCATCCACCACGAAAACCGCTCGGCCTTCCACACCCGGCGCAGGCAAATGGCCGAATAGCGCTCCAGCAAATCCACGCGCCCCTCGCGATACACCTTGAGCATGATCCGGAACAAGGTACTCACATCACTGGCCGCCAGGTTCAGGCCCTTGGCGCCGGTGGGCGGGACGATATGCGCGGCATCCCCAAGCAGGAACAGGCGCCCGTACTGCATCGGTTCCACCACAAAACTGCGCAGCGGCGCGATGCTCTTTTCGATCGATGGGCCGGTGACCAACTGTTCGGCCAGGCGGCTGGGCAGGCGGGTTTTCAATTCATCCCAAAAGCGTTCGTCCGACCATTCTTCCAACGGTTCTTCGGCAGGCACTTGCAGGTAATAACGGCTGCGCGTCGGCGAGCGCATGCTGCACAGGGCAAAGCCACGGGAGTGCTTGGCGTACACCAGTTCGTCGTGCACCGGCGGGGTGTCGGCGAGAATGCCCAGCCAACCGAAGGGGTAGACGCGCTCGAAGGTTTTCAGTGATTCAGCGGGGATCGACTGGCGCGCAACGCCGTGGAAGCCGTCACAACCGGCGATGTAGTCACACTCCAGACGAAACGCCTCGCCCTGGTGCTCGAAGGTCAGCCAGGGTCGATCACTTTTAACATCCTGGGGCTGCACGTCACGCGCTTCGTAGTACGTGACGGCACCGGCAGCGGCGCGGGCGGCCATCAGGTCGCGGGTGACTTCGGTCTGGCCATAGATCATGACCGACTGGCCGCCGGTCAGCGTCTTGAGGTCGATATGGGTGAGGTGCCCGTCCAGCGCCAGTTCAAAGCCATCATGCACCAGGCCTTCGGCATCCATGCGCTGGCTGACGCCGGCTTGGCGCAGGAGGTCGACCATGCCTTGCTCCAGCACCCCGGCGCGGATGCGGCCTTGCACATAATCGGCGCTCTGGCGCTCTAGGATAAGGGTCTCGATACCGGCATTGTGCAGCAGCTGGCCGAGCAACAGTCCGGAAGGACCGGCGCCGATAATGGCGACTTGAGTTTTTAGCGTTTTCATTATTTTTATGGCCCGCAAGTTCCACCCGAACGTATCAAGTGAAAGAGTTGTCATTGATCTTATGGCTGACATTTTTCACTTGAGTGCGTGGCATAAGAAGGTGAAAACTGCGACAAACCCTGCGCTTTTTGCCAATTTGGGCGATTACCGCACAACCGTCCTGAGTATCGGATAAAAACCATGACAGACACCGCGATTCCGGTCTTCAAGCTTTACGGGGAAAACCAGCAATGGCCGACCCCCGATTTGTTGCACTGCGAAACCATTTCCCGGCGCAGTCGGGAATACCAGTGGGAAATCCAACCCCACCGGCACGCGGATCTGTGCCAGTTGCTGTATGTGCACAAGGGCCAGGCCCAACTGGAAATCGAAGGCCAGCGCACCATGCTCAACGAAGCCACGCTGCAGGTATTGCCGCCGTTGTGCGTGCATGGGTTTCGTTTTGCCGAAGATGTCGAAGGGTATGTGGTGACACTCTCTGCGCCACTGGTGAGCCACTTGCAGGCACAACTGGGTGCCACGGCGGGCGGTTTGCAAACCCTGGGAAGTTACCCGGCCGGCAAGGACAGTGACTACCTCAACGCCCAGTTTGCCCGCCTGCAGGACGAATACGCCGACGACCAACCGGCCCGGGACATGATGATGCACGCTCTGGTCAGCGTGCTGCTGGTGTGGATCAGCCGCCAGGCCATCCAGCGCCGCCATCCGCGTGCGCCAAGGGGCCGCGAGTATTTCCGGCGGTTTACCCAATTGGTCGAACAGCACTATCGGGAACACCCGAAGATTGAGGATCTGGCCCACAAGCTGGGTATCTCGGTCTCACACTTGAATGGGACATGTCGGGAACTGGGTGGGCAGCCTGCGTTGCAGATCATGCATGACCGCCAGTTGCTGGAGGCCAAGCGCCTGCTGACTTACACCAGCATGACCATCAATGAAATGTCGGAGGTGCTGGGGTTTTCCGACCCGACCAACTTCTCCCGGCTGTTTCGCCGACGGGTCGGGTTCTCACCCAAGGCGTTTCGCGAGCAACTCAAGACCGAATCGCCGGCTACCTGAGCGCGCTGAAACTACCGGTGTGCGGAACGCATTGGTCCTGATGGCAGCTGATCGCAAAGGTCGGCTGCATGCGGGTCTGTTCGACGCGGTAGGCGGCAGTCCCGTACAGCGCGCTGGCCAAGGCGCAGAGGGTGACAATCATCAGGTATTTTCTGGTTTTAATGCTCATGGCACAGACCTCTGGACGGATCTACACGGTGCTGTTTAAAGCATAGGCCAGCCAGGGCGAGTTGCCATTATTGGACGACATTCAACAGGGTTATGTCGCCCTACAGACCGACGTCCCACGCTGGCTGTTCCGGGAACCTCACCACCAGGAAATCCAGCAGGCTGCGCAGCGCCGACGGCATGTGTTTGCGTGAGGCGTAGACCGCGTAGATATTCATCTGCCGGGGCTCGTCGTGGGGCAGCAGGCGCACCAGTTTGCCACGACGGATGTGGTCGCCCGCCTGGTAGCTGGGCAGCATCGCCACCCCGGCCCCGGCCAGCGTCACATGCAACAGGGTACTGGCTTCGTTGGAGGTGATATTGCCGTGCACCGGCACGGACACCTGCTCAGCGTTTTCCTCGAAATGCCACAGGCTTTTGCCGAAGTACGAGTGGGTCAGGCAGTTGTGCCGGGCCAGGTCTTCGACTTTTTGCGGGGCCGGATGCTCGCGCAGGTACGCCGGGGTGGCGCAGACCACGGAGCGACAGACCGTCAGGCGCCGGGCGATCAAGTTGGGGTCCAGGTCATTACTGGTGCGGATGGCCAGGTCGATGCGTTCATCCACCAGGTTCACCGTGCGGTCGAGCATCTGCAGGTCGACAGTGACCAAGGGGTAGCGCTTGACGTACTCGGCAATGGCCTCGGCCAATTGCGCCTGGCCGAACGAGGTGCTGACACTCAGGCGCAGCAGGCCACGGGGCGCGTCATCGGGCTCGCTGACGGCGGCCTGCATGTCGCCGCACAACTCCAGCAATTGCCGGCAGCGCGGCAGGGTTTCGCTGCCAGCGGCCGTGAGACTGAGCTTGCGCGTGGTGCGGTGCATCAAACGCGCGCCGACCCAGTCTTCCAGCTCGGCCAGGTAACGCGACACCACCGGGCGCGACAGGTCCAGGTGGTCGGCGGCGGCAGACTGGCTGCCCAGGTCCACCACGGTGACAAACACGCGCATTGCTTGAAGACGATCCATGATTTGCCCGATTTCAGAAACAAACTATGTTCCAGCATCGCATTTTTAGTCTCGTTTGGTGCAACTAAGCTCTGTGCATCCTTTGAACCGATTGCTGGAGCTGCCCAATGCTTTCCACCCTCAAGCGCTTGACCCTGGCCACCGCCGCCCTGGCATTTGCCGCCCATGCGTCGGCGGCCGACCTGTCCCTCGATGTGTACAACCCTGGCGAAGCGGCGATTTTCCCAGTGACCTCGGTGCTGGTCAGCGGCGCCAAAGACGCGATCCTGGTGGACGCACAATTCGGCAAAGGCCAGGCCGAGCAACTGGTGCAAAAGATCCGCGCCAGCGGTAAACACCTGACTACCATCTACATCAGCCATGGCGACCCGGATTACTACTTCGGCCTCGACACCCTGACGGCTTCGTTCCCGGAGGCCAAAGTGCTCGCGCCGCAACCGGTGGTCGACCATATCAACGCCACGGTGGCCGGCAAACTTGAGTTCTGGGGTCCGAAAATGGGCGCCGACAAACCGGCTAAAACCATCGTGCCGCAGGTGCTGCAAGGCCATAGCCTGACGCTGGAAGGTAAGCAGTTGGAGGTGATCGGCCTGGACGGCCCGCAGCCGGATCGCAGCTTTGTATGGATCCCGTCGATCAAGGCCGTGGTCGGTGGCGTCGTGGTCGCCGAAAACATTCACCTGTGGATGGCCGACACCCAGGGCGCGCAATCCCACAAGGACTGGCTGGCGACCCTGCAACGCATCGAAAACCTGAAACCGCGCACCGTGATTCCCGGTCACTACCTGGGTGCGCCATCCCTGGCTTCGGTCAAATTCACTGCCGATTACATCAAGGCCTTCGACGTAGAAACGGCCAAGGCCAAAGACTCCGCCGCCCTCATCGCGGCCATGAAAAAGCGTTACCCCACCCTGGCCGACGAAAGCTCCCTGGAGCTGAGTGCAAAAGTCGCCAAGGGCGAAATGAAGTGGTGAAACCTCTCACACCTTAACCGTACTGGAGAACGTCATGAGCAAGATCGCAATCATTGGAGCTACAGGCCGTGCCGGCAGCCAATTGCTGGAAGAAGCGTTGCGTCGTGGGCACAGCGTCACCGCCATCGCACGTAATACCGACAAACTGGCGGCGCGCCCGAACGTCACCATCAAACAAGTGGACGCGCTGGACGCCGACGCACTGCAACAGGCAATCAGCGGCAGCGACGTGGTGATCAGTGCCGCGCACTTCGCCACCCTGCCCGCCGGCGCCGTGATCGGGCCGGTGAAGAAAGCCAGGGTGAAACGCCTGCTGGTGGTGGGCGGCGCAGGTTCGCTGTTGCTGCCGGGTGGCGGTCGTGTGATCGACAGCGAAGGTTTCCCGGCTGAGTACAAGGCAGAAGCCAGCGCAGGTGCTGAGTTCCTTGAAACCCTGCGCAAGGAGCAAGAACTGGATTGGACATTCCTGTCGCCATCGGCCTTGTTCGATGGGACTGAGCGCACCGGTCAATTCCGCTTGGGCCAGGATGATTTGCTGGTGAGCAGCGAAGGTACAAGCGCGATCAGCTTTGCCGACTATGCCATCGCGATGATTGATGAAGTGGAAACACCGAAGCACTCGCGCCAGCGTTTCACCGTCGGTTATTGACACAACGCGGTCAAGAAATGTGGGAAGGGGCTTGCCCCCGATAGCGGTGGTTCAGTTGGAGCATCTTTGACTGACACATCGCTATCGGGGGCAAGCCCCCTCCCACATTTGCCTATCAGTGTTCTGGAAGTTGTTCTGGAAATTGTGCCTGGCTGACTAACCAATCCATTAACGCTTCGAGCCCGGTCGACGGCTTTGTCCCCGGCGGATACACCAGGTAATACCCCATCCCCGTCGGCACCCGCAGTTCGAACGGCATCACCAACCGCCCCGCCTTCACATCCTCGCCAATCAACGCGCTGTCGCCAATCGCCACCCCGGAACCCTGGGAGGCCACCGTCATTGCCAAGTCCAGCGTTTCGAAATGATGACCCTGGCTCAGATTGCTCAAGTGGGTGTTCGCCGCCTTCAACCATAATGCCCAATCGCGCTCATCCCGCGTGGGATGCAGCAGCACCTGTTGCTGCAAGTCGTGCGGTGCTTGCAAGCGCGCCATTAAACCCGGCGCACAGACGGGGGTGAGTTGCTCGTCGAACAAATGCCGCGCCTCGGCGGACTGCTCGGCGATGGGTGCGTAGATCACCGCTGCGTCGAACTGCTCGCGGCGAAAATCCACGGTGTAGGCCACGGTGGTGGTGAGTTCCACCGGCACGTCCGGACGCTCCTTTTGCCACTGCATCAGGCGCGGCAGCAACCAGCGCATCACGCAGGTGGACGCCTTGAGCTGCAAGGTCTGGCGGCGATTGCCGATCTGCTCCACTGCGTCACCGAGCAAGCCAAACACCTGCTGCGCCCGCAGCGACCATTCGCGCCCCTCTTCGGTCAGGCTCAAACCCCGCGCTTGACGCTGGAACAACGCGTAGCCCAAGTGGCTTTCCAGCCCGGCGATCTGCCGGCTCACCGCGCCCTGGGTGATGTGCAGTTGCTCGGCAGCGCGGGTGAAGTTGCAGCACTGGGCCGTGACCCAGAAGGTGTGCAGCGCGGGCAGCGGTGGAAGGCGTTTCATCGGGTTCAGCCATGACGTGAGGACATGGCTAGTATGACTTTTAATCGATTGTTGCCGCTATGGGCCAGCCGTTCCAATACCGCCTCGAATCAATAACAAGAGCGACGTGTATGGCAACCTGCGGCGAAGTGTTGGTCCACCTCCTGGAAGGCTATGGGGTGGACCAGGTGTTTGGCATTCCTGGCGTGCACACCGTGGAGTTGTACCGTGGCCTGGCCCGTTCCAGCATCCGTCACGTCACCCCGCGCCACGAGCAAGGGGCCGGGTTTATGGCGGACGGTTATGCGCGCACCCGTGGCAAGCCCGGCGTGTGTTTCATCATCACCGGCCCCGGCATGACCAACATCACCACGGCCATGGGCCAGGCCTACGCCGACTCGATCCCGATGCTGGTGATTTCCAGCGTGCAATCACGCAGCCAGTTGGGCGGCGGGCGCGGCAAGTTGCATGAGCTGCCGAACCAGAACGCGATGATCGCGGGCGTGGCGGCGTTCTCCCATACCTTGATGTCGGCGGCGGAGTTGCCAGGTGTGCTGGCACGGGCGTTTGCGCTGTTCCAGGCGGGTCGGCCGCGCCCGGTGCATATCGAAATCCCGCTGGATGTGCTGGTGGAAAACGCCGACGCACTGCTGGGCAGCGAACCGATCAGCGTGGCGCGTGCGGGTGCCGCACCTGCGGCGATCAAACAGATGACTCAGTTACTGGCCTGCGCCAAGCGTCCGCTGATTCTCGCCGGAGGCGGCGCCATCGATGCCGCCTGCGCGTTGACCCGCCTCGCCGAAACCCTCGGCGCGCCAGTGGCGCTGACCATCAACGCCAAAGGCCTGCTGCCCGCCGCGCACCCGTTGCTGATCGGCTCGACCCAGACCTTGGTCGCCACCCGCGCATTGGTCGCCAAAGCCGACGTGGTGCTGGCCATCGGCACAGAGCTTGGGGAGACCGATTACGACGTGACCTTCGCCGGCGGCTTTGACATTCCCGGCGCGCTGCTGCGCATCGACATCGACCCCGACCAGACCGTGCGCAACTACCCCCCTCACGTGGCCTTGGTCGCCGACGCGCACATCGCCGCCGAAGCCTTGCTGGCCGAGCTGGAAAGCACCTGTTTACCGCCGCGCAGCAGCGACTGGGGCAGCCGGCGCGTCGCCCGTTTGTGGGCTGAACTGGCTCCCACCTGGGACGCCGCGACCCGTGCGCAAACCCTGTTGCTCAACACGGTCCTGGAGACACTGCCTGGCGTCGTCATGGTCGGCGACTCCACCCAACCGGTGTACAGCGGCAACCTGACCCTCAACCTCGACCACCCGCGCCGCTGGTTCAATTCCTCCACCGGCTACGGCACCCTGGGTTACGCGCTGCCCGCCGCCATCGGCGCCTGGCTGGGGCGCGGCGATGGGCAACCGGTGGTGTGCCTGATCGGCGACGGCGGCCTGCAGTTCAGCCTGCCCGAACTGGCCAGCGCGGTGGAGGCACGCACGCCGATCATCGTGTTGCTGTGGAATAACCAGGGATATGAGGAGATCAAGAAATACATGGTCAACCGCGCCATCGAGCCGGTCGGCGTGGACATCTACACGCCGGACTTTATCGGCGTGGCCAAGGCCCTGGGCTGCGCGGCTGAACGCATCCAGGGCGTCGAACCTTTACGCAGTGCATTGCTGGCCGCCGCTGAGCGCCAAGGACCGACGCTGATTGAAATCGACCAGGGACTTTGGATGAAGGAGGTCGCGGTATGAACGCAGTCATCAACGGTGTGTATATCGACGGCGAATGGCGTGCAGGCCATGACGTGCTGGAGGTGATCAACCCGGCGACCGAAACCCACTTGGCCCAGGTCAGCGCAGGCGACAGCGTTGCCGTGACCCAGGCAGTGGGCGCCGCCAGCCGGGCGTTTACCGAGTGGTCAAAAACCACCGGCCACGAACGCGGGGCCCTGTTGCGCAACATTGCCCAGGGCGTGCGCGAACAGCGCGAACCGTTGATGCATCTGCAGTCGAGCAACAATGGCAAGCCGCTGTTTGAGGCCGGCATCGATGTGGATGACGTGATTGCCACCTTCGAGTACTACGCAGCTGTCGCCGAGGACCTGGACGCCGGGCAAGACCGCCCGGTGGCGCTGCCCAGCAACGATTTCAGCGCTCGCCTGCGCCGTGAACCCTGTGGCGTTGTGGGGCTGATCGTGCCGTGGAATTTCCCCATGGTAACCACCGCCTGGAAACTCGCCCCCGCCCTCGCCGCCGGCTGCTGCGTGGTGCTCAAGCCGTCGGAAGTCACGCCGCTGGCGGAGCTGCAATTGGCGCGGATCATCGCCGACTCCGGGCTGCCCGCCGGAGTGTTCAACCTGGTCTGCGGCACGGGCCTGGCGGTCGGCGCACCACTGGCAGCGGACCATCGCGTGGCGAAAATCTCCTTCACCGGCAGCAATGCAGTGGGCGTACAGGTGATGCAACGCGCCGCCGAAACCATCAAGGGCGTCAGCCTGGAACTGGGTGGCAAATCTTCGCTGTTGGTGTTGGCGGATGCTGACCTGGACTTGGCGGTAGAACTGGCGTGTGGCGGTGGATTTTTCAATGCCGGGCAAATGTGTTCCGCGACAAGTCGCGTGCTGGTGGCCGACAGCCTGGCGGATGAATTCCTGCAACGCTTGCAGGTGCGGGCTGAAGGGATTCGCGTGGCGGACCCGTTTGCCGAGGACGTGGAAATGGGCGCGCTGATCAACCGTGCGCAGTATCAACGGGTACGGGCGCATATCCAGCGCGGCATCGAGGATGGCGCACGGTTGCTGTGTGGCGGTGAACGTCCGGCGGATCTGGCGACAGGGTTTTTCATCCGCCCGACCGTGTTTACCGAGGTGCCGCTGGACAGCGCGTTATGGAACGAAGAAATCTTCGGCCCGGTGCTGTGTGTACGACGTTTCGCGACTGAGGATGAGGCGATTGCCCTGGCCAACGACAGCGATTTCGGCCTGGTGGCCAGTGTGGTCAGCGCCGATGCCGAGACCGCCGAACGGGTGGCGAACGCCTTGCAGGCCGGGCTGGTGTGGATCAACGCACCGCAAGTAATCTTCCCGCAGACCGCGTGGGGCGGCTACAAGCAGAGCAGCATCGGCCGCGAGTTGGGGCCGTGGGGGTTGGCGGCGTTTCAGGAGATCAAGCATGTGATTCGGTCCACCTGACACTGCACAGCAAATGTGGGAAATGCATTTTTTAGATAGCCCCTGCGACTTTCTCATTTGCCCCCCACCCCCATGCGTGGCCTGATTCGCCCTTGTTCACTCAAGGCCGGCCCATGGAAAACGTTCAGGCAAAACCCACCACCGCCGTTTGGCTGATGATCAGCGTGGTGCTGGTCGCCCTTAACCTGCGCCCGTCGATGGCGGCCGTGGGGCCATTGTTGTCGTCGATTCGTGGCGATGTGCCGTTGAGTTTCAGCAGCGCGGCGTTGTTGACCATGCTGCCGGTCATGGCCATGGGCCTGGCGATGTTCTTTGGCATGGGCCTGGCCAAGCGTTTCGGCGAGCACCGCAGCATTGTGCTGTCGCTGCTGGTGATTGGCGTGGCGACGCTGTCGCGGTTGTTTCTGGATTCGGCGCTGGAATTGATCGTCAGCGCCATTGCGGCGGGCGTGGGTATTGCAATGATCCAGGCGTTGATGCCGGCGCTGATCAAGTCGCGCTTCAGCGATAACGTTTCGCTGTTCATGGGCCTGTACGTCACCGCCATCATGGGCGGCGCGGCGCTGGCGGCTTCGTTCTCACCTTTCGTGCAACTGCACACCGGCAGTTGGCGCATCGGCCTCGCCATCTGGGCCGCGCTGGCGTTGCTGGCCCTGGTGTTCTGGTATGCCCAGCGTTCAGCCATGCCGCCATTGCCCCAGGCGGGTTCCGGCCCGCAGGAGTCATTTTTCGGCAACCGTCGTGCCTGGTTGCTGGCCGTCTTTTTTGGTCTTGGTACCGCGTCCTACACCTGTGTACTCGCGTGGCTGGCGCCGTACTACGTGGAGCAAGGCTGGAGCGAGCAGAACGCCGGGCTGCTGCTGGGCTTCCTGACGGCCATGGAAGTGGTCTCTGGCCTGATCACCCCCGCCATCGCCAACCGTCGCCGGGATAAACGTGGCGTGGTGGCGGTATTGCTGGTGCTGATCATCATCGGTTTCTGCGGCCTGATCCTCAGCCCGCAGGCCCTGAGTTTGCTGTGGCCATGCCTGCTCGGCCTGGGCATCGGCGGCCTGTTCCCCATGAGCCTGATCCTGTCCCTCGATCACCTGGACAACCCGCGCCGTGCCGGTGGCCTCACGGCCTTTGTACAAGGCATCGGCTACCTGATTGCGGGCTTGTCGCCACTGATTGCCGGGATGATTCGTGACCAATTGGGCAGTTTCGAATGGGCCTGGTGGTCGCTGACAGCGGTGGTTGTCCTGATGCTGCTGATCGTCACGCGCTTCAACCCAAGGCACTACGCGCAACATATCCGCTGAGGTCGTGTTGCAAACATTATTTGTCCCACGGCCAACATAGAAACGCCCTACAGAGCTTTCTATTGGCACGTACGTTCCGTTAAGCTTTTGCGCTGTCTTGTACTGAATTCGGTACAAAGGGTTTACGGACGAAACCGATGTTAAACAGTAACTTGCTCAGAAAACTCGATATGCAGGACTTGATGGTGTTTATCGCCGTCTACGACCAGAGCAGCGTTACCGAGGTGTCCGAAACGCTATTCGTCAGCCAGTCCACCGTGAGCTACAGCCTGAAGAAGTTGCGCACCAGCTTTGAAGACGAGCTGTTTATCAACACCCGGGCGGGCATGCGTCCTACGTACAAGGCCACCACCATGTACGGCCATGTGCAGAAAATCCTCGAAAGCATCAACCTGTGCCACGCCGGTGGCCAGGCCTTCGACCCGACCCAGAAGGCGGTGACCTTCAACATCTGTGCGCCGGAATACTTCGAACAGTTGATCCTGCCGCGCCTGCTGAAAAGCTTCGACCGTGCTGACCTGCCGGTGATCGTCAACGTGCAGAAGCTGGAAACCGATATCCCCGCCGATGAGCTGCGCGACGGTCGCCTGGACCTGGTGATCTGCTTCGGCCCGCACTTTCATCGCGCCCACAAAGATTTCAAGACCCAGATGCTGCTGGAGGACGACCTGGTGTGCGTCTTCGATAAACGCTCGGCGCCCCGGGAGCCGGCATTGAGCCTGCAATCCTTCGTCGAACGACGCCACGTGTTCCCCACGCCGTGGACTTCCGACACCAACATGATCGACGGCTGGCTGGCGCGCCAGGCCCACAAGCGTCATGTGGTTGCCCGGGCCAACAGCTACAGCGCCGCTTTGAAGATGATCACCGGCACCGACTTTATCGTCACCCTGCCGCGCCGCGTGCAAAAGCTATTGGCGCCAGCGGCGGTGTTCGGCCATTGCGAGGCGCCCAGCGGGTTGCCGGGGTTCACCCTGGATATGCAGTGGAACGAAACCAGTGAACAGGACAGTGCCAATACCTGGTTTCGCGAGCAGGTGGTGAAGGTCTGTGCAGACCAAGGATTACTCTAACCCTGTGGCTGGGTGTCAGCCGATGGCGACTTTGCTGTAGGAATCACGGTCCATGTCCACCAACTGGACACTCAGTTGAACCTGTAAGTCCGCCGGCCAATCGCCCAGATCCTGCAACGCTGCCAGCAGGCTTTGCGACAACTGCTGCTTGACCTGCGGTGACCGCCCACTGAGCAGCGACAGCTTCACCGCGATAAAGCCACGCGGATTGAGGGAAGTGCCGACCTGAAAACTCTCAAGCTTCACTGCGCGGCTTTTGATATCGAACTCGGAGCCGAACTGACCGGACGCCATCAGCACATTGTTGAGCCGCAACAGGGTTTTATCGACGGCCAGGTCTGTCAGGTTGGCGGTGTATTCCAGGTGCAGGTGTGGCATGGGTCGCTCCGAGCTTGTTGTAGGAAGATTCTTGAATATATAGCGTCAGGCCTTGGCGCCCAAGCCTCTATCGCTCATGAATGCCTCCAGTCGCGAGCGCACCCAACGCTCGGCCGGGTCGGTATCCACGTGGCTGAGCCAGACCATGGACAAATCCAGCGTCGGCGTCTCGAACGGAAACGGCTCACAAAACAGATTGCCCGACACCGCCATGGCTTCGGCGGTGTAGTCCGGAAGGCTGGCGATCAGGTCGGTGCCGGCCAGCAAGGCGGGCAACGCGCTGTATTGCGGCACCGACAGCACCACATGGCGCTTGCGGCCAATCTCGGCCAGCCACTCATCGGCGAAACCCGACACGTTGGCGGTGTGGGACACCAGCACATGGGGCCGTGAGCAGTATTCATCGAGGGTCAGCGGCGTGTCCGAGGCATCGGCGCGCAACAGTCGCGGGCGGATATGGCGCAGCAACTTGCGCTTGGCATTCGCCGGCAGGCCACGGGTCTGGGTAATGCCCACGGTGATATCGCCGGACGCCAGCAGGTCAGGGATGCGCCAGTAATCCACATGCTGCACCACGAATACCACCTGCGGCGCCTCCTGGCGCAGGGCACGCAGCAACGGCGGCAACAGACCGAACTCGACATCATCGGACAGCCCGATGCGAAAAGTCATGGTGCTGATGGACGGATCAAAATCGTGGGTCAGGCTCAAGGCGGACGACAACGAATCCAGGGCCGGCGACAAATGCTGGATGATTTCTTCGGCGCGGGCGGTGGGCTCCATGCGATGGCCAACACGAATGAACAGCGGGTCGTTGAACAAGGTGCGCAGGCGGTTGAGGGCCGAACTGATGGTCGGCTGGCCGAGAAACAGCTTCTCGGCCACCCGCGTCACATTGCGCTCCAGCATCAGTGCTTCGAAGACCACCATAAGATTGATGTCGGCCTTGCGTAATTCATTGCGATTCATCGGCGCCTGCCCTTTCCCCAAGACAGGTCGCAGTGTAGAAAGCGCGACGTGCGGCGTCTATGCGCATTGCGCAGTGTGTCTCCGTGGCGAGGGAGCTTGCTCCCTCGCCACGGAGACATACAAAACGCCTCTGCATGCTCGATTGATAACCTGCACACATCAATAAATCCAAATCTTTCACTTATCATTTCTAAATGTGTCAGCCACTATCCTCAGTCTTAAGCGAAACAAGCACTTTAAAAAGAACGCTGGAGACACAAAACCATGACTAGCCCTTCCCGACCCGACGCTGCCAGCTCGAAAATTGGCGCGGTATTTCGCGTTACTTCGGGCAACTTCCTCGAACAGTTCGACTTCTTTCTGTTCGGCTTCTACGCCACCTACATCGCGGCGGCGTTCTTCCCGGCCGCTAATGAGTTTGCGTCATTAATGATGACCTTCGCCGTGTTCGGCGCGGGCTTCCTGATGCGCCCCCTCGGCGCGATCATTCTGGGTGCCTACATCGACGACGTGGGTCGCCGCAAAGGGCTGATCGTGACCCTGTCGATCATGGCCAGCGGCACGCTGCTGATCGTGCTGGTGCCGGGATATCACACCATTGGCCTGTGGGCACCGCTGCTGGTGTTGCTTGGGCGCTTGCTGCAAGGCTTCTCGGCCGGTGCCGAACTGGGCGGCGTGTCGGTGTATTTGTCTGAGATGGCCACACCCGGCCGCAAAGGCTTCTACACCAGTTGGCAGTCAGGCAGCCAACAGATCTCTATCGTGGTCGCCGCTGCGCTGGGTTATGGGCTGAACGTGTGGATGGAACCGGCGGTGGTTGCCGACTGGGGCTGGCGCATTCCGTTTGCCGTCGGTTGCGTGATCATTCCGTTTATCTTTGTACTGCGTCGCAACCTGCAGGAAACCGAAGAGTTCGCCAACCGCAAGCATCGCCCGACCATGCGCGAAGTGCTGGCCACCCTGGTGAAAAACTGGACCGTCGTGATCGGCGGCATGCTGATGGTGGCCATGACCACCACCGCGTTCTACCTGATCACCGTGTACGCGCCGACCTTCGGCAAGACCGTGCTGCAACTGAGCACGTCGGATGCCCTGCTGGTGACCTTGCTGGTGGCTGTTTCGAACTTTGTCTGGCTGCCCATCGGCGGCACCCTCAGTGATCGCTTTGGCCGCAAGCCGGTACTGATCGCCATGACTGCGCTGACGGTTCTTACCGCGTATCCAGCACTGTCCTACGTGGTAAATGCTCCGAGCTTCGCCCATATGCTGGAAACCCTGCTGTGGTTCTCCTTCCTCTATGGCATGTACAACGGCGCAATGATCCCGGCGCTGACCGAAATCATGCCGGTGGAAGTGCGCGTGGCGGGCTTCTCGCTGGCCTATAGCCTGGCAACCGCGATCTTCGGTGGTTTTACCCCGGCGATCTCCACCTGGTTCATCCACATCACCGAAGACAAGGCTTCGCCGGCCTACTGGATGATGTTTGCCGCAGTGTGTGCGCTGTGTTCGACCTTGGCCTTGTACCGCCGCGCCAACACTCGCGGGCAGGTGATGCAGGGGGCGGCATGATGCAGCCTCTGTTCAAGACCCTGGCGGCCCTGGCCCTCGGCGCGCTGGCGCTGACGGCCCAGGCCGAGGAGCTCAAGGTGATGACCTCCGGTGGCTTTACCGCCGCCTATAAATTGCTTGGCCCGCAGTATGCCCAGCGCAGCGGTGACACCCTCGATACCATTCTCGGCCCGTCCATGGGCAAGGCGCCGGAAGCGATTCCCAACCGCCTGGCCCGGGGCGAACACGCCGATGTGGTGATCATGGTCGGCTACGCCCTGGATGACTTGATCAAACAAGGCAAGGTCGACCCGGCGTCCCGCGTGGAACTGGCGGATTCGCGGATCGGCCTGGTGGTGAAGGAAGGCGCGGCGAAACCTGCAATCAGCACCGATGCAGAATTGAAAGCGGTGCTGAGCAAGGCCAAATCAGTGGCCTACTCAGACAGTGCCAGCGGTGTGTATGTCGAGAAAGAGCTGTTCAAGAAGCTCGGCATGCCGGCCAAGGGCACGATGATCGAACGCATCCCGGTGGCTGAACAGGTGGCCAAAGGTGACTACGAAGTGGGTCTACAGCAGGTAGCGGAATTGTTACCGGTGGCGGGCGTGACCTATGTGGGAAAAATCCCCGAAGACGTGCAATCAGTGACGCGCTTTGCAGCCGGTATTCCGGTGAACGCCGAACACCCCGCGCAGGCCAAGGCGCTGCTGAAGTACCTGGCGTCACCCGAGGCGCAACCGGTGGTGCAATCCACCGGCCTGGACTCGGTGTCACGCTGACCGAAACGGCATCTCCCGCACCAACCGCTCCAACTCCAGCGCCGCTGGCGGCAATGTCCGCCCGCGGCGTTTGATCAAGCCCACATTGCGCATCACCTGCGGCTCCACCAGCGGCACACTGACCAGAATCGGGTGTTCGCCCGCCGGCATCGCAATCGATGGCACCATCGCCACTCCCAACCCCGCTTCCACCAGACCAATCATGGTGGTCACGTGGTGCGTCTCGCAGATACTCGGTTTTTTCACTCGCACGCCGCGCAGGGCCTGGTCCAGCAGGAAGCGGTTGCCCGAGGTCTTGTCCACCGTGATGTAGTCATGCTCGTAGGCTTCGGCCCAGGTCACGCTGTCCCGTTCGGCCAACGGGTGATCACGGCGACAGGCCAGCACGTAGCGCTCCTGCAACAGCAATTCGAACTCCACCTCATCGGCCAGGCTGCCGCTGAAACTCACGCCAAAATCCGCCTCGCCACTTTCCACCGCGTTGCACACCTCACCGGCACTGGCATCCAGCACCCGCAGGCGAATCTTCGGATACAGCTTGTGGAATTCGGAGATCACATGGGGCATGAAGTAGTACGCCGTCGAGGGCACGCAGGCGATGGTGACATTACCCATACGCGTGGACGCGACGTTACTGATGCCCATCAGCGCGATGTCGAGGTCGTCGAGCATGCGCTCGACTTGCGGCAGGAAGGCACGGCCCACCATGGTCAGGCTGACCCGTCGGGTGGTGCGCTCGAACAGCTTCACGTCGAGGGCGGATTCGAGTTTTTCGATGCGCCGGCTGAGGGCCGGTTGCGAAATACGGATGGCCTCGGCGGCGCCGCGAAAACTGCCCTTGTCTACCACGGCGCGGAAGGCTTGGAGGTCGTTGAGGTCGAAGTTGATGATCACGGGAGTCGCCAGTGTGGTCGATTTGACCGGCATTATCTTACGAATGCGCTAGCACATGGCCCACGTGCATTGAAAAAATACGCACCTGCGTAGGCTGCACGCCCTCACCCTGACTCACTACAACTGAAACCGTGCGACCGCGTCGTTGAGCGCCACCGCCAATCGCGCCAGCTCCTGGCTTGAGCCATTGATCTGCCCGGCACCGGAAGACGACTGCGCCGACAGGTCGCGGATATTGACGATATTGCGGTCCACTTCCTTGGCCACCTGGGCTTGCTCCTCGGCAGCGCTGGCGATGACCAGGTTGCGTTGATGAATCTGGTCGATGGAGTCGGTGATCTGACTCAAGGCGCCACCCGCCCCTTCGGCCAGGGTCAAGGTGTCGGATGCGCGCTGGGAACTCGACTGCATTGAGGTCAATGCATCGTTGGAGCCGGTGCGCATGGCGGTGACCATCTGATCGATTTCAAGGGTCGATTGCTGAGTGCGATGGGCCAGTGCACGAACCTCATCAGCGACCACCGCGAAGCCACGCCCGGACTCACCGGCCCGCGCCGCCTCGATGGCGGCGTTAAGTGCCAACAGGTTGGTCTGCTCGGCGATGGAACGAATCACATCGAGCACCTTGCCGATGTCCCGCGATTGCTCAGCCAGGTTCTGCACCAGGGTCGAAGTCTCGCCGATATTGCTGCTCAGGGCCTGAATCGCGCTGACCGTTTCACCGACGCGATGCTGGCCTTCACGGGCGGTTTCATTGGACAAACGAGTGGATTCGGAGGTGGAGACCGCATTGCGTGCGACTTCGTCAGCGGCCGAAGTCATTTCATTGACCGCCGTCGCCGCCTGCTCGATCTCAGCCGTCTGCTGTTGCAGGCTGCGGCTGCTCTGGTCGGTAATGCCGTTGAGGTCGGTGGCAGAAGCGGCCATTTGTGCCGCCGACTGGCGGATCAGTTGCAAGGTGCTGCGCAGGCTGCCTTGCATGGAGTGCAGGGCTACGAGCAGGCGGGTCACCTCGTCGTTTCCGCTGACCTCCACCGTCTGGGTGAGGTCGCCTCGGGCCACGTTTTCGGCTGCGCGCATGGCCTGCCCCAACGGACCGACAATGCTACGCGTGAGTAGCCAGGCCAGGGCCACCGTACTCAGGCCCGCCAGGATCACGAAGCCGAACACCATGGTGCGCGAGCGACTGTACTGCGACTCGGCCGCCTGCCCCTGTTGATTGATCTGGGCGTTGTAGTAGTCGGCCAGTGCGTTGAGCTGGGCGCCGGAGCCATCGACCACGGTTTTCATGTCCACCAGCAACAACTTGTTGAGTTCCGCGCCCTGCTGTTTATCGGCAAGAATGAACGACTGAGCCAAGCCCTGTTGGTATTGGCGCAGCGAACCCTGGAACTGGTCATACAGGACGCGCACCTCAGGCGTGTCGATCACCGCATCGAGGTCAGCCAGTTTCTTGGTCAGGTCCTGGCTGCGAGTGTCCATCTGGCTGCGGTACTGCGGCAGGCTCGCGGGGTTGGGGTCCAACGCCATCCGCAAAGAAATCGTACGAATGCGCAGCATGATCTCGCGAATGTCAGCCACCAGCCGCATCTTCGGCACCAGCCCGCTTTCCACCTGCACCGCACTGGCGCGGATGCTTGCCATGTTCGACAGCGCAAAAAAACCCAGCAGGGCCACGAGCAAAGCAATCAAGGCAAAACCCAAACCCGCACGGCGGGCGATGGACAGGCTGCGAAGGGACATTTAGGGGGGCACTCTTATTAGGGATACGACATCGTATGATAGAATTTCGGCCGCGTGAGGGAGGACTTTAGGCGGGACGGAAACTGATGGGCATTCCTCGTGAAAAATGGACAGCCTTAGCCAAGTAAGGCAGTCCATGAGTAAAGCGTTCTTTAGCCAGAGGGCCTTAGCTCAACTTCTGCGCTCTTTATTGGATTGAGAGAGGACCGAGGCGGCAAGGGCTTTCGTCTCATCGCTGTACTTATCACTTTGAAGCGCCTTGCCAGCTTTCGCCTCCATCTCTGCACTTGTCTGCTTATCCGTACCACTCTGGGCCAGCGCTGACGCGGCAAGACTTTTGGCGATGGCTGAGGCCTTCGGATTACCGAGCGTTTCAGCTGCGAGGGTCGCCATCTTGTCGGAGGTTTGTTTTGTGTTCTTGCTCATTACGCATTTCCTTTGCCGTTTGAGGTGAGACGCACGTGACAACGAAGCCAGAGCCCTGAACGTAGGGCCTGTCTCGCACAAACCAAACGATAGTGAAGTACAGTCAAGGCCACAACGTCCTACTTGTAGGCAACATCGTGGAAATACGGAAGAAAGATACATCCGTTGAGTAGTACGAATTTCGAATGGCAAACGGCCCCAGCAAAACGCCGGAAACGAAAAAGCCCATCTGCGAACTGACAGCAACCCAACCCGGATAGCCGTGTCGCCAAAGAGCGGCTATCCGATTTGTGCTTGGTTCAAAACAAGCCACCCAGCACCTCAGGCTCCCAGTTCATGATCACCAGTTCACCCGCTCGGCTCCGTCTTCGCCTGACGCTGGTTAGCCGAGGTGTATCGAACATCCAGCGTCTCAAAGTGAAAGCCATCAACACCCGCCTGATGTCCGGGTGAGGTGGTCGGCCAGGCGGCGTTTGCCGCCCATCCAGGGAACAATTGGGCTTGTCACCTACGCCTCTCGCATCTTTTCGACCAAACGATGAATAACAGCCCTCGACACCTTGATGGCCAATTGATAGCTTTAGTCTAAAATTCGCAGCTACAGATGTCACAAACAAAAAACACGCCAAAAATATTGATAACGCCCTCGTAAAGGACAAAGTTTTGATTACGGATAACCCCGCTGCCCGGCTTTTAGAGATCCTTAAAAAAGGTAAAAAAATCGTTGGTAATGTCACATCGCGAAGCGCTTGGCAAAAAATATTAGAAATGGAAAGCGATGACGAATCTGAGCTTTATTCAAAACTCGGCAAGGTGATGTCGCTCACCAAAGAAACAATTGATATTCTAAAAAAGTATTCACTAGGTGAGTCTGACAGTTGGATTCATTGGTCCACGCAAATTCATAACTCTTTTTCTTCCTACAGTTTAAATGATGCTTGGCCTCGCTTCATAAATGGAATAGACCAGCATTCAATGTCCTATCTACACCTACACTCTCAGCTAATAGAATCAAAAATACTGGAGGGCACCGACTTAAACATAGAAAAACTGTTGGAAATACGAAAAGATTTGCAAGACTTAATTGCCGACATAATCTCTTGCGAGTTATCTCCGCGCATAAAAGAGTTCCTACTAAGGAGCTTTAAAAAAATAGTTGATGCAATTGACGAGCACCACATAACAGGGCAAATAGCCATCATAGATGCGATTGATGCGGCGTTTGGTCACTTTGCAACTGATGAAAACTACAGAGCAGAAATTTCCAGCTCGTCTATATACTCAAAACTTACAGACACGCTGAGTGTACTGGCTAACGCGGCCACCATTTTCACCGGCGTTGATACAAAGCAAATATCATCTGCAGTTAGTTTCCTGATAGCAAAAACCTCATCGTAGCGATGAGGTTTCTCGAATAAACTGTTGACACCCTGCCGACGCAATCAATCCCTCATCCCCTCCTCGGTGATACAGACAATTCGTTGAGCAAACGCTCGGTCAAGTTCGGCTCTCTCTTCTCCATAAACCACGCCGCCGGTACTGGTGTGGCGGCAGGCACTGCATCATCTCCGGCAAAGGGCGGCTGGGCGAGGATGCAGCACCGCTCGTCGGGTGCCACTTCGGCAGATGATTCGTAGCTCAGAAATCAAAGCTGGTGGCGTAGATGACTGGGGCATGTTGAGCCAGCCATGCGAGGGCAACGGCCCAAGCGGTGGGGTCTTTAATGGATGGCATATCGACAATCCTCCGATACATCAAGACTCGTTAAAAACCAGTTACAACTCATCGGATGCACGCTGACGTATACGGGATTAGCATTGCCGAAAACTAAGCCAATGGCGTACATTAGCTATGATTTTCATCGAGACCCCAACCTTCACGCGCCGGGTGAAGGAATTGATTGATGACGATGCCTACACTGTTTTTCAGCGTGCATTGATGCTTAACCCGTCCGCAGGTGACGTGATCGAAGGCACCGGAGGAATTCGTAAAGTCCGAATTGCTGCGAAGGGTCATGGCAAACAAGGTGGAGCCCGAGTGATCTACTACCACTTCGTCTCGATGTCGCAGATTATTCTGTTGATGATCTATTCGAAGAATGAACAGCAAGACCTGACCAGCGACGAACGCAAGGCGTTGAAGGCTGCAATCGAACACTGGAGATAACCATGAGCAAATTTTTTGACGAGTTGATGGGAAGTGTGCAGGAAATGAACGAAATCCTTCGGGGTGAACGTCAGCCTTCACGCGAATTCCACGTTGATGCGTTACAGGTCAAAGAAATTCGCAAAGCAACGGGTCTGACTCAAGCCAAGTTCGCCGCGCTGATTGATGTGCAACTCGGCACCCTGCGCAATTGGGAACAGGGACGGCGCGAGCCTACAGGCCCAGCAAAAGCACTGCTTAAGGCCATTCACAACGATCCAGTACATGTGCTGAACGCATTGGCTGGTTGAGCATGTCGTGCTCATCGGTGGAGTTACCGATACAAAAATAACAACCTAGCGACGTTCTACGCCTCAACGGAAAACCAGCAAAGGGGTTGGTTGAGCAATTTTTTCAATGCTCAATTGAGTCGAAGGTGCGTCACGATTAAGGTATAAGGAGCTGACAAACGGTCAGGCGACACCATTTCCAAACCGTCGAGCCTGTTATGCGTAAATCACATCTAAGGTTCCAATACTCAGCCACAATACAACCTATAGCACAAACATATAATGGAGCTTCAGGCGCAATGGAATTCAAAGTTTACACATCCCTCAAAGGAACCAGAGGGCGGGACACCGAGGTAAACCTTACACTGACAGTAAAGGGTAATGGTGACACCCCCCCTAAGCTCTTGTCTGATTTCGCCGGTGGTGGCGAAAAGATTTATGATGGTTATTCAACACAAACGTCAGAGTTCACCACAATACCAGCCGATGATTCTCGTCGGCTCAGCTTGAACTTCAAAAATGGATCGCACGCAACACTTCATCCCAGCTTTGAGCGCATCCAGAATCCTGAGGACTCACGCAACTCACTTCGCGCCCTCCCATTGGTGATTGGTCAGACGTTAACTCTTTCTTACTCCGACAATCCCAGTTCACAAGATTTCGAAATAATTGGCTTAAGCTGGAAATAAATCCAAAACTACGAGCCCTTCTCTGGGCTCAACCGAGCATTGCGATTCAGAAGTCTCAACCGACATCACGCACCGGCAGCAAGCCAGAACTTTTTAATGCTCTCTGATTTAACCTCGCCAACAATAGATCATGAATTCGCTGCACCCAATTGCGATAGGTTCGATTTGCCGCCGCCTCTAACCCCAACAACCGCATCTGTTCGGCAATAGACAGCTCCCGCTCCGGTAAGTAGCGCAGGCTCGCTAACTTGGCTAATCGCTGCCCCTCCTAACACGTTGTGTTTGCCCTAAAAATGACCTAAACCAAACCCCAACAACGAAAAAGCCCCTGAAATGTTCAACCATTTCAGGGGCTTAGTCGTATTCAATAATGGCGGAGAGATAGGGATTCGAACCCTAGGTACCGGTGAAGGTACAACGGATTTCGAATCCGTCCCATTCGGCCACTCTGGCATCTCTCCAACGGCGCGCATCATAACAGCGTGAATCAGGAAAGCAAAGCGCTGAAGCGATT
>Ga0308161_1001478_pt1 | contig 28102 bp, 27 predicted proteins | sample PhyFR2_FD_201034 | JGI IMG/M metagenome (GOLD analysis project Ga0308161, IMG submission 201034) | Phyllosphere microbial communities from UC Gill Tract Community Farm, Albany, California, United States - DLSLF.R2 | ecosystem: Host-associated > Plants > Phyllosphere > Unclassified | place: USA...
CATGAATATGCTCGCAATTTATGCTGCACCTTACTCCACCCACCGATAAATTCATACAATTTGACGAATCCAACGATAAAAATCGTGGTCAAAAAATGTATGAAACCGAAGAATTTTGATAATCGTATATTAACGACATTGCTGTTCTACGTGCGCACAATTGGCTCTACTGCAATGTTGGAAAGAAATTCATGTCGATGAAGTTGAGGCGAATGCTTCAAGTGATATTTATTTGCGGTAGCAGGCCCAGTTGCGGCCCAAGCGTGGCCGGCTTGCCGGGGGGCCAAGCGAGGACGAGCACCGGCAAGCCGGTAACTCAGCGCGATGAGCGCCAGAAGCTATTGGAAGCAGGCTGGTAGCGGGCGCTGCAAACCCTGTAGGATGCCGAGCATGCGACAGGACTAGCCAGGATAGTCGCTGCCTTTGACAGCAACGTGGACCACCTGGTTGCAATATAACGCATGCTGCACCAGTATGCGGTGCTGGGCAAGCCCAAAATCGACAGCGGCAAGACGGCGCAGTTCATCAATACCGACCGGCGCCTGGGCAACACTGGCGCGGCAACCTTCTACATGCAGATAGCGTTGGGTGTCATGGGCAGCTACATAGAAGGCGGCCCATCGGCCGGCATCAACCTGCACGACCCTGCAGCCAAATAAGAAAACCGGGCGCTTCGCAACAAGCCACCCGGTTTCTTAGCGGCAGAGCCGCGCTGTTTGCAGTCCTCTAATGACATAACTTCCGGTCGATGGGCAAGTATGCGCAAGTTGCAGGCTTGCGTAAGACGATGGCATCGACACGCGGGCACGGAGAAACCGCAGGCGCGCCTCCGCGGGGGTGAGAGTGCCCAAGTTAGTCGTAACGTTTAAACTGACCTTATACGATGGTATAGCGTATCCCAGTGCCCATGTAATCATGACTTAAAGTATTTAGAGCGGGACCTCTACATGCCTATAGCACGGCCGTATTCGCAGCAAACTGCGGCCTAACTTCAGGCCGATTAAATAATAGGGAACGGCTCGCTGCCGCAGTCGCCGGCATTACCGGATAAGATTTCAGGGAGGCTTATATCGAACTGGGCGACAAAAATGCCGCCCAGTTTTTTTCTTGCCCTGGTCAGAGCTGGCTAATACTTTTTTAAGGATATGGCAAGGGGAATATGGCCATATGGGAAAGATGTAATTTTCTATAGCTGTTTAAGCTTATTTAATGCATTAGCTACCGTTTCCGCGCCATTGATGACATTGGTCTCGAATACCATCATGTAGCGGAACATTCCGCCTGCTTTTGATTCCCACTGCTTCCCAAGTTTGAGCTTATAAGCGCTATCCGAGTTGTCCCGGTCGTCGCCTTTTGTTTCCAACAGCACTATCTTGCCCGACTTCAATTTAATGATGAAATCTGGATAATGATTCAAGAAGCCGTTGATACGAAAGCCCTTTCCACGAGAAAGGTTGCGGTGCCACCATTCCACATTATCCAAATTAGCAACTGGGTCGATTACAGTTCCTTCGAATCGGCCCACCGATGCTTCGGTCGTGTAGAGGCTTTTAGGCAAGGCAGGGGCATTTGCTGAAGGCGTTATGGTCTCGTTGAATGCGAAGCTCGGCTGCAGTTCAACTTTATCGAGGTCCAGCATGTCACTGAACACTTGCATCGCATAAGCATCAGCCAGTGCGCGGATTTTTTTCTTAATTTTACGGGCATAGGCGACGTCGCGCTCAACACAATCACGTAATTGTTCAGGTGTAAGTGCCTTGATGACCCGAGTAACGTAAGCTTTTACCTCGTCGTCCGCTAATGGCCACAGGTCGCCAATCATTTCCGAAAGACGTTGCGCGATTGCTTGTACCTGACTCTCGTAAGACTGGGTCAGAATGAGCTGATTAAAGCGGTGACGTCTATCAGCATCAATGCGGAACGGCTTCGGCGCATAATCTTTGTCGCCTTGCTGCTCAAGGTCGACACGATACATTTCGGCAGCGACATCCTCAAATGAAATCGCACTGTCGGCACTGCTTAATCGGAAGTCTTTCAGGAGTTCATCACGCTCGAGGAGTTGCTTTGCATTAGTGTCAACAAACCAACCGGTTTGGGCAACTCCGACATAAAACTGAGGAAGCTTCAGCGCGAGTGCCTGCTCTTTGAAAATTTCTTTGAGCTTATGTCGATTCACCTTATCCTCCAACTCGGCGGGAATTGTTGTATCAGTTATAGCTGCCTTCTCTTCGAAGGCTTTATTCTCTTCAACGGCTTGCGCTGCTACTGCCTCTACAAATGCCCCTGTTTCGGTTGCTGGTGATTCAGTCTGAGCGTTTGGGTCAGCGGCAGCTATAGGTGAAGTTGGCCAATCGACAACGTTTTCTGCGTCACTCATGCCCCCAGTCTTACCCGCGTTGCCATTTTGAGCATCGAGTTTGAAATCAGACGTATCGGTAGAGCTTGTTCCTAGAAGGTCGCCAGCAATCTGACTCAGCAAGTCAGCTTGGACAGGAGGTAGGGTCACCGGCTTTGGAGGCTCAGCGGTGCGGTAATCCTTATTCGAGAAGCCGGACCGATTCAGCGCGCGTACGACACTCTGTAAAGTATCCGCGAATTTGTTGCTGGCGGTGAAAACGTAGCTCAGGTTGAGAAGGTCGTGGCTATGTTGCTGAACATGTGGCATGCGCAGAACGCGGCCTAGTATCTGCTCGACATCAACAGCAGACGATTTATCAGCGAGGCTGGCCAGGATGTAGGCAAAGGGACAGTCCCATCCCTCTTTGAGTGCATTGACCGTAATAATGTAGCGCACCTCGCAATCACGGCTCATCAGGTCTTCGCCTTTAAGCTCGTTAATGTCAGCTGTTTTGATTTTTATTTCGCTGGCGGGGATGCCGGCTGTGACTAGCTGCTCCTTGACCTTTTCGTAGGTAGTATTATCGTCGCCTGTGCGTGGTTGGGCTTGAAATAAAACAATAGGGCGGATGTACTTCCCACCATTTTTCTCCTGCTCTTTGGCAATGCCCTCAAGCTTTCTGCGCAGGATAATTGCGCTTTCAATGACCTCAGTGCGCGAGTTTCGATTCGCAACAATCACTGGAAGCTTGACCATGTGCTGCTTTTTCAACGCCATGGCATCCACATAACTGATTATGTTTGAATTGTTGCGAGGCGTGGCAGTTAGGTCGAATATTAGGTCCGGATTGAGATTAACCAACATTTCGACCGAGAGGTCCGTTTCTGCATTGTGACTTTCGTCAACTACAACAACGGGGCGCAGGCTGCGCAACACATTGATAAGCGCAGAAGCATCATGACCTGGCAATAGATAATCCGTATTTTCGTTCTCGACTAGGAAGCTGGCGAGATACCCGTTGTCTTGGTAGATTTTGCGGTCGTCTTTGTTTCGGGCGCGCAAACTGTCGAAACTCATGACGATAATCGACAGTTGCTCTTTTACTACGTCGGCTGAAAAACCTGCACCCTGAAGCAGTTCACGGCGTTCATAAACTTGCACGCGGTTGCGGAAAAGAGAATTAAGTTTTTGCCGGTATGGATGTTGCGGGTCATTCAGATTGCGGACTGTCTGCTCCAGGATAGTCAATGATGGCACTAGCCATACGACCACTTGGGGCCTGGTCGGATTTGCAGCAGAGAACGCATCAAAAATGGGTTTGAGAGCATTGACGGCAATAAAGGTTTTGCCTCCAGCAGTCGGAACCTTGACGCAGACGTGAGGTACACCGGGCACATTGTTCTTGTAAGCGTCCGCAGTGACACCTTTTTGCTTCCAGTATTCCTTGAAGGCTATGCGCAAATCAGGGTGCTCAGCCAGCGTAGCTAAGTAGGCACTCAGGTCATTTACAACTGCTTCTTGATAGCGTTTAAGTTCCATAGATTAGAAGCGCGTAATGTCCCGAGGAATTTTCTTAAAGATGAGCCCGTGTGCCTGCAAGAATTCTTTGGAAACCAGGCAGCGGTCTGCGTAAATTATTGCTGAGGTAGGCTTATTGGTCCCAAAGTTGAGCCCGGCTAGATACTCCATGTTCAGGCACGTGGCTTGGTCAGGCTCGTAGTTGAATAGCCAGGCCATATCGGACGTTAATCCGAGTAGGTGCGGGCTAACAAGGTTGTCAATAGGGGTTCGATGCTCAATGGGAATGCCCTCGGCGTAGCACATGTAACCTCGGATAGCCTCGATGTCGACGGCGTCGTTGAGTTCTCCGTCTGACGTGAAAATTGGGTCGCCGACCGTGTAGTAGTCGAACCCGCCACCCAGTGGTTTACGTTCAGCCTCGTCCTCTTCGGTGCCGAGTATCACTCGCTTGACGCGCTCGGCGGTGATTTCCTTGGCATAGTCCATGGTCTCGACCAAGATGAAACGTCGTTTGCCGCCGTCCTCAGCGTTAAGCTTTAGGACCGCATGCGCTGTCGTCCCGGACCCTGCATAGGAGTCGAGCACGATGGCATCCGGCCTGGTTGCCATTTGAAGAATGCGGGTTAGCAGGGTGAGCGGCTTTGGAGTGTCAAAAAGTTTTACACCGCCGAAAATGGCCTTCATTTCAGCGCTGGCCTGGCGTGTGCTACCGGCGAACTGATATGGCCACCAGGTCTGGTTGACGACCCCTTCCTTTACCTCGGATAAAAATTTCTTCTCCATCGGAAAGGTCGAGTCGCCGTTGATACCCCACCAGATACGGTCTTCTACTTGAAGACGCTTCATTTCCTTCGGAGGACGGCGCCAACTACTCCCCTTCGGTGGCCACACCTCTACTCCTACTTTGTTTTTGATTGGGTAATAGTCACGGTCGCGGTGCTCGGCTCGGGTAAGTGGCGTGGGGAGCCAATCGAGACGGGGGTCGTTGTCCGGATTTGAGTATGTTGCGAGCTGCTTCTCGTTGCGAGCTAGAAGGGCCGGCTTGAAATCAGGTCCTTTCCTGAACGCGATGATGTGGTTGTGCGTTTCGGCGACCCCACCGGAGTTGTTGCCAGGGGTATCTTTCGACTGCCACACGAAGTTTGCAAGGAAATTCTGGCGACCGAAAATCTCATCGAGCACAAGTCTCAAATGTGCATGTTCCACATCGTCAATGGAAACAAACAGAACCCCGTCGCGCGCGAGGAGTCGGTGCAACAGTTTGAGCCGGGGATACATCATGCACAACCATTTGTCGTGACGCGAAAGGTCCTCACCTTCTTTGCCGACGACCTCACCCAGCCATTTCAGCAGCTTTGGGTCGTTCACGTTGTCGTTATAGACCCACCCCTCGTTGCCGGTGTTGTATGGCGGGTCGATGAAGATACAGTTGACTTTGCCATCAAATTCGGGAAGAAGGCTTTTCAAAACGCCAAGATTGTCTCCGTGAACAATTCTGTTTCCGGTCGTGTTGTTCGGGGCGTCTTCCGGGGCTCGCACTTGCTCCTCAAGGGTGAGCACGTGAAACGGCACATCGTGATGATGGGTTACAACTTTGTTCTTACCAATCCAGCTTAATGTAGGCATTTTTGAGCATGTTCCTTTGTATCTCCTATTGTAACTTGGGCGAGGAGCTTGTTTCTACCAGAACATAAAAGGCCCACTGCAAGACAGGCTGGGCTAAGGCTTACATGCCCGCAGCACGGCCGTATGCGGCCAGCTCGGCGCGCTGCTCATCGGTCATGCCCGGTGCTGCATTGACCACTTCCCTAATGACTGCAGAGCGCATCTTCGGCGCGCTCTCCAGGTTGTCTCGCAACTCGTCGAGCAGGTCAAGTGCCGCGTCAAACGTACGCGCTTTCAGAAGTGGCTCAGTCTCAAAAACTGCGATATGCACCAAGTACGGTTTGATAACGGCATCTATCTGCCAAGCGTGTGTACCTGCGAGTCCAGCAAGTTTAACGAAGGGTGGCATCGGTCCTTTGTAGGCCAAATCCCGGAAGCGTGCGGCGGTCATGTGCTGCCGCATTGCTTGGGGTATGGCTCGACAAAAAGGGGTGTCGTTCAGCTCGGTGTCTCCGGGTTTGTAGAGGGTGTCAAGCTCGTGTACGGTAAGAATGGGAATCATCCGCGCAGGCTACCGCATACTGTCGAATGTGCATAGTGCCTCCGCGGTGAGCACAGACCATGAGAGCGACGTAGCGCCCTGTGCGTCCAACCTGGTCGCCCGCCGCTTAAACGGACGCTGGCTGCGAACCTCTTGCATGTGCAACTTACTAAAAATATCCAAAGAATTGCCAGCTATTTCGCAGTTGTGTACACTTAGCTGCCAGAAAGCAATTCCGCATTTAGAGCGCACTGGGCTGCGCCAGCGTGCCGCGGAACAGTTCGCGGTCGGCGATCAGGCGGTTTTTCACGTCCAGGAACAGGACGACGAACGATTCGTGGCGCTGGCCGCCCAGCTTCATGCGCAGGTAGCGCTTGACGAGTTCAGGCGAGCCGAACGTTTCGCCGGCCTGCAACTGCTCGGCGATGGCGCGCCGGGCCAGTTCCATCACGGCCTGCAGCTGCGCGTATTTCGCCATGCCGAGGCCGTGGACTTCGGAAAAATCGTCCAGCGTCGCGCCGAACAGCCCGTGCAGCGAGCCGAAGTGCCGCAGGATGTCGCGTCCCAGGTCCACCGCGCTCTTGCCGCGCACGCCCACGCGCAGCAGCAGCGCCAGCAACTCCGGGTCCGACAGCGCCCCCGCGCCTTCGCGCACGAGCCGTTCGCGCGGCCGGGTCTGTTCCGGCCAGTCTTCGATGCCCATTTCCTTTGCCTCCCTGGATGCGACCGTGCATTATCGGCCGCGAGGCAGGGCGGGGCATGATGTCCGCGAAGCGATCGCTTGGGACGGCGCAAATGGCGGTATTGCCGCGCCGTGGCCAATATGGCAAGCGTTTCCGGACGACGACAGAAATCGCAGCGGCCGAAGGCGGGGACGGCACGGGTGGCTTACAATAGCGGTTTGCACGTCAACCGAATTCGCGAATGTCTTCCACCAACGCTCCCATCGTCACCGAATCGTCCTACCTGACCCTGCACTATCGTCTCGCCACGGCGGACGGCACGGATATCGTCACGACCTTCGGCAGCACCCCGGCCACCCTGATGCTGGGCCAGGGCCAACTGGCCCCGTTCCTCGAGCAGCGTCTGCTCGGCATGGCCGAAGGCACGCACACGACGTTCGAGCTCGGCCCGACCGAAGGCTTCGGCGAGCGCAATCCCGAGCTGGTCCAGGTCGTATCGAAAAAGACGCTGGACGACAACTCCGAGCCGGACGCGAACTACCAGGTCGGCGATCTCGTCGATTTCCGTGCGCCGGGCGGCGGCCGCTTTGCCGGCGTGCTGCGCGAACTGCGCGCGAACGATGCCCTGTTCGACTTCAACCACCCGCTCGCGGGCCAGCCGCTGAAGTTCGAAGTCCAGCTGATTTCCGTGCTCTAACCCGACCCCGACTCTACCTACTCATGGAAAACGAGATCCTGTTAGCCCAGCCGCGCGGTTTCTGCGCCGGCGTCGACCGCGCGATCGAGATCGTCGAGCGCGCCCTGCAGCAGTTCGGCGCGCCGATCTACGTGCGTCACGAGATCGTCCACAACGCCTACGTCGTCAACGACCTGCGCAACAAGGGCGCCATCTTCATCGAAGACCTGGACGACGTCCCGGCCGGCAACACCCTGGTGTTTTCCGCGCACGGCGTGTCGAAGGCCGTGCGCGACGAAGCCGAGTCGCGCGGCCTGAAGGTGTACGACGCCACTTGCCCGCTGGTTACGAAAGTGCACGTGGAAGTGGCCAAGATGCGCAAGCAGGGCGCCGAGATCGTCATGATCGGCCACGCCGGCCACCCGGAAGTCGAGGGCACGATGGGCCAGGCGGAAGAGGGCATGCACCTCGTCGAGACGGTCGAGGACGTCGAGACGCTGAACGTCGCCAACCCCGACCTGCTCGCCTACGTGTCGCAGACGACGCTGTCCGTCGACGACACCGCCGAGATCATCGCCGCGCTGAAGCAGCGCTTCCCGAACATCATCGAGCCGAAGAAGGGCGACATCTGCTACGCCACGACGAACCGCCAGGAAGCCGTGAAGTTCATGGCGCCGCAGGTGGAAGTCGTCGTCGTCGTCGGCAGTCCGAACAGCTCGAATTCGAACCGCCTGCGCGAAGTGGCGCAGAAGATGGGCACGCCGGCCTACATGGTCGACAACGCCGCCGGCATCGATCCGGCCTGGATCGCCGGCAAGAAGCGCATCGGCGTCACGGCCGGCGCGTCGGCACCGGAAGTGCTGGTGCAGGCCGTCATCGAGCGCCTGAAAGCGCTGGGCGCCGCCAGCGTGCGCGCGCTCGAGGGCGTCGAGGAAAACGTCACTTTCCCGCTGCCCAAGGGCCTGGACGCCGGCAAGGCCGCTGCCTGATTCTTTTTACCGCCCGCGGCCGCCAGCGCCGCGGGCTCGTTCGACCATCCCATTCCCTCCGTACGACTTTCCGATGAACGCATTCGACCTGCGCCCGTGCGCGCCCTCCGATTTCGACGCCATTCCGCTGGAATTCTTCCAGGACTATCCGGAACCGGGCGTCAATTTCATCGACGTGGGCTGCATCTTCGACAACCCGCACCACTGGCAGCTCGCTATCGATGCGCTGACCGAGCGCACCGCGCACCTGGAAGTCGACTTCCTGCTCGCGATGGACGCGCGCGGCTTCATGCTCGCCGGCGCGCTCGCGTACCAGCGCGGCCTCGGCTTCGCGATGGCGCGCAAGCCGGGCAAGCTGCCGGGCGCAGCCATCGGCATCGACTACCGCCGCGAATACGGCAGCGCGACCATCGAGATCCAGCCGGAGCGCATCAAGGGCCAGCGCGTGTTGATCGTCGACGACGTGCTGGCGACCGGCGGCACGATCGAGGCGGCGGCCACCTTGCTGCGCCGTGTCGGCAAGGACGTGGTCGGTGCCGCGGCGCTGTTCGACGTGGCGTTCTTCAGGGAAAAACGCGACCTGACGATGCCGGTGGTGACGCTGCGCGACGTGTAAGGGCCGTCAAAACGTTGCGACCCGCGATTGACCGTCGTTGCCGGCATTGCCGGCATTGCCGGAAACGACGCCCGGCGCAGGCGATGCCCCAGTTTGCGAGCAGACCGGCAATGCATGCTGCTTGGGTCCCGGCCTGCGCCGGGACGACGTGGTCGATTGGGTCCCGGCCTGCGCCGGGACGACGTGGTCGATTGGGTCCCGGCCTGCGCCGGGATGACGTGGTTGATTGGGTCCCGGCGTGCGCCGGGACGACGTGGTTGATTGGGTCCTGGCGTGCGCCGGGACGACGTGGTCGATTGGGTCCCGGTCTGCGCCGGGACGACGTGGTTGATTGGGCCCGCCGGCGCCCGGCCGGCGTCGTTGATTTTGCGTCTGCTCCTGTACTTCGGCGTCATATCGCCTTTACAACCCTTTCCAACACAAATATTATTCGGCACCTCATCCATTTTCCGATGTTAGTTTTTCAAAAACATCGCTATGATGACGTTTAGGAATTATCTCGCCTGCATGGCGGGGAAACCACCGTCGGCGACATCAGACCAGGAGCGGCACTCGTACAACGGGTGCCGTTTTTGTTAGCTCGAAAGGAAACTCACAAGCATGGAAACATTTGTCCAACAGATCCTCAACGGGCTGGTGCTGGGCAGCATGTATGCGCTCGTCGCGCTCGGCTATACGATGGTGTATGGCGTGCTGAACCTGATTAACTTCGCCCATGGCGACGTCCTGATGATCGGCGCCATGGTCGGCCTGTCGATCCTCAAGCTGCTGGATGCGCATTTCCCCGGCCTGGCCGGCGGGGTGCAGCTGGCGCTGGCCATCCTCGGCGCGATTCCCGTCACGATGCTCGTCAACGTGCTGATCGAACGCATCGCCTACCGCCGCCTGCGCAACGCGCCGCGCCTGGCACCCCTGATCACCGCGATCGGCGTGTCGATCCTGCTGCAGACGTTCGCCATGATGATCTGGGGCCGCAGCCCGCTGCCGTTCCCGCAACTGCTGTCGTCCGATCCGATCGTGATCGCCGGCGCCGTCATCTCGCACACGCAGGTGCTGCTGCTCGTGCTGGCCGCCGCGGCGATGATCGGCCTCGTGTTCCTCGTCGAGAAGACCCGGATGGGCCGCGCGATGCGCGCCGTCGCCGAGAACCCGCGCGTGGCCGGTCTGATGGGCGTCGATTCGAACCGCGTCATCGTCACCACGTTCGCGCTGGGCGCCGCGCTGGCGGCCGTCGCGGGCGTGATGTGGGGCGCGAATTATGCGTCGATCCAGTTCGCGATGGGCACCGTGCCGGGCATGAAGGCGTTTTCCGCCGCCGTGCTGGGCGGCATCGGCAACATCTACGGCGCCATGATCGGCGGCATCGTCCTGGGCATCATCGAAAGCCTGGGCGCCGGCTACATCGGCGACCTGACCGGCGGCTTCCTCGGCAGCCACTACCAGGACATCTTCGCGTTCATCGTGCTGATCCTCGTGCTCACCGTGCGTCCGTCCGGCATCATGGGCGAGCGCGTGGCCGACCGCGCGTAAGGAGGAACGAACCATGGCTCTCCTGACCTTCGACACCGTCCACAAGCCGCGCCAGTCGTACGCCAGCATGGCGGTGCTGCTGGCCGTGATGCTCGTGTTCCCGTTCGTGGCCGCGCAGTTCGGCAACTCGTGGGTGCGCATCATCGACATGGCGCTGCTGTACATCATGCTGGCGCTCGGCCTGAACATCGTGGTCGGCTTCGCCGGCCTGCTCGACCTGGGCTACATCGCGTTCTTCGCCGTCGGCGCCTACCTGACGGGTTTGCTGGCATCGCCCCAGTTCGCGGCGCTGCTGGAATCCGTCGTGAACTACCACCCGGAACTGCAGGACGCCATCGTGCGCACGTTCGGCGAAGAGGTGCGCACGAACGGTATCCACCTGTCCGTCTGGTTCGTCGTGCCGCTGGCGGGGCTCGTGGCCGCGCTGTTCGGCGCGCTGCTCGGTGCGCCCACGCTGAAACTGCGCGGCGACTACCTCGCCATCGTCACGCTGGGCTTCGGCGAGATCATCCGGATCTTCATGAACAACCTGAACGATCCGATCAACTTCACCAACGGCCCGCAGGGCATCAACCTGATCGATCCGATCCGCATCTTCGGCGTGTCGCTGGCGGGGGAGGCGGGGTCGCGCGCGACCGTGTTCATCGGTGGATTCGGCATGCCGTCCGTGAACGCGTACTACTTCCTGTTCCTGCTGCTGTGCATCGTGACGATCTTCATGACGAGCCGCCTGCAGCACTCGCGCCTGGGCCGCGCCTGGGTCGCCATCCGCGAAGACGAGATCGCCGCGAAGGCGATGGGCATCAACACCCGCAACGTCAAGCTGCTGGCGTTCTCGATGGGCGCGTCGTTCGGCGGCGTCGCCGGCGCGATGTTCGCCGCGTTCCAGGGTTTTGTTTCTCCGGAATCGTTCTCGCTGACGGAATCGATCGCCGTGCTGGCGATGGTCGTGCTGGGCGGCATCGGCCACATCCCGGGCGTCGTGATGGGCGGCGTGCTGCTGGCGGCGCTGCCGGAAGTGCTGCGCCACGTCGTCGAGCCGGCGCAGCAGGCGCTGTTCGGCAAGGTCATGATCGAGGCCGAGGTCCTGCGCCAGCTGCTGTACGGCCTGGCCATGGTGCTGATCATGCTGAACCGCCCGGCCGGCCTGTGGCCGTCGCCGATCAAGGAAGACCGCCCGGCGGCAGCGCTTGCCAAGGAAGAGAAGGACGAGGACAACGCATGAGTAATTTCCTCCTGAATATCAGCGGCGTGAACAAACGCTTCGGCGGCCTGCAGGCGCTGACGGACGTGCGCATCCAGATCGCGCCGGGGCAGATCTACGGCCTGATCGGCCCGAACGGCGCCGGCAAGACGACGTTCTTCAACGTCGTCACGGGCCTGTACCAGCCGGACACCGGCACGTTCGAACTGGACGGCAAGCCGTATTCGCCGTCGGCGCCGCACGCCGTCGCCAAGGCCGGCATCGCGCGCACGTTCCAGAACATCCGTTTGTTCGGCGAGATGACCGCGCTGGAAAACGTGATGGTCGGGCGGCACGTGCGCACGCGCCAGGGCGTGTTCGGCGCGATCTTCCGCCACGGCGCCGCGCGCCGCGAAGAGGCCGCCATCCGCGCCCGCGCGCAGGAATTGCTGGACTTCGTCGGCATCGGGCAATTTGCCCAGCGCACGGCACGCTTCCTGTCGTACGGCGACCAGCGCCGCCTGGAAATCGCGCGCGCGCTGGCGACGGAACCGAAGCTGCTCGCGCTGGACGAACCCGCGGCGGGCATGAACGCCACGGAAAAGGTCGCGCTGCGCGAGCTGCTGGTGAAGATCCAGCGCGCCGGCATCACGATCCTCCTGATCGAACACGACGTGAAACTCATGATGGGGCTGTGCAACCGCATTTCGGTGCTGGAATACGGCAAGCTGATCGCGGAAGGGCTGCCGGCCGAGATCCAGAAGAACGACGCCGTCATCAAGGCTTATCTCGGAGGGGCCCACTAATGGCCGACAACATCCTGAACATCGCCGGCCTGAAAGTGGCGTACGGCGGCATCCAGGCCGTCAAGGGCATCGACCTGGAAGTCAACCGCGGCGAACTCGTCACCTTGATCGGCGCCAACGGCGCCGGCAAGACGACGACGCTCAAGGCCATCACGGGCACGCTGCCGCCGTGCCGGGTGGAAGGCAAGATTGCCTACCTCGGCGAGCCGCTGAATACGCATAAATCGTTCAAGCTGGTCGAACGCAAGCTGGCGATGGTGCCGGAAGGCCGCGGCGTGTTCACGCGCATGACGATCCACGAAAACCTGCTGATGGGCGCCTACACGCGCAGCGACAAGGCTGCCATCGAGGCCGATATCGACAAGTGGTACACGGTATTCCCGCGCCTGAAGGAGCGGTCAAGCCAGCTGGCCGGCACGCTGTCCGGCGGCGAGCAGCAGATGCTGGCGATGGCGCGCGCGTTGATGTGCCATCCGACGCTGCTGCTGCTGGACGAGCCGTCGATGGGCCTGGCGCCGATCATGGTCGAAAAGATCTTCGAAGTGATCCGCGACGTGTCGCAGCAGGGCATCACGATCCTGCTCGTCGAGCAGAACGCGAAGCTGGCGCTGCAGGCGGCGCACCGCGCCTACGTCATGGAATCGGGCGCCGTCACGATCACGGGCCAGGCGCGCGACATGCTGAACGATCCGCGCGTGCAGGCCGCGTACCTGGGCGAGTAAGGATCGCGCGCCCCGCGCGCGGGGCGGCAAAACAAACGGCCCGGAACCGCTTGCGCGGTTGCGGGCCGTTCGGCTTCCCGGGGGAGGAAGCAACGCGGTAAAACTTGAGCCTTAAGCGGCAGCGGCCGAGTTGGCGGCGGCGCCGGCATTGCGGGTCGCTTGCGAGAACTGCGACACGGCGGCGTTCAGGTTCGACTCGATGGTTTCGACGGCCTGCTTGGTCGTCTTGGTGAACTGCTCGTAGCCGGCGTTGGCGTTGCTGATGGCGGTCTTCAGGGCCGACACGTAGGTTTCCGAACCGGCCGGGGCGTTCTTGGTCACTTCGTCGACCAGCGAGATCACCTTGCGGTTGACTTCGGCGATCTGGCTTTCGGCGGCTTTCGAGAATTCGGCGCCGGTGTCGGTGGCGATCGTGGCCACCTGGCGGCTGTAGGCGATGACTTTTTCAGCGGCCGGCTGGGCCTGCGAAGCCGACACGGTGAAGAATTCCTGGGCGTCCTTCGCGGCCAGCAGCTGGCGCGTGGTTGCCGACGAGTTCTCGAGCGCGGCCTTGGCGGTGTTGATGTTCAGGTCCACCAGCTTTTCCACACCCTCGAAGGTCTTGGAGGTCAGGGCCGAAAACAGGGCAAACTGGGATTCGAGGTTGGCTTTGGTCGCGTTCGAAAACTGCTCGGGGAATGCAAACATATGTTTCTCCAGTAATGGATCGTTATGTGAACTTTTGCTCTTGAGGTGGTTTGGAACACCCACCTGCTTGTGGACCGGTGAAGCAGTGATACAGGGAAAAGCTTGGATGAAACTGGCGTTGTGCAACGCAACATGAAGTCATTTTTCCTGCTTTTCGATTGTGCGTCAAGCAGATTTGATGCGTCGCACCATTGAAGCGTAAACCTTTGTGTAATATCAATGAATACAAACGTTTGCGCACATTCTGTTTGCGCCATTACAACACTTTAGTGCTATGCAGCAAGCTCTAACTGGCAGTGGCAACCATGCTAGACTTGGCATCTCATCATTTCCACATGAGCCGGCCTGAAACCGGTTTGCGCCCGATGTCCGACACGACCGCCACGCCGGCCATGCACCAGGGGCATTGGCTGGCACCGATGCCGCTGTTCTTCGTTGCCCTGTGGAGTACCGGCTTCATCGCCGCCAAGTACGGGTTGCCGTACGCGCCGCCGCTGTCCTTCCTGATCCTGCGCTGCCTGGGCGCCATCGCCATCCTGCTGCCCGTCGTGCTGCTGACGGGCGCCGCATGGCCGCGCGGCCGGGTGGGGCACGTGGCGCTGGCCGGGCTGCTGCTGCAGGCCGGCTACCTGGGCGGGGTGTGGAGCGCGATCAAGCTCGGGATGCCGGCCGGGCTGTCCGCGCTGATCGTCGGCATGCAGCCGATCCTGACGGCGATCGCCGCGCCGCTGATCGGGGAGCGGGTGCGGCCGCGCCAATGGCTGGGGCTGCTGTTGGGCCTGTCGGGCGTTGCCCTCGTCGTGGCCGCCAAGATCCACGTGAACGGGCTGTCGGCGGCCCCGATCGCGCTGTGCGTGCTGGCCCTCGTGTCGATCACGGCGGGCACGCTGTACCAGAAACGCTTCTGCCCGCAGTTCGATTTGCGTACCGGCACCGTGATCCAGTACGCCACGTCGGCGCTGGCCCTGCTGCCGCTCGCCGTGCTGCTGGAAGATTTCGGCCCGGACCTGGCGAACATCCATTGGACGGCCCAGTTCATGGGCGCGCTGCTGTGGTCGATCCTGGCGCTGTCGATCGGCGCCATCTTCCTGCTGTTCCGCCTCATCCGCCGCAGCGACGCCACGCGCGTGACGAGCCTGTTGTACCTGACCCCGCCGACGACGGCGCTGATGGCCTGGCTGCTGTTCGGCGAACGGCTGAGCGCGCTCGGCCTGGCCGGCATGGCCGTCGCCGTGCTGGGCGTCGCGTTCGTCGTCAAACAATAACTACGCACCGGAGACCGCATGATCACCAACGAACAACAACGTGCCGTGGACGCGGCCATAACGTCGCGCCGCTCGGTCCGCGCCTTCTTGCCGACGCCGGTCGCGCGCGAAGACGTCGAGGCGATCCTGGAAGTGGCCGCGCGCGCGCCGTCCGGCACCAACACGCAGCCGTGGAACGTGTATGTGCTGACGGGCGCCGCGAAGGACCGCCTGAGCGAGCGCATCCTGGCCGCCTATGCCGACCCGGCCCAGGCGCGTGAGCACGTCGAGGAATACGCCTACTATCCGCGCGAATGGGTGGCGCCGTTCGTCGACCGCCGCCGCAAGGTCGGCTGGGACCTGTATGCGCTGCTGGGCCTGACGCGTGACGACAAGGCCGGCATGGCCGCCCAGCACGGCCGCAACTACCGCTTCTTCGACGCGCCCGTCGGCCTGATCTTCACCATCGACCGCGTGATGGCGCAGGGCTCCTGGCTCGACTACGGCATGTTCCTGCAGAACATCATGATCGCCGCGCGCGGACGCGGGCTCGACACCTGTCCGCAGGCCGCGTTCACGCAGTTCCACCGCATCATCGGTGACGAGCTCGGCCTGCCTGGCAACGAGATGGTCGTGTGCGGCATGGCGCTCGGCCATGCGGACCCGGACAAGGTCGAGAACACGCTCGTCACCGAGCGCGAACCGGTGTCCGCCTTTGCCCGCTTCGTCCCATAGGCATGCCAGGAAGGCGATGCCAAGCTATTGAAAAATCAAGAGATTTCTACAACGCAGCAGGGCTTGCGCGCTAGAAAAATTCGGGCGCAAATGATACATTCGCAGCGTGGGCCTTGCGCTCCGTTCGTCATCCGCTACACTGCATTGAAGTGCTCATCTGTTTGCGTTCAAGGATTTTCAAATGCTTAAGCTCGCACTGGCCGCCGCCATTTCCCTGATGTTCGTCCTTGAACCGGCCTCCGCGGCGACCAGGCACAAGGGGCACGCGACGGCGACGAAGCGCGTCAAGGCCAGGGCCGCGCCGGCCAAGGCCGTCGCCCAGGCACGCGGCGCGCGCCGCGTCGCCCTGGTCCGCAACGGCCGGCACCGCATCGTGTTCCAGCGCGTGCGGCACGCCGCCCCGGCCGTCGTCGCGCTCAGCGCGGGCGAACTCGCCGGCCTGAACCGCACGACCGATCCGCTCGAGCTGCGCTCGAACGTCGCCTACGTGATGGACCAGTCGAGCTCGGAAGTGCTGTTCGAAAAGAACGCCAACGTCGCGCTGCCGATCGCGTCGATCACCAAGCTGATGACGGGCCTGCTCGTCGTTGAAGCCAGGCAGGACATGGACGAGGTCCTGACGGTGACCGAGGCCGACGTCGACCGCCACAAGTTCACGAGTTCGCGCCTGCCCGTCGGTGCCCGCATGACGCGCGCCAACCTGCTGCACATCGCGCTGATGAGCTCGGAAAATCGCGCCGCCGCCGCGCTGGGCCGCAATTATCCGGGCGGCATCGAGGCGTTCGTCGCGGCGATGAACGCCAAGGCGCGCGAACTGGGCATGAGCGATACGCACTACGTGGATTCGAGCGGCCTGTCGAGCCAGAACGTGTCGAGCGCACGCGATCTCGCCAGGCTCGTCAAGGTGGCGCACCAGGAACCGGTACTGCGCCAGTACACGACCGACCCGCAGTACATCGTCGAGGCCGGCGGCCGCGCGCTGCACTATCACAACACGAATTATCTGGTGGCGAGCCCGGACTGGAACATCGGCCTGCAAAAGACCGGTTTCATCAACGAAGCGGGGCGCTGCCTCGTGATGCAGGCCATGATCCAGGGCCGCAACGTGATCATGGTGTTCCTCGATTCGAAGGGCAAGCAGTCGCGCACGGCCGACGCTGGCCGCATGCGCCGCTGGCTCGAAGCCCTGAAGCCGGCCGCGATTCCCGCCGCGGCGGCGGCCGGGGTGCCGGTGACCGTATCGGCTGCGGTGACGGCGCCGGTGGTGCAGTAAGAGCGTACGGCGCTACCGGCAGCACCTGGCGTCATCCCCGCGCAGGCGGGGACCCAAGTTTGCGGTAACCCAACTATAAATGCGGTCCCCGCCTGCGCGGGGACGACGTGTTTGCTTTTCGCGTAAAACCGGCGTTTTACACCGCGCCGCCCACCCGGTGCCCGAGCGTCGCCGAAATCTGCGCCGCCGTGTTCACCAGATCTTCCAGCCATTCGTCCTGCAGCCGGTCCGCCGGGGCCGAGATCGACAGGCCCGCGACCAGCTTGGCGCTGTCGTCGTGGATGCCGGCGGCCATGCAGCGCACGCCCAGTTCCAGTTCCTCGTTGTCGCGCGCATAGCCGCGGGCGCGCACGAGCGACAGTTCGCGCTCCAGGCGCGTCAGGTCCGTGATCGAATTCTTGTTGTGGCCCGCGAGGCCCGTGCGCGTGGCATACGCGCGGATCGCCTTCGGTTCGTCGATCGACAGGAACAGCTTGCCGGTCGACGTCAGGTGCAGCGGGCCGCGTCCGCCGATCGCGCGCACCACCTGCATGCCGGAGCGCTCGGAGAAGGCGCGGTCGATGTAGACGATCTCGTCGCCCTGGCGCACGGACAGGTTGACCGTCTGCTTGGTCTTGTTGTGCAGCGCCCGCATCAGGTCGACGGCCGCTTCGCGCACGGACAGGCGGCTCTTGACGACGTTGCCCAGCTCCAGCAGACGCATGCCGAGCCGGTACGTGCCCGGTTCGACGCGGTCGACGAAGCGCGTGACCACCATGTCGTTGAGGATCCGGTGCGCCGTCGACGGGTGCAGGCCGGAGATCTTCGACAATTCCTTCAGGCTCACGGGGTCGGGATAACTGGCCAGCACGTCGAGCAGGGCCACCATGCGCTCGATCACCTGGATGGAGGTTTTCGCCGGTTCGAGAGTTTCCATTTTCATGATGTGGTTGGTGCAGTGCGGTATATTTCTCTACTTTATACCATAATGTGAAAAAAATAGGTAATGCGCTCAGATACGTGTTGCATCCCGGCGGAGCTATATGGGCATAATGACGTTTCTGTACATCTTGCCGAACATACATGGATCAACCGAGCAGCGAGTTCAAGAGTAAGGGCGGCCTCAGCCGTATTGCGGGCGCGATGCGCTATTCCTTCGAAGGCTTCCAGGCCGCCTGGAAGAACGAGCACGCCTTCCGCCAGGAGGTGATGGTGGCGGTCCCGGCGGCCATCGTGGCGCTGGTGCTGAAGATTTCCGCGTTCGAGAAGCTGGCGCTGATCGTAGTGCTGGGGCTGGTGCTGCTCGTGGAACTGATCAATGCGGCCATCGAGGCCGTCGTCGACCGCGTGTCGCTGGAACGCCATCCGCTGTCCAAGGCCGCGAAGGACCTGGGCAGCGCGGCGGTGGCGCTGGCGATCGCCATCGCCGCGTCGACCTGGGCCGTCGTGCTGTACAACCGCTTTTTCTGACGTACCGGCGCCACCGGCGCCGTTCATGAACTAGGAGATGATGATGACTTTACGCCTCGGCGACACGGCCCCGGACTTCGAACAGGATTCCACCATCGGCCGTATCCGCTTCCACGAGTGGGCGGGCGATTCGTGGGTCGTGCTGTTCTCGCACCCGGCCGACTTCACACCGGTCTGCACCACCGAACTGGGCCTGACCGCGAAGCTCAAGCCGGAATTCGACAAGCGCAACGTCAAGGCGATCGCGCTGTCCGTCGACCCGGCCGAGCAGCACAAGGCATGGATCAAGGATATCGAAGAGACCCAGCAGACCGTCGTCGGCTTCCCGATCATCGCCGATGCCGACAAGTCGGTCTCGCAACTGTACGACATGATCCACCCGAACCAGTCGGCCACCGCGACCGTGCGTTCGCTGTTCGTGATCGATCCGGCCAAGAAAGTGCGCCTGATCATTACCTACCCGATGAGCACCGGCCGCAACTTCGACGAAGTGTTGCGCGTGATCGACGCGCTGCAGCTGACCGACGGCTATACCGTCGCGACGCCGGGCAACTGGAAAGACGGCGATGACGTGATCATCCCGCTGACCATCCAGGATCCGGAGCAGCTCAAGCAGAAGTATCCGAAGGGCTTCAACGCGCCCAAGCCGTACCTGCGCCTGACCCCGCAGCCGAACAAGTAATACGACGCCTCCCCGGCGGGGCGGTGCGCCTGCCCCCCCCCCCGGCATCACGGTCCGCATAAGCAAATAAGGAACGTGTTGTTTGTTTTACGGCTGAGGCCCTTTACCCTTGGAGTCAATCTGGGGGTAAAGCATGTCGATTACATACATTTTGTCGGGATTCGCCGTTGGCCTTCTGGTCGGCATGACCGGGGTCGGCGGCGGGTCGCTGATGACGCCGCTGTTGACGCTGCTGTTCGGCGTCACGCCGTCCGTCGCCGTCGGCACCGACCTCGCCTTCGCGTCGATCACCAAGAGCGTCGGCACCGTCACGCACCGCTCGCGCGGTACCGTCCACTGGGACATCGTCGGCCGCCTGTGTCTCGGCGCACTGCCGGCCGCGCTCGTCGCCACCCTGGCCCTGCAGTATTTCGGTCCGCTGAACGCCGGGATCGGCAAGGTGATCCGCTATTCGATCGCCGTGTCCGTGCTGCTGACCGTCGTCGCCATCCTGTTCCGCGGCAAGATGCTCGCCTGGGTCAACGCCAGAGCGTCGCGCCAGCTGCAAGGCCGCAGCCTGGCGGTGGCCACGGTGGCATCGGGCGTGCTGCTGGGCACGCTCGTGACGATTTCGTCGATCGGCGCCGGCGCCATCGGTGCGACCCTGCTCGTGATGCTGTACCCGCGCCTGACGCCGGCCGAGGTGGCCGGCACCGACATCGCCTACGCCGTCCCGCTCACCGCGATCGCCGCGGTCGGCCACTGGTGGCTGGGGTCGATCAACTGGGCGTTGCTGGCAGCGCTGCTGGTCGGCTCCTTGCCCGGCATCACGCTCGGGTCCTGGGCGGCCCGCGCGGTCCCGGAGCGCTTCCTGCGCGGCATGCTGGCCATGACGCTGGCGACGGTCGCCTTCAAGCTGATCCACTGATCCACCCATCGATTGACTCACGCTGACGTGCCGGCCACGGGCATCCGCCCGGGCCGGCACGCGTCCTTGCGCCATGTCGCCTGCCATAGTTTGATGTCTTCCCAACGAAGGAAAATCAACTAATTTATTTGTTTTACTACATAGAATTTACCTGTTAGGATAAATGCAATATGCACTAGGCAATACCTGATCATCCGGGCAACACTCGTCTTCAACCGTTTCGTGGGGAAACGATGAACCAGACTCTCGATGCGCTCGTTCCGGACCTGTTCGCGCCGCTCGCGCCGCTGATGAACGCGACTTCGAGCGACGAGGCGTTCACCACGCTGCAGCATGCGGTCCAGAGTCTCGGGTTCGACAAGATGATGTTCGCGGTGATGCCTCAGCCGAAGCTCAATCCCAAGGACGTGTTCATGCGCACGACCTATGCGGCCGAGTGGCGCAAGCACTACGACGACCAGAACATGCGGGCCGTCGATCCCACCGTCGTCCACTGCATCAAGTCCAGCGCGCCGATGATCTGGCTGCCGCACTCGTTCCAGGCGGGCGCGCAGCAGTCGCTGTACGAGGAAGCGTCGTCGTTCGGCTTGCGCGCCGGGGTGACCCTGCCGATCCACGGGCCCGAAGGCGAACTCGGCATGCTGACGTGCGTGCGCGACCAGGCGCCCGGCCCCGCCTTCCTGAAAGACCTCCACCACAACCTGATGTCGCTGGTCCTGTTGCGCGACGTGGCGTTCGACTGGACGAGCAAGTACATCCACGCCGCCGCCGACCAGGAAAAACCGCCCGTGCTCACGGCGCGCGAACTCGATTGCCTGCAATGGATGACGGTCGGGAAGACGGCCTGGGAAATCGGCCGCATCCTGAGCATCTCCGAGGCGGGCGTCAATTTCCACATCAGTAACCTGCGTACCAAGTTCAACGTCAGCAAGCGCACCGACGTCGTGCTCAAGGCCATCCGGATGGGGCTCGTCTCCCTGCCGGGCTGAAGTCGCCGCCGTCGTCGCTGTCCCTGTCGTAGTCGGGCGAGCGCACGGCGCGCAAGTCCGCATCGCTGACATGGCGCAGGAAATACAGGCGGATGAGCAGCAGCACCGGCAGGGGCACGGGCATGCCCCGCTCGAACCGGCTGCCGCTGGACTGCGCCACGCCGAACCGGCTCCAGAACTGCGTCTGGTTTTCCCCGAGCAGGTGGCGCAAATCGCGCATCAGCATCTTGTCGCGCGGTGTCATCCGGTAGAACGCCGGATCGGGCTGCACGAGGGCGTCGCCCTCCATGTCCAGCAGTGTCTTCATGACGGGTCGCAGTGCGTCGTTCATCGATGGCTTTCATGGTAAAGCACCGTCCCGGCACGGCTGTCCATGCCGGGGCCGGCGGGGATCAGTGCAGCGCGCCGAACAGGGCGGTGCGGGTTTGCTGGCCGAGATGGATTTCCAGCGCGATGGCGCGCTCCACGCCGATGCGCAGCGGCGGACCCATGCGGGTGATCTCGACGCCGGCATGGCGCAGCAGGCGTTCGACGGCGACGCTGGTCACGGTCACGTACTTGTCGATGCCGTGCTCGTCGGCGAACAGGACGATGCTGCGCATGGCTTCCATGGCGCGTTCGGCGAAGCCGAAGTTGCTGTCGCCCCCCGTCTCGATGGCGAACCGGCTCAGTTCCCAGATCCGTTCGTGTTCCGGGGCCGTGGCGCCGTTCAACAGTTCCGGGAACGTGTCCTTCAGCATGTAGGGGCCGCTCGTCGGCATCATCCTCCAGCAGCCGCACACCTGATTCTCGTCGTTGCGGATCACCATGTAATGCGGTTCGAGCGCGTCGTAGCCGTCGATTTCCATGCCCGCCACCACCGGAATATCCCAACCCATGCGATCGCGGAACACTTTCGCACGCAATACGTGAATTGCACGCAGATCGATTTTATTGAAGGTATTGCGCTGGCCGATCTGGATCAGTGAGCTCATTTTAATTCCCCTTTATTGTTTATCGAGTTGGAATGCGGTTTTGGTTTCCGGTCTCGCTGCTTGGTTCGGCTTTATGTCGTTAGCCGATGTGGCTACTTTATGGCGATCGGCTATCGGTTGGTACTGGTATTTCCAGTAGTCGGGCAGGGGCCACACCCTAGTAGAAATACTAAGGACGGGACGGTGTCGCCGGCGTATTACGCGGCCGGGCGATGCGGGTAACGCGGGGTAATTCAGGGGTAATTACGGGGCTTATTGTCCGGCTAGTAGTTCTTATAGCTGTTTCCGAAAAGGCGTTTCGATAATATGGATTCCGTCGCAACCAGTGACGCAAACAAACCGAAACATCAACCTCGATAAAGGAAATAGCCATGACCAACCAAATCAACAAAGATGCCGCCATCGTCGATACCAAAGTCGACACCACCACCGACATCGCCCAGGAAAACTTCGAAGTCGAAGACATCAGCGACCTGAACCTGTACGCCCCGCTGTCGATCTCGCTGTGCTCCAGCAGCAGCACCAGCAGCTGCTCGAGCTGCTGCTCGTAATACCCCGTAATGCGCTAGTCGGCATTCCCCGGCTGGTAGTCGGAACGGCGTTTCGACTACCAGGCCGCGGGCCGGCGCCGCGGCATGATAAGAATTACTAGCAGAACTACTAGCGACAAAAAGCAATATCGATGTTAATCAGCAGGACAACGAATCCGCCGGCGCATGCCCGTAGCGAAAAATGCCTGATGCCGGAATAACTCGAATAATCGATCCAGGGGAAATGGCATGAATACGGAAAATAATAACGCCGGCGCCGCCGATATTGAAAAAAAATTCGACCTGGCGCTGGAGAATTTCGAAATCGAGGATATCAGCGACCTGAATCTGCACGCGCCGATGTCGATCGTGCTGTGCAGCAGCTGCAGCAGCTGCAGCGGTTGCTGCTCTTCCTGAAAACGATCCAGACCGGATTCACGATCCAATACCGGGTCGGCGATCCGGAACCGGATAAAACAAAAGCCGTCCGATTCGGGGCGGCATTCACGGACATCCGCGCCAGCCGCCTGCCACCGGTGCGCGCATCAACTTCATGGAGCTATCGTGCCGAATACCGCCTTGTCTCACGTGGATCCGGCCGGTCAGGACCGCCGCCCGGGCCGCATCTCGACGCAGCTGTCGCCGCTGTTCCTGTTCCGCCTGGCCGGGTTGCCGCTGGAGGCGCTGGGCGCCATCGCGTCGCCCCGCCTGCGCGCCCTGACCGATGCGATCGACCGTCACGAACACACGCTGCAGCGCCTGGCCGAACCGCTCGGCGCCGTGCTGCACCAGGTCATCAACGGGGTCGCCAAGGACGAACTGCTGCGCGACGACACGCGCGAACTGATCGAACTCAAGCGTGCCGTGCACAACGGCCGCGCACCGAAGCGCGTGTCCGCGCTCGACGTCGCCAAACGCTACCTCGACGCGGCCCAGCAAACGGCGCTGGCCGCCTGGGCCGAGGCCGCGCTGGGCCTGAAGGCCGCCATGGCCGACTGCGCCGCCGCGCTGCAGCTCGACCAGGAACAATCGCGCCTTGCCATCCACGCCTGGTCGAACCGTCCGATCTTCCAGCGCGCCGTGCAGATCGCCAACCCGCAGCTGGAAGAAAAGCTGGACCGCTACTTCGCCCGCAACGCAGGCCCGATCACCCACAAGCACCGCCTGCTCGACAATTCCTTGTACGGTTACTTCCTGCGTGCGTGCAGCAAGACGAGCCCGTTCAGCACCTTCGGCGTCGTGTCGTACGGCCTGTGGAGCGACCTGCATCCGGGTGAGACGGCCCACCTGGCGCACGACATCGCCTACACCACCCGTACCCGCCTGAACGCGGCGCTGCTGGCGCGCATGGCGTCGTTCATCGCCAAGGCCCGGAGCGAGCGCGCCGACGTGGCGTTGCGCCTCAACCCGACGTGGCTGCAGAAGGAGGGCCGCGTCCACTTCCTGCGCCTGCGCTCGCGGCCGCTGTCGCGCCTGAACGCGTTCGGCTCGCTCACGTCGCACGGCATGTTCAGCCTTCCGGTCAGCGCGCGCCTGCTGCGCGTGCTGGCGTTCATGCAGGACGGCGCCGCGCGTCCGTTCGAACAGCTGCGCCGGCAATTGCTGGCGGCGGAACCGGGGCAGGACCCCGACCCGCTGCGCGCCTGGCTCGGCCACCTGATGGAAGTCAGCCTGCTGGAGTCGGCCGACACGTACGACGCCGCCAGCTATGACGCGCTGCTCGCGCACGTGCGCCGCGGCGCCGGGCACATCGGCTCGGACGTGCTGGCCGATTTCATCGATCGCGCCGAAGGCATCACGCGGCGGATGGACACCGACGACGTCGGAGAGCGGCGCACGCTGCTGGCCGGCATCGCTGCCGCCGTAAGCGACCTGTCGGCCCAGGCGGACGGCCTGCAGATCAAGCTCGACGCCTCCACCATCTTCTACGAGGACGCGGCGCTGGCCACGGGGCGCTTCGGCCTGCCGTATGCGGGCAACGACGCCTTCATCGGCCAGCTCAAGCAGCTGCAGCGGCTGCAGCCCATCTTCGATTCCGGCGCGCCGCTGCGGGCCGCGCTGGTGGAGTACTTCAAGAAACGCTACGGCGTCGGCGGCGCCTGCCACGACGTGCCGCGCCTGTCCGAGGAGTTCGCGCGCGAATGCGCCGGGCCGTTCCAGAACGTCAGCTCGGAAGCGCGCACCATCGACCTGTTCGATGCCAGCTTCGACATCGAGCACAGCCGCAATATCCGCGCGTCGCGCGTGCTCCACTGCCTGCGCGACCTGTGCATGCGCTACGTGCGCCACCTCGGCCGCGGCAGCGACCGGGACGAGGTCGACATCGGCGCCGGCCGCATCGACGCGCTGCTCGCGCACATGCCGACGCGCCTGCACCGCAGTTATTCGTCGTCGTTCTTCGTGCAGCCGTGCGGTCCGGAGCGCGAGGTGGACAGCTGGGTGCTGAACAAGGTGTACGGCGGCTCCGGCCAGCTGATGAGCCGCCTGCTGTACCTGTGGGACGACGAGCGCGACAACCTCGCCACGCGCACCCTGCGCAAGTACATCGCCGACAACGTGCCGCAGGACAGCGTGATCGCCGAACTGCCGGGCAACGGCGACTCGAACCTGAACTTCCACCCCGAACTCGTCGACCACGTGATCGGCGGCGCGGAAGGCGGGCAGGGCGAAGGGCGCCGCGGCATCCCACTCTCCGACCTCGTCATCCGCCACGACGCGGCCGGCGACACGCTGGAACTGGTGTCGGCCAGCAGCGGCCGGCGCATCCTGCCCGTGTACCTGGGCGGCCTGGTCAGCGCGCTGCTGCCCGACGTGCAGAAGCTGCTGCTGCTGTTCGGCGTGTCGAGCCAGGTGAACCTGCCGACCTGGAACACGCTGTTCGCGACCCGCGACGCGGCCGGCGTGCAGCGCTATCCGCGCCTGTCGGTGGGGAACATCGTCCTGCTGCGCAAGATGTGGTCGGTCGCGCCGGATCTGGTGCCGCGCCGCGCGCCGGGCGAAAGCGACGCCGACCTGTACCTGCGCCTGCGCGCCTGGCGCAAGACGCATGCGCTGCCCGAGCGCAGCTACATCACCTTCACGCGCACCGACAGCATGGAGGAGGCGAACCAGCGCAAGCCCATGTTCTTCGACCTGAGCAGCATCCGCTCCGTGCTGGCGCTGCAGAAGGAACTGGAAAAGCACGAGGGCGTCCTGTGGCTGGCGGAAGCCTTGCCGGATCCGGATCCGGCGCCGGACGCCGCGTCGGGCGGCGCGCGCCACCACTGCGAATACATCTTCGACCTGACCTCCACCGTGGAGTATTGATCATGCAACCGAACTGGCTCAGCCTGCACATCCATTACAACAGCGATCCGTTCTGGCTCCTCACCGAGACGATCGATCCGCTGATCGCCAAGCTGTCCGAACAGCGCCTGCTGGCGAACTACTTCTTCGTCCGCTACTGGGAGCAGGGCCCGCACATCCGCCTGCGCCTGCTGCCCGCGCAGGCCGCCGCCGGCCCGACGCTGCTGCGGACGGTGAGCAGCCGCGTCGAGGAATTCCTGGCGCGCCGCCCGTCGATCTTCAAGTTCCCGTCGATGTACATGTCGGACAATTTCAAGGACCTGTTCATCGAGGAATACGGCGAACCGGCGCTGTACAGGAAATACGGACCGAAGGGCCAGATCCCGTTCGAGCGCAACAACACCATCCGCCAGGTCGACTACGAACCGGAGTTCGAGCGCTACGGCGGCACGCTCGGCACGTCGATCGCCGAACAGTACTTCGAGGCGTCCAGCGCGATCACGCTGCAGGTGCTCGCCGGCCAGAACGGCCACGACTTCCGCGTCGTGCTGGGGCAGGCGTTCCGCTTCTTCGCCTACGTCTGCATGACGTTCTTCGACGGCGCCGACCGCGCCGGCTTCGCCGCCGCCTACCAGCGCCAGTGGGCCCAGTTCGGCGGCAAGAAGTCGCCCTCGACCCTGTCGGACTTCCAGTACAAGTACGGCCGCCAGCGCGCGTTCCTGGACGACGCCATGCGTTCCTGCGCCGCCGTGCTGGCCGGCAGCGAAACCGCGACGCCGGTCGAGGCGGCCTGGATCGCCGCGCTGCGGCGCCTGAAGGCGAGCCTGGAAGGGGCGGTCGAGGACGGCGACATCGCCGTGCCGGCCGAGCGCGGCGGAATGGCCGGCTACGTGCGCTACCTGCTGCCGAGCTACGTCCACATGCACAACAACCGGCTGGGCCTCGCGATTTCCGACGAGGTCTACCTGGCCTACCTCGCCGACCGGGCGTTCACCGATCATGTCTGACGCCGCCCTCCTGGCGCTGCGCCCCGCGCGCAGCGCGCACGCCACGATCGGCCCGGCGATGCAGGTCGGCGGGCAGCGCGTGCACTACGTCAAGAACGGCGCCGCCGCCAGCTATTGCCGGCTCGGCGCCCGCGAAACCTTCCTGCTGGAGGCGATGGACGGCAAGCGGACGCTGGCCGACATCGGCGCCGCCTACGAGGGGGCGTTCGGCATGCCGCTGAGCACGGGCGGCATGCGCAAGATCCTGCAGATCCTCGGCAGCCGCGGCCTGCTGGCGCAGCCGGGGCTGGAGGCCGTCGTGCCGGCCCCGGCGCCGCTGCCCCGGCTGAGCGTGCGCGGCCGCGGCGAGGTGTACCTGCGCGTGGCCGATCCGGCCCGGCTGCTCGATGCGCTCGCACGGCGCGTGCGCTGGCTCGACGGCGCCGGCGCCGCCTGGGGCATCGTGCTCCTGATCGGCCTGTGCGAGGCGTATGCGCTGTTCCACCATGCCGCGCTGTGGCAGACCATCCAGGCGTCGCTGCGGGCGCCCTCGGCGCTGCTGGTCGCCGCGTTCTGCGGAATCACCTATGCGAGCGCCGTGCTGCACGAGCTGGCGCACGGCACGATGTGCACCCGCTATGGCGGCCGCGTCAACGACATGGGCCTGATGTTCCGCTACCTGATGCTGTTCCCGTACTGCAAGCTCGACGACCTCGTCATCCTGCCGCATGCCCGCGCCCGCACGGTGACGGTGCTGGCCGGCGTCACCGTCAACCTGCTGCTGCTCGTGCCGGTCGTCGCGCTCGACGCGTGGCTGGACGGTGCCGGCGTCGCCAAGCAGCTGTGCGCCTGGATGCTCGTGTTCTACAACCTGAGCGTGTTGTTCAACCTGCTGCCGTTCCTGCGCTTCGACGGCTACATGCTGCTCAGCATCTGCCGCGGTCGCCCGGAACTCAAGGAAGAAGCATTCAAGGAATTGCGCCTGGCCTTGCCGCGCGCACGCCAGGTGCGGTCGCGCGCCGCCGGTCCGGACTGGGCGCTGCTGGGCTACGGCCTGCTGTACGCGCTCGTCACGACGGCCGCCGTCGGCTGGGCGCTGGTGCGCTGGGCGCGCTGGAGCGTCGACACCGGCCTGCCGTGGCTGGCGCCCG
>Ga0308161_1001479_pt1 | contig 28101 bp, 34 predicted proteins | sample PhyFR2_FD_201034 | JGI IMG/M metagenome (GOLD analysis project Ga0308161, IMG submission 201034) | Phyllosphere microbial communities from UC Gill Tract Community Farm, Albany, California, United States - DLSLF.R2 | ecosystem: Host-associated > Plants > Phyllosphere > Unclassified | place: USA...
GGAGCGGGGGCGTGGCGGGACCCTGATCCGGGCTCGCCATCCCTCATCGTGCACGGGTGCTGCGTGAGCGGTTGTCGTCCGACTTCGAAGGTGAGCCCGACGATGTCATCGGTCGCGCTGTACCCGCCGCCGATGAGGTGGTCATGAGCAGCAGGAGGATGGTCCGCCGACGCTGGTGGAGCAGACGCCGTTCTCGGGGAGCACGAGTTGCACGTCGCGGGCTGCCTGGTGGTCGCCGGCGAGTTCCGCCGCGATGGAGCGGACCTGCTCGTAGTCGGTGAGGAGCAGGAACGTCGGAGCGCGCCCGTAGGACTTCATCCCGGCGATGAAGAAGTTCGGCTCCGGGTGCGCCAGCTCCGCGACACCGTGCGGGGGCACGGAGCCGCAGGAGTGCAGATTCGGGTCTCGATCAGCGGCGCGAGCGCCCGCGGTGCTTCGACGATGTCGTCCAGGCCGAGGCGGATCTCGCGGAGCATGTCGAGGTTCGGCCGGAAACCGGTCGCGTTCACGATCACGTCGACCGCCACCGCGAACGCCTCACCCGCGCGACGGCCCGTGACGGTGACCAGGTCACCCTCAGCGCTGACGTCGTCGATCTCGAACGACGCGAGCCGTTCGATACGGCCGGACTCGACGGTGCCGTGCACGTTCGAGCCGAGCTGCCCCCGAGCGGCGAGCCCGTCAGCAGCGTCGGCCCCGAGCCTGGCGGTGCCGGCGTTCCGGATCGCCCACAGCAGCGTCGTGCCGGGCTCGTCCTTCGCCAGGGCGGCGAGCTTGATGAGCGTGTTCGCGGCCGAGTGGCCGGCACCGACGACGAGGACCCGCTTCCCGGCGAACCGGTCACGGTCAACGCCGAGCACGTCGGGGAGAGCGTGCATGGCCCGATCGCCGAGGTCCGCGGCGGGTGCGAGCCCTGCAGCGGTCAGCGGATTCGGGGACGTGTACGTGCCCGACGTGTCGACGACCGCGCGAGCGGTGACGTCCTCGACACCGTCTGCGGTGTGCAGGCGGAGGAGGAACGGCGTGTCCGCGCGGCCGGTGGAGCGGGTGCGGTCCATCCCCTGCCGGGACACCGCGTCGACGCGGACCCCGGACCGGAGCACCGCGGCCAGCTCGGGCGTCTGTGCGAGGGGTTCGAGGTACTGGGCGACGAGGTCGTGCCCGGTCGGCAGCGATGATCGGCGGGGCTCGGTCCAGCCGGTGGGCTCGAGGAGCCGGCGGGCGGCGTCGTCGATGACGTACCGCCACGGGGAGAACAGCCGCGTGTGCCCCCACGCGCGGACCGACGTGCCGACCTGGTCGCCAGCTTCGAAGACGACGACGGGAAGGCCCTGCTCGTGCAGGTGCGCGGTCGCAGCGAGGCCGACGGGGCCGGCGCCGATGACCGTCACCGGAAGGCCGGTCAACCGGTCCGCGTCAGCACGGGGTGGGACGGTGAGGGTGACGGTCATGGTGGTGGTCCTTCCGGTGGTCAGGCGGATGCTTCGGTGGGGAGCAGCTCGGCCAGGAGCGCCTGCACGCGGCGCTTGATCTCGTCGCGGATCGGACGGACGTCGTCGATGCCCTTCCCGGCGGGGTCGGTGAGGTCCCAGTCCTCGTACCGCTTCCCGGGGAAGATCGGGCACGCGTCACCGCAGCCCATCGTGATGACCGCGTCCGACGCGCGGACGTCCTCGGTGAGCAGGAGTTGCGGGGTGTTGCCGGTGATGTCGATGCCTTCTTCGGCCATCGCTGCGACCGCGGTCGGGTTGATCTGGTCGCCGGGCTCGGACCCTCCGGAGAGCACTCGGATGCGGTCGCCGCCGAGGGCCTTGGCGTAGCCAGCGGCGATCTGCGAGCGGCCAGCGTTGTGGACGCAGACGAACAAGACGGTGGGCTGATCGGTCATCGGGAGCGCTCCTCGGGTCAAGGTGTGGCCAGCATGCACCGGCACATTGACGCTCGTCAATATTGACCATCAACGATGTTCCGGCGATGATCGGAGCATGGCCACCGTCGAGCCGCTCCCCATCGAGGACGTCACCGCGTGCTGCGCGCCGCTCGCGAGCGCGCCGCTCGACGCAGCTGGTGCAGATGCGCTGGCTCGGACGTTGAAGGCGATCGCTGACCCGGCTCGGCTGCGGATCATCTCGATCGTCGCCGCGCACGGCGGCGCCGAGACGTGCGCTTGCGACCTGCAAGAACCGCTCGGGCTCTCGCAGCCGACGGTGTCGCACCACACGAAGGTCCTCGTCGACGCCGGCGTCCTCAACCGGGAGAAGCGGGGTACGTGGGCGTACTTCTCGCTCGTCCCGGGCGCGCTGGAGGCCCTCGCCGGACTCCTGTCCGAACGATTCTGACGAGCACGGAGACGACAGCGTCCTGTCACCTATCGCATTCAGCGTCGACTCGGTCCGCGACGAGGTCGCTCGCGTGCTCGAGCTCATGGATCGGGCGTATCGCGAGCCGCTGGAGCAGGACGACGTCGCGGCTGCTGCCGGTCTGAGCACGCGGCGACTCCAGGAGCTGCTTCAAGCCTTGCTGGCGGAAGCGTTCGGAGTTCCCGTCCGTGACCATCGCCCGGGTCCGTCACCGGCTAGCTCCCACGCACGGCCAGGCCTCGATGGCTACTTCGACCCGCGGGCGATGGAGTACCGGCCGGGCACGCACCCTGAAGGAGAGCGCTCCCGAGCCGTCCTCAGTCCTCGGCGCCGGCACTGACGCGAGGGAATCGTTTCACCGTCCGAAGAGTCGAGCGATGAAGCCACCCGTGGGCGGCTGTCGTTCGTGGCCCTCGCAACGGTCCCGTCGCGGCACACCGCGCATCACCTGGTCGACGTGCTGTCCGCACCCAGCCCACGTCGCCTTCCCACACGTCCTGCACGTCACCTGTCGGCACATGATCACTCCGTTCGCCGTTCGCGCGGTCGCACGCGCGGCCACTTGCACGAGTATACCCCCCGGGGTATTTTGGTTGACATGAGGACGATCATCATCGGTGGTGTCGCGGCCGGTATGAGCACTGCGACGAGGCTTCGCCGCCTCGACGAGGCACGGCGGATCACGGTGTTCGAGCGCGGCGCGCACGTGTCGTTCGCGAACTGCGGCCTGCCGTACCACGTCGGTGGGGTGATCCCGGAGCGGTCGTCGCTGCTGCTCCAGACACCGCAGTCGTTGGCGAGCCGGTTCGCCCTCGACGTCCACGTGCACCACGAGGTGACCGCGATCGACCCGATCGCACGGACGGTCACGGTCCGCGACCTCGACACCGGGCGCGTCCGGGTCGAGACGTACGACGAGCTGGTGCTCGCAACCGGCGCCACGGCCGCTCCGGGGCCTTGTGCGGAGCACGTGCCGACGCACACGCTGCGGAGTGTCGAGGACGTCGATGATGTCCTCACGGTCCTCGACCAGGCGGGAGCTGAACTCCGGGTGGTCGTCGTCGGCGCCGGGTTCATCGGGCTCGAAGCCGTCGAGAACCTCCGTGCACGTGGTGCGCAGGTCACCCTGGTCTCCCGCGGCCGACAGGTGCTGTCGCCGCTCGACCCGGAGATGGCCGCACCGGTCCTGCGCACCCTCCGCCGGGCCGGCGTCGACGTACGGCTCGGGGTGACGATCACCGGGGCAGAGTCGGGGCGCGTGCACCTCAGCGACGGCAGCAGCATCGACACGGTGCTCGTCGTCGAGGCCAGTGGTGTCCGCCCGGACCGCTCGCTCGCCGACGCCGCGGGCATCGCCGTCGGTCCGACCGGCGGGATCGCGGTCGACAGACGCCACCGCACCTCGCAGCCGCACGTCTGGGCGGTCGGCGACGGTGTCGAGAAGCGGGACCAGCTCGACGGCGCTCCCACCCTGGTGACGATGGCTGGACTCGCGAATCGGCACGGCCGCGCCGTCGCGGACGACATCGCCGGCACCGAACCCGAGGACGCCGTCCCCGCCCTCGGCACCGCGATCCTGGGCCTGCTCGGGACGACGGTGGCACTCGTGGGCTGGAGCGAACGCCGACTCGTCGCGGCGGGACGACCCCACCGTGTCGTGCACACGCACCCCGCGTCGCACGCCACCTACTACCCGGGCGCAGAGTCCATGGCGATCAAGCTCCTCGTCGACCCGGCGACCGATCGGATCCTCGGCGCGCAGATCGTCGGTGGCGAAGGGGTCGACAAGCGGATCGACGTGATCGCGGTGGCGATGGCTGCAGGGCTGACCGCATCGGCGCTGTCCCAACTCGAGCTGGCGTACGCACCCCAGTACGGATCCGCGAAGGACCCGGTCAACATGCTCGGCTACGTCGCGGAGAACACCGCCACCGGTGCCACCCGCACCGTGCAGTGGCACGGACTCGCCGCCGCACTGGACGACGGTGCGGTGCTGGTCGACGTCCGCAGCCCCGCCGAGCACGCCGCCGGCGCGATCCCCGGCGCGGTGAACGTCCCGCTCGACGAGCTCCGGACCCGGCACGGGGAACTCCCCGACGGGCCTGTCGTCGTGCACTGCCAAGTCGGCCAGCGCGGCCACACCGCCGCCCGACTCCTGACGCAGCTCGGGTACGACGTCCGCAACCTCGACGGCGGCTACGCGACCTGGACCGCGGGAACCGCCGCCGCCGCGGCCGCCTGACCCGCCACGCCCATGACCACCACACACCAGACTGGAGAGACCATGCAGCAGATCACCGCCGACCAACTCGCCGCGACACCCGGCGCGCACATCATCGACGTCCGGGAACCGGACGAGTACCGCGCCGGCCACGTGCCCGACGCCACGAACATCCCCCTCGCGCAGCTCGGCGACCGCCTCCGCGAGATCCCGACCGGTGCGCCGGTCCACGTCATCTGCCAGTCCGGTGGCCGCAGCGCCCGCGCCACCGAGGCGCTGAACGCAGCCGGGTTCGACGCGGTCGACGTCACCGGCGGCACGTCCGCGTGGCAGGCGGCGGGGCACCCGGTGGACGCGGCATGAGCAGCACGGACCGGTCCCTGCACGACGCGGCAGCCGTCCGGAAGGTCGCGAACCGGCTCAAGCGCGCCCAGGGTCAGCTTGCAGCCGTCATCGCTGCGGTCGAGGGCGGCGGCGACTGCCGCGACGTCGTGACCCAGCTCGCCGCGGTCAGCAGCGCCATCGACCGCGCCGGCTTCGCGATCATCTCCACCGCCATGCGCGAATGCATCGTCGACCGGTCTGATCCGGATGCTGCTGACAGCACGAACGAGGCCGCCGAACGACTCACCGTCGAGGAACTCGAGAAGCTGTTCCTCACCCTCGCCTGAAGCGAGGTCCCGCTGCAACGCTCGCGGTGCGAGCTCGCAGCAGCAGGTGACGTACCGCGCTCCTGCTCGTCGTCCATCACGTTCTGCTCCGGTGGATCGTCAAATCCGTCACACACCCACGCGAGCGCGTCCTCGTCGCTTGAGCGGGGCCGTACCTCCATGTGTCTGGCGTCCCCTGGTGCGGCTGCGTGCTCAGTCACGGCAGGTCAGTCGCGATCAACGGTTCGCCGTCGACGCGCGAGCGCTGCGGCGTGGTCGTCGCGGATGTAGTCGAGAGCGTGAATGGCGTGTTCGACACGGGCGCGTGTGGTGGGGCGGACGTTGGTGGCACCGTTGAGGACGCGGGACACGGTCTGGTGCGACACGTGCGCTGCTGCGGCGACGTCATGGATGGTGGGTGCTTTGGTCACGGCTGGCTCCTCATGGGTTCTGAGGTGCGGGCACCGTCCTGGACGACATGACGGTGCCCGCGAGGGGCCGGCGGAAAGGGGAACGCCGGCCCTGGTGCTCCGCCCGTTCACTCGATGCCCCGAGGTGGGGCCGGGCGGAGGTGGGAGGGGCTTCAGTGCCCGGCGCCGAGGTTGCCGGCGAGGCGGCCGTGGAAGGCCTGACTGGCCTCGTTCATGCCGCGGATCTCGACGCGCTTGCCGTGCTGGTGGTACTTCGTCTCGATCGCGTCGAGTGCGGCGACGGTGGAGGCGTCCCAGACGTGCGACTTGGTCATGTCGATGACGACGAGCTCCGGGTCGCCCGAGTAGTCGAACTGGGTGGTGAGGTCGTTGGAGGAGGCGAAGAACAGCTCGCCCTCGACCGTGTAGAGCGCGTGCTGCTCGCCAGTGCTGAGCGTCTCGATCGAGCGCTCGACGTTGGTGAAGTGGGAGACGCGGCGGGCGAAGACGACCATCGCGGCGATCACGCCGATGATGACGCCGATCGCGAGGTTGTCGGTGGCGACGACGATCACGACGGTGAGGACCATCACGACGGTCTCGCCGACGGGCATCCGCTTGAGGGTGGACGGCTTGATGCTGTGCCAGTCGAAGGTGCCGACGGAGACCATCACCATGACGGCGACCAGGGCGGCCATCGGGATGATCGCGACGACATCACCGAGGCCGACCACCAGGACGAGCAGGAACACGCCGGACAGGAACGTCGAGATGCGGGTGCGGGCGCCGGAGGCCTTGACGTTGATCATCGTCTGACCGATCATCGCGCAGCCGCCCATGCCGCCGAGGAACCCGGAGGCGATGTTCGCGATGCCCTGCCCGAGCGCTTCGCGGGTCTTCCGGGACCCGGTGTCGGTGACCTCGTCGACGAGCTTCGCGGTCATCAGCGACTCGAGGAGTCCGACGAGTGCCATCGCGAGGGCGTACGGGGCGATGATCGTGAGGGTCTCGAGGTTCACCGGGACGTTCGGGATGAACAGGGTGGGGAGGCTGTCGGGCAGCTTGCCCTCGTCGCCGACGGTCGGGACGGCGATCGACGCGAACACGGTCACCAGGGTCAGGACGACGATCGCGACCAGGGGTGCGGGGATCGCCTTTGTGAGGCGTGGCAGCAGGACGATGATCGCGATGCCGGCGGCGGCGATCGGCCAGACCAGCCAGGAGACGCCGATGATGTTCGGCAGCTGCGCGGTGAAGATCAGGATCGCGAGCGCGTTGACGAACCCGACCATCACGGACCGGGGCACGAACCGCATCAGCTTCGCCGCACCCAGTCCGCCGAGGACGAGCTGGAAGACGCCCCCGAGCAGGACGGTGGCGATCAGGTAGTCGAGGCCGTGCTCCTTCATCACCGGGGCGACGACGAGCGCGATGGCGCCGGTGGCACCGGTGATCATCGCAGCGCGACCGCCGACGAACGAGATGACGACAGCCATCACGAACGCCGAGAACAGCCCGACGCGGGGGTCGACGCCGGCGATGATCGAGAACGAGATCGCCTCGGGGATCAGGGCGAGGGCGACGACGAGGCCGGCGAGGACCTCGCGGAGCAGGATCTTCGGGTTCCGCAGTGCGGACAGGACGGTGGGACTGTGGCGCGCCTGGACGGGCACGGACTGCGTGACGGTGGTCACGGGTCTCCTTCGGATGGGGTGCGGGCGCTGCGCCCGCGAGAGCTGTTCGTGGGGCGCGTCATCGCGCACGGCCGGCGGCGTCAGAGCGTCCGGCGTATTCCAACCTTTCCGCTGCGGGAGGGTTGGTATGGTTCGACTCTAACGCAACGGAAGGGTTGGTGCGCAAGTGGGCAACGATGAACGGTCGACGTCGACGGAGTACCTGATGCAGATCGGTGAGGTCGCCGAGCGGACCGGGTTGAGCGTGAAGACCATCCGGGACTACGACGCCGCGGAGGTGCTGCACCCGTCCGGGCGGACCGATGGCGGGTTCCGGTTGTACTCCGAGGACGACGTCGCCAGGCTGTTGATGGTGCGGCGGATGAAGCCGCTCGGGTTCAGCCTCGGCGAAGCAGGCATCCTCGTCGACGCGGTGAGGATGCTCGACGAAGCGCAACCCGACGAGGACCTCACTGCGGTCCGCGCCAGGGTGGGCGCCTTCATTCGCGACGCCGAGACCCGCCGGGACGTCCTCGGGGAGCAGCTCGGCATGGTCGATGAGTTCCTCGAGGAACTCCGCGCCCACTGACCTGCTGCGTCACGGCAGCGGCAGTCCCTGCCCGGCTCAGTGCCGGACCGATGGATGCCGTGGTGCCCTTGCGAATGCGGACACCACCGCGACAATAGCCGGCAGGACCGCGAAGAGCAGCACCGGGGTGGTGTAGTTGCCGGCGAAGTCGTGACCGAGCGCGAGCAGCAGCGGCCCGAACGCGGTCGAGGCGAGGTTCGTGCCGGTCGCGACACCACGGATCACGCCGATGTTCGCCGTCCCGTAGTACCGGACATACGCCGCGGCCTCGATACCGCGGAGCGCTCCGCCGGCGGCGCCGAGGACGAGCCCGTAGAGGATGGCGGTCCACCCCGGGTGCACGACCGGCAGGAGCAGCAGCGCGCCAGTGAGGGTCGTCATCGCGATCGTGACGCCGTACTTCGGTGGGATCCGATCCGACAGGGCGCCGGTGATCAGGGTCGCGGCGATCCCAGTGACGGTCTGCGGGAGGAAGTTCGCGGCCGCTTCCGCCGGGGTGAGGCCTTGCTCGCCGAGGACGGCGACCTGATGGAACGCCAGCGCGGTGCTGAGCATCCCCGACACCGCGAGCCCCGCGGCGATGGTCCAGAACATGCCCGTCGACGCCGCTTCCCGAAGTGTCCACACCGGCCCGTCGCCAATGGGACCCGAGGACTTGGCGACCTGGCTGGCTCCGCTTCCGCGTCGGGGGAGGAGGAGTCCAACCGGGATGACGACGGCGGCGACGACGATCGCCTCGACCCGCCACGCGACATGAATGTCCGTGCCGGCGATCAGGGCTTCCACGAACACCGGCACCAGGGAGATCCCGCCAGAACCGATCCCGGATGCGATCCCGAGCGCCAACCCTCGCCGGTGGGTGATGCTGCGCGCGACGAGCGTCGTCGCAGCGAGCGAGAGCGCACCCTGCCCCGCCATCCGCACGCCGACGAACCCGGCAGTCAGACCGACGATCCCGGCGACGAAGCTCAACGCGGCGAGGAACACGGCGAACGCGACCCCGATGATGATCGTCATCCGGCGGACGCCCCACCGGTCCAGCGCCCGACCCGTCAGCGGCAGCACGCACGCACCGAGCAGCGTGCCGATGAGGTAACTCGTCGACACCTCTGTCCGCGAGATCCCGAGTTCCCGGATCAGCGGGTCCGTGAACACCGACAGCCCAGCGGTCTGCCCCGGCGCGCTCATCACCGACAGGACGCCACCAGCAGCGATCACCGCCACCCACGGCAGCCACCCACGCACCCGGGGCGAGGTCGACTTGGTCGGCGTCGGGGTCAGGTCCGCCGGCGGTGCGGCATCGGTGGTGGGAAGGGTGATCTCGGACGTGTTCGGGGAGGACGTGATGCCACGCTCGCTTTCACTAGGAATCCACCGAACCCTACCGCTACGGAAAGGTTGCGCGGTCCAGGTGCAGGGAGCGCTGACCGGGCGGCGCTACGCTCGCCACGACGCAGCAGCACTACAGAGAGGGCACTCGGGATGACGGACGACGCGGCACCGACGACGATGCACATCGGCGAGCTCGCCGAACGCACCGGACTGTCGAACCGCACGATCCGCCACTACGACGAGATCGGCCTCCTCCACCCCTCCGGCCGGACCGAGGGCGGCTTCCGGCTCTACACCGACACCGACCTCACCCGCCTGCTCATCATCCGACGCATGAAGCCCCTCGGGTTCACCCTCGAGCAGATGGCCGAACTCCTCGCCGTTGTCGACGCCCTCGAGACCGCCGGCGTCGACACCGAGCGGACTCGTCTCCGCGGACAGCTCGACGAGTACATCCGCGACACCGAGGAACGCCGCGCGAAGCTCGAACAGCACCTCGGCATGGCTGACGAGTTCCTCGGCATCCTCCGCGACCGGTAGGGCCCTCGAACGTCCGGTGAGCCATCGCCTATCGGACGATGCGCAGCGCTCAGAACTGGGCCGTGTGGACCTCAACACTTCGTGGCGTGGTCCTGACCGCGCCGGCTCTTGCGCCCGTCACCCCATGATGGGGAGCGGGGTGGCCTCGACGCGAACTCGAACAAACGTACGACTCGCTGATCCGACCCTCGCTGTCAAGGGCTGTCCGCCCTCGTCACGCCGCTCGGCATTCCTGGCCGGTGCGATCGATGACCCAGGACACCAGGGCCGCGCCGCCCAGCATGATGACGGCACAGGCAAGGAACGCGGGGATCCACCGGCCGTCATCGACGATGGCGCCGACCACGACCACTCCGACTGCCGCACCGATCGTGTCTGCGTTTGCCTGCAGGCTCATCCCGCGCGCTACTCGACGACCGCTCGCCTCCGTAACGAGGGTCTTCTGCAGCGGGTACAGGAGTGCAAGAGAGGCGGACACTACGATCCACAGCGCGGCTACGAGGATCACCGGCGGCGAAAGAGCCAGCGCGGCTGTGCTCACAGCAGTCGCGAGAGAAGCGGCGAGATAGGCAGGTTTCCGGCCCCATCGCTGGACTACGCCGTGAAGGAGCCGCGGAAGAATGGTGAGTGCGATGCCGCCCGGCAGGTAGACCAGGGCGATCTGCCAGACTTCGAGGCCAGCACCTTGCAACTGCAACAGGAGGACCAACCCGACACCTGCCTCAGCTGCAGTGGCGAAGCCACCGACGGTCATCAACGGTGCAAGTCGACGAGCATGTCCACGGATTCCGCCGGCGAGCTCCGCTCGCACGATGAGTGGTTCTTTGGGGGTGAGCATCAGGCGCGAGCCAGCGGCAACCGCCGCAACGGCAAGTCCGATGAAGACTGCCGAGTAACCGAAGGCCCCGAGAAGGACCATCGCTGGCCCCCAGAAGATCCATGATCCAAGAGCTTCTGCAGACATGAGCCCCGCGAAAGATCCGGAATCGTCGGTGAGGTACTCGGCGGCGATCGCGCGCAGGGAGATCCAGAACAAGGGGCCCGCAGCCCCGCCGACAACTGCCGCAACGAAAGCGATCGCGGGTGTGTTCGCTCCGGCGAAGATCAGGCAACTCAGGCCGAAGGCGAAGGCTCCGACCGCGGCAACTCGGGACCGCGGTCGCGTATCGGCCAGATGACCGGCGAGAGGTCGCACGAGTACCGACACCACAAGCTCGGCTGCTACAAGCCATCCGATCGCCGGGGCGCCGAGTCCGAGCACTGCGCCTGCCCACAGCGGGACGAGGAAGTCGAGCAGTTCGACAGGCCCGTTCAGGAGCGTCGCCGATGTCCGTATCGCCCGGCTACGCGCGGAACTCGTTGACATGTGTTCACATTAGAGGGGAGAGAGCCCGTATCGGGCAGTGTCGCGCCGGGAACTAACACCAGCGCGGAAGCCCGAGCAGCACGTCTGCACGACCGACGAGGTCTTCTGCATCTTCCTCGATCGGTGGCATGATGCTGTCCGATAGGCGATCGGCTATCGAGACCGTTGTTCTACCTCGCTGCGGGCTTGCTCAACCTTCCGAGGACTTGGCCCTGTCGTGTCCCATCTCCGGCAACTCGGCCTCGTTCCGTGATGTCAGTGCCGGACCGCGCCGTTCGGGAGACGAGATTGCTCGGGAGCGGACCTCGGCGAGGTGCGCACTCAGACCCGAGGCGATCTGCGCTATCGGCCTCGGGGGCAGGTAGGCGGACGCTCCAGCTTCGAGCAGACGGGTCACCGGCCCGACATGGCGGACGCCGAGGTCGTCGTCATCGATCTCAGCAATGACGACACGGGCGGCCGGGAATTCCTGCTGTAAGTGTCCGAGTAGCTGTGGGCTGGTCGCGGGTGTCAGTACGACGTCGGCGGTGCTCGGCGCGCTGCCGAGGTCGAGGACGACGTACCCGGGGCCCAGCTCGTCGGAGAGCCGTGTCCGTGCCGTGTTCGTTAGTTCCATCGCCACCGCGACGACCGTCACGTCGGCGGACCGTTCTGCGGCGACCCCCACGAGGACGCCGGATCCCGCTTCCGCGGTGAGACCCGACCATTCAGTGCCGCTGGGCCCGGCATCGTCCGGCTGCGGCGACGCATCGTTCCGCGCCTCGAAATGGAGGACGCCGATCGAGCGGCCTGAACGGGAGAGCGCGATCTCTTCGCCGTGCCGAGCTAACCGCAGCACGGCGACGGTCTCCGGCGACAGGTCTTCCAAACGCAGCGTGAGCCTGCCTGAGAGCCGGGCGTTCATCGGACGCCGCCGCGGCAGGGTGTGCGACCAAAATGCGGGCGATGAACTGCAGAAGGAAAGGCGCGTACCGCGGGTGACTTCCTCGCCGACGTCCCGGGCTTCAACGTTCCAGGCCCGGTCATGACCCACATCCTGCATGGCGCGGACTGATCGTACGGGCTGTCATGTCGCCGGGACGGCGTTCGCTTCGATGACAACGGCGAGATCCGCGAGGTTGAGCTCGAGCTCATCGGCCCACACTTCGTCTTCGGGGTTCATCGGTGCCCCCTCCGGTCGACCGTCAGACCAGAAAGCCCCGTTTGCAACGGCGGCAGCAAACCCGATGAGTGCGGTGCTGACGAAGCGCTCCATTCGCGGCCGATCGTCGGCTGGCACGCCTGCCTGTTGCAGTAGGCGCTCGGTGGCTTGCATCACCCGAATCGCTTCCGGCGCTCGGTATGGGCGGGTCAGCACGAGGTTGAACGAAGCCGGATGAGCGACAGCAACGCTCAGGAGACTGCGCCCCAACGCCCGCAGCTGCTCGGACCACTCAGAGCTCGGGTCCCCTACCGCTACGCCGGAGAGCACTCGCCCAACCAGAGCATCGAGGAGCTCCTCACGGCTTCCGAAGTGTCGATACAACGCCATGGGCGAGAGAGTGACGCGCACGGCGATCGACCGCATGGAGAGTCGATCGATGCCGACCTCCTCAACGAGCTCCAGCGCGGCGTCGAGAATCTGCACCCGCCGCACGTCGGTTGAGATCCTCTGCGCGGCCATGCGTACAGTGTACGCTTTGCGGTACTGAGACGGCAGGGGCGCTGAAGGCTTTCTGTCGCGGACTCGAATCGAGAGGGATGCGATGACGCTGCAGTTGCTCTGGGAGCAGGACGACCCCCACAAGGTCCTGAACCACAGGTTTGGCTTCGACAGCACCGAAGCCGCTGAGGCGTGGGTCGGCCGGATGATCGAGCAGCACTGGGGTCTCGAGGTCGTCAATTGTGAGCGCATCGTCATGAGCGACCAAAATGCCCTCGCCTGGATCCGGACGTCGGACCAGCAGCGACTACTGCTGAAGTGGTCGGTGACCTCCGAGCGGTTCGAGCGCCTCGCGGTCATTTCGAAGCTCACCGCGTGGCTCGGTACGCAGGGCCTGCCAGTGTCAGCACCGCTCGCGTCCCGGGACGGTCAGTCTCAGGTTGCAGCCGACGGCGTCTCCGCGGGGTTGCAGCAAGTCGTCTCTGGCACGTGGCTCGACGTGAAGGACTCGCGGCAGGTGAGCGCTGCAGGAGCTCTTCTCGCGCGGCTGCATGTAGCCATCCGCGACTACCCAGCCCGCTCGGAAGCCGAAGCAGCACTGACGCAGCCAGGGACGATGACAGAGCAGATCACTGGTTGGATCGCCTCCGACCCCGCGACCCTGTCTTCAGCCGATCGGTCGGTCCTGCAGGCGCTCGTAGAAGCGGCGCCGCCTGAGCCCGGCGCGACGCAACTCGTGCATGGCGACTACCGGTCTGCGAACATCCTCCTCGTCGACGCTGAAGTCACTGGCGTGCTCGATTTCGAGGAGCTCCGAGTCGACACCCCAGTGGGCGAGCTCGCTCGCTCGGCTGTACTGCTCGGCACGCTTTTTCACGACTGGGGCCCCGTGTCGGAACAGGTACGGACAGAGTTCCTAGCCGGCTATCGCTCAGTTCAGAGCCTCACCGCCGCAGAACTGGCCTGGTGGAGGATCTTGGTGCTGTGGTACTCCCTTGCTCTTGTTCCTCCGGAGGATGACCCGACCGGTTGGCAACTCGCCGCGGCAGAGCTGATCGCGACGGCGACGAGGACTCATTTCTAGACCCCACCTTGCTGACGAACTGATCGCCCTGCCGCCGCCCGGGACGTGGCCGTTGATGGCCGGCCAGTCTCATTAGCCGATCGGCTAACGAGACGCGTCAACGAGGCCAAAGTGGCGTGCGATCAGGGATGCCACCGAAGCTGAACCCAACCCGTCCGTAGCGATTACGACCTCATCCAGGTTGGCGTCGGTGAGACGCTCGTTGAGTTGCTTCCAGCGGTCTAGATGCCAGCGCAACTCAGCCTGTCGGGATCCGTCGTAGCGTGCGCGCATCCGCTCCTCGACGGTCGAAGGCTCTGCTGTGAGACGCACCGATCGAAGAGGCAGCGCTACAGCTTCCGAATACCGACGCTTGTCTGCTAGCTCAGCGATCACGCCGCTCATGACGAGCTGGCGCGGCCCGGCCGTCTGATAGTTCGCCCACACGGCTGCGATGTTGCGGGCTTCGATGACCTGGTTCTGTGGGTCGAACGCGGCGACGGGAGAGGATCGATGGAACCAGTCGACGTCGATCAGGCTAAAAGGGCGGCTCACAGCGGCCAGCAAGTTGCCGACATGGTCGAGCACGGTCGTCTTGCCGACGCCGTAGGCGCCGTTGATGAAGATCCCGTACGAGGCTTCCACCCGAGAATCCTACGGGCGCAAGTTCCAAGCCGCTGCGGGTGACTAGGGCTTCGTCTCGGCCAAGGATCGTCTATCGGACAGCTTTTACATGGGACCACTGTTCGCAGATCGGCCCTTCCGGCGAATCGGTCGTGGCCAGCCCGTGCGTTGGGCATGCGAGGATCAATCACGTGCCCGCCAATCGACTTCTCGAACTCGATCCGCTTCCGCTCACGTTGACGACTCACCCCGAAACGGCCGTAGCAGCGCGACGCCTGCTTGGTGCTCACGACAGCGTTCAGGGACTGTTTGCCACATTGCATGCCGCGCGCCAGCGAAAGATTGATCGTGGGGTCTCGGTGCGGCGACTAGAACACGGAGAGGTAGATCTACTTCGGGCGGCCATTGTTTTCGCGGGCGCGGGGCTTGATGCCGTTCTGAAGCAGCTGGTCCGGGACGCCCTGACCCCCCTCCTCGCTTCGCACCCTGCAACAAAGACATCGCTCAATCGGTACGTGACCGAGATGGTGCGTGGAGAGCCCAAGAAGGCGCAGCGGATTCTCGGAGCGCCCAGCGCGGACACTGCTCTACGCGTCGAGTATGTGGACTCGATCACAAAGGGCAGCCTGCAGACGGAGAAGGATCTACGCGCGGTTCGCAACTCGCTCGGCATCGCACCTTCGGGCGTATTCGCAGACGCGCATCTTGCAACGCTTGCCGACTTCTTCATCGCACGGAACGAGATTGTGCACGAGCTCGATCTCCAGGCGTCCGGACCAGGGATCCCAACCAGACGGGCGCGCAAGATGAGCCCGGTGCGCGACCTGGCGAACGAGGCGATCGGCATCACTGCCGAGTTCGTTGTCGCCACGGACGCTCTGCTGTGACCGTCGCGTAGGTGGAATCCACCCGCAAGCGTCGCCGCGAGAGCGGATCGGCAACCGAGCGGCACCTCCTTCGGGGTGTTCGGTCCCGGATGTCCACCGGCTAGCGAGACAGATTCACGCCCGAGTGACGCGGCGAAACTAGGCTGTGAGAATGAGTTTTACTGCGCTGCACCGAACGACGGGTGCTGCCCCTGGTCCCATAACTGACGAACTGCTGAACGCAGCCGTTGCCGCAGGTGTTCGTGAGGCTCGCGATCTTGACTGGAAGTCCGAGCTACCGCCACGTAAGAACATCGCGCAGACAGACTTCCCGAAAGACGTTGCTGCGATGGCCAATAGCGGCGGCGGCGTGATTGTGTACGGGGTGCGCGAGATGCAGAAAGCCGCAACCGAGCGCGCGCACATCGTCGAATTCGACGAGGGGTACGAGCGTGCCCTACGCAGCGCGGCGGTGACGGCCATTTCCCCACCGGTGTTCGCGTTGAGTGTGCACGTCCTCGATGGCGACGGCGCACGGGCGGTGGTCGTGGAGGTGCCGGCAAGCGTTGACGGCCCGCACCTCATCTACCGCAACGACTACTTCGGCGCGCCAGTGCGCAACGACGCCGACACGGTCTGGATGAAGGAGCGCGAGGTCGCGAACGCCTATCGTGCTCGTTTTGATGAGCAGCGACATGCTCGAGAAGCCCTGACGAACCTGTATGCGCAAGTGAGCGCTGGGCGGGCGACGGTTCCTCACGCCTGGCTCTATGCGGTGGCGTCACCACGTGTCCCGAATGTGACCTCCGGGATGGACCGCACTGACGCGCGCGAGATCTTCGAGTCGGCGTTCTCCCTCGCGAAGGGCTGGACGAATGGAATCGGCGTACGCCCACTGGCAGCCGTTGAGTGGTACAACCCTCGACCGGGCCTGCGCAGCTGGGTGGCACCGAACCGTACCCAGGGCGCACAACTATGGAATGAAGCCTGGGCGAGCGTCTATCGCTCCGGCGCTACCGGGTTGGCGTGCACGGTCGGCGGGCACCGAAAGTCCGTAGATGGCTACTTCAAGCCGACGCAGGTTGAATCGACCGCAGTTGAGAACGCGGTTGCGGACCTCCTCGCTCTAGTTCGAGTGCTCGCCCAGCGTGGATGCGGAGTCGAGTACGACGTGATGGTCGGAATTGAGTGGGCCGATACCGAGCCTTTGGAGATCTTGACCAGGGACGGCCTCGGGCAGACGTATGCCGGCGTTTCGACTCCGCTGCATCGATTCTTGCCCGTGGAGGTCACTGTCGACGCGGGCGTGGACGAGGATGCATTTCAGGGTCAGGTACGTGAGTTAGCGCAGGACTGCATCAACCAGGGTGGAGTGTCGTACCTGCAGGCGATCTTGGAGGGCAGAGACGGGGTACCTCAGGTCCGCTCGCGAAGGCCTCAGTAGCCGATCCGCTAGCGGACGTTCGACACAGCTCGCGTCCCTCAGTCCTCGCGCGGGCCGCTCGATGAGTCTGCGGGCCAGTCGCGGGCGAGTGCTGACATGATCACCTCGTCGTGGAAGCGACCGTCGTGGAACACGGCTTCGCGTCGAACCCCTTCCTCGACGTACCCGACCTTGCGGTACACCGCCCGTGCCCGGTCGTTGAACGCGTGCACCTGGATCTCGATGCGGTTCAACCCCATCTCCCGGAACCCGTACGTCGTCAGCAGGCGAACCGCGTCGGTCCCGTACCCGCGTCCGACGTGCTCGCTCCCGATCATGACCGCCAACGTTGCAGCCCTGACCGGGAGCGCTGCGCCGAAGAGCGTGACGTGACCAACAAGCTCGCCCGAGGCGCGGTCAACGACGCTGAACCCCACCTCGCCGCTGCGCTCGCTTTTGCTCCAACTCCGGAACATCTCAACGATCGGCGCTTCAGGTCGCGGGCGCACGAGGATCTGCTGCAACACCGCCCACTCCGGGGCACGCCACCAACGGACGAGGTCGGGGAGGTCTCCGTCGTCGAGCGCACGGAACCTGACTCGGTCTCCTTCGAGGATCGTCGACCCATAGCTTTGTGCCTCAGTGGCGCCGGTCCACGTCATACAGCGACCCTCTCACAGCGCGACCGCCGTGACCCGATTCCCCGGGGACGAGTCGACGCGATCATCGTGGACTCGACCAGCAGACCGAGCGTCCGATAGACGATCGACTACAGGCGCTCCCACGAGCGTTGCAAGGCACGCACGGAGTGTTCAAGCTCATCGGATCGAGCAAGGATCGGTCCGTCAGAGATGTCTGGGTTACGCCTCGGATCATCGGCGGCGTGCTGTGGCAGCAGGTGGCAGTGCAGGTGGGGCATGCGATGACCCATCACGAGGTAGTCAATCTTCTTCGGCGTGAAGGTCTGCTGGACTGCTCGGCCGGCGCGCTGCACGTCGGCCCAGAAGGTCTTAAGTTGCGAGGGCGACAGCTCCTCGATACCCGTGACGTGCTCGCGGAGGATCACGAGGCTGTAGCCGGGGTGCGCCTGGTTGCGTGCGAGCCGTACGTAGCTGGCGTCCGTCCGGGCGATCAGGACACTGTGCTCGTTCGTGGGCAGGTGCGCGTCAGCGCACATGCCGCACGTTTCTTCGGCCGCCAGCCGCGCCCACTCGTCATCCGACCACCACATCCCGCCACGGTAGCGAGACCGGCAGAGATCGATCCCGACGCCCTCCACGGTGCCCGTTAGCCGATCGGTGAGCGAGACGTTGTGATATCCCGGTGAGCGTCCTCCACACTGGTCCGATGGTGAGTATCCGGCGGGCAAGTGTCGACGACGCCGAGAGGGTTGGACTGTTCCAGACGTTGACGTGGGAGCAGACCTACCGCGGCATCGTCCCGGACGCCTTTTTGGACGCTCGGTCCGTCAGTTCGGCGACGGATCGCTGGGCAGAGCGCATCGGTGCCGGCAGCCGACTCGTGCTCGTCGCTGAGTCGCCGGAGGGACAGACCATCGGCGTCGCAAGCACAAGCCGCAGTTCCAGCGACTCGAGCAGCTTGCCGAGCCTGGAGCTCTGCACCTTGTACGTCATTCGAGAGGCGCAGAGCACGGCAGTCGCCTCGAGTCTCCTGGGCGCAGCGCTCAACGAAGAGGATGCTCACCTCCTCGTGTTCTCGTTCAACAAACGTGCTCAGCACTTCTACGCCAGACACGGCTTCGAGCGCCGAGGGGAGCGACAGCGAGATCCGGGGACCGGGCTGCACGAAGAGCGCTGGGTGCGGCAAACAGGGGGACCATCTCAGTGAACGGTCCTGCGCTGGAGCGGGCGGCGCCCTGTCGCTGTCTTGGACAGCGATCCGCTACCGGGTGGCGTCGGTCAGCACTTGGTCGATCCACTCATGGTGATCGAGTTCGGCGATCTCGGCGAGGGTGGCCCACCGGGTTTCGAGCACTTCGTCCTCGTCGAGGGTGAGCGACGACGTGCGCAGTGAGCAGAGGTACGCCACCGTCACGTACCCAACTCGGTCGCCGTTGGGGTAAACGTTCTCGAGGGCGGCGCCACCGTAGGCCCCGATGATCCGGATGACCTCGCTGCCCACACCAAGTTCCTCTCGCACTTCGCGTACCAGAGCCGCGCGTGGGTCCTCGCCGGGCTCGATGCCACCCCCGATCAGGCTCCATCGTCCTGAGTCGCCCTGCCGCGCGAGGAGGAAGCGATCGTCGTCTCGGATGACCGCCGTAACGCCCGGGAGCAGGAGGTAGCTCCGCCCGATCCGTTCACGCAGCGATCGGACGTACTCGGAGACCGGCATGCTCCCGAAGCTACCGTGCGGCCCGTCCGCAGAAGGACCGGCTAACGAGACGGTGTGTAGAGCAGTTCGGCAGCCTCGCGTGGGTTGAAGCGAAGCTCGAAGTCTCGTTCGTTCGGGAGCCAGACGTCGTGCCAGAGAGTGTCGTGACTGCGGCCGATTGTGCGGTCACGGGCGAGACCGCGGCGGGCGGCTGTGTCGAGGTCGACGTCGCACCAGATGGTCACGTCGAGACTGGGCAGCGCTTCGGGGTGGAAGAGCCCGATGAGGTCCACGACGAGGATCTTCGCCTGCGGGAGTGGTTCCTCGGGGCCGAGGGCTCGCTGAGCCCAGTCGTACCGCTGGAAGTGACCGGTGCGTCCTCCTCGGAACGGTTCCAGCACCGTCGAGACCAGGCGGCCACGTTCCACGCCGTCCCAGTCCGAGGAGCGGCGGTGCGATCGAGCGGGGTCCAGGAAGTCGTCACCGCGCAGCCGCACGGCATCGGCGAGTGCGGCGACCAGGCTGCGTGCGAGCGTCGACTTGCCGGAGCCACAGAAGCCGGAGATGCCGACAACTACCGGATGGTCCGCGTTCCGCTCTCGCTCGACGATGTGCTCGAGAAGGTCGCCCTGGTTCATCTGGCGAGGTTACAAGGACCCCCGAGCTCGTTGTCGTCTCGGTCAGTCATCCCCATCTGGGACAGCCCTCGGCGTCACTGAGAGCCGATGCTGGCGGCTGGAGTGCGGGAGGTATCCTCTGAGCAGTGCCATCCTTCATTTCTCTGTGAGCCGAAGCCTCGCTAGCGACACCAGTTCGCGCCTCGGAACCGAGGCGGTGATTCCGTGCGCCTTCAAGGGGGAACTCGACGTCGAGTTCCGTCGCGGACGACCACTTCAGAATCATCAGAGAAAGACAGGCACCCATGCCGTCATCCATCGACTCGCCCCTGATCCCCGGAGACCGCTCGTCTCTGCGCGCTGATTGCAGCAACTGCTTCGCGCTCTGCTGCACGGCCTTCGGCTTCCAACGGTCCACCGAGTTCCCGATCGACAAACCAGTCGGCACGCCCTGCCGGAATCTCGCCGAGAACTTTTCCTGCACCATCCACGAGTCCCTCCGAGCACGAGGGTTTCGCGGTTGCACCGTGTTCGACTGCTTCGGAGCTGGCCAGCAGGTCTCCCAGGTCTTGTTCGGCGGAAGAAGCTGGCGAGATCGCCCCGAGACGCAGTCACTGATGTTCCAGACGTTCGGCGTGGCTCGGCAACTGCACGAGATGCTCTGGTTTCTTGCCGAAGCCGCAACCCGAGCCAGCAGCCCGGACACCGAAGATGACATCGTTCGACTGCAACAAAACCTCGCGTTCGTCCTCGGGGAAGACCCGTCAGCGCTTCTCGGTCTGAGTGTCGACACGATCCGATCGGAGGTGAGGGATGTACTCATCGCCGTCAGCGAGGAGACCCGAGGCTCCTACCTCGCAGGAGCCGTCGACAGCAGCCGGCATGACCTCGGCCCGGCTGCGGACCTGACCGGCCGCGACCTGCGTTCGCGAACGCTGCGCGGAGCTGACTTGCGCGGCGCGTACCTCATCGGGGCTGACCTGCGCGGCGCGGACCTCACCGCTGTCGACCTGCTCGGCGCTGACATGCGCGACGCGCGTCTGCACAGCGCGGCCCTCTCGGAGGCCCTGTTCGTCACGCAGATGCAAATCAACGCGTCCCAGGGAGACGAAGCCACGGTGCTACCGGATGCCCTCGAACGTCCCCAGCACTGGCTGAACGACTGACCCGCAACAGACGACCTTCCTCGCACTATCGAGGTACCCGGAAGCCATGCAGCGACCGGGTATCTCGGTGAGGGATCGGCTATCGAGACGGTGCTTGGCCGGACTCGGTCAGGTCCGGCCAAGCGCCTCTCACGCCTCGACGTCAGTCAGCTCGGCAACTCGCACTCGTTGCGGCAGGCCTTGTACTGCTTCGCGCCAGGCCCACGCGGCAGCGACGAACACGCATGTAGCGATGAGCCACAGCAGCCATGGCGTTCGTGAGTCCAACAGGCCCAGGGTGAGCGGGAACAACGCCATGCCGATTGAGCTCGCGGTCTGGAACACCCCGATTGCTCGACCGCGAATTCGCGGGTGCGGAGCTTCGGCCATAACCGCGTTCGCCGCGGGCAGGTAGATCATGTCCGCCACGGCCAGCACGACCGCGACCGCGACGACGTAGGACCACGCAGCCAATCCATGCAGCGGAGGAAGGATGATGAGGGGTGCTGCCGTCGCAGCGGTCAGGATCGCCCCGAGCGCGACGAGCGTTCCACGCTGCCGCCCAGCAACCCACCTCGTGGCCGAGGTCTGGAACAGTGCGCACAGGCCAGTGGCGACTGCGAACTGGACTGGTGCGACCGCGGGGGACATGCCCCAACGCTCGACGAACAGGACGCTGAACGCGACGTTCGGCAATACCATCGCGGGACCGATCAGGAACTGCCCGAGCGTGATGAGTCGCATCGACCGGTCAGCGGCGAAAGCGCGAAGTGATCCTGACCCGCCGACCTCGCCCGCATCGGTCGGTTCCGCTGTCTGCGGGGATCGATGGCCGACGCGTTGGGTTCCGAACACGATGGCCGCGGCGACGCTGGTAATAACGTTGGCGAGGACCAGCCACCGCAACCCGTCATGGTGTCCGTTCGCGAGGGTGATCGCGGCGATGATCGCGCCAGCACCGAGCGCGGCGGCCTTCGTCGCTTCAAGGAACGCGAACCACCGCTCGAACGGTCGGCCTTCCGCGAGGTCGTGGACGTATGCAGTCCACGACGTCCAGTAGAGCCGTTCGGACGCGTTAGCGAGGAAGATCGCGGCGAAGATCATCACCGGGTCGTGGGCGAAGAGGTAGAGCGTGAAGCCCGCTGCGGACAGCAGGTTGTTGAGGATCATCGACGACTTCGCACCGAACCGGTCGGTGAGGAGCCCGCCGACGAGACCGATGGGGAGAGCGACCAGTGATGCGACGGTCGAGAGGACACCGATGACCGCCAGGGGCACGTCGGTGGTGATTGTGAAGTAGACGATCGTCAGCGGCAGCGTGAGGCCGGCGCCGATGGTGTCGGTCAGCACCGCGAACGTAACGAAGCGGTGTTCGCGCAGGCTCGCGAGTGAAGCCCGGAATCGGGCAGGGGTGAAGAGCATGGAGATGTTCCCGTGAAGTCAGCGCGCCGCCGCCAGGCGACGGCGCGGGCATGCAGAAGCACGCGAGCAGAACGCTCGCGGCGAGGAAGGCTGACTTTTGCTGGTCAGCTCAGTGCTGCGTTGCCATGACTCCGGGAGGGATCGGCCGCGGTCCGACAAGCTCGGGCGCAGGCTTCGTGGGGAACAGTCCACGAGGGGCGGTGAACGGCATCGTTGCCACCTTCCCCTCATCCGACCAGTCGTCGAACGCTAGCAGCGTCCATGTCCACAGATCAACGTCGCCGTCCTGGTTAGCGATCCGCAAGCGGCCACACTGCGGGGCACAGTCCGCGTCGGGGTCGGGGTCGGGGTCGGGGTCGGTGGTCCGTGGCCTGTGCCCGGTGACTGGTTACCGAGGCGACGGCCCCGCTTGCGGTGTGTTGGTGGTGCTTGGCACAGTTGCCCGATGATGCTGCCTGCTGACGCGCACGTGCACAGTGAGTTCTCCTGGGACGCGGCGACGGATCCGGCTTCAGAAGACTTGATGCGCCGGATGTGTGCCCGTGCGGAGCGGATCGGCCTGCCGGCGCTCGTGTTCACGGAACATCTTGACTACGAGGACCAGTGGTTCGTGGACGAAGGCGACATGGGTACATTCGCGGGCACCTTGGTCGAACCGAACGGTCATGTGTCGCTGCCGCCCTTCGACCTTGACGGATACCTCGACGCCATCGACCGCTGCCGACGCGAGTTCCCCGGCGTCCGCATCCTGACTGGTGTCGAGTTCGGGCAGCCACACCTCTGGGCAGACGCGGCTGAGAGCGTGTTGTCGAGGGGCGCCATCGATCGGGTGAACGGCTCCCTGCACATGCTGCCGTTCACCGACACGCACCGCACCGAACCGGTCACACTGTTCCGGCACCGGCCGGCTGCTGACGTCATGTGGGCGTACTTGGAAGAGATCCCACAAATGGTCGCCGGCTCGGACGCGTTCGAGGTCTTCACACACATCGACTACGCAGCACGAACCTGGCCCAGCGACGTTGCAGGACCGTTCGACCCACGTGTGTTCGAGGAGGGGTTTCGCGCTGCCATGCGGAGCATCGCGGATTCTGGGCGAGCGCTTGAGATGAACACGCGACGGTTGTGGTCCTGGGTGCCGCAGTGGTGGGCCGAGGAAGGTGGCCGAGCTGTTTCGTTCGGAAGTGACGCCCACGCACCCAACGCGCTCGCTTCGGGCTTCCCGGAAGCAGTCGCGATGCTCGAGTACTTCGGATTCCGAACCGGACGACGAGCTGAGGACTTCTGGATTCGATGACGCTCGCGCGTCACCAGGAATGGTGGGTCTACGCGACTCGACCACGCTCGACCATCCGACAGCTGATCGTCTAACAGACGGAACGCCAGAGCCAGCGGAGAGCGTCGGGTAAGAGCACGCCGCCGTGGTTGGGTGAGTGTCCGCCGTCGCCGACGATGAGCCGGAAGTCGTAGCCGGCTCGCGCGAGCGCGGCCGCGGTGTCGAGGCCCTCGGCCAACCAGTTCCACTCTGGTTCGTTCCAGTGCAGGTCGCGGTGGGCTGCGTGGAGGAAGAACCTGGTCGACCGGCGGGGCTCCGTCGTGAGAAGGGCCGGGTAGGGGTTCCCGCCCGGCATCTGCGCGAAACTCGGGTTGAACGCGACCGCACGGCCCAACCCGTCGGGCCGGGTCCAGGCTGCGGTGACGGCGGCGTTGCCGCCGCTGCTGCCGCCGCAGATGCCGCGCATCATCGGATCCTTCGACACCGCGTAGCGCTCCTGGACGATCGGGAGCACTTCGTCGAGCAGGAAGCTGGCGTACGTGTTGTCGAACGCGTCGTACTCGGCGTTGCGGTGCTTCGTCGGGACCCCGTCGACGTCGAGCAGACCAGGGTCGACGAACACGCCGATCATCTGTGGCAGGTCGTGCGCCGCGGCGAGGTTGTCAAGAACGATCCCGCCGCGGACATCACCGTCGGGGTCGAGGTACCACCAGCCGTCGTTGAAGAACATGACCGCGCTCGGCTCGTCCGCGCGGTGCCCGGCCGGTCGGTGGACCCAGACGCTCCGCGTGGTGCCAGGGAAGTGCAGGCTCGCTTCCATCCGGAACTGTTCGACCATGCCGGGTTCGACGCCCGGTCGTGCGACCGAGTCCGGCCCGTACTCGTACGAGACGTCTTCCTGTGCGAGCGGCAGTGGAGAGAATGGGATCGACGTCGACACGGCTCGACGCTACCCGGGGCCGGAGCTCCGGGCAGGGCGGCGGTCGTCGACGAGGGACGCTAGCGTCGCGGGATGGCAGACCGAGGGAAGTACGACGCGATATGGGACGACGGGCGCAGCGCATTCCGCGAGGGCACCCTCCGTCGTGACCACGCTCCGGCCGACGGCGACTCACGGTGGGGTCTGAGCCTCGTCCTGCTCCCGCCGGCACCGGTCGCAGCAGAGATCAGTGCCGCAGCCGCGGAGCTCGGCGGTCTCTACTCCGGATCGCACCACGTCTACGAAGCCGACGATCTGCACCTGACGGTCACGAGCTTGGAGCCGTACCGCGACGTAGTCGTGCAGACGACGATCGACCACTACATCGACGCCGTCGAGCGGCACCGGGAACTGGCGCATGTCGACGTTCAGCTCGTCGGACTCGGCGGCTCACCGTCCGGCGTGTTCGTGCAGGGCTTCGACGACGACGCGCTGACACCGATCCGGCAACTGATGCTTGAGACCGCCGCGGACCTGCACGGCGGAGTCGCTCCGCCGACGGCGTTCGTCCGGGACACGGCGCACATCTCGATCAGCGTCCATCAGCAAGCGGGACCCGAGCCCTCGGCGGCCGATTACGTCGATCAGCACCGACACACCCACTTCGGCCGGATGTGCGGAGCGGCGCTCGCCCTCGTGCGCTACCGAGCGTCCGGCTGGGCGATGCGACTCGAAGTCCTGCACAGCTTCCGGTAATCACCACCTTCCTGCACGTCGGTCCGTGCGGCCGGTGGGTAGGTTCGAGACGTGGACTGGCGAGATGATCGCATCGGCGCAGCGCATCGGGGCGAGAACCCGACGGTGCTCGCTGAACTGGCGGGCGGGTTCGCGGTGATGGGTGACGTGCAGTTCCTCCCGGGCTACTGCGTCTTGCTGGGCAAGGACCCGACCGTCACGTCGTTGGCGGCGATGCCTCGTGCTTCGCGTGTGCAGTTCCTGGCGGACGCCGACCTGCTCGCGACCGCCGTCGAGCGTGCGTGCTCCGCCGTCGACGGCGCGTTCCGCCGGGTCAACCTCGAGGTACTCGGCAACGCTGACGCGTTCGTGCACGCGCACGTCTGGCCGCGGTACGAATGGGAACCACCAGCCCTCCGAACCCGACCCGTGTGGCTGTACGACCCCGCTCGTTGGAGCGAGCCAGCCACCGTCCTCGGTCCGGAGCACGATGCACTTCGTGCGCGGATCACGACAGAGCTCGTCGAACTCAGACACGGGGACGAGGTTCGGATCCATGTTGATCGGTGACCGATGACCCAGCAGGGCACAGGGGGCGCGGTGTCCATCTCACTCACGACCGTGGATGCGCGTCGTGGGCGTGGTTCGGATCTGACGCGAAGACTCGTTCGTAAATGTCGTAAACGACCGCGGCCTTCGCGTCGTTGTAGCGCAGGCCTTCGTCAGCGTTCACGGCACGCAACTTCGCCTCGGCGTAGACCTCTCGGTCGTCGGGGTGGGATCGCAACCACTCGACGAACAGGCGGTGTCGTTGCGGCTCCACTGCCGCTGGCTGCCACACGTGGAGATTGGTGTTCGGGTCACCGAGGGTGAGTTGCCGGTGCGGGTCCCCCGCGATCAGGTCGCGGAAGATCAGTCGGAACCCGACGGCCTCGAGCTGCGGCAGCCAGGCTCCCTCGTCAGGAAGATCAGGTACGAGCAGGTCGGCGTCGATGACCGGCTTGGCGATCATCCCGGGCACGGCTGTGGAGCCCACGTGCGCGAGGGGGTGATCAGTGCCGACCGCACCTGTGACGAGGTCCAGGACGCGCGTGAACGCGTCGGCCCATCGCGGATCGTGGGCCTGCGGTGGGCCGGGGTCGGTTTGTCGGTGGGCGACGCGCTGCGATTGACGGGCGGCATTGCTGCCAGCCGTGAAGGGCCGCCAGAGAGGGTGCGTGGCCACGACCACATCATCAACCTTCAGGCGATGGCTGATCAAGAACCGGTACCGCCTCTGCTTGCTGACGGATCGCCAGCGTCCGTGATGGGCTGGGGTCATGCGTGTCCGATCAGCAGCAGTCGTCGTCCGTGACGGGAGAGTCCTCGTGATCAGGCGACGCAAGGACGGTCGAAGCTACTGTGTGCTTCCCGGAGGCGGGGTCGAGGAAGGCGAGAACCTCCGGGAGGCCTGCCGCCGCGAGCTTCTCGAAGAGACAGGTCTTGATGGCGACGTTGGCGATCTGCTCGATGTCCCTGTCGACATCGACGTGCCTGCCGCTTACTTCGTGGCGCAGGTGACATCCACAGACGTATCGCTCGGAGAGCCCGAACTCCACCGAGTGTCGGACTGGAACGATTACATCCCCTGCTGGATCGCGCCGACCGCGATCGACGACGAGCGCCTGGTACCGGATGAAGCGAAACAGGCGGTCCACCTCGTCCTGAGCACATCGAGACCGCATCCACGTCACCTCGAGAGCTGATCCAAGGTCAGTGCGCGCCGCCGATGTGGCACTGACAACGAGGACACCCGATACTCGTCCCGTCGCGTTGTCCGCTGGCTTCGGCCACTGCGGGCAGATCGCCGACGATGGCGCTGCCATGGTCACTGGTTGTTTCCAGTTGGTCGTGGTGCGGTGAGCGGGTGATGTTCTTCGCCGATGAACCGGGCCCGCTCGATGTTGCAGCGATGGAGGAGCCTTTACGGGATCCAGTACGGGCCGACGGAGGATGAGCTGCCGGGTGTGCTCGGGTACGGGCTGCGGTGGGGATCGAGTGCGAACGCGATGGTCGTCATCGAAGCGGCTCGTGTCTTCTCCGACGGGGTCATGTTCCAGGTCGGTCGGCAACTCCGCCGCGGTGATCCGAGCGTGCGAGCGTTCCAGCAGCTGGTCCACGAGGACCACTTCTACGCCTCAGACGAGGATCGCCTATCGAAACGCGTGGTTAGTCTGAGGCGATCCGCTGGCGGGAGGACTCAACGATGCGACCACTGCTCCTCTCGGGCGGCCCGGCAGTCGGGAAGACGACATGCGCTCGGGCTCTCGCAGCCGATCAGAGACGCGCGGCTTACATCGATGGTGACGACATCCGTCAGCTCGTCGTTGCCGGTGCCGCGACGCTGTGGTCGGGTCCGGAAGGCAGGGCGCAACACGCGCTCGCGGCCCGAAACACCGCGAGCCTCGCACGAAACCTCAGCGACGCCGGCTTTGCCGTCACTGCCTCTGACGTCGTGACCGCGGAGATCCTACCCGTGTACCGCTTGCAGCTGCCTACGTGCTTCATCGTGCACCTGACTATTACCCTCGACGAGGCCCGCAAACGGGCAACAACCCGTCCGGTCTACATCACTGAGGAAGAGTTCGAGCTGCTGCACCGAATGAGTGCCACTCCGCCGCCGGTAGACCTCGTCCTCGACGTCACAGGGATGACCGTGGACGAGCAGATCGAGCGCATTCGTGACGCTTGGGTGGAGGCGGAGTCGGCCGTCCGATAGCCGATCGGCGGGCGGTGCGTGCGAGCACGCACCTCTTCCCCGGCTGGTACCCCGTGGTTACCGTGGTCACATGGACTGCTTCGCGAGCTGGCGCACTCGCAACTGAAGGGACGGCTCTGGCCGTCGCCCTCCTCCA
>Ga0308161_1001484_pt1 | contig 28059 bp, 19 predicted proteins | sample PhyFR2_FD_201034 | JGI IMG/M metagenome (GOLD analysis project Ga0308161, IMG submission 201034) | Phyllosphere microbial communities from UC Gill Tract Community Farm, Albany, California, United States - DLSLF.R2 | ecosystem: Host-associated > Plants > Phyllosphere > Unclassified | place: USA...
GTGCCCTGAATATGGCTTGCGTCGCGTTTCCTTTCATATATTACTTAGGTCTCTAATCATTTTTGAAAAGCCGGCTTGCGAGCACGTCCACAGAAGGCGGCCGCCCGGAAGGAGAGGGATGAAAATATGAGACTAACTGCTCTCGCGCCGGTCACGCTTGCGACACTGCTGACCTTGTCCCAAGGCGCATACGCTCAATCACAGACCGCCCAACCAGCTCCGACGCCGCCTTCTGACGCCCCCGCGGCGCAAGACCCAAACGCTGAGGGCGACATCATCGTGACGGCGCAGAAGAAGTCGGAAAATCTTCGCGACGTCCCGATCGCGATCAGCGCGATCAAGGGACAGGATCTCACCGCCCGCGGCTTCACAACGTCGATGGATCTTCCAGATCTTGTTCCAGGTGTGCGCTCAACTACCCCGGGTGGCGGTGCTTATGTCACGACGATCATCCGTGGGGTCGGCCAGCAAGATATCGCGCGTCACCAGGAAGCACCGGTCGCCACCTATGTGGACGGAGCGTATGTCGGCCTCACGTCCGCGCTGACTCAGCCGGTTTTCGACGTCGACCGTGTCGAGGTTCTCAAGGGGCCGCAAGGAACACTGTTCGGGCGCAATGCGACGGGTGGCCTTGTCCAATATATTACCCGAGCACCCAGCCAAGAGTTCGAGGCTTATGTCACGACCGAATATGGGAGCTACGACAAGTTCATGACGGAAGGGGCCGTCGGCGGCAGCCTTGGCGGTGACTGGTCAGGCCGTATCGCATATCATGCCGAAAAGGGTGGCGCATACATCCGCAATCCGATCGGGCCAGACCATAACGGCACAGATGTTCAAGCTGTCCGTGCGCAACTCCAGTATAAGCCCAGTAGCGATTTCCGGGCCCTGCTCAGCGTATATGCAGACCGTTTTCCGGACCAACCCGGCCCTGTCGCGAGCACGACGCGCGCGTTTATCGGGGCGAACGGTAAGCCGGTCGGCGTCACGCCCGGCAATTTTGCCGCGTATCAGAATTTCTGCCGCACGACAGTTGGGACAGTTCCGACCACTTATTCTCCACTCGGTGACTGCGCGGCATCACTGAAGAGCCCTTACAATGTGCCAACCGCCAACTACCTAAAAGTCAACGGAAAATATCTTAACGCCACCGCGACAATCGATTGGACGATTGGGTCCGGAATCAAGCTGACGTCGATCTCAAACTATCAGTACTCCGATCAACTCTACAACACCCAGCTTGCGAGCGGATTCCCGACAGCTATTGTTAATGCAAGCGATTCTGGGAGCCGCCAATATTCCGAAGAGATCAGACTCTCCGGAAAGGTAAGTAATGTTGACTGGGTCGCCGGTCTTTATGGGTTGTGGATCAACAACCATACCGGCGCAAATGTTAATCTAAACGATATACCGTTCTATGGAATCAATCTCAATGCGGCCCTGCATCTGAGAACCACGTCTTACGCTGGATTTGCGGAAGCCACCTACCACTTTAGCCCCAAGTTCAGTGTTATTGTCGGCGGCCGCGTAACCAGTGACCAGAAGCGTGGTGTCAATCAGTCCTCCTGCACGACCAATCCTACGATCCCGGTCAATATTTGCGCAGTGATCGCAGGGGCGTCGCCGGTTCCGCTCGTGCAGTTCGTCGGATTCGACAAGTCAATATCAACGACATCCTGGTCAGGACGCATCGTTGCTCAATATAAACTCGATGAAAATGTCAATGTCTACGCTGGCGTAAACAGGGGCACAAAGGCAGGTGGGTTCAATACCGGTGCAAACGAGCTTTATCCCGTTTCCGTAGCCGAGTTCAAACCTGAGACGCTTGTGAACTATGAGGCCGGTGTTAAATCGAGAATGCTCAACGGAGTGCTCGATTTCAACGGTTCGATTTTCTATTACGATTACAAGAATCTACAAACCTTCTCGACCCAAAACTTGGCGCTCTACGTCTTTAACGTCGACGCATGGGTAAGGGGTGCCGAGTTCGACATGGTTATCCGCCCGATGCGCGGACTTAATTTTTCCGCATCCGCCAGTTATCTCGATTCAAAGGCCAAAAATGTTCCGGTTGGTGCGGGGTTTGCCGACTTTGTGCTCCCGAACGCGCCGAAATTCAGCTCGAACGTCTCGGCCCGCTACGAGTTCGACCTCGGCCCGGGCAAGGCTTCGATTTTCGGAAGCTACGCGAGGGTTGGCCGGCGGAGTACCTCGGCGGTTGATTACGCGATCGAAAATACACCTGCCTACAACAAAGTGGATTTCAGGCTCGGATACGAGCTTGATCGCGTCTCATTTGCTTTCAACATCCGAAATTTGACGAATGCACTTATCTATAATTCCGGTGTTCCTTCTGAGACTATAACTGGATCGGTGTTCAATTCAGTTCTTGCGCCAAGAACTTTTTCAGGATCCATATCTCTTAGATTGTGATCGATCTTCAATTGATCCCAATGGCGTCTGCGGATGATGGCGACTATGCTGCTAGAGGTTTGGTGTAGGCTCCTGGCGGTGCATTATTCACCTTGGTCTGGAAGGAGCCGATATAGGCGATATTGCCTACCCAAGCGTCACAATGACCGCGGCGGCACCCGCAATTTCGGCTGCGGGGCGCAAACCCGGGACCAAGCACGAGTTCAAGGCACCACTTTTTCTCAACCAAGGGGGTATGTCGAGTGCTTGCAGACTATCTAGTCGCCATGTTTCCGGCGGTGAGGTCGAACCGATGACCGAGCGCGCGGATGTAGTCATTGTGGGCGCCGGGCATGGTGGTGGACAGACGGCGATCGCCCTGCGGCAAGCGAAGTTTGCGGGGACGATTGCGCTGGTCGGCGACGAGCCAGAACTGCCCTATGAACGGCCGCCGTTGTCCAAGGACTATCTTGCCGGCGACAAAAGCTTCGAACGCATCATGATCCGGCCGGCCGCCTTCTGGTCGGAACGCGAGATAACAATGCTGACCGGCCGCCGCGTGGTCATGGTCGATCCGACGGATAAAACCGTGGCCTTCGCCGATGGTGGCTCGCTCGGTTATGGCACGCTGGTGTGGGCGACCGGAGGCAGCCCGCGTAAGCTAACCTGCGCAGGGAATGACCTTGCCGGTGTCCATTCCGTGCGGTCGCGTGCCGATGTCGACCGGATGATCGCCGAACTGCCGGACGTTCGCCGCGTCGTGGTCATCGGCGGCGGCTATATCGGGCTCGAAGCGGCGGCGGTGCTGAGCAAGTTCGGCAAGCACGTCACCGTGCTCGAAGCGTTGGACCGCGTGCTTGCCCGCGTCGCCGGTGAACCACTGTCACGTTTCTATGAAGCCGAACATCGCGCGCACGGTGTCGACTTGCGTACCGGCGTCGCGATCGACTGTATCCTGGGTGAGGGCGGCAGGGCGACGGGTGTCCGCCTTGCCGATGGATCGGTCCTCGCCGTCGAGATGGTGATCGTCGGCATCGGGATTATTCCAGCGGTCGAGCCGCTAATTGCGGCGGGTGCCGAGGGCGGCAATGGTGTGCTGGTAGACGCACAGGGGCGCACGAGTCTGCCCGATATTTTCGCGCTCGGCGATTGTGCGGCCCACGCTAACCGTTTTGCCGATGGCGCGACGATCCGGCTTGAATCGGTTCAGAACGCCAATGATCAGGCTAGTGTCGTTGCCCGGACGATCACTGGCGATGCCGCGCATTATGATTCGGTGCCCTGGTTCTGGTCGAACCAATATGATCTTCGCCTGCAGACCATCGGCCTGTCGATCGGTCACGACACCGCGCTGTTGCGAGGCAATCCCGCAACGCGCAGTTTTTCGCTGATCTACCTCAAGCAAGGCCGAGTGATTGCGCTCGACTGTGTCAATGCCGCCAAAGATTTTGTCCAGGGCCGGAAGCTTGTGATCGACGGGCTTTCACCCAAACCCGACAGGCTGACCGACCCCTCCATCCCGCTGAAGGAGCTGATCGCCTGATATCGAGTTCCAGTGGTACTGGGATAACGGATCCACGTGATTGCGGGGTTGCGGGGTTGCGGGGTTGCGGGGTTGCGGACGGGACCGGGAAAACCCCCGGAGATGCCGGAATCTTTGAGTCCTCGATGAGGGAGACTTCGGAGCGGAGCTTGCCGAGAAGGCTGCTGGCATGTTCGCCCGCATCGACGTGGCCAAGTTACTCGGCGCGACACTGGCGGCCGTCCACAAGCGGCGCCAGTGCGGCCGGACCCTACTTGTAAGGGCTCGCGATCGTTGCGGTCTCAGCTCGCAATTGGAGCAGTTTGTTGCTCGAAATAGCCGACAGTAGAGGCCGGCCCCTGCCCACCCTCGGATGAAGGAAGTAGATCGGCATTGATCACGTCAGCATGGTTGAGCGCCATGCCATGCGAATAGCCCCTGTAGAGCCTCAGCGTGGGTTTCTTCACCAGCTTGGCTGACAGCAAGTTGGCGTGTCGGAGCGTGACCCGGGAAATGCTGGTCAATTCGGCTTGCGCACATCAAAGGCTTGCAAGCCCCGCCGCACGCCGTCTCGGCTACCTACCAGATCGAACCAGGCCTTGAGGCGTCCAAGCCGATCCCATGCCACGCTAGCCTCGCTAGCCCGTGCAATCGTATAGCCGGCGATATCCGCTAGGGTGAAGCGGTCACCGGCCATGTACGGGCCGTCGACCAGGAAACGTTCGGACGCCTCCAGTTTAGCAACGCTGCGCCAGACGAGATAGTCCGCCTCTTTCTCCTTGCCTGCCAATTTCATCTGAAACGCCGCATTGTTCGGGGCAATCACGTCAGTGATGAAGTAAAAGAAGCTTTCGTGAAATCGCGCCCTCCTAATCGCGCTTTTGCCCGGCAGAAGACGTTCGGGCGCTGCGTTGGCGATATGCATCATGATGGCATTGGACTGAGTGAGCACCATCAGCGAGACGCGCCGGTCGACCAGAATCGGAACTTGCCCAGCCGAATTGAGCGCCAGGAAATCCGGCTGCCGATGCGCACCAGCGCGAAGATCGATGAATTGCTGGACGTAGGCCAAGCCTGCTTCCTCCAGCGCGATCGCCGCGCGAAGCGAGTTTCCGGTCCGCGCACCATAAAGTGAGAACGGCGGAGCAATATTCGACCACGGTAGCGGCGGGATAGTCCTGCTGCGGGCGGCGTAAAAGTCGTCCACCTTGAAGCCTTTCTGCCGAGTCAGGGAGGTGTGGGGATCTACAGCGTGGAACTTTATCTTCAGGTCCGTCTGGCTTGCGCGGATGGCATGAGCCAACGGGCGGCGGCGAAGCGTTTCAATGTGTCGCGCGAAACGGTACGCAAGATGCTGTCGTTTTCATCGCCGCCGGGTTACCGGCGCCAGTCCGTACCGCAGCGCCCGAAGCTGGACGGGTTTGTGGCGATCATTGATGGATGGCTTGAGGGTGACCGCAGTGTCCCGCGCAAGCAACGCCATACGGCGAAGCGGGTATTCGACCGTTTGCGCACCGAGCATGGTTTCACCGGCGGCTATACGATCATCAAGGATTACATCCGGGAGCGCGAACAGCGCAGCCGGGAGATGTTCGTGCCGCTGGCGCACCCTGCGGGAGATGCGCAGGCCGATTTCGGGGAAGCGCTGGTGGAGATCGGCGGGGTGGAGCAGAAGGCCTACTTCTTCGCGCTCGATCTGCCGCACAGTGATGCCTGCTATGTGCGGGCCTATCCGGCGGCGGTGGCGGAGGCCTGGGTGGACGGACACGTGCATGCCTTCGCGTTTTTCGGCGCGGTACCGCGCTCGATCGTCTATGACAACGATCGCTGCCTTGTGACGAAGATCCTGCCCGACGGCACGCGGCAGCGTGCCACGCTGTTCAGCGCTTTCCTGTCACATTACGTGATCCGCGACCGCTATGCTCGCCCGGGCAAGGGGAACGAGAAAGGCAATGTGGAGGGGCTGGTAGGCTATTGCCGGCGCAACTTCATGGTGCCGATCCCGAAGTTCCCGACCTGGGAGGCGTTCAACCTGTGGCTGGAGGAGCAATGCCGCAAGCGCCAGCAGGACAAGGTGCGCGGGCAGAGCGAGACGATCGGTGAGCGGCTGCAGCGCGATCTCGCGGCCATGCAGCCTCTGCCCGCTACACCCTTCGAGGCCTGCGATCAGAAAGGCGGGCGGGTCTCCTCGCAATCCCTGGTGCGCTACAGGACCAACGATTATTCGGTTCCGGTGGCCTGGGGCCATCAGGAGGTCTGGATCAGGGCCTATGTCGATGAGGTGGTGATCGGCTGCCGCAGCGAAGTCATCGCCCGTCATCCTCGTTGCTATGCCCGCGAGGAGGTTGTCTTCGACCCGCTCCATTATCTCCCGCTGATCGAGCAGAAGATCAACGCATTCGACCAGGCTGCGCCTTTGCAGGGCTGGGACCTGCCCGAAGCGTTCACGACACTGCAGCGGTTGATGGAAGGGCGCATGCACAAACATGGCAGGCGCGAATATGTGCAGGTACTGCGCCTGCTGGAAACGTTCACCCTCGCCGATCTCCAGGCGGCGGTCGAACAGGCCATCGATCTTGGCGCCATCGGCTTCGATGCCGTCAAGCACCTCGTCCTGTGCCGGATCGAACGCGTACCGCCCAGGCTGGACCTGGACGTCTATCCCTTCCTGCCACGCACCACGGTCGAGAAGACCTTTGCCAGAGCCTATCTGAGCCTGCTCTCCGACCGGCAGGAGGCCGCATGAGCGATCAGGCCCCGGAGATCCTTCTCGCTCACCATCTCAAGGCGCTCAAGCTGCCTACGTGCCTGCGTGAGCATCACAATCTCTCGCGGCAATGTGCCGCTGAAGGCGTCGATCATATCCGCTTCCTCGCCCGCCTCGTCGAGATGGAAATGATCGACAGGGAGCGTCGCATGGTCGAGCGGCGCATCAAGGCCGCGCGCTTCCCCGCCGTCAAAAGCCTCGACAGCTTCGACTTCGCCGCCATCCCCAGGCTCAACAAGATGCAGGTGCTCGAGATGGCGCGCTGCGAGTGGATCGAGCGGCGTGAGAACGCCATCGCTCTGGGGCCATCAGGCACCGGAAAGACGCACGTAGCGTTGGGGCTCGGACTGGCAGCATGCCAGAAAGGACTGTCGGTGGGCTTCACCACCGCGGCAGCGCTGGTCAGCGAAATGATGGAGGCCCGCGACGAGCGCCGTCTTCTGCGCTTCCAGAAGCAGATGGCCGGATACAAGCTGCTCATCATCGACGAACTGGGCTTTGTGCCGCTCTCCAAGACCGGCGCCGAACTGTTGTTCGAGCTGATCTCCCAGCGTTACGAACGCGGCTCCACCTTCATCACCAGCAACCTGCCCTTCGACGAATGGACCGAAACCTTCGGATCTGAGCGTCTCACAGGCGCGCTCCTCGATCGCCTGACCCATCACGTCAGCATCCTCGAGATGAACGGCGAAAGCTATCGCCTCGCGCACAGCCGGGCCCGCAAGGCCAAAACCAGACCCTGAAAATTACACCAATGCCGGGGGGAGTGGCCCTCGGGCTACGCCCTCACGCCACTCCCCCCGGCATGTAACACGATGGCCTGGTTTTACGCCGCCGAATGGCCGACTTTTGCTCCGCCGTTGACAGTCCGGCGCACTGAACCGGACCGACTCCAACGCCTCTACAATGATCGTCGACATGGCTCGCTCCTTCTCCCTCCCATGCTGGCCCGGTGAATCCCGGTGGATCGCAAAACTATTTCGCACGAAAAAAAGGTTTTGACTATTAAAAAATAGATTTTATCATCAAAAAATAAAGAGGCGCACACAGCCGCCGATCGCACCATGCGACGGGAAAAAGAGGGAGATATGCCGTGAGCAAAGCCGCACTGAAGGTGTCCACTGCCGTCATCGTTGCACTTGGCCTCAGTCCCGCCGTTGCAATGGGGCAGGGTGCGGAAGCCGGCACGGCTCCAGGCGCCGGAGCAACGGCGCAGGACGGGGTCGAGGAGATCATCGTTACCGCGAACAAGCGCTCGGAAAACCTCCAGCAGGTTCCGATCTCGATCTCCGCCTTCACGGCCAAGGCGCTCACGACCCAGGGGATCAAGTCGGTAGTTGATCTGCCGCAGCTGACCCCCGGTCTCGGCTTTACCCGCACGCTGGTCGGAACCAACGCCTTCCTTCGCGGCGTGGGGACCATCAGCGCCGGGTATTCGACAGAAGTGCCGATCGCTACCTATGTGGACGGCCTCTACCTGCCCAACTCGGCTGCGGCGTCGTTTTCATTCAACAACATCGAGCGAATCGAGGTCCTCAAGGGGCCCCAGGGTACCCTCTACGGACGCAACACCACCGGCGGCCTGATCCACGTGATCACCAAGGAACCCGGTAACGACCCTGCCGTGGACATGTCGGCCAGCTACGGAAACTACAACACCACCCAGCTCAACTTCTACGGTTCAACACCGCTCAGCGACACGCTCGCTGTCAACTTCGCTGCACTCTACATCGACCAGGCCAAGGGCTGGGGCCGCAACGTCTTCACCGGCATCGAGACCTTCAAGTTCAAGGACGTCGGCTTCCAGGGTAAGATCCGCTGGCAGCCCGCTCCGGACACCAAGATCACGCTGCGAGGCTTCTACGATCGCACCGAAACCGACCAGGGCAATGCCGTGGCCGTCTACCCCGGCTCGGTCGGTTCCGACGGGTCCGTTTTCCTAGGTGAGTATCTGATCAATACCCGGCTTACGCCCTATGCCATGCAGCGCCAGTACAGCGTGTCGCTCAAGGCGGAACAAGGGCTCGGCTTTGCGACGCTAACCTCGATCACCGGTTACATCAACAACCGGTCACCCTCACTGGCCCAGTCGGCCCCAAGCTGCGATTTTGGCCAAGTCGGAGAACGTTTTGGGAACGTGGCATTCGGTATTGACGATGGAAATCATAGAAGAGGACAGTTCGCTCCATCATAGGGAGTGGGTTGATGGATCGGAGTATTCCGGGCGGGGATTTGATCGGACGATGGAGCCTGAGCTTTGCCGATATTGATTTTGTAAATTCGAAGCCGGCCCTGACGCGCCTTGGCCTCGCCGCGCAGCTGAAATTCTTCGCTTCCCTGGGGTTTTTCGCGATCGATCCCGGCTCAATCCCTACCGATGGCCTCTCGTATCTGGCCGAGCAACTCGGTGTCGAGGCTGGCGAGATAGCCGGTTATGACTTTTCCAGTCGGACAGCACGACGGCATTGTGCGGAGATCCTGATCCATCTTGGATATCACCGCATGAAGCGGGTGGATCGCGCGCAATTGACGGAATGGATTGCTGGCGAGCTGTGCCCGGGCGGCCAGTCGATCAATGCCATGCTTGAGCATGTTTTCCTGTGGTGCCGGGACCGGCGTATTTATGGGCCGTCGCGCAAGGAGCTTGAACGTGTCGTTCGCTCACAACGGCAAGATTATCTGGACACCTGGCTGATCGGAACCAGTGATCGGCTTTCGTCAGATGCGGTGGCGTTATTGGAAGCCTCGCTTGCCGATCCGGACAGCTCGACCGGATTCAACAGGATGAAGGGTGACGCCGGACAGGCAACGCTCGACAACATTCTCGACGTGACCGAGAAACTCGCCTTTATCCAGAGACTTGATCTTCCCCATGATCTCCTGACGGCTACGGGCAAGCCATGGGTCGATCAGATTGTTCGCCGCGTTGCCGGTGAAAAGGCCTCGGAGATGCGCCGGCATGCGCCGGCGCGACAGCTCGGCCTTTATGCGATTTATCTAATGTCGCGGGAGGCGCAACTCACTGACGCGATGATCGACCTGCTGATCGAAACCGTTCACAAGATCGGAACGCGCTCGAAACGCAAGGTGGTGGGCGATATCGCGAAAGACATCGAGCGGGTCTATGGAAAGGAGCGCCTGCTGGTCGAGATCGCCAGCGCCTCGATCAATGAACCATCGGGGCGCATCTGCGATGTCATTTTCCCGATCGCCGGTAAGGCCAAGCTGGCGGCGATCGTCAAGGAGAGCCATGCGAAGGGCGCTCTGGACCGGCGCATCTACAAGGTGATGCGTGGTTCCTGGGCCAATCATTACCGGCGCATGCTGCCAAGCCTGCTTTCCGTACTTGAGTTCCGGTCGAACAACGCGGTGTGGCGGCCGGTCCTGGCGGCCCTCGACTGGATCAGGAGCAAGGTGGATGGCGGATGCCGCTTCGTGCCATTGCAGGATGTTCCGATCGATGAGGTGATTCCAGCGCGATGGCGCAGTTCCGTCATTGATGACGATGGGCGGGTAAACCGGATCAGCTATGAGCTTTGCGTCCTGACGCAACTGCGCGACCGCATCCGCTCCAAAGAAATCTGGGTGGTCGGGGCGGATCGCTATCGCAATCCCGATGACGATCTTCCCAAGGACTTCGAGATCAGGCGAGATGCGTACTATTCCGGCCTCAGCCTGACGCCAGATGCGCAGGCGTTTTGCGCCTCGATCCGGGAGGAGCTTGAACGGGAACTGTTGCTCCTCAATGCCAATATTCCACAAAACGACAAGGTCCGGCTCCTGTGGCGCGGCGACAACCGGATATCGATTACACCGTTCAAGCCCTTGCCCGAACCGAAGGGTCTCGCTTCGATCAAAAGCGAGATCGGTCAGCGCTGGCCGATGACCGGACTGCTGGACGTGTTGAAAGAGGCTGCTCTGGACACGGGATTGATGGATGCTTTCGAAACGTCGGCCTCGCGGGTTACCCTGTCGAAAGCAGCCTTGGCTCAGCGTCTTTTGCTGTGTCTCTATGGCTTGGGCACGAACGCCGGGCTCAAGCGGGTCGCTGGCGCAACACCCGATGTCAGTTACGAGGAATTGCTGCATGTCCATCGCCGTTTCATCCACGCGCCAGCGCTGAGGGAGGCGTGCGCGCGGGTAGCAAACGCGACACTGGCAATCCGCAATGCCGCAGTATGGGGAGATGCGGGCACGGCATGCGCGTCCGATTCAACGAAGTTCGGCGCGTGGGACCGCAACCTGATGACGGAATGGCACGCCCGCTATGGCGGCCGTGGCGTCATGATCTACTGGCATGTGGAGAAGCGCGCGACCTGCGTTTATTCCCAGCTCAAGCGGTGCTCTTCCTCGGAGGTCGCCTCCATGATCGAAGGCGTGCTACGCCATTGCACCGACATGGAAATCCAGCGCCAGTACGTCGATAGCCACGGCCAGAGCGCAGTCGGCTTTGCGTTCTGCCGACTCCTTGGATTTGAGCTTGCCCCGCGGCTGAAAGCAGTGGCACGCCAGAAACTGGCCCTTCCCCAAGCCGGCATGCGCACGCGGCTTTCCAATTTACTGCCGATCCTCTCCAGCCCGATCGACTGGGACGAGATCGAGCAACAATATGACGAAATGGTCAAATATGCCGCTGCCATGCAATCGCGCACCGCCGATCCGGAAGCGATCCTGCTCCGGTTTGCCAGAGCCGAAGTGATGCACCCGACCTACAAGGCGCTGAGTGAACTCGGCCGCGCGGTCAAAACAATCTTCCTATGCCGGTATTTGCGTCAGGAGGCATTCCGCCGCGAGATCCACGAAGGGCTGAATGTGGTTGAGAACTGGAACGGCGCTAATGGTTTCGTGTTCTTCGGCAAGGGCGGCGAGATCGCCACCAACCGCATCCATGAGCAGGAAATCTCCGTTCTGGCGCTACACCTCCTGCAAGCGTCGCTGGTGTATGTGAACACCCGCATGCTTCAGACCGTACTGGTTGAGCCGAAGTGGGCGGGGCGGATGACGCCGGAAGATTATCGTGGTCTCACGCCGTTGATCTACAGTCATGTGAACCCTTATGGCCGCTTCGACCTCGACCTGAACGACCGGATTGATTTTGGACGGCTTGCAGCGTGAGGCGGCTGATCGGCCTATAACATTTGGGTACACCCCAGAGTGATAGGGCCGAGTGACACCATTCGTCTGTCACAAAAGGGTGGGTTTGCGCTCAATGTGACGATACACTGCAAGAGCCACCCTAATGTGACGGATTTTGCACTTGGCTCGTATCGGATATGCCCGCGTCAGCACCACGGACCAGGATCTGGATATCCAGATTGGCCGCCTCAAGAATGCAGGTTGCGAAATTATCCGTTCCGAGACCGGATCGGGGGCCTCGCGGAGCGGGCGCACGGAACTGGAAACGATCATGCAGTTTATGCACACCGGCGACGAGCTGGTCGTGCTGCGGCTCGACCGGCTCGGCCGCTCCACGCGCGATGTCCTGAACCTGGTGCATGAGCTTGATGAAAAGGGAGCTTCGCTGCGCATCCTTGAGCCAGAGGTGACGACGGCGGGCGACATGGGGCGAATGGTCATCACCATACTCGGCATGGTCGCCGATATGGAGCTGAAGTTCATCAAGGATCGTCAGCGCGCCGGGATCGAAGCGGCGCGCGCCGAAGGCGTTTACAAAGGCCGGAAGAAGAACGTCGATGACGATGAAATCCGCCGTCGCCTTGCCGCCGGCGCCAGCAAGGCCCGCGTTGCCCGCGACCTGAAGGTCTCACGAATGACCGTCTATCGGGCGCTCGACATTATTCCGTCACAGACCAAACTGCCGGAAAAGCCGCCCACTGCCAGCATCGCCCTGCATCTGATTATCGAGAACTTCAACAAGCGTGGAAGAGGTAGAAAACCCGCTCGGGAGCGGATTGAGGCGATGCTGGAACGCGACTACGCCATGGTAAAAAACGGCAATTGTGATTACAAACTGACCGTCGCCTATGACCCCGATCCGGATGGCATTTCCCTTGATGAGGAAATCCAAAGCCTCCTCTCCGAGATGTTCAACATCGCAGAGAGCTACAATTGCTCCATGGAAGCCGATATCTACGAGGTCGGTGGTCAGCAACGGTCCTGGTAGAATCAATCAAGCGTTCAGTGTTCGTTCTTCAACCTGGCCAAAATCGCAGCTTCGGGCCGACTGGGCCAAATTGGTGGACCAGCTATCATAGGCGGCGGGCACGGTCGCCGCGACGCGCTGCGACTTTGGCGTGGTCTGGAAGCCGTTCCCCCGGTCCCAGCGCCCCGACAGCGAAACATAGCCGCCGCCTAGGTCCGGCGTGACGCTGGCCGACATCTCGGCGGCGTCATGGCTGCCATAGAAGGCGCTGGCAGCGAAATCCGGCAACTGGTCGCGCGTGGCGCTGGCCAGCTCGATCGTGCCGGCGACAGCGCCCGCGCCGAACGCACCCGACCCGCCGCCGCGCGTCACCCGCACAACGGACAGACGGTCCGGAACCAGCGCGGAGAAAGGAATATAGCCAAAGAAGGGATCGGCCACGGGCACGCCGTCCAGCAACACCAGCGTCCGGCTGGATGCATTGCCACCCAGCGCCCGCAGGGTCGCGCCCTGGTTGGACGGGTTCGACGCCCGGCTGTCCGACCGACGAAACTGCTGGGAGCCGGCGACGTTGGCCAGCACATTCTCCAGCCGGCCCGACGCATTGTCGAGCAGCCGTTGCCGGTCGATCGCCACCGATCCATAGGCGGGCGTACCGGGTGGCAGGCCCAGCCCCTGTCCCGTTACGATGATCGAAGGTGCATCGGCGCCTGCATCATCGGGGGGCTGCGCCAGCACTCCGGATGGCACCAGCAGAAGTATCAGCAGCAGATAGTCTTTCATGATGCGTCCACGCCCTCTGGAGTTTGGAGCTTTCGTTGATTGGGCCATCGCGCGTCGCACGCATGTGCCGACGCCGCGGAAACCCGGGCTTAACAGAGCTGAGTTAGATCACAGCATGCGCCGGCATGAGATGAGCAGGATATCACTCAACATTGCCCGAGCAAGTCGCAGATGCAGATCAAATCTACGTAATGATTCTCATTTATCTGTTTCGCGCAAATAACCGAAAAACCTTGCGGTAAGGCTAATGCGCAACCAACTAACACGTCATGGAGAGTTAAAATATGGTCTTAACGCCCTGCACTTCGATATTATACTTACGCATCTTACGATAAAGCGTCGGCCGGCCGACCCCCAATTGACGAGCCGTAGCGGCAATATTTCCCGCACATTGATGGAGCGCCATTAATACCGCATCCCGCTCCGTTCGTTCGAGCGAAGCCACCTCGCGCCCCACATTCGAACGAGTTTGCCTCATCTCCTCTGGAAGATGCCTTGGCGCGATCAGCGCGCTCCCGGCAGCGAGCGCGATGGCCCGACGAAGAATGAGGCTCAGTTGGCGGATGTTCCCGGGCCATGCGAAGGACCGCAGACATTCCAGTGCGTCATCCGAGAGGGAAAGTGTCAAACGATCGCCGATTTCGCGATCGACGATTTGTCCTATGAGTTCCGACAAATCCGCTCGCTCGCGTAAGGGGGGCAAGGTGACGCAGAGTCCATCAATGCGGTAGTAAAGGTCTTCCCGAAATTCGCCCGTGGCGACGAGCGCCTTGAGGTCACGATGGGTCGCACAGACCAGAGAGATATCGATCGGCCTGTCCTTCGATCCGCCCACCGGCATGACGGCCCGCTCCTGCAGAACCCGCAGAAGACGAGCCTGTAGCGAGAGCGGCATGTCCCCGATCTCATCCAGGAAGAGTGTTCCACCATGGGCCTGCTCAAATTTACCCGGAGCGCCTCCCCGGCGAGCGCCGGTAAACGCCCCTTCCACATATCCGAACAATTCGGCCTCGATCAGTCCGTCGGGAATGGACGCACAATTTACCGGCACGAACGGCCCGTTTCGCCGCGGCCCTGAGGCGTGCAGCTCCCGCGCAAGAACCTCCTTTCCAGTTCCCGTCTCGCCGGTTAGGAGAACAGGAATATCACGAGCGAACGCCAGCTTCGCGTCGCCAATGGTGTCCAGCAGGGCGGGATCGGAACAGAACATGTCAGAAGAGGCATGAGACGAACGCTTGCCCGAGGGCGGCGGCAAGAGCGCCTTACCAACCCGCATAACGTCATCTGCATGGCGGGCGAGACTGAGGTGGACGCGGATGCCGGCCGGCGTGTCTGTCACGATCGGTTCGGCATTGCGGCCGCTAAGCTCGTCAACCGCACGCGCAAAAGGCAGGTCGAACATGTGATCGAACTCTGTCGCCGAACGCGTATGCCCAAGCAGCTTGCGCGCGATCTGGTTCCCACCGAGCAATTGCCCATGTTCCGAGAAAGCGAGAACGGCAGCCAAGGGCGTGCGAAGCAGGTCAGGGTGATAATGTAACGAGACGTGCAGAGCGCCCGGAAGGTCAAGCAGCATATGATTTTCTATGGCTCGGGCGGCAACCCGCAACGCCTCGCAAACTGATGACAGATCCCTGCCGCTGCGGCAGGTGGCATTCAAGACGCCGATCAGGTCCCCGTTAACGTCGAACAGAGGAACGGCCGCGCAAGAATAGCCATGAATCTCGTCAAGGAAATGCTCGTTGGCGTGGACAATAAAGGGTTTCTGTTCCACGAGCGCGCATCCCGGCGCTCCGGTGCCGATCGCACTTTCGCTGAGGGAAACCCCGTTCCGGAAAAGACTCTCCAGTTCGCGGCACGGCCCTTCGGCGTCGCCGATCGAGCAAATGACAAATCCGCTGACGTCAAGGCAGGCCAGCACCCAATCCTGCGTGTGAAACGCTTTGTAAAGCCGTGTCATCTCCGGCATCGCATAGCGAATGAGCCGTTCACCCCTTTCTGTGGCGATCCGGCGTTCGCCAGGCGCCGCCATGTCGAACAACCTCTTGTCGGACGCGCTCAAACCCAGGCGTCTTGATCGCTCCCAGGAACGCGTGATCGGCTCGGGCACCCACTGCGACACGATACTCTCGCCCGAGAAGAAAAGATCTCGTGCCCTCCTTGTCTGGCGGACCTGTTCCAGATTCATGGATTGCCTCTCGTACCGTTGTCTTTCCGAACGGTGGGGTGCCCGGCGCCTGGACCGGACGGCGCTGATCCCTCTCTCCATTCGAACATCTTTATCGCCCGTCATGCTAGCTTGTTCGACGGACGCGAACAACCATCTCTCCTTCTCTGGAAGATCCGATCGTGCCGAAACAGATCGATGCCTGGCGATCACAAAAATGGTCGGCCAGGCGACACATGCGCCTGGCCGACCATAGTGGCTCAAGGGGAGAGGAATACTCAAGCCACCAAGCCCAGTTCAGCTTCCATCGTCTTGCGCATCTCGAACTTCTGCGCCTTGCCCGTGACCGTCATAGCGAAGCCCTCGACGATGCGGACATAGCGGGGAACCTTGTAGTGGGCGATCTTACCCCGGCAGTGGGCAATCACATCGTCGGCGCTCAGCCGATGGCCGGCTCGCGCTATGACCCATGCGCAGACTTCCTCACCAAATTTAGCGTCGCTGACGCCAAAGACCTGCACATCGACGATCAACGGGTGGCCAAGCAGGAATTCCTCGAGCTCGCGCGGATAGATATTCTCGCCGCCCCGGATGATCATGTCCTTGATGCGGCCGGTAATGCGAACATAGCCCCGCTCATCCATCACCGCGAGATCGCCCGAGTGCATCCATCCTTCCGCGTCGATGGCATCGTCGGTCTTTTCCGGATCGTTCCAATATCCCTGCATCACCGCATATCCGCGCGAGCAATATTCGCCCTGTTGGTTCACCTGCAATGTCTCGCCGTTCAACCCTACGATCTTTGCTTCGGCATGAGGGTGGACGCGGCCCACCGTCGCCACTCGCTCTGCGACGGGATCGTCTATCGACGTCTGCGTCGTCAGGGGACTGGTTTCGGTCATGCCATAGCCGATAGTCACCTCGCGCATGTTCAACCGATCCATGATCTGCTCCATCATGGCCGCCGGGCAAGGGGCGCCCGCCATGATCCCGGTGCGCAAGGACGAGACGTCGAACTGATCGAGGTCCGGATGGTTGAGGATCGTGATCAGCATGGTCGGCACTCCGTAAAGCGCCGTACAACGTTCATCTCGCACCGCCTCAAGTGTCATCCGCGCATCATAAGCCTCTCCGGGGTAGATCATCGCAGCCCCGCTCGTCACGGATGCAAGATTACCCAGGACCATGCCGAAGCAATGATAGAGCGGAACCGGAATGCAGATGCGGTCCTTGACGGTGAGATTGATGGTTTGTCCCGAAAAATAACCATTGTTGAGAATGTTGCGATGCGTAAGCGTTGCCCCCTTTGGAAAACCCGTCGTGCCGCTGGTGAATTGTATGTTGATGGCATCGTCCGGTCGCAGACTTTCCGATGCCGCGCCCAGCAGCAGGGGATCCGCCGACACGCGCAGTTGCTCCCAAGGAATGAAACCGTCATGTGCCTGCTCACCAAGCGAAATCACCAGGCGAAGGTCAGGTAAACTACGCGTCCCGATCTCGCGTAGCATGGCGATGTAGTTACTGCTTTTGAAGGCAGATGCCGTCACCAGCACGCTGCAGCCGACCTTTGCGAGCGCATACTCGATTTCGCTGACACGATAGGCAGGATTGATGTTTACCAGGATCGCGCCGATCTTGGCGGTCGCGAATTGAATCACGGTCCATTCGGCGCAATTGGGCGCCCAGATGCCGACCCGATCGCCGCGACGCACCCCATGATCGAGCAGTCCGCACGCGACCCGTTCCGCTTCGCGGTTCAGTTCCTGCCAGCTCCAGCATATATTCTGATGCCGGGAAACCAATGCCAGTTCACTCCCCCAGCGCCGGGCAGCCACCGATAGGGCTTCTCCCAGCGTCATCTCCAGCAGCGGAACATCAGCCGCGCCTTTCGCAATTGAGAGCACGGTCACCTCTTGATGTTGATCACTTGGAGCTGCGTATATTCGGCGAGGCCCTCGACGGACTGCTCGACACCCAGGCCGGAATTTTTGAAGCCGGCCATGGGGATGTGCGGGCCGATCGCGATATGCTGGTTGACCCACATCTGACCGCTTTCGATACGCTCGGCGATCGCCGCGGCGCGCTCGACATCTTTCGACCAGATGGATCCACCCAGGCCGTATTCGGAGGAATTGACGCAGCGTACCACGTCGTCCACATCCGAGAAGGCGATGACCGGCAATATGGGTCCGAATTGCTCTTCATCCACGATCGTATGGCCGTCGCTGATATCCCGGACGATGGTCGGTTGGATGAAATAGCCGGCTCGCTCCATGGCTTCGCCACCGGCGATGATCTTGCCGTCGCGCCGGGCCGCCTCCAGGAATCCCTTCACCTTTTCAAATTGCGCGCGGTTCTGGATCGGACCGATATTCGTTCCCTGCTTCAGTCCGTCATCGACGACGGCTTCCTGCGCCAGCCTTGCCAATTCGTCGCACATCGCCTCGTAGATCGATTCATGCACATAGGCCCGCTTCACCGCCAGGCAGACCTGTCCGCAGTTGAGGAACGCGCCGTTGAAGATCGCCAGCGCCGTCTCACGCACATCGACATCCTCCAGCACGATGGCCGGATCGTTGCCGCCCAGCTCGAGCGTGACGCGCTTGAGCGTATCAGCGCTGCTCGCCGCGATCCGCTTGCCGGTGGCGGTCGAACCCGTGAAGCCAATTTTGGCGACATCCGGATGGGCGGTGAGATGCGGCCCCAGGTCATTATCGTCGGTGATGATGTTGACCACGCCCGCCGGGAAGATGTCTCGGCACAGCGCGCCTAATGCAAGGGCGGTGACGGGCGTGGTAGGGGCCGGCTTCAAGATGATGCTGTTTCCCGCCAGCACGGCGGGACCGATCTTCCAGCAGGCGACGAGCAGCGGGAAGTTCCATGCGATGATCCCGACGACCACGCCTAGCGGCCGATGCTTGACGACGATATGGGCCTGCTCATCGTCCTGTATGACCCGGTCGGGAAGCTCGAGAGTGGCGTAGTGCCGGAGATATCCTTCCGTCCACGCAACTTCCCCCTGGGCCTCGGCAAAGGGCTTGCCCTGTTCTTGCACCAGCAGGCGCGCGAGATTGTCGCCATCGGCCGCGATGGCATCGGCAAGCTCGATGAGCTTGGCCTGGCGCTGCGCGAAGGGCGTCTCGGCCCAGCCGGGATAGGCTGCCTTGGCGGCTTTGATGGCTTCGTCGGCCTGAGCCGCTGAAGCGCGCGGCACGGTCACGAACGCTTCGCCGAGTGCGGGGTTGATGACCTCGAGCGTGCCATCGCCCTCCACGAGTTGGCCCCCAATCAGCAACTTATAATCAGACATGCTTGTCTCCAGCCACATACGTGGGAAAATCGAATATGCAGGGCATCCAGAGCGCCCCATGGTCGCCGGTCTTCAGTCCTGACCGGCGCAAGCGTTTGTCGCCGCCTTTTCACAAAGGATCGGATGACCGGCGGCGGGCGCCGAAACCGCCGGTCATCCTCTCTAAGCGAGCCTATTTTTTCGGTTTTGCGCTCGCGGCAGGTTGTCCGCGCACAGAATCTGCAGTGCCTTGAATGAACGCCTTGAGCTTCTTGACGTCCTCTGCGGTAAGCTTGCCCTTGAAATCGGGCATACCCTGCTCGGCCATCGCACCTTCGAAAACGAACGCTTCAAGATTGGCGATCGCCTCGCGGGGCGCATAACCCAGGTTGGGCAAATTGCCTCCCTTGTCGACGCCAGGAACGCCATGGCAGAACAGACAGTTGCTGACGTAGAGTGCGCCTCCAGGAGCGACGTCCTTCTTGTCATAGGGCACGCCCGAGAGCAGTTCCCCCTGCTCATATTTTCCGAACTGCGGCAACGGCGCCTTGCCGCCGATGACGAAGGTGTAGACCGTACCAGGCGAACTGCGGTCGGTAGCGCGCTGGGACTCACCGAAAACACCGCCCCAACCCACCGCAATCGAGACATACTGCTTGCCATCGATCTGGTAGGTGATCGGAGCCGCGATGACGCCACTGCCTACCGGCGACTCCCACATTTTATGGCCGTTGCGCGCATCATAGGCTACGAAATGCCCATCTGCGGTTCCTTGGAACACCAGATTCCCCGCTGTGGTCAGCGTGCCACCATTCCACGGCGAAACTTGTTCCTGACTCCAGACTTGCTTCTGGCGCACCGGGTCCCATGCGATCAGGCGACCGAAGGGTTTGGCCTTCGTCGCCGCGCCTCCCAGCAAACTGCCTGTGTTCCAACCGATGCCGCTCATGGGCTGGCCTGGAATGTTGGAGCGATATTTCCATTTCGGATCGTCCGCCAGCGAAAGCGGCACATGCTGCGCGGGAATGAACGCCAGCCCCAAAGCCGGATTGAACGACATGGAATGCCAGTTGTGCCCGCCAAAAGGACCGGGAATGATCTCATAGGGCGTGGCCGAGCGGACGCCGGGCAATTCGATAGGCCTGCCCGCCTTGTCATAGCCCGAGGCCCAGTTCACCGGCACGAAATTCTTCGCGGAGATGAATTTGCCGTTTGTCCGATCGATGACGAAGAAGAAGCCGTTCTTGGGCGCATGCAGGATCACTTTGCGCGGCGCGCCGTCGACCGTCATGTCGGCCAGGATCATATCCTGCGTCGACGTGTAATCCCAGTTGTCCCCCGGCGTCTCCTGATAGTGCCAGACATATTCGCCGGTATCAGGATTGAGCGCGACGATCGATCCGAGATAGAGATTGTCGCCGCCCTTGGGACTGCGGCGATTGCGCGACCAAGGCGCCCCGTTTCCGACGCCGATATACATGAGATTGAGCTGCGGATCGAACGCCATGCTGTTCCAGACGGTGCCGCCACCGCCCGCCTCCCAATAGCGTCCGCTGGGGTCCCAGGTCTTGGCGGCGGCTTCCATCGCCTTGTTCTCAAACGGCTTCGATGGATCTCCCGGGACCGTGAACCAGCGCCAGAGCTTCTTGCCCGACGACGCATCATAGGCGGTGATATAGCCACGCAACCCCAGCTCCGCGCCACCGTTACCAATGATGACCTTGCCCTTGTACACACGCGGCGCGCCGGTGATGGTGGCTGGCGAGTCCGGCGATAGTCTGGTGTCCTCTTCCCACAATTTGGCGCCGGACGCCGCATCAAGCGCGATGAGACGACCATCGAAGGCTCCGACGAAGACTTTTCCCTCATAGACGGCCACGCCCCGGTTCACGACGTCACAGCACCCCTTGCCGCCCGCGCTGCGCGGCACTTGCGGATCGAACGTCCACAACTGCTTCCCCGTCCGTACATTGATTGCATGCACGACGCTCCAGGATGCTGTCACGTACATGATCCCGTCCACAACAAGCGGCGTTGCCTCTACGCCGCGGGTCGAGCCCAGATCATAGGTCCAGGCCAAACCCAGTCGGGCGACATTGTCAGTGGATATCTGGGACAGCTTGCTGAAGCGCGTTTCCGAATAGTCGAGGCCGTAGCTGGGCCATTCCTCGGAAGTCGCAGCGTTCTTGACAATAAAGTCACCGTTAATTTTCCCGGCGATTTTCGAGGTATCGACGGGTGCCCGGTTGCTCGCTTCGTTCGACCGCGAGCAACCACTCAGTGTCGTACCCAGCAAGAGGAAGCCCGCCCCCACAAGGGCCATTCGCCCCGGCTTTCCCCGCCCGAAAAAGATGATCGACATGTCTTTGTTCTTTCTCTCAAATACTTAGAAGACCTTCAGAAGACGCAAATTGAGGCGGTTCGATTCCCGAAATCCGCTCCTCACCGAAATGTCGCGGCCGTAGGCGGCCGTAGGTGGCGAGCAATTGCACGGTCTTCGCCGGAAACCAGGCCATTCCGACATTGCCCTTCCAATTGCTCGCTTGATCCTGCTGCCTGATGCCATCGATCCTCGTCTCGCCACCCGTGACGAACGAGCCGCCGACGCGGAAATCGAGGTTCGGCTTGAGCTGATAACGGGCGAAAGCCTGGAACTGCCCGCTTGCGGATTGCGTCAGACGCGCGGAAGACGAGCCGAAGTCGTTATTCTTGCCATAGAAGGTCACGTCGCCGACGAGGTCGATCGAGATCTTGGGCGTGACCCCCTTAACGAAGCCGCCCTGGAGCACGAACTTCCAACGGTTCTCGCCCAGGTTCAGGGGGCGGGTGCGATCATATGATCCTGTCGGCACATAGACGAATGGCGTGATACCGAAATAGGTATTGCTCTTGGGCTTGTTCACCAGCCAAACGGTGGCTGCGAGGATAAGATCGCCGGCCGCGCCGCCGCTTTTACCCAAAGCGTGCGTATCGCCCTTCCCTTCCAGCTGACCGAGCGGAAGCAGAAACTGCGGGTCGACCGTCAGGCCGGCAATGTCCATATAGTGAACGCCGCGCAGAATGAATACGGTCGAGTCCAATCCGGGATCACCCGGCTGCTTGTCGCCCTTGGCATAGATGGCGTCGCGCTCGGCAAATTGCGCATAGACAATGGCCAGATTGGATCCCGGCGGCAGTGCGACATAGTCGCCGGCATCAACGTCGGTCGCCCATGCCGCCGTGCTGGCCATCGGCGTACACAACGCAACGCCTCCCCACAGGGCCGCCTTCAAAAGCGAACCTTTATTGAGATTACCCATTATCCTCTCCCTCCATTATATCATAGTTGGTAACCCCTAAGCACAAAGCGTGCCAAATCGGAGATTGTCCAATCTGCTGGAAAATGACCACGGTTGGGGGAACGCGTCTCAGCTAACTGTAACGAAATAGAACAGGTGTATTCGGACACCCGTATCGTCAGGTTTCACCTTGGCAGATGGATCAAACCGAGAGCTTCGGCATCCAGGCCGATCAAAACAGGATTGCTATCTCTCCTGTCATATTTGCGAGGAGCCATCCGCCGATATTCCGCCCGACAAGCAGCACGTCGGACGCGAGCCAAGGCAATTTCGGACTGGCGTGAGCAAATCTTGTTGTTCGGCCAGAGGCTTTCGCAATGGAGATCACGACCACCCACGCGTAGGCCGTTTCTCGACCCCTTGCCGCAGGTCGAGGAACGGACCTATGGATCAGCAAAATGCGCGGACCATTGCGCTCGTGATGGACCTGGACCCACGGACGTGATTATCGATACCTTTTCGTTCGGCATCATCAGCGAAGGCGACGTCGAGCGTTCCCATGGCCACGTTATGGCTTGTCCTACTCGTCGTATCTTCCGTGAGGGTGATGTTCACCGATGGAAATAGAGCTTTAAACTGACGCAGCACATCACCAAACAACCCGCCGGTGCGCGATGATGTAACTCCGATGCGGACTTGCCCCGCCTCCCCACTGTCGACAGCAACTGCGTAACGAGCGGCGAGATCTAATTGCTGGGCGCCGGCCATTGCCCGTTCCAAGAAGGCAGCGCCTGCCGTTGTGGGCGAAACACCAATTCGACTTCGCTTGAACAGGGGAACGCCTAATCGGTGCTCAAGATGCTGAATGCGTCGGCTGAGTGACGATTGGGACAATGCCAGCATCTCTCTCGCTCATCGAAACTGCCAGTTTCCGCCGCCGCGATCGCGCAGCGCAGATTTCGCAGATCCAAGATCATATTCGGCAAACATCACTCCCCCATGCCAATATCCGCTTCGGACGGCCGCGTTTTGTGCCGGAGTTTGGCGTTGCCAACACCGTCTCGGTAGTCCCGCGTCCTGAAAACTCCGTCGCCGATAGGGGAACACTGATGACAGCAGCTGCGCACGCTGAGGAAGCACCTAACTCCACCGATGGCGATTGATGTCGGCGGCAGCGCTCCTGATTATGCAACACAGATGCACGTTCGCCGATGCTACCGGATCGTGATCGGCAGTGCCACATGCAGATAAATTTGCGTTCCGGTCCCAGCAATTCCTACGCAACCGCCTCGGTCCGTCGCGCATCGAAAGGAACGACGATGAAAGCGGCTGTCTACGATCATAACGGTCCACCGGAAGTCCTTCGCTACACGGACGTGCCCGACCCCAAAATTCGTTCGCGGGATGTCCTGATCCAGGTCGAGGCGATATCCGTTGAGGGCGGAGACCTGATCAACCGTCGCAGTTCGCCGCCGGGGCACCCCGCATATGTCGTCGGCTATGCCGCAGCGGGCACGGTGGTGGCGATCGGTGACGCGGTCACGGACCGCAAGCCCGGCGACCGAGTTACCTCATGGGGCTTGGATGGATCCCACGCCCAACTCCGCGCAGTTCCGACAGATCAGACTTGGCTGCTGCCCGCAGGCGCAGGCGTAGCAGAAGCCGCGGCGATCCCGATCGGCTTCGGAACTGCCCATCATTGCCTGTTCGCGAGAGGGCGGCTCTCAAGCGGAAGCTCCGTCCTCATCCAAGGTGCAGCGGGGGGTGTCGGGGTCGCGGCAGTACAGCTCGCCCGCCAGGCCGGCGCGACCGTAATCGCCGTCGCTAGCGGTGAGGATCGCGTCCGCAGCGTCATCGAGCTCGGTGCATCGCGTGTAATCGACCATAACGTCGAATCGGTCGTGGACGTGGTCCGTGACCTCACCGGCGGCCGAGGCGTTGACCTCATCGTCGATCCGGTAGGTTCCACCTTGGCGACATCCCTCGCCGCGCTCCGCGACGAAGGAGTCTTGGTGTCCGTGGGCAATGCCGGCGGCGGGGCTCTGACAGTGGATTTTTGGCCAGCGGTGCAGCGAAATCAAACGGTCATCGGCGTATTCATGGGAACCGTCCTGTCACGTGCAGCGGTGCGCCAAACCATCGACATGATGCTCGCCGACGTTGCGAAAGGCAGTCTCACCGTGCCAATCGACAGAAGGTTTCCGCTCGCCGAGGCAGGGGCCGCCCATCGGTATGCCGAGGACAACAAGGTCCTCGGCCGTATCGTGCTGATCCCCTGACGCCGATTTCGCGCCCAACCGCTACCGAGCGCCCGCTGTCAGGCGATCGCGCCCGCGTCGGCGGTCAAGGTGGCGCCTGTAATTACACTCGCCGCGGGACTTGATAGAAACACGACCGCATTCGCGATTTCACTCGGCTTGGCGAAGCGGCCCAGAGACGTCAAACTCCGTTGGAAATCTGCCGCCGGGCCGTCTGCGGGGTTCGCGTCAGTATCCACAGATCCGGGCTGCACGAGGTTCACGGTGATGCCCTGCGGCCCGAGTTCACGTGACAACCCGCGAGTGAAGGACGTAAGCGCGGCCTTGGACATCGCATAGGCCGTTACGCCCGGAAATGGGACGCGTTCGCCGAGCCCCGACCCAATCGAGATTATGCGCCCCCCAGCGGAGAGATGCGGAATGGCGGCCTTCGCGAATAGCACTGGTGCTCGCACGTTGACGTCCATCAGCTTCTGATACTCGGCCACATCGAGGTCGGCGATCAGACCGGAATGGCCGATCGCCGCGCTATTGACGAGAATATCAAGACCACCGAGCGCCGAGACGGCCTCGCTCACGGCGCGCGTGATCGCATCCGGGTCTGCGCTATCGGCCTGTATGGCGACCGCGCGACGTCCGACACCATGTATAGCTTGAGCGACCTCGTCAGCCTTTTCGGCGGCGTGCTGGTAGGTGAACGCGATGTCCGCGCCGCTTTCGGCCAGCGCCAGCGCGATCGCGGCTCCGATGCCTCGCGAAGCTCCCGTAACCAACGCACGTTTTCCATTCAGATCGATCATATATTTGTCCTTTTCTACCATTTTGACGCTGCCGGTGGCGCGAGTCCGTATGATGCAAGGCGCGAGCAGTGTGCAGCTCAGTCTCAGCTCGTCATGTTGTGTGAAAGCTATCGCCGCCCGTCACGTCCGCCTCGCGCAAGTGCACGATTGGCGTCGGCAATTTGGTTCGGAGCCTCGTCATCGCTTCGCATTTCCTTGTCCTTGAGATAGGTCAGCGACAAGGAAACGGCATTCCCGATACTACCTTACCCTTGCCTGATCCTACCAAGTGACTAACTAATGGGTATGTTTGATCTCGAGATCGCGACCCGCCGCCTGCTTGACGATATCGCACCCCATATTGCTCCGCGTGGCGGGCTTGTTGGGCAGGCAACACCTGTTCCACGCTTGACGCTATGGACGAGCACGAGTGTCACGCCCCCCACAGCGGCGGTATTTGAGCCTATGTTCTATGCCGTCGCGCGTGGCGCAAAAGTCCTGACGATGGGCGCCAACCGTTTCGAGATGTCGGCCGGCGACTGCGCTGCGTCATCCTTTGGGCTGCCCTATTCTCATCAGCTCATTGGCGCGACGCCGTATGCTCCGTATGTCGGCATCAGCCTCCATCTGGACGTCGATAGGCTCACAAGGGTCGTACTCGACATGCCTAAACATCAGGAGCGATGGACATGCGCGGTAGCGGCGGGCGATCTGGGTGGCGTGGTCGGCGAAGCGTTCACGCAGCTCGTCGGCCTTGTGAACGCGCCTGACGACATAGGGGTGCTCGCGCCACTCTACGAAAGCGAACTCTATTATCGTCTCCTGCAAAGCGCGATGGGCGGTACGCTACGTCAGATCGTGGAGCGGAACGATCGTGTTCGGCAAATCAAGGCGGCCGCAGACTGGCTAGGCGCCCATAACGACGAACCAGTGATCATCCAGGAATTGGCAGCAAGCGCAGGCATGAGCGTGACTTCATTTCATAGGCACTTCAAGGCTGTTACCGGATACAGCCCGCTCGCCTTTCAGCGTCAAATGCGCCTTCTCGAAGCTAGAAAGTTGCTTGTGGCTGGCAGCACCAATGTGGCGCGTGTTGCATTCGAGGTGGGCTATCAAAGCCCGGCCCAGTTCAGCCGAGAATACAAGAACATGTTCGGCAACTCACCGCTGATCGATCTGCAGCGCTGACCTGACCTGATGATGTTCAGCAGGAACAAATGCTGAGAAACCCGGGTCCTCGCGTGCAACGGGACGGTCGAGACACGTATTTCGCCGTCCGTCAGAAATCATTGCGCAAGGAGGTAGAGCTGTTTCTCTCGGTAGTCCCAGACAGTCTTGAAATTCCGCAGGAAGACAAAACCGAGTTCGAGTTCTGTATCTTCGGTAATTCCAACCGGCGCTGCGCTGGCCGACGCGCCCTCTTCGACCTCGATGCCCGGAGCGCTGACGTCGATCCTATCGGCAATCCGAACAGTCGCTAGGTCGAATGTGTCCGGGTTTTCCGTTGAGCTTAGCTGACCACCGTCAAGCAGGCGCCGTCTTTTTTCCTCACCGATATTCAGAGACCCATACATGCCGGTGTCCAGGCTGACGATCGCATCCACATCGCCGATACGCGCCCGTATCAAAGGGATGTTGGGGAGCTTCCGGGTTTCGAACGGCAATGCTGCAACGAGCTTTTCGCCACCCAGAAATCTGTCAGGACCTTCTTCGTAGAAGGTTACTTCTAAATGCTGATAATCAAGTTTCATAGCGTAGCTGGAGAAAAATCCGTAGCCGATCCAGCCTAAAAAATCTGGCGTGATCTTCTCGAGCATACGCGCGTCCTGGCTCCGCACGCTGGTTACGCGCGGATAGTCGATATCCCCGATACGAATCTTCCGGACCTCAGAATGGAGGCGCACATCGTAGGTCTGGCCACTGCCGAAATGACCGGTGCCTATCTTGCTTCCCCCAACTAACGGCACCCGATGATCGTTGATCACAAGGGCATCCTGCATACCGGTGTCGAGCATGAACTTGCCCCTCACACCTGCGATCTCGCCCTCGATGAAGGGAAGCTCCCGGACCATGACAAGAGGCAGTGTAACTGTCTTGCCGGCCAGCCGCATTTCCGGAGCGCGGTCTGATTTGGTTGAGATTGGAGGATTGGCGGTCGCAGATAGAGGTGTCACCAACGCTACCAAGAGCGACAGCTGTATCGCTTTACATCGCATGATGACTTTCAGATTGGCCGATAATCCTGATTGAGGGCCCTCATCGGAAGTAGTGATGGCCGCTTTAATCTCCAATTGCATTTTTCTGGTCGCTTTCGTTCGTCGGCATTGTTGGCTGGTTCACTTTCCACGTGAGTGGCCGTCCGGCTCTTACAACACTCGTTCATTCCCGGACTCGCGCGCGAGCGTGCCCACTAGCGGTTCGGGCCGGGGCTGAAGGAGCAGCCGATCGCTTCCTGACATGGCGTCTCCCTGGACCTGCTCGGAAAGGCGCTCATCGTCGCGACGGCGGATATCTTCAGCAACGTCAGCAATCTCAGCCTCGGGAAAGCCCAGCACGCGCAGACCTTCAGCGCCCTGAGAACGGCGGAGCAATATTCGACCACGGTAGCGGCGGGATAGTCCTGCTGCGGGCGGCGTAAAAGTCGTCCACCTTGAAGCCTTTCTGCCGAGTCAGGGAGGTGTGGGGATCTACAGCGTGGAAC
>Ga0308161_1001485_pt1 | contig 28050 bp, 28 predicted proteins | sample PhyFR2_FD_201034 | JGI IMG/M metagenome (GOLD analysis project Ga0308161, IMG submission 201034) | Phyllosphere microbial communities from UC Gill Tract Community Farm, Albany, California, United States - DLSLF.R2 | ecosystem: Host-associated > Plants > Phyllosphere > Unclassified | place: USA...
CACAGATGCGCCGACGCCCGCCGGGAATCGCTTCCGGGCGGGCGTCGGGCTCAGCTGTGCTGAATCGCAGACGGGGTGGCGATCACTCGCCGCGCTCGCGAAGCTCACGACGCGTCAGCTGCGGCGCATGCGGCAGGCCTGCCCCCGCACCGGCCCCCGCCAGCGCCATGTCGCCCGCCGGAGCAGGGCCATCTGACGGCTCCTCGCCGCCGGCCGACGCAGACCCGTCGCCGCCATCCGCTCCGGACCGATGTGCGCGACGCCGCTCCTTCGCGCCCTCGACGAGGTTGTAGAGGGTCGGCAGCACGATCAGCGTCAGCACGGTCGAGGAGATGAGTCCACCGATCACGACGATCGCGAGCGGCTGCGAGATGAATCCGCCGTGCCCGGTGATGCCGAGGGCCATCGGGGTGAGCGCGAAGATCGTCGCGAGGGCCGTCATGAGGATCGGCCGCAGACGCTTCTCGCCACCGGCCTTGACGGCGTCGATCGTCGACAGACCCTTCTCCCGGTACTGGTTCACCAGGTCGATGAGGACGATCGCGTTCGTCACCACGATGCCGATGAGCATCAGCACGCCGATCAGCGAGGCGACGCCGAGCGGCACGCCGGTGACGATCTGCAGCAGGATCGCACCGGTCGCCGCGAACGGCACCGACACCAGCAGCAGCAGCGGCTGGCGCAGCGACTTGAACGTCGCCACCATCACGACGTAGACGATGAGGATCGCCGCCAGCATCGCCAGGCCCAGCTGCGAGAACGAGTCGGCCTGCTGCGAGGCGACACCGCCGACCTCGGCTGAGGCGCCGTCGGGCAGGTCGACCGCAGCGAGCGCCGCGGTCACCGAGGCGGTGGCGGTGGCGAGGTTGTCGGATGCCGGAGGCACGGTGATCGTCGCGGTGCGGCGTCCCTGCTCGGTGGTGATCGACGTCGGCCCGTTGCGCTCCTCGACGGAGGCGATGTCCTGCAGCTGCACGACGCCCAGTGCCGTCGGGATCGCGAGCTCGCGCAGCGCCTGGGCCGTGGTGGGCGGCTCGGACGAGGCCAGGTAGACGGTCAGCGCGGTGTCATCGATCTCGATCGAGCCGAGCTGCTCGGGGCGCATCGTGTTCGACACGATCGCTCCGACGGCGACCTCGGACAGACCGCGCTGGGCGGCCGCATCGCGGTCGACGACCACGGCGAGGTACGGCAGGGCGGCGGCGAGGTTGTCGGTGATCTGGCCGATGCCGTCACGGTCCTTCAGCTCGTCGATGACGGCCGTCGTCGCGGTCTGCAGGTCGTCGGAACCGGCCGCCGAGACCGTGATCTCGATGTCGCTGGAGCCGAGTCCGGCCGATGCCGCGACCGACACCTCGCCGACATCGGTGAGGTCCTCGATCGCGCTCTGCACCGAGGCACGGAGCTTCTCCTGGTCGGCGTCTCCGTCGGTGAGCACCGAGTAGGTCACGCCGGCGCCGCCCGAGAAGGCGTCGCGCAGCGCCGAGCCGCTCGATCCGATCGATGCCTGCACGTGGGTGACGCCCTTGATGTCCAGCAGGGCGTCCTCGACGGCGATGGCCGCCTGCGACTTGGTCTCCAGGCTCGCCGTGGGTCCGAGATCCTGTGTGACGGTCATGGTGTTCTGGCCGGAGTCGCTGAGGAAGTTGATCTTCATCAGCGGTGCCGCCGCGACGGTCGCACCGAGCACGATGACGGCGAGGATCACGGTGATGCCGGAGTGCTTGAGAGTCCAGGCCAGGATCGGACGGTAGCCGCGCTGGAGTCGGGTCGGAGGAGCATCCTGGTGCTCCGGGTCGATCTGCACGCCGTTCTCATCGAGCAGCGGCTTGCCCGGGCGCAGGAACCAGTAGGCGAGCACCGGGACGATGGTCAGCGAGACGAGCAGCGAGGCGACCATCGCGATCGACACGGTGACCGCGAACGGACGGAAGAGCTCACCGACCACGTCGCCGACGAACACGATCGGCAGGAACACCGCGACCGTGGTGATGGTGGAGGCGGTGACCGCCATCGCGACCTCGCGCACCGCGAGGCGGATCGCGTCTCCCTTGTCGGCGTCGCCGACGTAGTGCCGTTTGATGTTCTCGATCACGACGATCGAGTCGTCGACGACTCGACCGATCGCGATCGTGAGGGCGCCGAGCGTGAGGACGTTCAGCGAGTACCCGAACGCCTGCAGTCCGATGAACGTGATGAGCACGCTCGTCGGGATCGAGATCGCCGTCACGAGGGTCGAGCGGATCGAGAAGAGGAACACCAGGATGACCAGCACGGCGAAGACGAGACCGAGGAGTCCTTCGACGGCCAGCGTCTCGATCGATTGCTGGATGAAGGGCGCCTGATCGAAGATGATCGTGAAGTCGGCATCGGGGAACGTCGTGCCGATCTCGTCCAGAGCGGCGATCACGCCCTGCGAGACATCGACCGTGTTGGCGGCGGGCAGCTTGGTGATCGAGATGGAGAGGGCGTCCTTGCCGTCGACGCGAGAGATCGAGGAGACGGGGTCGGACTCCTGCACGACCGTGGCAACATCGCCGATCGACTGATCGGAGCCGACCAGGGGAAGGGCTGCGAGCTCCTCCACCGAGGTGATCTTCGCGCCGGTCTGCACCGTGAGCGTCTGGCCGTTCTCGGTGATGTCTCCACCCGGGAACAGTGTGCCGTTCTGCTGCAGGGCCGTGCTGATCGCCTGCGTGCTCTGCCCTGCGGCGGCGAGCTTCACGAGATCAGGGGTGATCGTGATGCGCTGTCCGACGCCGCCGATGATCTGGGCGGCGTTGACTCCGTCGACGTCCTCGAGGTCGGGGATCGCGATGTTCTGAAGCTCGGCCTGGGCGTTCTCGGCGTCGTCGAAGCCGGTGACGGCGACCTGGATCACCGGGAAGTCATCGATCGACACCGTCAGGACCTGAGGGCTGAGGTCGTCGGGCAACTGACCCGAGATGCGGTTTATCGCCTGCTGGATCTTCTGCTCGGCTGTCGCGAGGTTCGTGCCGTACGCGAAGGTGGCCTGCACGATCGACGCATTGGTGGTGCTCGTCGCCGTGGTGGCCTCGAGCCCCGGTACACCCTGGATCGCCGATTCGATGGGGGTCGACACGTCGTTCTCGACGACCTCGGGCGAGGCGCCGGGGTACGTCGTCTGGACCACGAGGTTCGGGAGTTCGAGCGACGGGATGAGCTCCTGCTTGAGGTTCGTCAGAGCGAGTCCGCCGAACACGGCGGCGACGATCGTGATGAGCGCGATCAGTGCGCGGTTCTTGAGACTCAGGACGGCGAGGTTCGACAAGGCGGATTCTCTCTCGATCGGTTCAGGCGGATCAGGCGGATGCTGCGGCGGAAGATGCGGAGGGGGACGCCGGAGAGGGGATGAGGATCCCGGCGAGGGCGTCGCGGATGAGCTCTTCGTCGAGCGGCTCGTCGTGGATCTGTGAGTGCCACAGTACGCCGTCGATGAAGGCGGCGGCGGCCCTGGCGCGATCCGTTCCGTGCACGGGTGAGATGAAGCCGACGATCTCCTCGGACCAGCGCTTGGCGAAGGCGCGAACGCGGGGATCATGCACGGCGGCGGTCACGACCGCGCGATCGGCCTGCACTGCCCGTGCGTCCTCGAGACTGCGGTGCACGAGTCGCGCGATGCCTTCCGGGCTCACGCCCTCGGCGGCGACGGCTCGCCTGGTCTCGTCGATGCGCACCTCGACCTCGGCGGCGAGTGCGCCGATGGCCGCTTCGCGCAGGTCGTCGAGGGTGGCGAAGTACTGCGTGGTCGACCCCAGCGGCACACCGGCGCGGGCGGCGACCTTGCGGTGCGTCAGGGCGTCGACGCCCACCTCGATGATGAGCTCGGCGGCGGCCGTGATGATCTCGAGACGGCGCGCTTCAGGGTCGCGGCGGCGGCGTGTGCCCTCGCTCATCCGGATCCCCCTGCGCTGCGCTGTCTGTACGCACGTACATGTACGTTTGTACATTCTGCGCGGCGAACCTGGGCATTCGCCCGGCGCAGGCGCGCTGGCGGCGCACGGGGTCAGCGAGGTCAGAGCAGCGAGCCGAGCGCGAGCCCGAGACCGGCTGCGAGCAGGCCCAGCAGCAGCATCCCGACAGCGTTGAATGCGGATGCCCCGCGCTCGCCGTCGCGCCAGAGCGCCACCGTGTCGAGCATCGCGGTGCTGAAGGTCGTGTAGCCGCCGAGCAGACCGGCGCCGAGGAGGAACGCCTGATCGGGCAGCGCCGCCGTCACGACGCCCAGCGCGAACGAGCCGGTGAGGTTCACGACGAAGATGCCCCAGGGGAAGCGACGACCGGCCACCTTCGCGACGCCGAGATCGACGAGGTACCTCAGCGCGGCACCCACACCCCCGGCGAGCGCCGCTGCGACGAACACCAGGGGGTTCACGAGTCGACTCCTGCGCGGCGAGCGGTCGAGCGAGGGCGTCCGATCCACAACCCGAGCACCGCCGCCGCGAGACCGAGCACGAGGCTGATCCCGGCGTAGGCGGCGGCGAGCAGCGGGGCGTGCGCCCAGAGCGCATCCGTGCCCGTCATGAGCGCGCTGTAGGTGGTGAAACCGCCGAGCACACCCGTGCCGAGGAACACTCGCAGACCCGTGGTCTGCGGCAGCCGTGCCGCGAGGATGCCGATGAGCAGCGCGCCGAGCACATTGACCAGGAGAGTGGCGACGGGCACTCCGCCTGCATCGGGCACCGCGAGTCCGACGGCGAGCCGTGCCGCCGTGCCGACACTGCCGCCGGCGAAGACGAGCAGCAGGGGGCGAAGGGTCACGCGGCAACTCTAGTCCGGCCGTTGCAAGGCGATCGGCGATTGTCAACCGGGTGCGGATCAGAAGCTCCGACGCGAAGACTGGGGCCATGAAGCCACTGTGGAAGCTCGACCGGACCCCGCCCACCGGTACACCGTTCGACCCCGGGGCGCGGCACGACGTGATCATCGTCGGCGCGGGCCTCACCGGCCTGACGACGGCCGTGATGCTCTCGCGCGCCGGACTCGACGTCGCGGTGATCGAGGCGGGCGAGGTCGCCGAACTCGCCACGGGAGGCAACACCGGCAAGCTGAACCTGTTGCAGGGCAAACGGCTCGCCGAGATCCGGGCGCACCATTCGGCCTCGTTGCTGCAGGCATACGTCGAGGGCAACCGCGAGGGCATGGACTGGCTGGTCGCATTCGCCGATCACGCCGGCGTCTCGTACGAACGACGCACCGATCACTCCTACGCGCAGGACGAGAGCGGACTCGATGCGGTGCGGCAGGTGCACGCGGCGGCGCGCGAGGCGGGACTCCCGACCCGGCTGCTCTCGCGGTCCGAGCTGTCGTCCAGCGCGTTCCCCGCCGCGGGCGCGGTGGCGCTCGACGAGCAGGTCACCATCGATCCGGCCCTGGTGACGGGCGCCCTGGCAGCCGAGCTCCTCGCCGCGGGAGGGACCCTGCACACCGGCGTCCGCGTCACCGCGACCCATGCCCTCCCCGATCCGCGTGTGGAGACGCCGGTCGGTCCCCTCTTCGCCGACCACATCGTGATCGCGACCGGATACCCCATCCTCGACCGCGGCCTGTACTTCGCCAAGATGCGCGCGTTCCGCTCATACTGCGTCTCGTTCCGCGTACCGGGAGACGTTCCCGAGAGCACCTTCATCTCGGTCGACAGCCCCACCCGCTCGATCCGCCCCGTGTCCTCCGCAGACGGCCCCGGCGGCGACGCGCGTCTCGTCGTCGGCGGCAACGGACACCCCGTCGGACGCTCCGACGGTGAGGCCGCGGCCGTCGACGACCTCGTGTCCTGGGCGCGCACGTACTTCCCCGATGCGGAGGAGACCCACCGCTGGTCGGCTCAGGACTACGAGTCGCACAACCAGATCCCCTTCGTCGGCGCGATGCCTCGCGGGCTCGGTCGCATCCGCTTCGCGACCGGATATGCGAAGTGGGGCCTGTCGAACGCCCCCGCCGCCGCCCTGCGTCTCACCGCCGAGATCCTGGGCGCGAGCTGGCACGATCGTCCTGGGTGGATGGTGAAGATCGGCACCAGGCTCACAGTCCCCGCCGATCTCGCGCGTGGGGCGGTCGAGGGCGCCAAGGTCGCCGCGGCCGCGACGACCGGATGGATCGAGGCCGAGTCCCGGCCCGTTCCCGTGCCGAGGCCCGCCGAGCGAGAAGGCGTCGTCGCACAGCGCAGCGGGCGCCCCGTCGCGATCTCCACCGTCGACGGAGTGACCCGCGCCGTCTCGGCCGTGTGTCCGCACCTCGGAGGCGTGCTCGCCTGGAACGATGCCGAATGCACGTGGGACTGCCCGCTGCACGCCTCGCGCTTCGCTCCAGACGGCACCCGCATCGAGGGGCCTGCGCTTCAGGACCTCACGGTGTTGCCGCGCACGAGCGGCGGGTGACGCTCAGTCCCGGGGTGGGGCGCCCGCCCCGGGCGGCGGCGAGTCCCACCCCTGCTGGGGCTCGTCGCAGTTCTCGCGGAACACGTACTGCGAGACGAGCTTGCGCTGGTGGCTCGACCAGTCGATGGCCGGTCGGCGCTGCTCCGGGGGCAGGTAGCCGAGCCGGTAGACGGCCATGAGCTCCAGGTCGTCGGGCACGCGCAGCAGCGCGTTGATCTCGTCCCAGCGGCCGGGCACCTCCATCGGGAAGGAGATGAACTGGATCCCCATTCCCAGCTCGACCGTGGTGAGCCACACGTTCTCCATCGCGGCACCCATGCTGAACACCGAGTAGAACGACGAGAGCTGGCCGGGGCGGTACTCGCTGCGATCGAGCATCACCCCGAGCAGCAGCGGGGATCCGCCGACCAGCTTGTGGTTCTCCTCGCCGAGCGTCTTCGGCACTCCGAACGTGTTCATCAGCTTCTGGCCGCGCTTGGTGAAGACCTGGCTCGTGAAGGGCCGCAGCGCCGCGGGGAGCTTGTCGAACAGCATCCCGCTGCGCTTCTCCTCCATCTCGGCCTGGCTGAAGCGGAAGTACGGCTTGTACCGCTCGAAGAACGTGCCGTTCGACATGGCCTCGGTCATGCTCTCGCCGGAGATCCGGGCGATCTTGTCGATCGTGTCGCGGTTCTCGATGACCACGAAACGCCACGGCTGACTGTTCAGCTGCGAGGGCGCCCGCCCCGCCGCCTCGAGCAGGATGCGCTGATGCTCCTCCGACACCGGGTCGGGCAGGAAGGGCCCGTTCGTGGTCTTGCGGCGGCGGATGGCGTCGAGCAGTTCCATGCGTTCACTTCCGGTCGGTGACGAGGCGCGAGCAGATCAGGCCCGCGACGATGAAGGGCGCCGCGGCGAGCGCGACGAGCGGATGCCGGCGGGTGTGCGTTCCCACGTACGGGATGGCCGCGAGGGGCACCGCCGCCGGCGCGAGGGCCAGGGCGGCGCGTCGGCTCGCGGGCCTCGGCCGCCCCCAGAGGAGCGCCGAGAACGCGGCGGCGGACGTCACGCAGGTGGCGATGTACAGCGCATGATGCAGCCAGCGGAATCCGCTCGTGTCGATGACTCGGGCGGCGACGGCGAGTCCGAGCGCGCAGTTGGCGGCGTAGGCCACGGCAGCGGCGATGAAGAGCGGCGCGGCGTTCGTGCGTCTCCGGCGGTGGCCCATGCCACGACCCTACGCCCCGCCTCGGCATCCGCTCCTGCCCTTGCCGTGGCGTGGCGGCCTGTGCAATGCGGCTCGTGCCTCTCCTGCTCCGCTGCTCGCTCTGCGACCGGAGGTCCCGGTCACAGAGCGAGCTCGACGAGGCGACGCGCTAGAGGTTCGCCTCCGCGTAGACGCGGAGCGCGTCACGCACGAACTCCGCTCCCTGCGTGCCGCCGGCGGATGTCGCATAGTTGGCGCCGAAGCGCGGGTCCGCGACGTACATCTCTCCGAGTCCGATCACGTAGCCCCGCACGTCGCCCCCCGCGACTGCCGCCGGAGTGCCGGGGATGCCGGCGAGCCAGGCCACGTGGCGTCGCGCCACGTCCTGAGCCTCGGTCGATGCCGGATCCACGCCGCTCTCGGCGGCGGCGATCCAGTCCCGTCCGAGGTCGGAGACCCGCTGCTGCCAGTCGGCGCGCTCGCCCTCTGCCATCCCCCGCCACCAGCGGTCGCTGTCGGCGTACGCCTCGCGGCCCCACCGGCGCTCGACCTCCTCCCGATGTCGGGTGTGATCGAACCCGTCGAACATGTTCTCTGCCATGAGTTCCTCCCCTCCTCCCAGTGTCTCGATGGTGCTCTCGACCGACGCGATCTGTCGCGCCAGCCGGCCCTGCTCCTCGCGCAGCAGCGCGAGGTGGGTCCTGAGTGCGGACTGCTCACCGCCACGAGAGGTCGACGTGTCGAGGACCTCGGCGATCTGCGGCAGCCCGAGCCCGAGGTCGCGCAGCAGCAGGATGCGCTGCAAGCGCAGCAGCGCGGTCTCGTCGTACTGGCGGTAGCCGTTGCGCGCGACGCGCGATGCCGGCAGCAGCCCGATCGCGTCGTAGTGGCGCAGCGTTCTGCTCGTGGTGCTCGCGAGCCTCGCGACCTCCTGGATCGACCACTCCCTCCCTGCCATCTCTGCTCCTCCCGCGGGCTCGTCGTGCGATGTCCCCACGCTAGGAGTTGACGCTGCGTCAAGGTCAACCGCTCTTGCTCGTGCGCAAACGTATGTCAGCATTCTGCACTCATATGACTATGTTTACGTGCAAGAGGCAGCACGCCTCTCGCTGTGAAAATTTATGGAGGTGGTGTACATGTCCCTACTGGCGGCAATCGAACCGACGATGATGCGTCGGCGTGCGCAGGACGCGATCGACGATGCGATCCTGCGGATGGATGCCTGGTGGCTGGTGCTGATGGCGGCGATCCTCGTCTTCGGGGTCGCTTTCCTGGCGGCACTGGCGCTGTGGTGCTTCTTCTCCGCCGGGGGTCGCAGATTCAGCGGCAACTGGAAGTGGGGCAAGAGCGGCGTCTCCGTGTGGATCGAATGCGTCTAGACCCACGTCACCCCCGTGCATCGGTGCCGATGCACGGGGGCGACGGCTCCCCGCGCCCCGAATCCTCGCCCCTGCTCGAGGTGGCCGACGTCACCTTCGGATACTCGGCACGGGCCACGGCACTCCGTGACATCTCGTTCTCGCTCGCCCAGGGCGAGAGGGTCGGCCTGGTGGGGCCGAACGGCTCGGGCAAGTCGACGCTCATCCGCCTCGTGGCAGACCTGTTGCAGGTGCGCCGGGGCGACATCACCATCGACGGTCGCCCGAACCACACCCGCGCGTCTCGAGAACAGCTCTGCTACATCGCGAGCAACGACACCCTGCCGCAGTTCCTGACCGGACGCGAGTACATCGAGCTCATGCATCGCCTCTACCGCACGGCTCCCGACGAGGCCACCGTCGACGACCTGCTCGAGCGCTATCAGATGGGCGGGCGGCAGTTCGACCTGATCGAGGACTACTCGCACGGGATGCGCAAGAAGATCCAGCTCGTCTCGGCACTCTCCCTGAGCAGACCGCTCACGATCATCGACGAGACGCTCAACGGCGTCTACGTCGACGCGCTGTTCGAATTCGAGCTCGATGCCGCTCGCCTGGCCGACGACCGCGGGCTGCTGCTGTGCAGCCACGACTTCCGCCTCCTCGAGAACGTCTGCGACCGCGTGATCGTGCTCTGCCGGGGTGAGATCGCGTTCGACCTTCCCACCTCGCGCGTGCTCGACGACTTCGGATCGGTCGACGCGCTGGTCCGGCGGGCGCTCGCGCTCGCCCGTGCGCAGGAATCGCCATGAGGCCGTCGCTGCAGCTGGCCGGTTTCCTCTGGATGTTCCTGGTGCGACGCATCCTCCGCCGCGGCGTGCTCCGCGTCGCGGCCGTCCGCTGGGCGCTCGTCGCCGCGGTCGCGGCGGCGTTCGTGGGCTTCTGCGCGTTCGGTGTGCTCGCCCTGCGGCAACTGATCGTCGACCCCGAGCAGCTTTCTCCCCTGGTGCGCGTCGTCGGCGTCTCGATACCGCTCTGGGTGCTCACGGCGTTCACCGTCGTGCGGGTGCTGTTCCTGAAGGCCGGCGATCTGATCGAGCTCACCTTCTCCTTTCCGCTGACCAATCGAGCGCGCGGTCTCGGAGTGCTGCTCTTCGAGACCCTGCTCGTCGCCATCGCGGTCACCTTCGCGCTCGGCGCCGTCATCTCCGGGGCACTGTCGATCGGCGGCGTCGGCATCCTCGACGACATCGTGACCTGCGTGATCCTGCCGGCGGTCGTCGCCTATCTGCTGACGAGTGTCGCCTATCTGGCGCTCGAGCGGCTGCTCCTGCGCATCCGTCTCGCCCGGCTCCGCGCGTTCCTCGTACCGGTGGCGCTCGCCGGCGCCATGGTCGCCGTCTATCTCGGGGTGTCGTCACAGTCCGAGCCGGTGCTCTTCGCGGCCGTCGGTCAGGGCGATCAATATTTCGCCCCCTCGCTGGTCTTCGCCGACATCGCCGCGTCGCACGGACTGCTCGCCGCGCTGTCGGCGTGGGTGCCGTCGGTCGCGCTGCTCGTGCTCGCCGTCATCGCGATGGCGCCGCGGCAGTTCGAGCCGACGCGGCGCTTCGCCGTCATGCCCCGCCTCTTCGGGTCGACCGAGTTCGGCGTCTACTTCTCGGCCCACATCCGGGCGATCGAGACCATCACCGTGATCGGGCTGGCTCTGGCGGGGTCGTACGCCCTGTTCCTCGCGAACGTCCGGCTCCCCCCTCTGCTGCTCATCGCGGTCTCGGTGCAGTCCGTCTACTCCTTCGTCTCGACCGAGTCGCTGCGCGCCACCGGGCCGCGGCGGCACGGTGGGTCGATGCGCTATCTCCTGGTCCTCGGCCCGCAGCTGGCGGTGCTCGCGCTGATCGCGGTCCCGGTGAGCGCCCTCTCGGCGCTCACCGGGACACCCGCGGATGCCATCCTCACCGTCATCGGCTTCGCGGCGTCCAACATCGTCGTCCTGACCCTCGCCGGCATCGCCTTCCCTCCCGAGAAGGGCAACCCGTTCTCGGTGATCGCCGGTGTCGCCATCGCCGGGCTCGTGGTGGGGACGATCATGCTCGGCACGAACCTCCTCGGACTGCCGGCTCCCTTCACCATCGGGGTGATGGTCTTCCTCACCCTGCTCTCTGCCGCACTCTCCATCGCAGGGATGGACCGAACAGAAAGGACCGCTCGTCATGAAGTGGTTGTTGAGGACCGCCGTGAGCGCGGTCGGAGCGCTCGTCGTCACCGCGGGGGCGGCGATCGCCACCGCGATCTGGTTGATGTTCGCGGAAGGATCGACGGAGGGCCGAAGGCTCGGCTTCTTCGGGGCGGTGTTCGTCGAGGTGCATCCGAGCGCTGACGGGCCCACCCAGCTGGGAGCGGGGTTGAACGACGCGCTTCCGATCATCCTCAGCATCATCGTGGTGACGGTCTTCATCCTCGCCGTGTTCGCCGTGCACGATGCGCTCGTCGAGCGCCGCAGATACCTCCTCGCCGGGGGGAGCTGAGATGTGGTCGGCCCGCGCCGAGCGCGTCGGCGCGGGCCTCATCTGCCGATGGCTCCTCCTCGCGGCCTGGCCGCTCCATCTCGGCTTCGGCGCGCTGGTCGTGGCGACCGGGGCACTCGCCGCCGTCACCGAGCAGACGGGGATCGCGGATGCAGTCGCCGCACTCGCCGCGCACTACGTCCTCGGGCTCTGCTGCTCCTTCGGCCTGCACGAGCTCGGGCACCTGTTCGTGCTCTCGCGTGCGCGCGGGATCACGGCCATCACGCTCGAGCGCACGCTGTGGCGACTGTCGGTGAGCGCGCACGGCCGGATCAGCGGGAGAGCCGCGCTTCTCGCGGCGCTCGCCGGGCCCGGGTCCTGCGTGGTCGCGGGCATCGCCCTTCTGATGCTGATCCCGCAGTCGCACCTGCACCTCTGGTACCTGGCGCACGCCGTGTTCCTCGTCCCGGTCTTCGGCGACGGCAGAACCGTGCTCTCCGTCGCCCTCTCCCGATACCGGCAGATTCAGTCGCACGCTGAATGAGGGTTGACAGAGTCGAGATATATCGTGTTACTCTGACGGAAACACGATATATCGTGATCGCTCGACACAGGAGAAGCAGACATGACCGAGAAGTGGCTCGTCGCCCCCGGCGAAGAACGCGTGATCGACATCGAGAACGTCACCCGGCTGAAGATCGGTCTGGTCGGCGGCCAGGTCGATGTCATCGCTCACGATGAACCCGGCATCCGCATCGAGGTGCACGGCGTCACCACCAAGGACCTGCGCATCGAGGCGAACGACGGCGAGGTCGAGATCGACCATCCGCAGCTCGGCTGGGACAACTTCCTCGAGGTGTTCCGCAACTTCGGCTCCGGAGGACCCAAGGCCGAGGTCAGCGTCGCCGTCCCCCGCTCGGTCGCCCTCAACCTGGGCGTCGTGAGCGCCGGGGCCCTGGTGTCGGGCATCCGCAACGATGCACGTCTGAACACCGTCTCGGGCGACCTCATCGTCGACACCCTGATCGGCGACCTCACCGTCAACTCCGTGTCCGGCGACGTGCAGGTGCGCGGACTGACCGGATCCATCAGTGCGAACAGCGTCTCGGGCGACGTCGCCGTCACCGGCACCGTCCGTCGCGCGACCGTCGACATCGTGTCGGGCTCGACGCTCGTCGACGCCGCGGGAGACGTCAACACCATCACCGTGAACTCGGTGTCCGGCGGCACCACCGTGCGACTCGACGAGTCGCTCGCCGCGAACTACGTCATCCGCTCGCTGAGCGGGCGCCTCCTCATCGACGGCGTGGAGCGCAACACGTCGGGCCCCAGCAACTACACCGGATCGACCGGCGAGCTGGCCGGCCGATTCGTCGACCTGCGCGCCAACTCGGTCTCCGGCGGCGTCACGGTGCTCCGCCGCTCACCGGCATCCATCACCGACGATGCGGAGTGGGAAGCATGAGTCCGGCGGTCTTCTCTCACGGCGACCTGAGGCTCTACCTGCTCTCGCTGCTCGCCGAAGCACCCCAGCACGGGTACGGGATCATCCAGGCGCTGACGGACCGCACCGGCGGGACGTACACGCCCAGCGCCGGCACGATCTACCCGCGATTGGCCAAGCTCGAAGAGGAGGGCCTCGTCAGCAAGACCGTCGACGGCCGCACCACGATCTACGCGATCACCGACTCCGGACGCGCCGAGCTCGCCTCACGAGAGGGCGACCTCGCCGGCATCGAGGCGGGGCTGACCGATTCGGTGCGGCTGATCGCCAATGAGGTGCGCCAGAGCGTCAAGGAGGCCATGAAGAGCCTCCGTGCCGACCTCGCCACCGCCGCGAAGGACGATCGCGCCACATCACCGTCGCGTCCCCGCAGTGCGGGCGACGACGAGCGCTCCCTCACCCGTGAGGAGATGCACCGAGCGGATGCCGTCATCAACGCCTTCCGTGCGAGGGTCCGCACCGACCTGCGCACCCACATCGCGAAGGGCGGCACGCTGCCGGCATCCGTGGTGACGCAGCTCGAGGACGGACTGGATGCCGCCGCTCGCGGCATCACCACCGCCCTCGCGGCACTGGGGCGCTGACGTCCTGCGCGTTTCGTCTCGCTCCGCTCGCTCAACGAGCGGCGTCCAGTCCGCCCGCCTCACCCGCCGGACGTACCCCGCCGCCGACGCCGGTCCGACCCCGCCGCCGACGCCGGTCCGACCCCGCCGCCGACGCCGGTCCGACCCCGCTCGTTGAGCGAGGAGCGCAGCGACGAGACGAAACGCGCACCCCCCTCACCCGCCGGACGCACCCCGCCCGTTGAGCGAGGAGCGCAGCGACGAGACGAAACGCGCGTCCTACTCCGTCCAGATCTCCGGCTGCGTGTCGGGCACGGGCTCCTCCAGCGGGACCACCAGCACCGACCGGTGCTGACGGTGGGCGAGTCGCGCGGCCACCGAACCCGTGAAGAACTCCCTGATCGATTCGCCGATGCCCCGCTTGCGCGTGCCGACGACGATCAGCTGCGCATCGAGTCGGTGGGCGAGCTGCTTGATCGCGAGGGCGGGGTCTCCGACGAGCTGCCTCGCGGTCCAGGTGAGCCCCGATCCGTCGAGCACGGCGGCAGCCTGAGCCTGCACCGCCTCGAATTCTGCCGCGCCCGCGTCGAAATTGACGTCGATGGGGGCCGAATGCACGTACCCGTCAGGATCCTCGTAGGTGACGAAGCGCGTGACATCGACATGCGCCACCACGAGCGGCACACGCAACAGTCGGGCGTAGCGCGCGGCCTCCTCGATGACTCTGGGCGCCTGGCCCGGCTGCATCCCGACGATGACTGCTTTCTGCAGTGTCGCGTTCTGCGCCGCCTCATCGGCGTGCGTCGCGTTGCTCTCGGTCATGAGGATCGCTCCCTTCACCAGTCTGCCGACGGGCCAGGGCGGTCCGCCCGCGTGCTATTCTGAATGCTACTCTTACCGGCCTTCAGCCGGTGTCGTGAATGACTCGGGCTCTCGTTGCCCGCAGCTTAACTCGTGAGGGGGTCTCGCGCATGGGCCGTGGCCGTCAAAAGGCGAAACACACCAAGATCGCTCGCGAACTGAAGTCATTCAGTCCGTCGGTGAACTACTCGGCGCTCGAACGTGAGCTCGCGCACCCGAGTGACTCGGAAGACGCGTACGTCGACAAGTGGGCCGACGAGTACGCAGACGAAGACGAGGATGAACTAGAGAAGGCCTGATCGCCCCTCTGTTCGACTTCTCCCCCGCACGACCTGCGGGGGTTTCGTCGTACCCGGCGGTCGACGTTCTCGACACCTGAGAGAATCGGCGCATGCCCCGCGTCACCGCCCTCTACCGCCACCCCATCAAGGGTTTCACCGCCGAGTCCGTCGAGGAGCTGCAGGTGCAGTCCGACGGCAGGGTCGCCGGCGACCGCGTGCTCGCCTTCCGGTTCGCGGACGCGGCGACACCGGAACGGCGCGACGACGGTCTGGACCACTGGCCGAAGGCGCGGGGTCTCTCACTGCAGGACTTCCCCTCGGTGGCCGCGCTGCGCACCCGATACGACGACACCTCCGGTCGGGTGCGGATCGAACACGGCGGCGACCTGCTGGTCGAGGCCGGCCTCGATGCCGACGGTCGCACCGCGCTGGCCGAGGCCGTCACCGAGTTCGTCCTCGCCACCCCCGAGGGCCGCAAGCTCTCGCGCCCGGGTCGTCTGCCGCTGGTGCTCGTCGGTGACGGTGAGACGGCGCGTTTCCAGGACCGCGCTCGCGGCTTCATCTCGGTGCATGGACGAGCGAGCACCCTCGCACTGAGCGGCGCACTCGGGATCGACGTCGACGATCGCCGCTTCCGATCGAACATCGTGATCGACGGCGTCGACGCCTGGGAGGAGCTCGACTGGTCGGGCGAGGTGCGCATCGGCGAGGTGACGCTGCAGACGGAAGGACCCATCGTGCGGTGTCTCGCGACGCATGCGAACCCCGACACCGGCCTCCGCGACGCCAAGGTGCTCACGACTCTCACCGGCGCCCTCGCTCAGGAGGAGCCGACGCTGGGACGCCTGCTGCTTCCCGCGACGACAGAGGGCTCGGTCTCGTCCGGCACGATCAGGCTCGGCGACGACGTGCGTCTGCCCACCGTGCAGAGAACTCCCGCGACGGCCTGACCCCGCGACCCCCGGTCTGAGGTCCGATCGCGCGCGTCACCACCGCCCGTATCGGCGCTCCCAGTCCTCCTCGATCGTGCGTCGTCGGCCGGCGACCCAGCCCGCGGGGATGACGGCGATCAGCACGCCGACCAGGACCCACAGAGGGATCACCCAGCTGTCGGTCACGTCATGCAGCAGACCGATCAGCAGGGGGAACACGGCCGCCACGGCATACCCGATGCTCTGCACGAAACCGCTCAGCGCGACGGCGCTCTCGGGTGTGCGGGCACGGATGCTCAGCAGCACCAGCGCGACCGGGAACAGTGCCGGTGCGAGGCCGAACAGCACGACCCAGAGCGGGAGTCCGACGGTCGGGAAGAAGAGGAAACCGGCCAGGCCGATCAGTCCCGAGGTGATCGCGAAGAAGAACACCGGTCGCGTCGCCTGGAAGCGCACGATGAGGATCGGCACGATCAGCGAGCACGGCAGCCCCATCAGGCCGAACAGCGACAGCAGCAGCCCCGCGTTCGACGGCGAGACACCGCCCACATCGATCATGATGGTGGGCAGCCACGAGAACGAGACGTAGGCCACGGTCGACGACGCCCCGAAGACGAGCGCGATAGACCAGGCCAGAGGCAGACGCCACAGTCGACCGAACACCCGGGGGTTGGCGGGCGCTGTGCCGATCGGGCCGGTCGCCAGCGAGGCGGCGCGGGAATCGGCGTCGGCGTCCGTCTCCGCATCCGCATCCGTCTCCGCATCCGTCGACGTCGAATCAGCCGCCGAACCCGACACCGGCACGCGCGCGGCGGGACCGGCCGTGCGGTGCGCGAGCAGCATCGTCACCCACGGCACCAGCGCGATCGCGGCGAACACGCCCCACAGCCCCAGAGACACGCGCCAGCCCGCCGTGTCGGCGATCGGCACGGCGACGAGGGGTGGGACGAAGGTCGACACGGCCATCGTGGTCGAGTAGACCGTCATCATCAGCCCGAGGCGATCGGGGAAGTACTTCTTGACCAGCGGCGGCAGCAGCACGTTCCCCGAGCCGACGCCCGCGAACACCACGGCGGTGGCGGCGAGGAGCGACGTCGAATCGACCGCGAGGCTGCGCAGCAGCAGACCCGCCGCGATCAGTGCGATCGCGACGACCGCGACGCGTTCGAGACCGAAGCGACGCTCGAACAGCGGGGTGAGCAGACCGAACACGGCGAAGCACACCGGCGGAGCGGCCCCGATGAGACCGACGACGACCGACGAGACCGGGAAGTCCTCGGCGACATGGTCGATCACCGGCGACAGCGAGGCGACGGCCGATCGCAGCGAGAACGCGACGAGGACGATGCCGATCAGGGCGAGCGCGCGTCCACGCCACAGCGGCTGCGCACCCGAGGTCACGAGGTCTGCGACCCCTCCACCCACGCGAGGTACTCGTCGGAGACGGTGCCGGTGACGTACCGACCGTCGAAGCAGCTCATGTCGAGATCGTCGAGCACCGAACCCTCGGTGATCGCGGCCTTGAGGTCCTCGACCTCCTGGTAGACCAGGTGGTCACAGCCCAGTTCGGCGGCGATCTCGGGAATGGTGCGGCCGTGCGCGATGAGCTCGTGGCGCGAGGGCATGTTGATGCCGTAGACGTGCGGATACCGCACGGGGGGCGCCGCCGAGGCGAACGTGACCGACGTGGCGCCGGCGTCCCTGGCCATCTGGATGATCTCCCGCGAGGTCGTGCCGCGCACGATCGAGTCGTCGATCAGCAGCACGTTCTTTCCCTGGAACTCCGTCGACATGGCGTTGAGCTTCTGCCGCACGCTCTTCTTGCGCACCGCCTGCCCGGGCATGATGAAGGTACGCCCCACATAGCGGTTCTTGTAGAAGCCCTCGCGGTATTCGATGCCCAGCTTGCGCGCGACCTCCATGGCCGCGGGACGCGAGGAATCGGGGATCGGCATGACCACGTCGATCTTGTCCATCGGGACGTGCTTCGCGATGGTGTCGGCCAGCTTGTCGCCCATGCGCAGCCGCGACTCGTAGACCGAGACGCCGTTCATGACCGAGTCGGGGCGCGCGAGGTACACGTACTCGAACGCGCACGGCGCGAGCGTGGCGTCCTTCGCGCACTGGCGGCTGTGCAGCTCGCCCTCGTTCGTGATGAAGATCGCCTCACCGGGCTCGACCTCGCGCACGACCTCGTAGTCGGCGTTCTCGAGCACGAGCGATTCGCTGGCCACGACCCACTCGTCGCGCCCCTCCGCTCCGGCGACCGTCGACGGACGACGTCCGAGGATCAGCGGGCGGATGCCGAAGGGATCACGGAAGGCCAGCAGACCGTATCCGGCGATCACCGCGATCACCGCGTAGGCGCCCTCGATGCGCTCGTGCGTGCGCTCGACCGCCTCGAAGATCCGCTCGGAGTCGAGGTCGACCGTCGACGTGGTGTTCTGCAGCTCACCGGCGAGCACGTTGAGCAGCAGCTCGGTGTCGCTCGAGGAGTTGAGGTGACGGCGGTCGCGCTGGGCCATGTCGGCGGTGAGCTCACGGGTGTTGGTGAGGTTGCCGTTGTGGATGAGGATGATGCCGTACGGCGCGTTCACGTAGAACGGCTGCATCTCCTCCTCGTTCGACGCGGTGCCCTTGGTCGCGTAGCGCACGTGACCGAGTCCGACATTGCCCAGCAGCGCGCGCATGTCGCGGGTGCGGAACGCCTCGCGGACCATGCCCTGCGCCTTCGCGTTGTGCATGACGCCGTTCGCCTCAGCGGTCGCGATGCCCGTCGCATCCTGGCCGCGGTGCTGCAGCAGCAGGAGTGCGTCATAGATGTCCTGATTGACCGGGGCAGAGCCCACCATTCCGACGATGCCGCACATGGACTCTTACTTCGCTCCGTCCGCGTAGGCGCCGACCAGGCGCACCGCTCCACCGTCGACGCCCTTGGCGCCCTGTTCGAACTCGCCGTCCGGGCGGGCACCGAAGCCCACCGTGCCGACCTGCCAGGCGGGCATGCCCTCGGCCGCGAGGGCGGCGATCGCCGCGTCCTTCGCCTCCGCCGAGATGACCGCGAGGAAGCCGATGCCGAGATTCCACGTGCCCTCGGCCGACTCGAGCGTCGACCCTGCGATGTCGCTGAGCACCCGGAAGACGGGGCTCGGCGACCACGTGCTGCGATCGACCTCCGCCCAGCTCCCCTGCGGGAGCACGCGTGCGAGGTTGGCGGCGATGCCGCCGCCGGTCACATGGCTGAGCGCGTGGACCGCGCCGGTTCCTGAGCCTGTCGAAGGGCCCAGCTTCTCGATGAGACGCAGCAGGGGAAGCGTGTAGAGGCGGGTCGGCTCGAGCAGGGTCTCACCCCATGTCATGCCGAAGTCGGCGGCGTTGTCGCCGTAGCCGATGCCCGCGTTCGTGACGATGTGACGCACGAGCGAGTAGCCGTTGGAGTGCAGACCGCTCGACGCGACCCCGAGGACCACGTCTCCGTCCTGCACGCGATCAGCGCCGAGGATCGCGTCGGCCTCGACGACACCCGTCGCCGCACCCGCGACATCGTAGTCGCGGGGTCCGAGGAGCCCGGGGTGCTCGGCGGTCTCTCCGCCGACGAGCGCGGTGCCCGTCGCGGCGCACGCCTCGGCGATGCCGCGCACGATGTCGGCGATGCGCTGCGGGAACACCTTGCCGCAGGCGATGTAGTCGGTCATGAAGAGCGGCTTCGCTCCCACCACGACGATGTCGTCGACGACCATGCCGACCAGGTCCTGGCCGATCGTGTCGTGCTTGTCGATGGCCTGCGCGATGGCGACCTTGGTGCCGACGCCGTCGGTGCTCGTGGCGAGCAGCGGTCGGCGGAAGTCGCGCAGCGCGCTGGCGTCGAACAGGCCCGCGAATCCGCCCACACCGCCCAGCACTTCAGGGCCGTGCGTCGCGCGCACGGAAGACTTCATCAGCTCGACGGCGAGATCACCTGCAGCGGTGTCGACGCCGGCTTCGGAATAGGGATTGGTGGGGGAGGCAGCCACCCCTCCAGCCTAGCGCGCGGCAGGCGGCGGGTCTCACCAGGAGTCCTGGTGCGGATCCGGTCCCGTGCCGCGGCATCGTTGCGCGGCGGTCGGCAGGCGGATGCGCGAGCCATCCTCGATCGAGACTGCCGTGATGGCGCGAGCGTCTCCTACGATGGGGCCATGGCCGACAAGCCGCAGTGGTTGATCCGCGAGGACGCGAGCGTTCCCGTCCTCGTCGCGCTCGCGCTGCGGCAGTCACTCGGAATCCGGGTGCCCGACGACCTCCCGAGCCTGCGAGACCTGCCGGTGCGCGCACCGGACGCCGTCGAGGTCACACCGGCGCTCGAGAAGCAGTGGCGCGAGTACTGGGACATGACGATCGAGCCCCGGGCGCATCCGTCCGAGGTGCCGCTCGAGCTCATCGACGGCTTCGACACGCTCGTCGCCCTGCCCGCATCCGGCGCGGAGGAGCTCGCGGCCGCGATCGCACCGCAGGCGGCATCCGCCCTGCACTTCGCCCGCGGGGCGCACGACAGGTACGTCGCCTCCATCCGCAGCTCGATGGGCAACCGCTCGACGGGCGGCTCCATCGGCGGAGAGGCGTACCGCGCCTACGCGAGCGCCATCGCCGAGTTCGAGCGCGACGTCGGCCGGCGCGCGCATTCGTTCGAGCTGAACGTCCAGGTGCTGCCGTTCTCGCAGCGGGGCATCTGGTGGGTCGGCGCCCTGACGGTCGCGGTGACCGACGGCCTGCGCCGGGACGTGGTGTCGTTCGACGCGGCGATCAGACCGATCATCGCCGAACTGGCCTGACCCGGGACGCGGGTGTCAGTCGCTCTCGATGATCGTCTCGTGCTCGACGTGCACGACCCGGTCGTGCCGACGCGCCGTGCGCTCCAGGATCAGGGCGACGACGCTGCCGAGCGCGAAGCCGATCGGCACCGTCCACAGCAGCAGGAAGCCGAACACCTGGCCGGGAGGGTAGACGACGTTGACCGCGTCGGACGGCTCATAGCTGCCCACCATCGTGAGGATGCCGGCGGCGATGATGCCGAGCACGACGCCGATGCCCATGAACACGCCGAAGCGCGGCACGCGGCGGACGGTCGCCTCGACCGTCTGGGGGGAATCGTGGGAGGCCATGAGTCCATTGTCCCACCGTTGGCGGCCGCGCGCGCCCGTCTGCCCGGCGGAATGCGGCTCCTCGCGGCGTCCGTCGCGGACGGGCCCCGGTGTCTGGTGGGCCTCAGGGTCGCAGCGGCAGCACGTCGGCGAGGTCGGCCCGCGTGCCCGAGGCGCTAACCCGGCCGGACGATGCGGCATCGACCCAGTGCTCGGCGCCCGTGGCGACCGCGATCCAGGTCGCGGCATCCATCTCGACGACGTTCGGCGGCGTGCCTCGCGTATGCCGCGGACCCTGGATCACCTGCACGGCGCCGAACGGCGGCACCCGCACCTCGACGCTGTTCCCCGGGGCCTTCTCGTCGAGCAGCTGCAGCAGGTAGCGCACCGCCGTCGCCAGGGCCGTGCGCGCCGGCTTCTCGCCCGCGGCATCCGCTCGTCGAACCGTGTCGAGCGCCGCTCGGCCGTCGATGATGTCGATCTTCCTCGGGGGCATGCGCCCAGGCTACGCCGCGTTGCGCACGAACGAGCGGTCGATCGAGCCGTTCGACGCGCCGACCGCCGTGGCCGGCACGCACGGGAATATGCTCGAGGCGATGAGCGAGACCCCCGATCCCCTGCCCGGCGCGCGCGCCGAGCTGCTGGCCGCCGCCCGACGAGCGGGTGCCTGGGCTCGCCCCTTCCCGCCGGTCGTCGGCCCCGCGCACCCGGCGTCGGTGCTGGTGCTGTTCGGCCGGCTCGACAGCATCCCGGCGCAGACCGACGAGCTGACCGTCGCCGCCGACCTCGATGTGCTGCTGCAGCGCCGCGCCGCCACGCTGTCGTCGCATCCGGGGCAGGTGTCGTTCCCCGGCGGCCGGCGTGAGGAGCAGGATGCGGATGCCGTGGCCACGGCCCTCCGCGAGGCCGAGGAGGAGACGGGTCTCGACCCCGCGGGCGTCGACGTGCTCGCGACGCTGACCGAGCTTCCGCTGGCGGCGAGCAATCACGTGGTGACCCCGGTGCTGGCATGGTGGCGTTCGCCGTCGCGCGTCGCGGCGGTGGATCATGCCGAGACGGTCGACGTGTTCCGGGTGCCGGTGGCGCAGCTGCTCGACCCCGAGACCCGGTTCACCTCGACGCTGCACCGCCTGGGGCGCACCTGGAAGGGCCCGGCCTTCGACGTCGACGGGACGATCGTGTGGGGGTTCACCGCGATGGTGCTCGATGCGCTGTTCGACGCGACCGGGTGGACGCGGCAGTGGGACCGGTCGATCGAGCGCCCGATCGACCTCTGAGTCCTCGTCTCTTTCCGTCTGAGCACTTCCGTCTCATCTCTTCCCGTCTCATGTCTTTCACGTTCACAATTCAGCACGGATGTCGTCACCGCCCCGCGAAGGCGCCGCGCACCGGCCCCGGAAAGATCCTGTGCTGAGTCCTGCACGCGCTCGCATCCCGCCGAAACCCGCGCGTGAGCCTCGGTAGTCTGGATGGGTGAAGATCCTCGTCCTCGGTTCCGGTGCCCGTGAGCACGCGATCATCCTCGCTCTGCGAGCAGAGAAGGCGGAGCACGACGTCTTCGTCGCTCCCGGCAATGCAGGAATGGCGGACGACGCGATCCCTGTCACGCTCGACGTGCTCGACGGCGCCGCGGTGACCACGTTCGCCAACGAGCAGGCGATCGATCTCGTCGTCATCGGTCCAGAGGCCCCCCTCGTCGCCGGCGTCGCCGACGTGCTCCGCGCGCACGGGATCCCGGTGTTCGGCCCCGGAAAGGCGGCGGCTCAGCTCGAGGGATCGAAGTCGTTCGCGAAGCGCATCATGGATGCCGCGGGCGTGCCCACCGGTCGGGCGGTGCGCGCCACCACCACCGCGGAGGTCGAGTCGGCATTCGACGACCTCGGCGCCCCCTATGTGGTGAAGGCCGACGGTCTCGCGGCGGGCAAGGGCGTCATCGTCACGTCCGACCGGCGAGACGCGCGCGCCCACGCCGAGAACTATCTGCCCTCCGGCCCTGTGCTGATCGAGGAGTTCCTCTCCGGCCCCGAGGTGTCGCTGTTCTTCCTGAGCGACGGCGACACCGTGCGCGCGCTCAGCCCCGCCCAGGACTTCAAACGGGCACTCGACGGCGACGAAGGCCCCAACACCGGTGGGATGGGCGCGTACTCTCCCCTCCCCTGGCTCGCCGAGGACTTCGGCAGCGAGCAGGCGTTCGTCGAGGAGGTCACCCGCGATGTGGCGCTGCCGGTGATCCGTCAGCTCGACAGCGAGGGCACCCCGTTCATCGGCCTGCTCTACGCGGGACTCATCCTCACCCCGGCCGGTGTGCGCGTGATCGAGTTCAACGCCCGCTTCGGCGACCCCGAGACGCAGATCGTGCTGCCGCGCCTCACGACCCCCCTGTCGGAACTGCTGTTCGCCGCGGCATCCGGCACTCTCGAAGACCAGCCCGAGCCGGTCTTCAGCGACGACGTCGCCATCACCGTCGTGCTCGCGAGCGAGGGATACCCCGACGCACCGCAGACCGGCCGCCCGATCGAGGGTCTGGCCGACGCCGCGGCGGTCGAGGGCGTACGCCTCGTGCATGCCGCGACCGCGAGCCCGGACGCCCCCGGCGGATCCCTCATCGCGACCGGCGGTCGTGTGCTGAACGTCGTCGCCGTGGCGGCGGACTTCCCCACCGCCCGCGAGCGCGCGTACGAGGCCATCGGCCGGATCACGCTCGAGGGGTCGCACTTCCGCACCGACATCGCCGCCCGCGTCGCGGAGTAGCGTCGCCCGGCGGCGCGCCGCGGGCACGGCTCGGATGCCGCACGCGGCGCGCCGCAGCATCCGTCCGCCACCCCGCGTGTCGGTCTCCCGCGTCCGAAGCCGTGCCCGGCAGGACGGAGCCGACGAAGACGACTCAGAGCACCTTCGAGAGGAAGTCCTTCAGTCGCTCGTTCTTCGGGGCTCCGAACAGCTCGGCGGGCGTCGCCTCCTCGACGACGACTCCGTCGTCCATGAACACGGTGCGGCCGGAGACCTCGCGGGCGAAGCCCATCTCGTGCGTGACCAGCACCATCGTCATCCCGCCGGAGGCGAGGTCGCGGATCACCTGCAGCACCTCGCCGACCATCTCGGGGTCGAGCGCGCTGGTGGCCTCGTCGAAGAGCATGATCTCGGGGTCCATCGCGAGCGCACGGGCGATCGCCACGCGCTGCTTCTGTCCCCCGGAGAGGGATGCCGGCTTCGCATCCGCCTTCTCGGTCAGACCGACCCTCTCGAGCAGCGCCATCCCGCGCTCGCGGGCCTTCGCCTTCGTGACCTTGCCCAGCTCGATCGGGGCGAGCGTGATGTTCTCGAGAACCGTCATGTGCGGGAAGAGATTGAAGTGCTGGAACACCATGCCGATGCGCTGGCGCACCTCGTCGAGCTTGACGCTCTTGTCGGTGAGGTCGACGCCGTCGATGACGACCTTGCCCGACGTCGGCTCCTCGAGCTTGTTGAGGCAGCGCAGCAGCGTCGACTTGCCCGAACCCGACGGCCCGATGACGGCGACGACCTCGCCGTCCTCCACCGTGAGGTCGATGCCCTTGAGCACCTCGTTCTGGCCGAAGGACTTGTGCAGGTTCTGCACGGCGATCTTGCTCATGCGTTGAACTTCCTCTCGAGGCGGTTCGCGAGCAGCGTCAGCAGCGTGATCACGACGAAGTAGATGATGGCGACGATGGTCAGCACCTGCGCCGACAGGTATGTCGAGGCGATGATCTGACGCGACTGGAACGTCAGCTCGGCGAGGCCGATGACGCTGATCAGCGACGTGTCCTTGAGCGTGATGATGCCCTGGTTCACGAACGACGGGATCATGATGCGGAAGGCCTGCGGCAGCACGACCTTCTGCATGGTCTTCCAGTGGCCGAGGCCCAGCGAACGCGATGCCTCGTTCTGCCCGGGATCGACGGCCTGGATGCCGCCGCGGATGATCTCGGTCATGTAGGCGCCGGTGTTGAGGGACAGCGTGATCGCACCGGCAACGAACGGGTCGAACGTGAGCCCGGGGAACAGCTGCGGGACCGCGAAGAACACGAAGAAGGCCTGCACGAGGATCGGCGTTCCTCGGAACACGAACACGTAGGCGGTGGCGAGCCAGCGGAACGGCAGGAACTTCGAGATGCGCCCGAAGCCGAACACGATGCCGAGGATGAACGCGGCGACGAGGGCGACGAGCGTCGCGAGGATCGTGAGACCGAGACCGCTCATCAGCGCGGGCCAGTACTTGACCGCGACCGAGATGATGTCGGTCGGCTGCGTGGTCGCCTCTCCGTTGCTCAGGTACGTGTCGACGATCTCGTCGTACTCGCCCGAGGACTGGAGGTTCTCGAGGCCGGCGTTGAACATCTCGATCAGCTCGGGATTCATGCCCTTGTTGACGGCGAAGCCGTACTCTCCGCCGAGCTCGGGTTCGCCGATCAGGCGGAAGCCCGATCCCTGCTGGATGCCGTACGCGAGCACGGGGAAGTCTTCGAAGTAGCCGACCGCCTGGCCGGCCTTGACGGCGTCGACCATATCTGTCGTGTCGGAGTAGGGCGTGATCCGGTAGCCGAACTCGTCCTGGTTGTCTTCGGCGAAGGTCTGACCCTGGGTGCCGGTCTTGACCGCGACGGCCTTGCCGTCGAGGTCGTCGAGCGACTGGATGTCGCTGGCCTCCAGCACGCCGAGCTGCACGCCGCTGGTGAAGTAGGGGTCACTGAAATCGAACGTCTGCTGACGCTCTTCGGTGATCGACATGCCGGCCATGACGGCGTCGACCTGGTTCGACTGCAGGGCCTGCAGGGCGGCGTCGAATCCGAGCTGGCGGATCTCGACCTCGAAGCCCTGATCCTCGGCGATCGCACGGAGCAGATCCATGTCGATGCCGACGAGGTCGCCGTTCTCATCGGTGAACTCGAACGGCGCGAACGTGGTGTCGGTGCCGATGACGTAGGTCTCGCCTGAGGTCTCGGCGGATGCCGCGGTCGCACCGCCGAGCAGCGCACCGACCGCGATGAACGCCGTGAGCGCCATCGCTCCGACGGTACGTCCGAGCGTGCGCAGGCGCGCGGACGCAGGAGAGGGATGTGGGATCACGACGGATGCTCCTCGGATCGGGTGGGCGGCAGAACACTGCCACCGGGATGGTCGTCGACGATCAACCCTAACCGGCGACCGCGTGGCGCCGCGTCCGAGGCCCCTCCGGCCGGCCCACCCGCTAGAGCGTGATCCAGTACCGGCGCACCGGGGTGTCGCCGTGCTCAGTCACGACGCGGATGTCCTGCAGCACCCCGCCTGCGCTCTCGATCGTGCGGAAGGATCCGATGTTGTCGTCGTCGCAGGTCACCATGACCCGTTCGAGCCCGATCTCGCGCGCCCGATCGAGGCCGAGGCGCAGCGCGGCCGAGGCATAGCCCTGACGTCGCCGGGACTCCCGCACCGAATAGCCGATGTGCCCGCCCACCTCCCGCAGGTGGTCGTTGAGCTCGTGACGGAACGACAGGAACCCGACGACTTCGCCGCCGTCGACGATCCAGTAGAGGTCGTTGTGCACCATGCCTTCGGGCAGCGACGCCGAGGTGTCGGCCCACAGCGACGACCTCTCGATCAAGGCGTCGAGCGTCGCCCGATCCGGCGTGACCGGCGCCCGAAGGCCAGATCCGTCGATGTGCCCGTCACCGAATTCGGAGACAGCGGCAGCCCAGGAGTCGAACAGGTCTGCGGTGGGCTTGAGGAGCTCGATCGTCATGCCCGATGACATCACAGCGGGCACGACCGTCGCAAACCGGTCCATCGCGTTTCGTCTCGCTCGGCTCCGCCGTGTTCGCTCAACGGCCGGTCAGGGTGTCGACACTGGTCATTGAGCGAGCGAAGCGAGACGAAATGCGCCAGCCGAGCGGCGCGTCAGGCCGCAGGTTCGGGGGCCGCCGCGGGAGCGGATGCCGCGGCATCCGCTTTGTCGTAGCGGCCGAGGAACAGCGACGCGACCAGGGCGACGACCATCACGCAGGCGGGCAGCAGGATCGCCTGCGACATGCCGGCCGCGAAGCCCTCGGCGACCTGAGGGGGCAACGACCCGCCGCCGCTGATGCCCGACGGGGCGTCGGAGAGGCCCGGAAGGTTCGCCTCGAGACGCGACTGCATGAACGCGGCGATGGATGCCGATCCGATGACCGATCCGATGGTGCGGGTGGTGTTGTAGATGCCGGCACCGGCACCGGCCTGATGCCGGGGCAGCCTGCGCGTCGCGGTCGTCGCGAGCGGTCCCCACATGCCCGCGTTGCCGAGGCCCATCAGCGCCGAAGGCAGCAGGAACATCCAGATCGGAGTGTCCATGTTGATCAGTGCCGAGTACCAGACCAGGGCGACGCCCACGCAGAGCAGACCCGGGATGAGGATGATGCGCGGATCGACGCGATCGAGCATCTTGCCGGCGAACGGCGCGAGCACTCCCGACAGCACGGCCATCGGGATCAGCAGCAGTGCGGCCTCGGTCGGCGTGAGCTCTCGTGCCGTCTGCAGGAAGAACATCATCGGCAGCGACATGCTCGTCACCGTGAAGCCCACAGCGGCGATCGCGACGTTGGCGCCCGAGAAGTTGCGGTCGCGGAAGAGGTCGAGCGGAACCAGTGCCTCGCTGCGCGTGCGCGCCTGCTGCACGATGAACACCGCGAGCACGACGAGACCGGCGATGATGAGGCCCCACACCGAGATCGGCCCCCAGATGACGCCCCAGCCGAACTTCTCGCCCTCCTGGAGCCCGAAGACGATCAGGAACAGCGCGACGGCGCTGAGGATCACGCCGAGGACGTCGAAGCGGTGCGGGGTGGTCTGCAGTCTCGGCACGAGGCGCCACGCGAGCACGAACGCGACGAGGCCGACGGGGATGTTGACGAAGAAGATCCACTCCCAGCCGAATCCGTCGACGAGCAGACCGCCGAGGAGCGGCCCGACGAGTGTCGCGACACCGGCCGTCGCACCCCACAGGCCCATGGCGGCGCCGCGGCGCTCAGGCGGGAACGTGCGCGTGATCACGGCCATCGTCTGCGGCGTCATGAATGCGGCGCCGAGTCCCTGCACCGCACGCGCCGCGATCAGCATCTCGAGCGAGTTCGACAGTCCGCACCAGAGGGAGGCGAGGGTGAAGATCGCGAGGCCGATGAGGTAGATGTTCTTGGGCCCGAAGCGGTCGCCGAGACGTCCGGTGATCAGCAGCGGCACCGCGTAGGCGAGCAGGTAGGCGCTGGTGACCCATACGACGTTGTCGAGGTTGTTGGTCGTCGGGTCGAGCGCCGCCTTGATCGCGGGGTTCGCGACCGAGACGATCGTCGTGTCGACGAGGATCATGAAGA
>Ga0308161_1001487_pt1 | contig 27987 bp, 30 predicted proteins | sample PhyFR2_FD_201034 | JGI IMG/M metagenome (GOLD analysis project Ga0308161, IMG submission 201034) | Phyllosphere microbial communities from UC Gill Tract Community Farm, Albany, California, United States - DLSLF.R2 | ecosystem: Host-associated > Plants > Phyllosphere > Unclassified | place: USA...
TGGCCATTGATTCGCAATCAGAGAAGCCAGTATGTACAGAAGTGAAGATGAGAAACTGACAGATGTTATGATCGGCGAAGCCGTTCTGACATTACTCAAGTCAGACAAACCGGTATCCAGCAATGCTTTAATCGCACAGCTCGAACTAATGGCGACTAATGCTGACGACGACCTGAAAGTGTCAGTGATTCGTAAAGCCATCACTGAGGTCCGTAATGGTATGGTTGCCGCGCGCAAACGCGTGCAGGGCGACGGTGCCGAACGTGATAACGCGGCTCATCGTATGAACAGTGATGGCCCGCCTGAGGGTTCGAAAAAGCACTGATTGAGCGTACTGCGTACCTGATACATGCGGCTAATTTTAAGCGAAGCGGCAGACCTGAACAGAGTTTTTAAGGCGGGCTGGGCAAAACGAAAACTGCGGCTACACTCGTTTTGACTTCAACCATTAACCATTGTGTCTGACCCATTTTCCTCAGAGAAAGAAAAATCATGCAGCATTCATCATCAGATTCTTCAATCATTGACGACTTCCGTAGCGCAGGCGATCAGCTTACTCCGGAAACCGAACTGCTGGGGGCAGTGATTCGTGACATTGTTGCTGATCAGGGACGTGTAACTAATAAAGCCATCATCCTCTATCTGATTGCGGAACTGGAATGCACTTCAGATGTTGTCAGGCTGGATAAGTTACGCAAAACGCTGGAAATTGTGGTTGGCCGCACACCAGACGATACCGGCATCTGATACCCCATCCTGCGTTATCTCTGGTAACGCAGGCCCACCCTGCCTGCCACGCACGCTTTTGTAACCTTCCATCACTTCCGTTGTATACCCGATATGACACACAGAAATTATCAAATATAAAAATCCTTTTGCAGATTAATGATGTGGCAGGAATTTTATCCCGACAAGACCGCTTTTTTGCAATCATGCCAAAGGATCATCATTCAGGCTTAATAAGGCCAGCCAATGAAATTACGCATTTGTTTATCTGAGATCCGCTACCCATAATGAATAATCAACAGAAGAATCTGACTGACATTTTTTAATGTAGACATCCACCGTCTCGCTGAATAAAAAAGAAACGACCGACTCACAAAAAATGAGTTTTAATGGCTGCCAGAAATATGCAATTCCCCTTATTCTCACCGATGTTAAAGGTAGCAGGGCCGCTATCATGACACAGGCCCGCATAACGCCCGGCATCAGCCCTGGCAGCCTTAATGCATCTTGCGGGTGAAAAAGCTTATCGCTTCCTGACACAGTGCTTTCAGCCTGCTGTCGCGCGTCTCTTCGCTTAGGCGAAACAGCGCGTCCGTAATGTCGTGAAAATGAACTGGCTCTCCCGCCTTGATCAAATCACTGACTACCGCACCAACAAGCGCACGGATTTCATTATCTTTGTCGTACTTCACACGACCTCCCGATGGTGTATGCATATACAGTCTATCATTAGCGGGAGCCAAAAAACAAAAAAGACGTCAAGCGGGAAATATAAGCGAAGCGGCAAAAAAGGTTATTAACTATACAGCACCAGAATATTATCTGGATTTATTTTCTCCCGGCGCAACCCAGGTTCTGTAAATAGCTAAAACAGGGTAGCAACCGCTGTAATCTATTTTTGCCCGTGTATGATGATAGTCGAATATTTATATATCGCGGAAACAGACTGTTGGCTGAATGTGTTATAAACACTTTTTCGACTAACTGTTTGTTCCGATAACCTGCGCGGCAGCTTTCCCGGCCTGATATGTTCTGACCAGCCTTTTTCAAATGATCATCAGACAATGGCCAGCAGTATGATAAAACTATCGTCATCCTCTGGTGTCACGAGCAGCATATGGCTAAATTTACCCTGAAACAGATAGCTGCCCAGTCGGGACTCAGTCTGGCGACCATTGACCGGGCCCTGCATCAGCGCGGCAACGTGCATGCCACGACCCAGCACCGAATCCAGCAGGCAATAGCTGACCTGGAATTGATGCAAAAAGCGGGGCTCGCCAGGGGAAGAACGATCTATTTCGACGTCATCATGCATACACCTGACCGCTTTCAGCCACTGATACGTGAGGCGTTCAGCAGTCAGATTGCCAGTTTTACTGCCTTTAAACTTCAGCTGCGTTTCCACTTCGGCGCGAATCTTGCTGCGGAGGCGATTAACGCGCTGCTGAATAAAAAAGCGTTGCATAGTCACGGCGTCATTCTTAAGGCAGCCTGCTCCGGTGAGCTTCATCCCACCCTTGAATCACTGCTAAAACAACGCGTTCCGGTGGTCACCATGATGAGCGACCTGCCCGGCAGCGCGCGCCTGCGCTATATCGGCATGGATAATTTTGATGCCGGTAGAGTGGCTGCTTTTCTGATGTCAAAATGGCTGCGGGTTAGCCGTTCGCATATTGTGGCAGTGACCGGCAGTCATGATTTTATTGGCGAACAGGAGAGAATTCAGGGGTTTCAGCGCGCAATGCAGCAGTTTGCGCCCCAGCATCAGGTGAGCGTGGTAGCAGGCGGTTATGGCATTGACGCTCGGATGCATCAGTCGGTGACACAGTTTTTGCAGAGCCATCCGGATGCAGATGCGGTCTACACAGTCGGTGGCGGTAATCCCGGCATACTGCGCGCTTTTGCCGAAGAAAAACGGACGGTTAACGCCTTTATCGGTCACGATCTCGATCAGGAAAATTGTGCGCTGCTGCAGGCCGGTAAAATTGATGCATTGATCGAGCATAATTTACAGCTTGATGCGCTGCTCGCCTTCAGAACGCTGCTGGCGTTTCATGGATTTTTGCCGGCCTCAGAACCGCCCGCGCCCTACTCTAAAATCAACATCATCACCCGTTACAACATGACAGCCTGAAAAACTGTCAGGCAATTAATGAACCCTGCTCATAACCGTTTGCCGACCGAGCGGGCTAATCACTCTCCGGCTTGCCGGTTACACTGTGCATTACACGTTAACAACAGGAGTGAGTAATGAAAATTATCGCCAACGGATCTCTGCCTTCACGTAAAGGACCTGCTGAATATTTTACCGGCACGGTTCGGATTGATGCGCCATTCCAGGCAACCGAACCCGCCCGCGTGGGTGGCGCGACGGTGACGTTTGAACCCGGTGCCCGTACCGCATGGCATACCCATCCACTCGGGCAAACCCTGATCATCACGCATGGACAGGGCTGGATTCAGTGTGAGGGTGAAGCCATTCATGTGATGAATACCGGGGATATCGTTTGGATCCCGGAGAATGTGAAGCACTGGCACGGCGCAACGCCGGATAACGCCATGACGCACATTGCTATCGCTGAGTCACTGAACGGCTCGCCGGTTGACTGGCTGGAGCAGGTCAACGATCAGCAATATCAGCGCTAAAACAGACGCGCATTTTGTCGCTAGAGTCTGACGTGATCGATCAGCGCCCTTAGCTTAGGGGCCAGATTTTTGCGGCTGGGAAAATAGAGATAGAAGCCGGCAAAGGCGGGTAACCATGCATCGAGCAGGGTCACCAGCTCGCCACGTGCGATGTAAGGCTTGAAGGTTTCTTCCATGCCAAAGCTGATGCCGCCCCCGGCGCAGGCGGTGCGAATCATCACTCCCATGTCGTTGGTGGTGAGTTGCGGATTGACGGCAACATCAAACTCGCGCCCCTGCTCAGCGAACTCCCAGCGATAAGGGGCCAGACCTGGCCCTTTTCGCCAGCCGATGCAGCAATGATTGACCAAATCCTGAGGATGTTGCGGCGTGCCTGCGCGATCCAGATAGTCGGGTGACGCCACCGCCACCTGACGCTGCGCGGTGGATACCGGCACCGCAATCATATCCTGCGCAATCACCTCCCCCAGCCGCACGCCCGCGTCATAGCCCTGCCCAACAATATCAAACTCCTCATCGGTGACGGTGATATCCAGCTCAACCTGCGGGTAAGCGATAATAAAGCTCGCCAGCAGTTCTCCTCCCAGCATCCGCTCTGCAATCGAGGAGATCGCCAACCGCAGCTGGCCCCGAGGTTCCGCAGCCAGTTCGGCAATATCGGTAACAGCGCGATTAAGCTGGTTGATCGCCGGAGCCACTTCGGCATAGAGCCGCTGTCCGGCTTCTGTCAGTTGAACCGAGCGCGTGGTGCGCTGCATCAGCGTGATGTTAAGCCTGTCTTCCAGACGTCGCAGACTCTGGCTGATCGCCGGACGCGTGACACCCAATTGTTCTGCGGCCAGTCGGAAATTTCGCGTTTGCGCCACAATCACAAAAACTTCGAGAGCATTTTTATCGGCATTCATTGGTCAGATTGCGTTACCAGTACGTAAAGTGTTTGGTGGATTATCTTTATAATCCAGTCGCCGTATGATCGCCAGTGACAACCTGACTGGAGAAACAAGATGACTCAGAAAGTGATTTTAATAACCGGCGCCTCAAGCGGTATCGGAGCAGGCATTGCACGTGAACTGGCGAAAACAGAGGCCATTCTGCTGCTGGGTGCGCGGCGGGAAAGCCGCCTGGCCGCGCTGGCTGAAGAGTTGCAGTTCAAGGGTGCAGAGGTGGCGATCAAAGCGCTTGATGTTACGTGCCGCGAAGACGTGACGCAGTTCGTTGACTATGCGCTGGAGAGATGGGGCAGGGTTGATGTGATGATCAATAATGCCGGAATTATGCCCTTGTCACCGATGGCATCGCTGCGGGTGGAAGAGTGGGATCAGATGATCGATGTAAACATTAAAGGGGTGCTGTATGGCATTGCGTCAGTGTTGCCGACCATGCTGGCCCACCAGTGCGGTCACATCATCAACATCGCTTCGATAGGTGCGCTGGCCGTATCGCCCACCGCGGCCGTTTACTGCGCCACCAAGTTTGCGGTACGGGCGATTTCCGACGGATTACGGCAGGAGAACAGCCAGCTACGGGTGACCTGTGTTCATCCCGGTGTGGTGGAGAGCGAGCTGGCATCAACGATTACCGATCCAGCAGCCGCCGAGGCGATGCAGCACTATCGCGCTATCGCGTTGCAGCCAGACGCCATTGGTCGCGCCGTGCGCTATGCTATTGAACAGCCTGAAGAGGTGGATGTAAACGAAATCGTGGTGCGGCCAACCCGGACGCAGCAGTAAGAGCAAGCAACCCGCCCGCTGCGCTGTGTGCATCGGGCGGGAGGTTTTACTATCAGTAAAGGCTTCTGCGGGTACGCTGCACGGTAATAGCGATGGCCGTCAGTGCCACCAGCATCAAAAATATCCCTAGTCCAACCATGGCGTTAAAGCCATAGACTTTGAACAGCAGCAGACCGGCAATACAGCCGCTCAGGAATGAAAACACAGTCGTCAGATGGGTGTGCAGAACCTTCTGGAAAAAACGACGATCGTCGGTTTCAAGATGCACGGCGTGGGAAGTGTGAGCAAATATCCACGAACCCAGCGCAATACCCGCATCGGTCAGGGTACCGGTAATGTGGGTCGATCTGACGCGGCCATTGGAGAGCTGCGTCGAAGTCGCATTATGAATCCCCATTAAAAAGCCCAGCATCAATAGCACTTCCCCGTTAAAGCTTGGCCGGTAGAACACGATCTCAAAGATCGATGCCGCCGTCAGCGCCGCCCCTTCCGCCAGAATGATCAGACAGAATATGGTGCGTAACTTATGTTTGATCCCCACGACCACCGCCAGCCGGGCAACGGTACAGCCCAGCACAAAGGCAATAATCAGTGCCATTAAAAACAGCATGGTGTGGAGGTCGCTGGTGGTCACTTCCTGGGAGATCTGCGACGTGTTACCCGTCATATGCGATGGGAAAAATCCAAACGCGCCCAGCGCCATGGCATTAAGGATGCCGGCGGTGGTAGCAAGCACCAGCGCCAGCAGTCGATCTTCGGTATGCGAACGAACTTTCTTCTTTTTTATCAGCACAGGCTTCCCCACATCAGATGAATGCAAAACGTTCTTATAAGGCTCCAAGCATACAACCTGATGGGAATTATTCCTGTCAGAACCAGATAACTCTGATGAAATAAGCTATTAATTTTGCTGATTTTTATAAAGCTGATTCAGTTTACTTTTAAAAGTGTCAACGACGCGATGATTCACCAGCAGGTGATCATCAGAGAGGCAGACGGTGAACTCAGTCAACGATAAAGAGTTGCGCGCCTGAAGACGTAAAGGAGCGATGTGGTTCAGCATCGTCCGCCACCTGATAGCTGACGCCCGGTGTCAGTACGAAACAGCGACCATCTGCCAGTTCAGTGTGCAATTCACCCGCCATGCACAACAAAATATGCCCCTTTGTGCACCAGTGATCGGCGACATAGCCTGGTGAATAGTCGACCATTCGCACCCGGATATCGTTAAACTTCACGGTTCGCCAGGTCGCCTGCCCCTGGTCGCCGGGATGAATCGTCTCTTCAATCTGATCCCACTGAGTCAGGCCAAACGGCAGATTGTCTATTTTCATGCGATTCCTTTATTGAGGATAAACGTTAAGACAGAGCCAGAATGACCGCCTCTTCCGCGTGGATCAGCGTGGTATCAAATAGCGGCACGCTGGCATCGGTGGCATCAACCAGCAGTGTGATTTCGGTGCAGCCCAGAATAATGGCCTCGGCCCCCTGCGCCACCAGCTTCTGCATGATCTCCCTGTAACGACGTCGCGAGACGGGATTGATTTTGCCCAGACAAAGTTCCTGGTAAATCACCTCATGCACAAACAGACGGTCAGCTTCACCTGGCGTGATCACCTCAAGGCCAAACTGCTGCTGAAGTCGCCCGCGATAGAAATCCTGTTCCATGGTGAATCGCGTTGCCAGTAATCCGACCTTACGCACGCCAGCCTGCTGAATGCGCCGTCCGGTGGCGTCGGCGATATGCAGCAGCGGGATGTCTGTAGCGGCGCTGATTTGCGCGGCCACTTTATGCATGGTGTTGGTACAAAGCACGATAAACTGCGCGCCAGCCCGTTCCAGATTACGTGCCGCTTCAGCCAGAATCTCGCCCGCCTGCTGCCACTCGCCCGCCGCCTGAAGCTGCTCAATGCGCTGAAAATCAACGCTGTAGAGCACCAGCTCCGCCGAGTGCAGGCCGCCCAGCCGCTGTTTAACCTGCTGATTCAGGATGCGATAATAGAGCGCGGTAGACTCCCACGACATGCCGCCTAACAGACCAATGACTTTCACACTGCACTCCGGGTTCAGGGGTTTGATTCCAGCATGCCAGATCGAAATTGATCGGCAACGGCTTTGTTCAGTTGATACTGTTCTGAGGTCTGAAGCGTCGTGCAATTCCCATCAACAGCACCACGCCAGCACTCATGATCAGCCAGGCCTGGGTCATTGATGTGCCGCTATCACGCACCCAGCCAGCAAGCAGCGGCATCAGCGCCGCAATCAGGTATCCGCCTCCCTGTACACGTGACAGCAGAATGCCCGCCTCTCTGGCACTGCGCGCATGATCCAGCGTGACGATCAGCGACAGCGGAAAGAGCGCACCGATGCCCGTACCCAGTAACAGCGAAGAGAATATCGGCATCTTTCCGGGGTAAAACACCAGACTCAGCAGCCCCAGCAGCAACAGGGCCAGCACGCCGAGCAGCAGCGGACGACGATCGGGAAAGCGATGTAATACCGCCGAGACGATGAATCCTGCCACCACCTCGGTTAACGTCAGCGCGGCGAGCAGATAACCACTGTGGCGCGCACTCCAGCCCAGCTGAATATAGAATGGCGGCAGCCAGGCCAGCACCAGCGTGTATGCCCCGGTGCCAATACCGAAAAACAGTGTCAGCAGCAGGGTACGCCGCACAGGCAGTGTCGCTGCATCAGAGGCCACGCTCACCTGCGGCGATGGCCTGATTAAAGTCAGCCAGATCAGCAGCGTTACCAGCGTTAACCCACCGGAGAGCGCCAGTGCGGGTTGCAGGCCCAGCCATGAAAACAGCGGGTCAGCACCGGCAGCAGTCAGTGCCGCGCCCGCCATAATGCCGGTGCTGAACAACGCCATCAGCGTCGCCGCGGCCTCAGCAAAGCGTTGCCGGATCAGAGCGGGCATCAGCGCCTGTATCACGCCAATCCCTGCGCCTCCCGCCAGCGCAGTAAGCATCAGCTGAGCGGAGTTCAGGTTAACACCACGCCACAGGCAGGCAGCCGTCAAACAGAGCAAACCGGCGGCGATGCCCCTTACCGGCCCGATGCGGGCGATGAGCCACGGGCCGGAGAGTGCGGCCAGGCCCATCATCGCCACCGGCAGCGTAGTCAGCAGACTGAACGAGGTGGCTGACAGCCCGGCCTGCTGTTGCAACACCGGAAACAACGGGCCGATAATAGCCAGCATCGGACGCAGGTTCAGCCCGATCAGGAAAGCGATTGCGGCAAACAAAGTGGGGAATAAGAGTTTATTTTTCATCATCGACGCCCTGACAGAGGATTGATGGTGACAGCAACTGGCCGTCACAATTTATCTTAACGTTAAGATATATTTCGTCCGCTGTTAAGAGGGTGAGCACAACCCGACAAAATAACCCCAGCATCTACAGGTGATTTATGCATGACCATATTGATTTCGTTGTTAGCCAGTGGGACGACGCGATGCCCGATCTTGATGCCTCTTCCATGCGTATCTTTGGCAGAGTGCTGCGTCTGATGAAACATCTGGCGAAAGCGCGCAGTCAGGCACTGGAGCCTTTTGGTTTTCAGGAGGGGGAATTTGATGTGCTGGCGACACTGCGACGTGCGGGATCGCCTTTTCGCCTGTCACCCACTCAGCTCTACCAGGCGCTGCTGGTGACCTCCGGCGCGATGACAAATCGCCTGAACCGGCTGGAGCAGCAGCATCTGATTGAACGTGTTGCCGCGCCGGATGATAAGCGCAGCATGCTGGTGGGGCTGACGCCGCACGGACAGCAGCAGATTGAGGATGCACTCCGCGTTCATACTGCCACGCAGGAGGCAGTGCTGGCCCCGCTTGTCACGTCAGAGCGCGCGGAACTGGAGAGACTGCTGAAAACCCTGCTGCTGGCGTTTCCCGGCGAAGCAGCAGTCGCAGAGTAGCGCCTTCAGCGCTGCAGTTCGGCCACCGTCATGGTAAAGATAACCGGCTGATGATCGGCACTGGCATAGGCGTGCGGAATATCAGTACGCGCTACCGCAGCACAGCCCTGCTGCACAACCAGGGTCTGTTCACCCACCGTTAATGCCAGCGTGCCCTGCTCAATGTGCAGCAGTTCGAGCGTACCTGAAGAGTGACCGGTTGAACTGAACACTTCGCCCGCAAACATCTGCCAGCGCCATAGCTCAATCATATCCGGCCCGCGTGTACCCGCCAGCAGCTGCGCACTGCCGCCCTGCTCGCCCTGCCACAGCACGGGCATTTCGCTGTTCTCAATCACCCAGGCGTCAGGCGCATGCGAAACGTTAACGATATCTGCCACCGAGACGCCCAGTGCGGCTGCCACTTTACAGAGAATGGCAATGCTGGGATTGGCGGCACCCTTTTCGATCTCCACCAGCATTCCTTTACTGACGCCTGCGCGGCGGGATAACTCGTCCAGCGAGAGTTTCTGGCTTTTACGCCAGCTTTTGATGCTGTCTGAAACAGCCTGATTGACGCTGGCGACATCGGCGCCCGCATCGGTCGTTATATTGACTTTATTGGTCATCGGTCATTAGTATGAAATAAATTAGTCACTAAGAGAGTATCCGATGTTATCAGTTCATCCGTCAATCGATCCCGCCGTTTTCGCGCTCGCCCCTGGCTTTCGTGCCATGAGTATTGTGGTGGAAGCCACACCGATTGCCCGACCGGAGGTTGCCAGCGAAGCACTGAAGCGTGCATGCCAGCAGGTATTAAATGATGATGCGGCGTGGGCAGACGCACATCTCGCCGCCTGGAGTGAAGTGTTCAAAGCTTTTGGCGCCAAAGCGAAACGCACGCCCTGCTCTGCTGAAGCATTACGTAAGCGCGTGCTACGGGATAGCGCATTGCCCGCTATCGATCCGGTTGTCGATCTCTATAACGCCATCAGCATTCGTTATGCCCTACCGGTCGGCGGTGAGAATATCGCGGCTTACGCTGGCGCGCCGCGTCTTGTGATTGCTGACGGCAGTGAACGTTTCGATACCGTCAAAGAGGGCGAGGTGGTTTACGAGTCACCGGAACCCGGCGAAGTGATCTGGCGTGATGATGAGGGCGTGACCTGCCGCCGCTGGAACTGGCGTCAGGGTGTACGAACCCGACTGGATGCCAGCGCGCGTCAGATGTGGTTCATTCTGGAAAGCCTGCCCGCTATGCCACTCACCGCGCTGCAACAGGCCAGCGACGATTTGGTTTCGGGATTACAGCAGATGATGCCGGGTGCGCAAATCAGTACGACGCTGATTGAAGCGCCCGCAGTCTGAACATGACCTCAACACCGGCTATACAGGGTTAACGGTGAGCGGAAACTGTGGCAGGATACGCGCCCTGCGTCTGGCCATACCCGGCTGACTTAATGGCACTCAACCGGTGATTAAAATGGCTAAAGTAAAATATATCCTTCCCCTGCTGCTAATCCTCGCCCTGGCTGGCTGGTGGTTTATTCCGCACGACAGTGAGGAGGATAAGGCGTATTACGTCGCGGTGTTCTGCGCGATTAATCATGATAGTAAGCAGCCACTTGATCGGCAGATGCAAAACGTCATTGAAGGCGGCAATTCTGATTATGCGCTGCAGAAAATTGCTTATAAACCGGGGCTGGGCCGCAGCGTGATTGCTCGCTGGCAGCAACTGACACCTGATGAGCAACAGCGCGCCACGCAGGATAATCTTCTCTGCCAGCAATTGCTGAAGCGCTGATTTCTGCTGGGCGTGTTTATCTGATCACTCTTTTGATATCGCGCAGGCCATTATAATGGTCGCGCCCGTCCCTGCTTATCCCTTAGCACCTGAAATCATCGTGCGTTTTTTACCCAAGGCTGACAGAATTGCATGAAGAATCTTGTTAAACGCTACTGATACTCTAAAAATCATCACTTTATGAAAATGAGGTGTCTGTTAAACCCGTGGCGATTCAGTGTATGAATGTTGAACTGGTTACTAACTCACTTCCTCAGCCCATCTGTTGCAGTGTCAGTAAGCATCAGCACTGATTTCATGCTGGTTTGAATCCGGTCGATAATTGCGGCCCGTGGTCCCGACCTCCACGCATCACTGCGGTAAAATTCCTCCTGTGACGCCTCCAGATGCTCGGGATCATCGTAGGCTCGGATCAGGTAGTAAGAATCCTCATCATGCATTGAATTTCCAAAGGCAATGATGTCAATGCCTGCATCACGATGGAGGGGAGCGCTTTCCTCAACCATGATTTGATGAAATTCCCGTCCGGTGCCTGCTTTCAAGGTGTACTGCAATAACTCGACTGTTCTCATCAAACTCACTCCATTGGTTTAGGTGTCCGGATTTACTCTAACATTCGTAATAAGCACCACAGGCCCAGCGTTAATGTGTGAAATCGCCTTAAATCTTCAAAGATCGCCTTTACTACCACCCATCACCCCGATTAAAAATTGCCTCTTTGTTAATACTACCCACGATCAGGTTTCGCCCTTTTTTGGTGCCAGTAGTCTGTGGCGTTACGAAATTCCTTTAAAAGAGAAAAATATGACCCTGCCAGAACGCAAAAATTATCCGCAACTGGGCGAAGTCAACGCGCCGTATGTACATGCCGTTAAACATGGCGCGACGCTGTATGTTTCAGGGCTGACAGCCTTCGGGACAGCGGCTCAGCAGGGCTGATATCGCTGAACAGGCAGAAGCCATTTTTAAACAACTTAAGTCTGTTGCCGCTGCTGAAAATACGTCCCTCGCTGCGCTGCTCAAAGTCACAATCTTCATTACTTCATTCATTGAAATCAGCGCGCTGCGGGAAGTGCTTTATCGCAATTATGGCGAGCATCTGCCCGCCAGCTCGCTGGTACAGGTCAGCGGGCTTTTCTCCGCTGACCTGCGCATAGAGATTGAAGCCATTTTTGCCCTCTGAGTAGAAAACAGCGACATTCCCGATGCTAGAGCTGCAGATCCGAGGCCTCTGCGCCCCGCGCCAGATAACCGATGCGATAAACCTCCTGCTCGCCGGAAGGCCGCTGCTGTGACGCGTCAATATTGACTCCCTGCCAGCGTGTCACATCCCAGGCGCTGAAGCCTACTGTTCCCGGCAGTGCCGAAAGGTCCGAATGCGGTGGAATCGTCCAGCGGTTCTGCGTCATAAAGCGGGCTTCGGCCAGATTCCGGAGCGGGGTCTGCGCCTCCATCGTCAGCCAGCTTTCGATGATCGGCCAGCCAAAATCCCTGACCAGCATCGCGAAGCCAAGACTTTGCAGGAATTGCTGCATACCTCTCGCCTCCCGCCAGAAATAGAGCGGCGCATAACGGTTTTCATTCGGTCCGCCATCTTCACGGCAGGCGTAGAGATACGCCTTAGCCACCAGCCCGCGAAAACCATCAAGCCTGACACCATTAAGTCGGATGCGCTGTTCAATGATGCCCATGTCGTAGTCAGCGGGCAGCGTAAAACGGTAGTGCATGATAATCATAACGCCTCCTGTGCCAGCATCCGGCCGCCGCTAAAGCTCCACTCTTAGGTACTGTTAAACTGAATGATGATCATCACATCGTCAGGATCGATCGCCATCTCAATCTGAAGCGCCGAGCAGAGTGAGTGATAAAACCGTTGCTTCTGTTGCCGGGTTCGCGGTCGGCCTGCCGTCACCTGAAACAGCACGAAATTATCGCTGCGCCCGCCGCTGAGATAGTGACGATCAAACACCCGCTGTCCGACAGGCAGCATCTCAATTATTTGAAAGCAGTCATGTTCAGGCACGTCAAATTCCGCGACCAGCGCCTGCTGAAGCAGCGTGGAGATCTGATGCAGAGCCGGCTCGCTATAGCCCTGCCGCAGGGTAATGCGGGTAAAGGGCATTAGTGGTTATCCTCCAGATAGCTCAGCGCAGTGACGGCGGCGGGCCAGCCTGCGTAAAACGCCAGATGCGTGAAGCTCTCCACCAGTTCATCCTGTGTCAGCCCATTCTGACGGGCGAATTCGATGTGCCACGGTATCTGCTGGGCACGCCCCAGCGCGACTAATGTGGCCAGAGTAAGCAGGCTGCGTTCACGCGGTGACAGCAGGTCACGCTGCCAGATATCGCCAAACAGCACCTGCTGCGTCAGTTCGGCCAGTTTTGGCGCGCGCTGCGCCAGTGTTTCCCGATCCAGTGATTTTTTCATTGCACACTCCTCAGTGGTGAGACAGAGTGTCACCCAGGCCTTTAATCCTGAAAATCAAATTAATCACCATTCACCATCCGAATTAACAGGACAATGATGAACAAGGTACCGGAGTCCCTTGATATGGATGCGCTGCGCAGTTTCGTGGCAGGTATTGACGCGGGCAGCTTTGCGCAGGCGGCACAAAATCTGTGCCGGTCGACCTCTGCCGTCAGTGCGCAGCTTAAAAAACTTGAGCAGCAATGTGGCACGGCGCTGGTGATGAAAAAAGGGCGGCATCTGCAGCTGACCCGTAGCGGTGAACAGCTGATGAGTTACGCCAGACGTTTGTTGTCACTGAACGATGAGACATTGCGGGCTGTAAGAGGTGAGGCGTTGCAGGGTGAAATACGCATCGGGATGCAGGAGGATTTTGGCGAGGCGCTGATGCCGGCCATTCTCGGCGCGTTCAACCGGCAGCATCCGGAAATAATGCTGACCGCACGCGTCGACAGAAATCTGCCGCTGCTTACGGCGCTGGCCCGCCATGAGCTGGACCTGGCGCTGCTGTGGCAGGCAGAGCAGCAGGCTGGCACGCAGTTAATTGGTCAGTGTCCGTTAGTCTGGATACAGCATCCGGCGTTTGATCTGGCGGGATATCTGCAGCGCGGCGAGCCGCTGCCGCTAGTGGCGTTTGATACGCCGTGTGTCATGCGATCGCGCGCCACCGAGACGCTGGATAAGGCAGGTATTCCGTGGCGGGTGGTGTTCACCAGCCACAGTCTTAGCGGGATCTGGGCGGCATTACAGGCCGGACTGGGCATTACCCTGCGCACCCGCGCAGGTTTGCCGCAGACGCTGGTGATTGAATCACACAGGCTGCCGCTGCCCGGCCATCTGGGTATCGCGCTCGCCCGCTCAGACCAGGGTGATGATCCGGCGCGTGCGCTGTTGCAGAACCTGATAACGGAAGCCGCCCTGCCCTTTGTTCAGCGCTGATTGGTGCTTAACAGACCCGCTGAATCAGCGAAGAGCAGTATTCCGCTGAGACGTCACGATCACGGAACAGAATATGAAACATCACCGGTGCCACGACTACATCGATGAGGCGATCAAAGTTAACGTCAATGTCATCATTAATGCCACGAAGTTGCTTAAATAGATTGTGCCGTTTACCGCATCTCAGGCTAAGCAGGCGCTAATGTGTGCTATCGGGCGATTGAGAATTAAGGCTGCAGTTTACTCAGGACCGATTTAACCGGCTCGGCGGTGAGATGTGACGAAGGGTTATCTGATGCACCTATCCATAAAAGACTGACTGCCATGACTGCTGAAATAAAAATTGTACGAATATCCATAAAGCTTCCCCCCTGATTAAGGTGGCTAAAGTAATCCACACAGCGGAGTGTTAATCGCGGGATAAGAGAGGGTTTAAAGGGATTTGGCGCGAAAAGTTGGCGCAGATTTCGCCACGCCTGAATCACAAAGGGAAAAGATCAGACGGATGCGGTAACGGTGTTGCCAGCTGCAAGCCAGTCACGTTGTGTCAGGGTATACATCAGGCTGGGAGGCAACCCCTCAGGATCGTTGACCCTTTTCAGAAAGGTCAGGCCCGCTTTTTCCAGCACCCGGCGCGAAGCCAGATGGTTTTCGCGGGTCACACCCGTAATAACGCTCAGCCCGGCCTCTTCGAATCCGTAGCGAATGGCTCTGCGGGAAAGCTCGGTGGCATACCCTTTTCCCCAGGCAGCAGGCTCAAACCGGTAACCGAGATTGTTGGTCTGACGGCCATCGAACTGGCTTCTGAAAACGCCCCCAAAACCAATGATTTTATCCGGGTGGGCTTTTTCAAATACCGTCCAGTCGCCAAAACCCTGTTCCTGGTAGCTCTGTAATATGCGCTCCATGGCCTGAATAGCATATGTTCTGTTGGGCCATGGACCTCGCGGGTTGAATTTATGCGTTTCGGGGTCGCTATAGATTCTGAAGAGATCGTCGAGATCCTCACGAAGGGTATATCTGTAGAGCAACCGCTCTGACTCCCAAACCATCCTGCGCTCCTTTTGGGGACTCAATAAACAATCTTTAGCTTTTATATCAGCAATGCCTCCTGCCACCAACTCTGTTACCCCAGCTCAACGGCTGGCAGCTAATCACAGTGAAAAAGGCGCGGATTGAGTGCACATCTGATTGCAGACGGTGGACGTCTCATCAGAGGCTGTCACTACGTTGTATTGTGCTTCTGCTATTGGTAAAGGGTGGAGAAGATGTCCTCACCACCGGGAATAAACTGTTCTGCGGCGGGAAGTCGGATACACGCTGGGCCGTAGTCATAAAGGGAGGCGCACAGGTTCTGAACCTACCACATTGATGTTAAAGTTCTGCTTAAACAGGCGCGTCGGGTCTGTGTAGTATTGCCTTCAGCGTCATGAGGATCTCAATACTGAAAGGAAATGCAAAAATGGCTGAACAGAGCAGCATAATCACTGAACTTACCGAACTTGAAGGTCTTTACGGCACGGTTGCCAGGCCTTCTGTCGCTAAGGTGACCGACCACATTCATCCCGCCTATCGTCCGTTTATCGCCGCCTCGCCTTTTGTGGCGCTGGCCACCTCAGGTCCAGAGGGACTGGATGTGTCACCGCGCGGCGATCCGGCCGGATTTATCGAAATCGAAGATGACAAGACCCTGTTATTACCCGACCGACGCGGCAATAACCGCATCGACAGCCTGCGTAATATTCTGCATGACAACCGGGTAGCGCTGCTTTTCCTCATCCCTGGCATTGGCGAGACATTACGCGTGAACGGCACGGCAGCGATCAGCACCGACCCGTTGCTGCTTCAGCGCTTCGCAGTCAATAATCAATTACCCAGGACCGTACTTCGTATTACTGTCGACAGTGTCTTTTTCCAGTGCAGCCGGGCGATTATTCGCGCTAAGTTATGGGATCCTGCCGAACAGATCGCGCGAAACAGGCTACCCAGTCCCGGAACGATACTCAAAGACCTTTCTGACATTGACGGCGAAGCCTATGACGCTGCCCTGCCCGATCGCATAAAAAATACGCTTTACTGATATCAGCATCCAGCTGTTAAGCGCGGTGTGGCCTCCCTCACCGCGCCTTAACCGAAACCTGAGATGCCATAGGCGCAGGCAATTAGCCGCCGGGCCGCCGGGAAGTCTGCCTTAAAATGCTGTCCAGTTCTGTTCTGACTCGTCTGATTGTACTTTTCTCATACTTGCGGGTTGAGCGACGCTTACCGCAGCAATGGCAGGCGCTGTACCTGTATTCGTCAGACCTGCAAGCGTGAAGACTGACACCGACTGCAATAGCAGGCTTGCCTGTTCGCGCAGGCTTTGTGAAGCCGCAGCCGATTCTTCAACCAGCGAGGCGTTCTGCTGGGTGACACCATCCATTTCTGTCACCGCAATCCCCACCTGCTCAATGCCACGCGCCTGTTCGGCTGAAGCGGCCGTGATCTCTTCAACGGTATCTGTCAGTTGGCCGACTGAGGAGACAATATCTGCCATGGTGGTAGCGGAACGTTCGGCCAGTTCGCGGCCTGCACCGACGCTTGATGAGTTCACTTCAATGAGATGGCGAATTTCACCGGCTGCGGTAGCGCTTCGTTGCGCGAGGTTGCGTACTTCGCCAGCGACCACGGCAAATCCACGCCCCTGCTCGCCGGCCCGCGCGGCTTCCACAGCGGCGTTGAGAGCCAGGATATTCGTCTGGAAGGCAATACTGTCAATAACAGAAGTAATATCCGCAATTCGTGCAGAGCTCTCACCGATACTCTTCATCGTGCCGGTAATTTCATGGGTGACGTCGTTGCCCTGACGTGCCACATCACGCACATTTACGGCCAGTCTGCCCGCCTGACGGGCGTTATCAGCATTGTTTCTGACCGTGACGCTGAGCTCACTCATTGTGGCAGCCGTTTGTTCCAGCGCACTGGCTTGCTCTTCCGTGCGCTGTGAAAGGTCACTGTTGCCCTGAGCAATCTGCAAGCTGGCCGTGGCCACGCTTTCAGCATTACGGCGCACGGCGCTGACCGTATTCACCAGCGAATCCTGCATTTCAGCTATCGCCCTGAGCAACTGACCGGTTTCATCCCTGCCGCTTACGGGCACCGGGATGCTCAGGTCTCCACCAGCGATACGTCGGGCTGCTACCAGTGCCACATTCATCGGGCGGGTAATGCTCCGGGTAATCAGCCAGCCGAGCAGTGCCGCCAGTAAAATAGCGGCAGCACTCAATGAGGCGAGTAATACCATCGCGCTATATTTCTGATCGATGGCTCCTTCCCCTGCTTCTCTCATTCGGGCCTGCTGATAGGTCACCAGATCGGTAATCGCCTTCAGGTATCTGGCCTGCGTTTCGTAACGCGGGCCAAGCAACAGTGCGGTTGCCTCTTCACGCTTTCCCGCAAGGGCAAGCGCGACAACTTCATCGGAGAACACCAGATATTGCTCTCCGCTCTGCCGGATAACGGCAATCAGCGCCTGACTTCCTGGTAACTTGTATGTTCTGGCTGCCTCATCCACTGTCGCGGTAATCTGATTTCGAATCGCCTCGTAGCTGTTTTTAAATTCCGCCTTCCGGCCTGGTTCTTCCGCAAGGATGACGTTACGAACCAGGCGGCTCATGTCTACAGAGTAATAGCGCAGATTTGCTGCCATTGCGACGCGCTGATACCTCACGTTTGCCAGATCATCGGCTACCTGACCCAGTGACTGGATGCGATTAAACCCCGTTAAGGCAATAGCGATGAGTAGAAAAAGGATAAAACCAAATGCCACGCCCAGGCGCGCGCCAATTCTGATGTTGTACATAAGAAGGTCCCTTGATAGACAATTTACATAAGAGAAAAGAGGCGCAGGCCTCAGGTTTTATATTTCCGCCACTATTTATTTTTGTGAGAATGCATCACACGTTGGAGTATAGGCAGGCATCACAGGTTGTCCATGTAATAAATTAGTTAAAAAAACAAAACCATTTAAAATAAAAAAACAATAAATACAACAACTTAAAATATAATACACCCATAACAAACCACCGAGGGTAAATTTTATTAATATTAATAAGAAAAAACTAAAAGTTCTTGTCAGCAAGCCGATAACCCTTCGGCCACCTCTGATTTTTAATTAAATTGAATGAGAAATATCGCTTCATTCAGGTGAACACCTGCAATTAATTTAATTACTTTATTTATTTAACTAATATGTCTGTCGCATTGGCATTTTGCAGGAGAAATTTGAAACTGAAAACTCAGAACTATTTCAGCGAAAAGGTCATTGCCGGAATCCTGGCTAACCCATATTCTGGAAATCGTTGCTTAAGCGGAAAGCGCAGGATGACACCACTGTTACTTCGCTCATCGGCTGGGTCTGAATGGTCTGCGAACGCAACCCATTTGTGATTCCCCCGGGATCCACAAACCGCACTTTTCACTTACACTCAACGGATTAATTTCAGGCGCAGTTGCTGCGTGATACCGTGAGTATGATGTCGAAATCCCAATCTGATGCGGTCTTAGCCCGGTTTTCATCCGCCACACGACGCTGGTTTTCTGCCGCCTTTGCTGCGCCGACGCCGGTGCAAAGAGCGGCATGGAATGCCATTGCCAGCGGGGAGCATGCGCTGGTGATTGCCCCTACCGGCTCAGGGAAGACGCTGGCGGCCTTTCTCACCGCCATCGACACGCTGTTTCAGTTACGAACCGCCCAGCCAGCACCCACGCGTGAAACGACCACCCGCATTCTCTATATTTCACCGGTTAAAGCGCTGGCCGCGGACGTGCAGCGCAACCTGAATCTGCCGCTGGCGGGCGTTTACGCTGAGCGGCAGGCGCTGAATGAGCCAGAGATCACTTTGAATATCGGAATGCGTTCCGGCGATACCCCCAGTGCAGAGCGCGCCAGGCTGTTGCGCCGCCCGCCCGATATCCTGATTACTACGCCCGAGTCGCTGTTTCTGATGCTGACCTCAAAAGCCCGCACGACGCTGCAGGGCGTGAGCACGATCATCGTCGATGAGGTGCATGCGGTGGCGGGATCAAAGCGGGGTTCCCAGCTGGCGCTGAGCCTGGAGCGGCTGGATGCACTGCTGCCACAGCCCGCCCAGCGTATCGGGCTTTCCGCCACGGTACGGCCGGTTGAGCGGGTGGCAGCCTTCCTTGGCGGCTGTCAGCCCGTTCAGGTGGTGAATCCGGCCGCCGACCGCACGCTGCATCTGACCATCGAGGTGCCGGTCAAAGATATGACCGATATAGCCAGCCCTGATGACCTGACCGGTGAAGCCACCTCTTCCAGCGGATCGATCTGGCCGCACATTGAAGCGCGCATTCTGCAGCAGGTCATGGCCCATCGCGCCACGCTGGTGTTTGTGAATTCGCGTGGTCTGGCGGAAAAACTGACTGCGCGGCTCAATGCGCGTTTTCTGGCGCAGCAGACAGCCGCTGGCGACCGGGATGCAGAACGCGACGACAGTGACGTTCTTATTGCCCGCTCACACCACGGTTCCGTCTCGAAGGAGCAGCGAAGCGAGATTGAAGCCGCCCTGAAGCTGGGCAGACTGCGCTGCGTGGTGGCGACCTCCAGTCTGGAGCTGGGGATTGATATGGGGCCGGTGGATCTGGTGATTCAGGTGGGTGCACCGCTTTCAGTCGCCAGCGCACTGCAGCGGGTGGGACGCGCCGGACATCAGGTCGGCGGCGTATCAACCGGCATCCTGTTTCCGCGCACCCGACGCGATCTGCTGGACTCGGCCGTGATGCTGCAGTCGATGCGTGCGGGCCAGCTCGATGCCCTGTCTCCGCCGCGTAACCCGCTCGATATTCTGGCGCAGCAAACCCTGGCGGCCGTCGCAATGGATCCCCTGCAGGTCGATGCGTGGTACGCGCAGGTCTGTCGGGCCGATCCGTTTCGCACTCTGTCGCGTCGGCTGTTTGATGCCACGCTCGATATGCTGGCGGGTAAGTTTCCCTCAGACGCCTTTGCTCAGCTGCGGCCGCAGCTGGTGTGGGATCGTCAGAGCGGACTGCTGACGGCGCGACCTGGCGCACAGCATCTGGCCGTGACCAGCGGCGGCACCATTCCCGATCGCGGCATGTTCAGCGTCATTCTGCCGGAAGGCGAAGAGCAGGCTGGCTCACGTCGGGTCGGCGAACTGGACGAAGAGATGGTCTATGAGTCGCGGGTCAACGACATCATTACGCTGGGCGCTACGTCATGGCGGATTCAGCAGATTACCCATGATCAGGTGCTGGTGGTGCCAGCACCGGGCCGTCCGGCTCGTCTGCCGTTCTGGCGTGGAGAAGGTGTTGGCCGTTCGGCGGATTCGGGTGCCAGCCTCGGGCTGTTTCTGCGTCAGCTCAACGCGGCTTCACCGGTTGATGCGCAGCAGCAGCTGCGCGCGCTGGGACTGGATAGCCGTGCGGTCATGAATCTGCTGGCTTTGCTGGATCAACAACGCGCCGCGACCGGTGTATTGCCGGATGATCGCACGTTGCTGATTGAACGCTGTCGTGACGAAATCGGCGACTGGCGGGTAATCCTGCATTCGCCGTGGGGAAAAAGGGTCAATGCGCCCTGGGCGCTGGCGATTGCCGCTCGCATCCAGCAGCGTATGGGTATTGATGCTTCTGTGGCGGCCAGCGATGACGGTATCGTGGCCCGCTTTCCTGCCAGCGAGGGGCTGTTACCCGGTGCTGAGCTGTTCATGTTCGACGCCGACCTGCTGACCCAGGAAGTCACTGAGAGTGTCGGCCAGTCGGCGCTGTTTGCCGCCCGCTTTCGTGAATGTGCCTCACGCGCGCTGCTGCTGCCGAGGCGTAATCCGGGCAAACGATCGCCACTCTGGCAGCAGCGCTTACGCGCCGGCCAGTTGCTGGAAGTCGCACGACAGTATGACGATTTTCCCATCCTTATCGAAACCGCTCGCGAATGCCTGCAGGATGTCTACGATCTGCCTGCTCTGCACCAGCTGATGGAACACGTGACACAGGGAAATGTAAAGCTGGTAGAGGTGATGACCGAACAGCCCTCCCCTCTTGCCGCGCCGCTTCTGTTTGGTTACGTCGCCGAGTTTATCTACGCAAGCGATGCACCTCAGGCAGAACGGCGCGCCTCATTGCTGGCGCTCGACACCAACCTGCTGGGTGAACTGCTTGGCCAGACCCGCAAGCGTGATTTATTGTCACCTGACGTTGTTGAACAGGTTGAGAAGGAACTACAGCGCCTCGACGCCCGCTATCAGGCACAGCACACAGAAGGCATCATCGACGCGCTGCGCGACCTCGGCCCACTCACCGTTGCCGGTATTGCGGCACGGTTCCGCGGTAACGACCCGCAGATTAAAGAAGCAGTCGCGCAGTTCGCTGCCGCCCGGCGAATCATTCCGGTTACTCTCGCGGGTGAAGAACGCTGGTCGGTGATTGAAGATGCAGCCCGCCTGCGCGATGCGCTGGCCGTTGTACTGCCTGACGATGTGCCCGGAACATTTCTGGCGCCGCAGACCGATCCGCTGCGCGATCTGATTAACCGCTTCGCCCGTACCCATACCCTGTTCACCGCCCGACAGCTGGCCACGCATTTTGGTCTGGGTGTGGCCGTCGTGAATGAGATCCTGCTTTCCCTGCATCAGCAGGGCAACCTGCTCAATATGAGTGCACCCGCGGGCGCATCGGAAACGGAGTGGGTTTCCACAGAGATCTTCAAACGGTTACGCTTACGTTCACTGCAATCAGCACGTGAGGCAACCCGGCCTGTTCCACCTGCCGCCTGGATCAGCCTGCTGCTGGAGCGTCACGGTGTGCTTAACACACAGCGTGAAGAGCATCAGGGTGTCAGTGGGCTGTTGCGGGTGATTGAGCAACTTGCGGGCGTGCCGCTACCGGCTTCGCTGTGGGAGTCACAAATCCTGCGCGCCAGGATAGCCGACTATCAGCCCGCGATGCTCGACGAGTTGCTGGCAAGCGGCGAGGTTACCTGGTGCGGACACAAAGCGCTGGGTCAGAATGATGGGTTGATCTCTCTGCATCTCACGGAATATGCCGCTGAAACACTGTCGGTGATTGACACTACGCAGCCGCTGACGCCGATTCAGCAGGCGACTCTCGACGCACTAAGCCGCGGAGGCTCGTGGTTTGTTCATGAGATTATGGCGCAGATGGAAGAAGAGACCCAGCCTGCTGAGATCTATGACGCCCTGTGGCAGCTGGTGTGGCAGGGCTATGTCACTGCCGATAGCTGGATTGCAGTGCGAGGGCTGCTGACCTCGCCAGGCGCCACCCGTTCACGTCCCGCGCGCACCCTGCGTACCCGCTTTGGTCAGCGCTTCACTCCGGGCGCTCTGCCGGCACGCCGTCCGGCGGTCAATACGCTGGCTGGCCGCTGGTCACGGGTTAATCGACAGGAGATTGCGCCTGCCCGGCTTGCCCTTTCACTGGTGGAAAACCTGCTCGATCGCTATGGTGTGATCACACGTGGCTGCGCGATATCGGAACAGATCCCGGGAGGATTCCCGGCGTTGCAGCCGGTATTACGCAGCATGGAAGATGCCGGACGACTGCTGCGTGGCCGGTTTGTCGCTGGTGCGGGCGGCGCGCAGTTTGCCGACCATAACACCATTGAGCGGCTGCGGGAGCTGGCAGAAAATCCGTTGCCCTCGACAGAGGCTGTGTCGCTGGCCGCACCGGACCCAGCGAATCCGTTTGGCGCGTTGCTGAGCTGGCCGCTCCATGCCAGCGGCATCCGTCCGACCCGCCGTCAGGGGGCACGCGTGGTGATTGCAGGCAGCGCGCTAGTGCTTTATCTGACGCCGGGAGGCAAAGAGTTGCTGACATTCAGCGACGGATCCGCACAGCTTGAGGCGGCGGTAGCGGCGCTAAGCGTTGCGCTGAAACGTGAAAGGCCCGCAAGTTTCACGCTGGAGAAGGTAAATAATGAACCGGTTTCACAGTCACCGCTGCTTAACGCGTTGCGACATGCCGGATTTTCACGGGTGCCGCAGGGGATTAGCTGGTATAGCTGAGTTTTTTTCGCGTTCGTTTGTTTCGCGTACAAAATCGATAAAGGCCTGAAGCGGGGCCGGGATCAGGCGCCGATCGTTATAGTAGAGCCACGGACCGGAGAAAGTCAGCCACCAGGGTTGCAGCAGCGGTTCCAGCCTGCCACTGTCGAAGGCTGGCCTGAGCCACTCATCAAACAGATAGATCACGCCGCTTCCGGCGATGGCCGCGTCCACCGCCAGATCCATTGCACCACCGACGGTGACCACCAGCGGCCCGCTGGTTTCAACGCTGATCTCTTCGCCCTCGTGGCTGAAGGTCCAGTCAGCCATGATGCCGCTGGCATAACGACCACGCAGACAGCGATGATGAATCAGGTCGCGTGGATGAGCCGGTCGTCCATATTCTGCAAGATAAGCCGCAGAAGCCGCCAGTGCAAACCGTTGCTGTCTCGGGCCAATTGGCATCGCCACCATATCCTGCTCCAGCCGCTCATCGTAGCGAATTCCGGCGTCACAGCCGTCACGAAAAACGTCCTGCACATTGCTCTCCGCAACGATTTCCAGCCGGATATCGGGATAACGCTTCAAAAATTCCGGCACCAGCGCCGGCAGTACCAGCCGCGTGGCGCTGACCGGGACATTAAGTCGGAGCGTGCCACCTGGCGTGTTGCGGTAGCGATTCACCGCATCCAGCGCGGCGTTAACTTCATTCATCGCGGGCAGCAGACGTTCCATCAGCGCCCTGCCCGCTTCGGTTAACACCACGGTGCGAGTGGTGCGATGAAACAGTCGAATCCCAAGTTGCTGCTCCGCCCGTCGTACCGCATCGCTCAGGCGTGACGCATTGCTGCCGGTGACGCGTGCCGCTTCACGAAATCCCCCCGCTTTTGCCACTGCCACGACGGCATCCAGCAGCGCCATATCGATCGCCATTGTGCATCACCCCGTACAGTCTGTCCTGATTTCACCGGATAGTTGCACAGCTAAATCATAGTTACAATTGATCTACATTCACGCAGGAGGTTTTCATGTCAAACACCACAATGACTTTTCCGTTAGGCGATCGTGAAGTTAACCGTCTTGGTTACGGCGCTATGCAACTGGCAGGGCCAGGCGTGTTCGGTCCGGTCAAAGATGAAACCCGGGCCCTACAGGTTTTGCGCAATGCCATTGCAGCAGGTGTTAATCATATCGATACCAGCGATTTTTATGGCCCGCACGAAACCAACCAGCTGATTAAAAAGGCGCTCCATCCCTATCCGCAGGATCTCTGCATTGTCACCAAAGTGGGTGCCCGACGCGATGCCAAAGGCGGCTGGCTGGCGGCGATGGAGCCAGAGGCGCTGACGCAGGCTGTGGAAGATAACCTACGCAACCTGGGTCTTGACGTGATTGAGGTGGTGAACCTCCGCAGTATGTTGCATCCGGCTAAACCTAAAGAGGGCTCTCTGGCACTACAGCTGGAGGCGCTGCTGGAACTCCAGGCGCGCGGACTGATTCGTCACATTGGCCTGAGCAACGTCACTGCCACGCAAATCGCAGAAGCGCAGGCGATGACGCCAATTGTCTGCGTACAGAATATGTATAACCTCGCGCATCGACAGGATGATGGGCTGGTGGATCAACTTGCGCAGCAGGGTATTGCTTACGTACCGTTTTTCCCGCTGGGCGGTTTCTCTCCGCTGCAGTCGGATCAGCTTAATGAAGTGGCTGCGTCTCTGAATGCCACCCCGATGCAGGTCGCACTCGCGTGGCTGCTGCGGCGATCGCCCAATATTCTGCTGATCCCGGGTACCTCTTCGCCGGAACATCTTAAAGAGAATCTTGCCAGCGCTAGTCTGGAACTGTCGGATGAGGTGATGGAAAAGCTGAATGCTATTTAACATCAGGCCCGCACGATGCGGACCTGATGCTTTACTGATTCAGAAACTGCTGAGGCAGGCCGCAAGTTGCGGCTTGTCGCTACAACTGATGTGATGATCGATTCGGTTAATCATATAAGGGTAAAACGGGTTAGAGGTGGCGCGCATAATTGAGTCCAGCCCGACAATCAGCACCGCACTCTCGCCGCGCAGTGACAACGTCCCAAAACTGATACCAAACTCATTCTTCTTCGCGGGCGCACTACCATACAATCCATCCTCAGCCGGAAACGGAATCGCAACGTGCGACAACGAGTAGAGACCGGCTGGATAGTCGATTGCCAGCGGCTGAATCCGTTCCTTCCTCTCTCCGGCGGGTACGCTTTTTGTCACCATTTTCAGCGAGGTGGCGGTGGCATTGGTGATTACCGTGGATGAGTAATTTCGACGCGTCGCAGGCAACAGCTGATTAACCGCGGTGTATGAAGAGTGGCGGAATAATGGACTGACGCTGACAGCATGATTGATATCGAACAGCACCAGTTCGCTGCCGTTCACTGGCAGATAGTTATAGAGCGAGCGGATGACCGAAGGCGTACTGACGGTGGAATCCATCACCGACTGAAAGGTCAGCACGGGCGGGAAACCGGAGAGCTGCTGATTACGCGCGTATTGCAGGATCTCTTTCTGCAGCGCCTGCGTCAGCAAGTAGGTCTGCCGGGCAGCGTGTACCGGAAAAGAGTTGTATTTAAACGGATTAAACTCCGGCACGATATTCAGCCAGGCCGTTTTCGAGAAGGCAGGAAAAACAGAGGGCAACCCGGCAACACCTGCGAACCGAGCAAAACGAGTCACCCCGATCATCGGCGATAACAGAATCAATTGCTGCGGACGACGCAGCGTGTTATCGCCCAGGCTGTCGAGTGCATATTTTACCGCCAGCGCACCCCCGTTCGAGAAACCCACCAGATGCAGCGGCGTCTGCGTGCCTGCCAGACGGGTCGCTTCCCGCACTGCCAGACGTGTGGCGGCCATCCAGTCCTGCCAGTCAACATCGGTCAGCCCCGCAGGCACCGTACCGTGGCCGGGTAACCGTATCGCCACTGCCACATAACCCTGCTGACGGTAAGCCTCTGCCACATGACGCAGACTGTAAGGACTGTCAGTCAGACCATGCAACAACACAACTGCACCGCGCGGCGTCCCTGTCGGGTGCAGAATATAGGAACGGTTCCAGTCTTGCTCAAAATGACCAGGATAGATCATGCTACCGATATAATATCGGTTGAGTGGCGTTTTATCTTCAGCTTCAAGTTTGTCGCTGACCTGCTGCTTCATCTCGTTAAAGAGTTGATTTTCAGCACTGAGGTAATCAGCGTAATTTCCGTTATTAAGTTGTTCTACTGTCAACTCATGGGGTATCCAGGTGTGCCAGCGATGTAACTCCGGTCCGCGCTCGGCTTCATAGATTCGGATAATCAGTAGCAGCAGTAACAGCACACCGGCGACGATCACCAGCCGCCAGAGTCTGCTTTTAACTGTTTTCCACCTCCGGGTCATAAATACTTTCCTGAAAAATTAAAATGCGTAGCGAAACCACGCGAACAGCACGTTGCCATTGTTGTACGTGCCCGGAATATAGGTGAACTGCACATTCAGCGCCTTATAACCTGCCGAGAAGAGCGGCAGAATAATCGGTAGCGGAATATAGTTACCGAAATCTTCACGTGCGGTGATACCGGCAGTTAACCCCGCACCAAGACGAAAGTCCTGATTCGAACCTGGATACCAGCCCTTCTCCCAGCCATAACCGACAATCGGCTGCCACTCATTGTGCGAATCTTTGAAAGCCATTGCATAAAGCGCGCTCCAGTTGCCGCTGTCGCTGTAGCGGGAAATGCCCAGACCGCCTCCCCAGGGATTCTCGTTATAATGATCGGTTTTTTCTTTGTCGTACATAAAGCGGGCGTGCCAGCTGATAAATGGCAGGTAGAGATCGGTATGCTGAGGCGCGTTCCAGGTCTGCGCAACATCGTCAGTGAATCCATTCCACCAGGAAGAGATCGGTGTGTTTTCAGCGCGCAGTGGCGCAGCAGTCAGCAGTGCGGCAAAAACTGCCGTAGTTAGTGAAAGTTTCATGGCGCGTACCGGTCAGCGTGCGGAGTAGATGGAAAATGAGTATAGCGCAGAGCCTGAGACAATCTTTGTCAGCGGTCATGCTTCGCTTAACCTGTGGCTTCTGAAGATAATAGCGACAGTTCATTCAGTCAGATTCTGGCGATTTCAGCCTGAAATCGCCAGACTTGTATGGACGTAATCGAGAGAAAATTGCTGATTACAGTGAATGTTTTCTGATGGGACTTAGTGAGGATAAGGACCGGGGAATGCGGTGCAACGGTTAGGAGGTTAGGAGATAAAACCGGATTCAGCCGGTGGGCTGAATCCGGTGGGAGACTCAGGAGGCTTCAGCCTCTTTCGGCTTTTCGCCAAACTTCTCTTTCATATGTGACTCAATCTCCTCCAGGCTCTTGCCCCGAGTTTCCGGCACCATCGCCATCACGAAGATCAGCGAGCCGACGTTAATCGCGGCAAAGATGAAGAAGGTCGTGCTGCCGGCATATTCCATGATCGGCGGGAAGCCGAACGCCACCACAGCGTTAAATATCCACTGTAGTGAGACAGCGCCGCCGGTTAACACGCCGCGCAACTGCATCGGGAACAGTTCCGACATCATCAGCCAGTAGACCGGCGAGATGCACATCTGCATACAGAACAGGAATAGCAGAATACAGCCCAGTGCGAGGTAGCTCTGCATCAGGCTGGGAGCGATAAAGGTCATCACGCTGCCCAGCATAATCTGCGAAGCGACCACCAGACACAGGCCGGTAATCAGC
>Ga0308161_1001488_pt1 | contig 27974 bp, 40 predicted proteins | sample PhyFR2_FD_201034 | JGI IMG/M metagenome (GOLD analysis project Ga0308161, IMG submission 201034) | Phyllosphere microbial communities from UC Gill Tract Community Farm, Albany, California, United States - DLSLF.R2 | ecosystem: Host-associated > Plants > Phyllosphere > Unclassified | place: USA...
CCTCCTTAGCCGGAGTGTCAAGCGCTGTCTGAACGAACTGCCCGATGGGAGCACCGTTGGTCGCACGAGTCAACCAGTAGCGCAAAGCTACAGCGTCCACCACTACGGTCTCCTCGGCAGGAGACTGTCCGATCACAGCTGCGCCGTCACGGATCGTCTCCAAGATAACCTGGCGTGGCCACGGCATCGCGGTGGCGCCGAGAGCCTTCAGCTCAGCCTCGGAGGTCTGGAAGAGATCGTCCGTCGAGTGCTCCGGATCAGCTGACTTCGGGATCGAAGCAAACACCTTAGCCGGATCCGCACCTTCGTCCAACTCGTTGAGCCAGGCGTTGAGCTGGAGACGAGTCACGTAGAACGGCTCCCAGGAAACGCCCTCAGCCGAAGAATCAGCTTCCTGCATGTCAGCCGGCTTCTCAGCCGGCTTTGCCAGGATCTCATCGATCTTTTCCTCAGCTTCAATGGGGTACATCCTGATGTGAAGCACCAGAAGCGCCTGGCGCAACGCGAGCTTGGCGTTGCTGTAGCCGTTGGTGTAAGCATGCTCGAAGCTGTGTCCAGAAGGCACGCTCCGGCCGTTACCGTCGCCGATCTCAGGATTCTCTCGATACACACGCGCAGCGGCGGTAGCCAGCGCCTCGTACCGTGACTTGAACGTCTCGTAGTCGATGGTTTCCATTAGATCCGTTCCTGTCGGAGGTTGTGAACCTTCACCTTGAGCTTGAACAGCGCCTCCGAGGTGGTGACGCTCAGGTCTTCAGCAGCCCACGCGCCGTCCGCCAGCCGGAAGAACTTGTTCCCAGCCTTGTCCCAAACAGCGGCGAAGACCGGAGCCTTGAGGAGCTCGTCGAGAGTGAGGAAGCGAGTGGTAGCCATAGACATAACGATACACCCGGAAGCTTCGGAGCGCAACGCCGTATGTAGAGCCATTAGAAAGCTTCTCGATAGGATGCTCCTACTACGAAAAGAGGTAGCCGATGGCTAACAAGCTCCAGGTGAACACTGAAGACACCGTCGTCCTTCTCGACACTCACGAATACGCTGCTCTCATTTCGCTCCTTCACGAACTGCAAGAGCCGGAGAAGCTAGCTCGTCTAGCCGAGGAGCACCGGCTCATGCTCTCAGCCCAGCAAATCCGTCGGATCGCCGGGCTGTGGAGCTCGCTAGAACAACGAAGAGCTAGATGAAGGCTTAAGCCTCCGAACCCGTCTCGAGCAACTGCGGCTCGGGGCGGGTTTTGAGATAGAGCCCCAGCGCGTCGAAGAGAGGTTCGTAGAACTCGTCCGCAGTAAGCACCGGCACGGCAACCTCTGTCGGGTCTTCGTCGTCGTTCTCAGCGATACCGTTTTCGCCCCAGGCTGCCGCCTCGATGGCGAAGTTCAGAGTAAGACGAATCACCTCGAAACGGTCACGGAGACCCACGCGCTCCTCGAAGTCAAGTTCGTCTGCCTCGAGGACATGATCCTCGACAAAATCCACCGCCGCAAGAAGCTTCGCATCAGCGTTGATGTTCCCGTTGTCCACCGCCTCGTTACGGATCATGTTCAAGAGTCGCACGACCTCGCCTTGCTCGTAGAGTGACGGGCCGTCGGCTGGGACGAGTTTCTCGTCTACCTCGTTGATGAGATCAGCGTACTTCAGTTCCATCGTTAGTCGATTCTTCCAGATCTTTCATGGTCACGTCATTGTACCCCACGACGCGAACGTGGATACTCTTGAGATTCCCGCTCATGGCCGCTAGGATGTCCTCCCAGCCGGAACGATGGCCTACTGGGCCGTCGTGGAATGAGTTGTCTTCAGCGATCGGGCTATCGTCTAAGCCGCGGATACGCATTTCAGCCATGGAGTGGTCCTTCTGTAGCGAGAGTGGTTGTGCGGTTGAACTATCGGTCTCACACTACCGGCGGGGAGCCCCTCCACTCCCCGCCGAGTAGCGAGCTTATTTCTTGAAGATCTTCGCCGGGGTTCCGTCGTACGAGTTGTACGGCGTGTCCTGCTGAGCGAACTCAACGCCGACCGGCGCCGGAGAACCCTTAGCGACAGCGCCGACGATACAGACCTTGTTCGGAGTGCCCTTCACGAAGTCCTCGGAGAACGAGCCGGGCGAGCACCAGTCAAAGCCGATCACCGGAAGATTGTTGAGCTTTGTGCCCTCTTCGTCAATCGGGTAGTAAGAGGTGTTCGAAGCCTGGCTCTTCGGGTCCTTGCCGGAGATGTACTTCTCCTGGATGTTGATCTTGTAGAAGTCGAAAGCCGCGAAGGTGTTCTTCTGCTGGGCGTCCGAAGCCTTCTCGATCGACTTGAGCTCATCATCCTTAAGCTTGTCGACTCCGGTAACCTCGACGTTCATCTTCACCGGGAACTTATCGTACTCGCCGTCGGCTTTCTTTTCACCGAGGCTGGTGAACGTCACCTCTACAGGCCCTGCCTTAGCGGTCGATGTGGCCGACGGAGTAGCGTTTGGAGCAGGCGTCTTTGTGACCTTCGGAACGGCCGAAGCACTAGAACTCTTCGTCGGCTTTGATGACGCTGTAGCGTCACCGGCGGGTTCAGAGTTACTGCAGCCGGCCAAGGTGAGTGTAAGGGCAAGCGCCACGCCTGCCACCGGAAGAAGCTTCTTCATCTCTACGGTTCCTCTATATCTGGATTCGTTTCGAACTGTCGCAAAAGGCTATCCTACCGAGCTCGCTTGCGTTGGTCAAAGAAAGAAAGCAAACACAAAGGCGCCTATCAGGATCAACTGAAGCAGTCGAATCCCGCAGACTGAAGTCTTCTGAGCAACGCGCTCCGCAGCTTCAAGTTCTTCGGCTCTGGCAAGCCAGGGCTCGGAATCCTCTGCCTTGCTGCTCGGTGAGATCAGCGCGGAGTACCGATCAAAGATCTTACGCCGCGTACGTCGAAGGAGATAGCCTCTAAGCTGTAGTGCTCCTTCCATAACCACAAGCCCGGCGAGGATGAGCCAGTGAGTCGTGGTCACTTCACCGGCTTCACGTTCGGGTTACGCTTCTTCCAGATCCTACGGGTTACAGATGCTTCAGCCACGCCCCAGAGTGTGCTCGTGGTGAAGTAGACAAGAGTGGCCATCGGGAAGATGGCGAAAATCGCGAGCGGTAGAATCATGCCGACCGCTGTGAGCTTTCGAGTCTGCGGCTTCTTCGGCACCACAAAGATAGCGCTCCACGCAGCATTTCTTCGGCTTGCGATGTAGAGAGCGACGCCGTAGGCTAGAAGCACGAGCAACGGCACCCAGGCGTAAGGAGCAAGAGGGCTAAAGAGCACTGAGTAGAACGTTTTGCCGAGCGGCACACCGAAGAAGCCGACGTTGAGGAGCGCGTTCGGTGCTCCAGCGATGGTGGCGCTGTGGAATAGACCGAAGATGAGCGAGACCACCGGAGCCTGAGCTAACGCTGGGATAACCTGAAGCCAGAGATTGAAGTTGTCTTTAGCCGCAACGTCTCGTACGCCGTTGATGAGCTTCGTCGGGTCTCCGGAGGAGTTCTTAAAGATCTTAGCAAGCTTCGGCCCGGTGCGACGGCGAGCCACGTCGTTCTTGAGCGCAAGCCAGGCCAGAGGCGAAAGAGCTAGACGCACAATCACCGTCACCAGCACGATGGCCAGCACAGCTGCGAATGGCCCGGCGAAGCCGGAGAAGGCAGCCGTGAGCGCGGAGATGATTCCTTCGCCGAAGGTGAGGATCGGATCAAGTAGGTGCACGATGAGACTTTCAGTTAGAGGAACCGCAACGTCAGCGTGATTCCAACATGGTCACCGGTAGCTTGATGTCGCGTACACCGAAGGAGGCGGTTCGCCCGAGCGCCTGCCAGACAGACGGCTCTTCACGGTACTTCGGACTCAGCATAGCGTAAAGCTCGCCGTCAGCGTCACGAAGAACGGTTCCGGGAGTCAAGGCGTCGAGCTTTGCGTACTCCTCGTCGTCGGACGCTTCGTCTGAGCTCATGATAGCTCGAAGGTTCTGCGCGAAGTCAACATCGTAGCTCTCTTCAAGCTGTGCGTACTGGTCCGAGAAGCCGTTGACGTAGAAATCGTTTGCCTCTCCAGGATCTTCGAAGAGCTCGCGAAGAGCCAAATCACGATCGCCGAGGATGCGTACGGCCTGAGCAAGCTCTTGGACAGCTCTTAGCTCCGGCTCGAGACTACGACTTGACTTCTGTAGAGCCGCCTCAATACGGACAGCCTTCTCGTGCAGCTCGGTGAGCTCTTCCTTCGTATAGTGCGTCATACTTCAAACAGCTTTCTCGCGGCCACCGGCGGCAGCTTCGTCACCGGGATCTTCGCGCCGAGGTCCGCGATCTCACTGATCTGACGAACCTCGCGGTACTTGTCAGCGTCGAAGTCATAGGGGAAGTCCTCCTCGACCGAGTCGAAGAAGTACTCAGTGCCGCCGTCTTCACGAACGAATGAGAAGAGCTTAGCCTCCTGGCCCGAAACCTCTACCGCCTCGTCACGGATTCGACTCAACTGGAAGAGCTCGTGGATCGCTCTACGGTGAGCCTCCTTGTCAGAATCTTCCGGCACGATGACGTAGAAGCGGCGTCTGTCAGTCTCACGCACGATGGAGGATGACCAAAACACGTCGTCGTAGGGGTTGTGCTCCTGCTGAGTCTCAGCTGTCTCTGTGATCGTAGCACCCTCGTCTTCGAACCAGGCCGGCTGAATCTCGGCGTGGACAACGTCCTGCTCTTCTTCCTCGCGCTCCATAGAGGACCGCTCCGCTTCGTGCTTGAACGTGAACGCATCGATAGCGTCTGAGCGCTTGTCAAGCGGGGTTGAGATCACCGCAAAAGTCTGCATGATGTCGTCCACTCGGTTCTCGAGCGAGCAGAACCAGCGATTGCAGTGCATCGCTTCGGTTTCGTAGTAGTGGAAGTGAGTCATCGTTGTGCCTTACGCTAGGCGGCCGAAGCCGTCGGAGATTCTAAGTATCCTATCGACTCCGGAAGCTCTTACACTGCTGCCCCGGAGCCGTTGCAGATGAGGCTCCGGGGCAGTGGTGGCTTACAGCGCTTCAGGCTCCGTCGGAGTCTCAAGCGGGATCGGCGAAGCGTGAGGCACGTCGAGCGGGGCGCCGGTCTCCTGAGCGAGATCCTGGTGCTCACTGATGTAAGCCTCAGCGTCGAGCGCGGCAACAATACCGGCTCCAGCAGCGACGCCGGCCTGACGGTAGATCGGGTCGATCACGTCACCGGCGGCGTAGACACCCTCGACGTTTGTCTTCGAAGAGCGGCCCTGAACCTCGATGGTGCCGGACTCCGAGAGATCGAGCTTCCCGTGGATCAGGTGCGTACGCGGGTCAGCACCGATGGCCACGAAGAGTCCGGTGACCTCAAGATCACGAGTCGAACCGTCCACAACGTTACGAAGCTTCACACCGTCGACTCCGTCCTCACCGATGAGATCAGTAACTTCGGTGTTCCATACGAACTCGATCTTCTCGTTAGCGAAAGCGCGCTCTTGCATGGCCTTCGAGGCACGAAGCGTGTCCTTGCGGTGAACCAGGTAGACCTTGCTCGCGAACTTGGTGAGGAAGATAGCCTCCTCCATGGCCGAGTCGCCGCCGCCGACCACGACAACTTTCTCGTTTCTGTAGAAGGCGCCATCACACGTGGCGCACCAGCTAACTCCGAACCCAGAAAGCTCATCCTCACGAGGGATACCAAGCTTTCGGTAAGCCGATCCGGTGGCGTAGATCACGGTGAGAGCCTCGATCACCTCGCCGTTACCGAGAGTCACCTTCTTCACCGGACCGTCAAGCTCAAGTGCTGTGACATCATCGTAGACGATCTCAGCACCGAAGCGCTCTGCCTGCTTCTCCATGCGGTTCATGAGCTCCGGGCCCATGATTCCCTCGTGGAAGCCGGGAAAGTTGTCCACCTCGGTTGTGGTGGTGAGAGCTCCACCGGCCTCGACGCTGGAGGCGATGACCACCGGCTTAAGATCTGCTCGAGCGGCGTAGACCGCGGCTGAAAGACCGGCTGGACCGGAACCGATGATGACTGTGTTACGCATGGACACCTCTGCTTAAAGTTCGTGAAGCTATGCTACCGAACTTCCTAAGAACGGATAGCCACTATCGCTCTAACGCTGGCTAGAGCAGGCTATTCCGGAGGTGAATCCGACCTACTTGATCGTCCGCAAGCAGTTGCCGCAGGTGACCTTGGGAACGTCGCCGGTCTCGCGAACCATGGTCTGAGGAGCCGGCGGGTTCACATGCTGCGTGATGGCTGCACAGGTGACCGCTACGCGGTTGACCTCTTCGATACGCCCGCGGAAAGCGGGGTTGAAGTGGATCTTCGGCTGAGCCATGAACGTCTCCTTGTTCGTTACTTCTCGATCATACACCACAGGAGCGACAAGGCTTAGCTTAGCCGATGGCTTTTACGAAATCGCTCAACTCACCAAGGATGCTGTGACGGAACTCGTAGTGCTCCGGCGCCGGCTCGCGATTAAGCCAGATAGTCGGCTGGTCTGTAGCGTAAATTGCTACGAACGGAAGCTCGTTCACTGGGCCGACCAAAAGCGAGGTGCCGATGCAAAGGAACACCTCACTCTCGAGGAGAGCATCACGAGCCTTTCCCATGTGATGGATACCCTCCATGAATAGGCTTACGCTCGGCTTGAGTGGGATGCCGCAGGCTACACATGTGGGAGTGGTCTGAGCATGGAGCGACTCCATCGGATACTTTCGGCCACAGCGTAGGCACTCAGCTGTTCGTAGATTTCCGTGAGCTTCTAGCACGTGGCTACTGCCGGCCGCCTGATGCAGTCCGTCCACGTTTTGAGTGATGACCGTGACCTCGGCGTGCTCCTCTAGACCGGCGATCCACCGATGAACGCTGTTCGGTTCTGCGGCGAACTTTGAGCCGAAGACCTCGCGATACACCGACCAGAACTTTGTCGGCTCCTGCAGGAAGTACGGAAGCGAGATGAGAGCCTCACGCGGCTCATCGTACTTCCAGGTTGCGTCTGAGGAGCGGAAGTCCGGAATCCCTGAGTCGGTCGATACGCCGGCACCGGTGAGAACGACGATGCGCTTTGCGTCGGTGAGTAGTGTCCTGTAATCTTCGAGCATGAAGGCTCTATCGCTCAGTAGCGCTTGAGGAGGCTAACGAGCCCGGTTAAGATCACAAACACCGCCACGATGACGAAGAGCGGGATGAGCGGCTTAAGCACGCTGGTAGCCTCAACAACGGACTGATCACCGGCGCTTTTCTCATCCTCGCCGGTATAAAGCTTCCCAAACTGTCCGGCGAAATCACTCGCGTTGAGCACAGTCGGAAGACTATCTACCGTCTTCGTGTTCTCTTCGGTGGCGGGCCAAACGAAAGCGTGCTGCCCAAGCTCGTCGTAGAACAGGAGGCTATCCTTAGTTCGGTCGAGCTTCCACGCGTCAGCTGTCTGACGGGCCGCGGTCTCAAGATCGAAAGTCTCCGGAAGCCGTCCGACGTAGACGTAGCGCTTAGCCTCGCCTCCGTTGAGCGTTCGCTCGAAGGCGGACTGGATTTCGTTCGACTCGTCGGCCGGGATCGTATCCTCGATTGCGATGCGAGAGGATGGCTTGTCTTTGACCGGCTCCCATGTCTGATCAGCATGAGCCTTAAACGGCGAGAGCACGAGAAGAGCTAGCATGACGAAGCCTAGAGTCCCCATGATGGTTCTGCGAACGGACATCAGTAGAACATCCTCTTGCCGACGGTGATTAGGTACGTGATGAGAATAAACATGATTGTGAGCGGCAGTAGCCATCCGTAGAGTAAACCGTTGGTGTTCTTCTGAAGCTCGGCGTTCTTCTCTTGCTGAAGAGTAGGCTCGTACAGCTTCGGAATGCTCTGAGCAAACGCGCTCGTGTTGAGATTGGCTGGAAGCGAACTCGTACGTTCGGCGTTGGCCGTGGTGGCTGGCCAAACGAAGGCCTTACCGCCTTGAGCGTCGTAGAACAGTAAGCTATCCTTCTCGCGGTCGAGCTTCCAAGCCTTAGCCACCGCACGAGCAGCAGTTTCGGTAGCCCACGTCTCCGGCACCTTAGCCACGTAGGTGTAGAGATTCGACTTCTTATCTCCGAGCGTTTTCTCGTAGGAGCTCTGGATAGCGCTTGACTCCTTCGGATCTACAGTCGGCTCAATGTAGATACCGCCCGCGGGAGCTTTCACCTCAGGCTGCCAGCTTTGCGATGCGCTAGCCGCGCTGGGTGCAGCAACGATGCCCAGCACTAACGCGGTAGCCACCGCTACGGTTACACGTCGGAACATGATCTGTCTTTCTTTTCGGTTGTCCTATGCTACCGAGCTTAGCAACGGTCGAGAAGACAGCACCAGTCGGCTACAGCGACGAAGACCGCGCTAACGAACAACCACATGGGGGCCGCGGTCTTTCGCTTAGACAGCTGTTGAGAGCTTTCCTTAAGCCTGCTCGTGGTACTTCACGCAGGCACGATAGACCGCGACGCTCTCTTTCACGTCCTGCTTAGAGTAGCCGTAGAACTCCAGCTTCGGCGCCTCTTTGACGGTACCCCACCAGCGAAGTACACTGATCTGGTGCTTATCTGAGAGTGCTTTCGGCATCGGGTGGATCACGACGCCGGCCGTGTCAGTAAGATCAATGACCTCCGGAGGGACATCGAACTCAGTGACCTTGTCCACTTCAAGCGACTTCAAACCGCCCTTGGCCACTGCGATCTTGCCCTGACCTCGCCTAATCCAGAGGCTACGGAACGTCTTAACCTCAGGAGCCGGCTTAGCTTTGCTGCGCGCCTGCTTGAGTAAGGCTGCCTTGTCAAGCTCACTGTCTCCAAGGGCCTCGCTTCTCGCGATGTCGTCAAAGAAAGCCTCGAGCGACTGCTTCGGATTCGGTGCCTGCTGCACGAGCTCATCTACGTCCGTTGCGAAGCGCGACCCGCCGAAGCTCTCCTCATCGTCCGCCGCCTGGGCCACCATCTCATCGTCGCTGTAGCTCCAGAACACGAGCTCCTGCTCTTCACGCTCAATAGCGTCGAGCAGCTTCTGCGCCTGTGTCGGCAAGTTCGCGCTATTAAAGCGACCGACAAGAAAAAGCGAACTGCGGTCGACGGAGTGACCGTAAGAAGCGAAGGTCGTGTAGATACTCATGAACTAATGGTATCAGGCTTAAGCTCTCGCACTTCCGCCCCGTGTGGCCGAAGCAGATCACGGGGCGGAGAGGTGGAAGCTCTAGAACGACTTTGCTCTAGGAGCGGCAGCAAGGATAGCCGCGATTTCATTCTCATGACGCTGGCTGTAGCCGCGGTCCACGATCTCGCGTAGGAGCGAGCGAGGAACGGTGATCGGCCCTGTTTCGAGCGTTACCTTTGAATCAGCCATGATGGTTCTCCTTCGTTAGCAGTCGGGGTGTACTCGAACACTCCGAAGAATAAGTGTAGTCGTTATATCATCGTGACCTGCAACGTTTCCTGAAAGATACCCGCAAGACACTAATGCAAGTCCCTGATGAACTAGCTACGCCTGACAGCTAACGCTACAGCTTTAGGAGTTTCGCGAGCGGTGTTCCGGCCACTTCAGCCGCGAACTCCTTCCGAGTGATGTGCGGTGTGGCCTCCGGCGTACCGTCGTCTGACTCCAGGTTCCTGTCAAGCTCCCAAACGACTTGAGGATGCGATGCTAGATATCTTTCACGGAAAGCCTTGCCTTCGGAAGAGAGCTCGAGTGGATTCGAGGCAAGCTTCCAGCCGGGAAGAAGTTTTAGAACTCTATCCTGTAGCTCGTTATGAGCCCCTTTAGGAGCAGGCGGGCGTCCTTCGATGTAGAGATTTTCTCTCCACTGAGGCCAGATTATCTTGCCAGGCAGCACTCTGAAAGACAGAGTAGTGATCGACTTACCGTCATCCGCTAGATCTATCCTGACATAGTCCTTCAGAAAGGAGCTAGCCTTAAGCTCAAGCTTCTCAAGAAGCCCTCTTCGAGTCGGCCGCCAGTAGCTTTCAGCGTTGGCTTTCTCGAAGGCTGCTCGAGCCTCGTCAGCCGATGCGTAGTGGTCTACAGCGTCACCGAAAGGACAAGCTCCCGTCTTAGCTTTGCAGACTCCGGCTTCTCCGGCTGAGTTGACGTGGTATTTGGCCATGAGCGTATCTCTATCCAAAGCTCTTAAACTTCTAGCCTCCGAGCCGAAGCAGCGGAGGCTAGAAGCGTCTGAACTCAGGTGTCCAGGTAGGTGATGAACGTCGGCTCGCCGTAAAGCGCGGTGAGGGTGGCCACCAGCGCCCGGCCCTCGTCGGTGAGCGTCTCGTTGCGAACGCGGAAGTACGAGCCGGCCACTTCGTTGTAGGAGGAAGCCCAGCTGGAGCCGAGGAAGAGAGCGGAGCCGAGCGAGGTTCGGTTCTCGTAGTACATCTCGGCGTAGGCGCCGGGACGGTACTCGGCACGTGAGTCCTGGAGCTCATCGGCGAGCGGGCCGTGAGCATCCACCAGTACATCGCCCATCGGCATGTCCGGGCTGGTGTCCACGGCGCAGTGGGTGTCCGGGAGCGGCCAGACCACGTAACCCCAGAGTCCGCCTTCGCCGGAGTCGCGGTAGCCCTCGGTCTCTTCGGGCCAGTTTACGAGATTCACGATGAACCTTTCACCTCAGTTGTTGTTAGGGCTTACGGTACACCGTTTTCGATTGACTCGCAACCGACGAGTTTATTTTGAGTGCTTAGCCCAGGTGTTAAGTACGCCTTCGCAGACAGCCTTAGCGTGGTCGCCTTCCGCCACATCGTGGATAATCATGTCCATATGGCTGATCTGGCACTCAGCCTTGCCGTTCTTCGACAACGACTCAACCGTCATCCGAATAGTGTCGCCGTTGGCGGCACCACGAGTAGCTTTGAACGGGAGAAGCGTCTCGGTGGTTTCTTTCTCTGGCGCCGAACCAGGTACGCGGTCCGGCGACTCCTTGAGAGTCTCGATGGTGACTCTCGCGTCGTCCACGCCGTCTCCCTGTGAGCCGGTGGCGTAGTACTCGGTGCCGCCGGTGAGGGTAGAGCTGTTCTTATAGATCTCGGACCCAGCGGCGGTGCGCTCCACCGGCGACGCACAACCTGAAAGGCCCACCATCGTCACCGCTAGTAGCGTGGCTACTGTGAAAGCTCGTCGTTTCATCATAGCGACGACTATCGCGCCTTCCGCGAGAGACGCTTTAACTTCGGCAAGTACTCGGTCACTCCGTTGAGCTCAAAGATACGCACGAGCTCGCAAAGAGAGGCCTTCGGGTAGGTCTCCGGATTCCACTTGTCGAAGAGCTGGTAGCCCACCGCTACAAGGATCTCCGGAACCGAAAGATCGGTCGGCTCGCTCTCGATGAGCTCTTCGATTAGAGTTTCGGCCGACGCCTCCGAGAGGTTTGGATTGCCGAGCGCGGCCATGGTAAGCGCAAAGCGCTGCTCCCAGAGAGCCTGAAGAGGCTCGAAGTTGGAACGTAGGAAGCGGCTAGCCTGATCGATCCGGGTGAAGTCGAAGCGCACCAGATCGAGCACTGATTCCTCATCCACCTGAGGAAGCTTGATGTAGCTGTACTTGATCGGGTAGCTCATGGTGAGGTACCAGATACCGCGGTTAACGGTGTCGAAGCTGTCGATCATGCCGGAAGCGAAAACCGGCCGTGCTTCGTTCTCCGCGATGGCGGTCTGAAGTTCTTCAAGCTCAGCCGGAGTGAGCGATGCTACTACGGCTTCGGGTACGAGCTCTTTCGGGATAGGGTTCATGGCGACATCGTATCAAGCTTGCACTCCGATACTTTTAAGTTTCCTGTACAGCTATTTACATAGTAGTTACTCCGACCATCACCATAAGGAAAGCGCCCAATGCGATGACGATGAAGAGGAATAAAAAGCCGTCGCTGCTCTCGCCCTGGCCATCACCGTAGAACGTCGGAAGCTGCTTTGCGAAGGTGTTAGCGTCGGCAAACTTCGGAAGCTCACTCACGTCCTTCTTGTTCGCTTCAGTGGCGGGCCAAACAAACGCCTTACCACCCTGAGCGTCGTAGAACACTAGGCTTTCATCAGTACGGTCGAGCTTCCACTTTTCAGCCGTCTGACGAGCAGCGGTTTCGACGTTCACAGTTTCCGGGAGCTTCACCACGTAGATATAGCGTGAAGTTTCCTCGTCACCAACCTGCTCATCGAAGGCGCTCGCAATGGTGTTAGCCTGCTCGTCATCAACCTTGGGATCGATGTAGATACCGGACTTAGGAGCTTTGCTACCCTCCGGTGTCCAGGTCTGTTCGGCCATTGCCGTAGCCGGAGCAAGTACGATCATGGCGCCGAGGCCGGTAGCTACGAGACCGAGTACGAGTTTCTTAAGCATGAGTTTCCTGTTCCGAGCCTTAGCTATTCGATGCTAGCTGCTTGAAGCTTTCACCATCTGTCGACTGACCGAGGATCATCTTTCCGTTCTGCCACGCGAGAACGAGCTTGCGCTGAACAAAACCGTCTCCTGACTCGTTCGGCGTTGTATCCACAAACGAGCCGAAGATCTCGAAGTCGTCCTTAGGCTTGCTCTCGGGGTAAGCTAGGTTCTTCATCTGCTCATCGGAGAGCTTTAGGTCGTAGCGTTCTTCGATCTGTGCCTGCGCCCGATTAACTTGATCGTCTCGTGCCTCGAGCTTCTGACTAAACCCAAACTGTTCAAAGCCTAAGAATACGATTAAGCCGATGAACGCAACCATGACTAAGGAGAATAAGTGAACGGGCCCGTTGTTAGTGTCCGTAAAGACCTTGACCAGACGGAAGATCGCTGCTACCGCGAGGATCGTTACGATCAACCAGAACACTGGACTTGTGTACGGGTTAAAGGATGAGGCTACTTGAATATAGTTCACGGCTATCCGTTCGTTCGAAGCACAGACTACGCCGGCATCATACCGAGAAACCTCATGGTGTACGATGGAGCTGACTACAGTGACTATGCTACATAGATAGGACCGGCTTTGAGAGATACGCTATGGCTCAAGTTTCGGATTATTCTTGTGACCGTGAACTTCTACACGACTGAGCCCTTCATCGTGCTACCGGTGCGGCGCATCATCGACAAGCTGGACAAGCGACCGAAGAGCTATCTGCACTTCACGTTTAAGGACGCAGAAGGGTCGTCGTTCTATCCTGTATCTGGGCCTCAAACCGCGAAGACAGCTCGCCGACACGGGAGAAAGTGGTTCGGTAAGGAGACTCAGATTAACGCTGACGGCACCTGGACTAAGCCTGGAGGTGGCGAGTTCGGCGCCGGTTTCTGGTTCTTCAGTAGCTCCTCAGCTCCGCTCGGGAACGAGCTAGACGACCCCGGCTATATGATTCTCACCGAGAACGGGCGCGAGAAGCCGACGATCTACTGACAGGTTAGAAACTCCTGTGACAGTTTTTGTCATCTTGACGAAAAAGGTGATATAAGTAGTGAGACGACGCTTTACGAACGAAAGGACTGCGCCATGACGATTCGATTCCTAGCCCAGGCTCCATCCGGCTGGCAGGTGACTGCTTCGGTGCAGCCGTTCAAGTTCCCGGCCGGTGAGTGGCACCTCAAGAACACCGACGCCGACGAGAAGCCGATCGGAGCCGTCGTCTACGGCACCGACCCCGAGGACCTCGTGATCCTCGGCATGTGGGCCGACTATGTCCACCAGCGCGGCGAGAAGGCCGTCGCTTACATCCCCTACTTCCCGGCTGCTCGCGCTGACCGCGGTGTTCCGTTCGGAGCCAAGGTCTACGCGGACATCGTCAATAGCTTCAACCTAGATGAGGTCGTGATCTTCGACCCGCACTCGCCGGTGATCGTAGAGCTCATCAACAACGTCCGCGTGATCGACTCCGCACCGGTGATCAAGAAGGTCATCGAACACCACGGCGAGGGCCAGTACGTCGGCGTCATCGCTCCCGACAAGGGCGCTGTGGCTCGCGCTACTCAGGCAGCTGAGGCGCTCGGTGTGCCGCTCTACAAGGCAACTAAGGAGCGCGACTTCGAGACCGGCAAGCTCCTTCGCTTCGAGGTTGAGCCGCTGCCTGAAGAGGGCCGACTTCTCATCGCGGACGACCTCTGTGATGGGGGCGGGACTTTCCGTGGAATCGCTGATGTCACCGGGCTTCCAAAGGAGCGCCTGAGCCTCTGGGTCTCGCATGGTGTGTTCAGTGGCCGCGCCAACGAGCTCAGGCAGAGCTTCTCGCGCATCTACACCACCGACTCGCACCCTGGCGCCCACCGTGAGGATGTCGGCGCCATCGTCACCCCGATCCTCCCCGAACTTCTCACCCGCTAAGCTTTCGTCTTAAGGAGACAACACATCATGGACACCTTCATCAACAAGTACGCTCCGATCCGCGGCCTCATGCAGACCGACTCCTACAAGCTCGACCACAAGCGCATCAGCGACCTGGCCGGCAAGACCACTCGCGTCTACTCGAACTGGACGAACCGAGGCACCCGTATCGAGGGCATCGACAAGGTGGTCCACTTCGGCCTCCAGGCTTTCCTCCAGCAGCTGACTGAGACCTGGCAGCCGTTCTTCGACGCTGACGAGGACCTCGTGGTCGACCTCTACCGTGAGCGCCTCAAGAACTTCCTCGCACCGGGGATCCCGCTCGATCACATCCGCGCTCTCCACAAGCTCGGCTACCTCCCGCTCGAGTTCAAGGCTGTCGCCGAAGGCACGGAGGTTCCGGTTCGCGTCCCGACCTTCACCATCGAGAACACCGTGGACGAGTTCTTCTGGCTCACCAACTACATCGAGACCATCCTCTCGGCCACCTACTGGCAGCCGTCCACCGCAGCCACCATCGCTCACAGCATTCGCAAGGTGCTCGACGAGGCTGCGGAGAAGACCGGCACTCCGGCCGAGGTCGTTGACTTCCAGGGCCACGACTTCTCGTTCCGAGGCATGCAGGGTGCCGAATCGGCTGCTGCTTCCGGCGCTGCTCACCTGGTGAGCTTCAACGGTACTGACTCGCTCGTCAGCCTCGACTGGATCGACCACTACTACGGCGGAGAGTACCTCGCGGCTTCGGTTCCGGCCACCGAGCACTCGGTCATGTGCGCCGGTGCGGCTGTCCTCGGCGAGAAGAAGCTCTTCGGTGAGATCATCAACCTCTACCCCACCGGCATCGTCTCCATCGTGAGTGACACCTTCGACCTGTGGGAGGTTCTCACGAACTTCCTCCCTTCGTACCACGACGAGATCATGGCCCGCGACGGTCGTATCGTCGTCCGCCCTGACTCGGGTAACCCGGTGGACATCATCACCGGCACCATCGACGCTCGCACTCCCGAGGGCCTCGACGAGTACATGAAGAAGGCTGCTGCCGGCACCCTCACCGTCCAGGAGGCCGGTGTTATCCAGCTTCTCTGGGATGAGTTCCACGGCGAGATCAACGAGGCAGGCTTCCGTCAGCTGGACACTCACGTCGGGATGATCTACGGTGACTCCATGACTCGCGACCGCATCCGTGAGGTGGCTGAGCGCCTGGCCGCCCGCGGCTTCGCTAGCGGCAACTTCGTCGCGGGTGTCGGGTCGTACTCGTACAGCTACCAGTCGCGAGACACTTTCCAGAGTGCAGTGAAGGCAACCTGGGCTGAGGTCGACGGGAAGGCTTACGACCTGCAGAAGGACCCGGTGACCGACAGCGGGATGAAGAAGTCGGCCAAGGGTCGCCTCTCGGTTCAGAAGGACGAGAACGGTGAGCTGTTCCTGATCCAGCAGGCCACTCCGGAGCAGGAGGCCGCCAGCGAGCTGAAGACGGTCTGGAGGGACGGTGAGTTCGTCCGTAAGCAGACCTTCGCCGAGGTCCGTGAGGTACTTGCGAACCAGTAAGTAACACTGTCTAACTGACAGCTAGAGGCCCTACCGATCATGTTGGTAGGGCCTCTAGCTATGAGCACGCTACGGTACGTTGACGCCTCACCGGAACAGGCGTAAGATGTGCTGTACGCCTATCCGTGAGCAAAAGGAAGCCCCATGACCGCCGGCGACATCACTGTCAACTCTCGACAGACTGTTCGAAGCTACTCTGGTGAGTTCATCGATCCTCCGACGCTGAACATCGAGCCGGCTACAACGCCTCAGGTCATCGGCTACTGGAGCCTCGAGGTCACCGAGATCGATGGTGCAAACGGCAAGAATACCTTCTACAAGGTGAAGCTGGCTTCGCTTCGTGCTCCCGGTCAGGGTCGGAGCAGCTTCGGGCAGGACTACCACTCCGTCGAGGACTACGGCCGCCTGAGCTTGAAGTTGGTGCCGGCCTCCGTCATCGAGGCCATCGAAATCGCCACTGACGAGATCATCCTCGGCGTCTGACCACTGAACTGACAGCTAGAGGCCCTACCAACACGATCGGTAGGGCCTCTAGTGTTAGTACTTCTTAACGGTTACTTACCGGCGAGCTTCGCTTCTAGTCGATTCTTTGTGATCGATTCGCTGACACTTAGGAAGCTGCGCTCGTTTAACTTAGCTAACTCAAGTGATTCGTCAACACTTAGAACTCCGGTCGCCGGCGTTGGGTTTTCAGCATCGAGCAGTCGCTTTGCTTCGCGCTCGCGAGCTTCAGCCGCGTGAAGTCGGTTCGTTGCGTCGATCCGAGCATCGTTCTGGGTGCGCGTAGGCGTATAGTGAGTAGGGCCATTCTTCGGGTTGATTCCCTTAACCCTTCGTGGAGTGGCGGTGCCGAGCTTGTGTTCCATGTAGAAAGCTCGCCCTTCACGACCACCGTGCTCCTCGTTGTACTTCTGCTCTGCTTCCGTCAGCGCAGCGTGCTCGTTCTTCAGGTGCTTCACCGCCTTCTTAGCAGTGTCGTGTGAGCGAGTGAGCTTTTCTTTCGTTGAGAGTACGGTGAAATCGCCTTCACTGATGCCGTCGAGCTCGCGCTGGTAGTCGATGTTTGCTTTACCGCCGCGGAAGTGCTGAACCTTCTTTGCAGCAGCAATGATGGCTTCATCGAAGTTTGCGTCGGGGCCGCTATTCCAAGGCTCGTTGACGGAAGCTTTCTTGAAAGCCCGCGCAAGCTGAAGAGGAGTGGAGTTAGCTCCGGCCTTCTTAGCAGCGGTGGCGAAGATGCGTTCGAAGTGACGTGGCTCGTTCTCCCCGAGGTTAACGCCGCCTGCTCTTAGCGATTCCTGGAAGTAAGTGCTCTTCTGTTCGGTGTGGGGAGCAACGTATGCGAAAGCTGCCCGGTCTACCGCACCGGTGATGAAGTCGAGATTCTTAGCAAGTACTGGATCCTTCTTAGCAAGTCGCTTAAACTGCTTCGAGATCTTGGCAGCTACTGCGAACGCATCGTCCGTGTCACGATTGACTCGCTCGTAGGAGTCGCTTATGAGAGGATGAATCTTGTAGAGGTGACCCCGAACGAAGACCGAATCTCCGGAAAGTTCTTCAAGATGGCGCATGAGTACAGCGTTGGTGCGACCAAGCTGCATTGGGATTACAGAACGCTCGATACGCGCTGGTAGATTAGGGCGCGTGTATCGCACCTGAGAGCCGTTCTCCATCGACTCTTCGAAAGCCGCACGAGCAGCCTCGGGCGATGAGTAGTGCTCATCTTCCCCGCCGAACGGGCAGCCACCCTTAGTTGCTCTGCAGGGGCCGGCTTCGCCAGCCGCGTTGACGTGGTACTTGGCCATAAGATAGTCTCCTTGCTAGTTATAAGGGTTTCTAACGGCTTGTGTGGTACGATCGAACAAAAGTTGTCAATGAGAGGTTCTTCATGAGTGTGTTGGCTTTGCTATCAATCCTGTCACTAGGTGTAACTGCATGGTTCTTCCTCCCAAAGCTCTTGCTCCACGCAACCATCGCTTTTGCAGCGTTTCTTATCACAGCTTCACTAGCATTAGCCTTCAACGGGGCTGACCAGCTTCAGTACATCCTCTTCGGTGGCGGAATCGCTGCGTTCAGCGCTTGTGTGCTGCGATTCGTAAGCTTGGCCGTGCGAGGCTGATCTAGGGAGATTCTTCCCAGCGGCCTGAATAGGCAGGTAAGAACTGAGTTTAGTGCGCTGGCCTAGTCGGGCGCAATGTACCAACCTTAACTCAGTCGCCGAAAGCTAGAGGCCCTACCAATCTAATCGGTAGGGCCTCTAGCTTGTAGCTCGTGTGTTTCTTAGAAGAGATACTCTTGCTCGTATTTGAAACGACTGCCGTAGGTTGCAGCTTTTGCCTGCCCCTTCGCTATAGCGGCAGCTAGCGTATCTTCGTCATCCTCCAGATACCAGCCTTCGGCCTTAAGAGCTTTCGCAGCCTCTTCTCGCCCTTCGGCGTCTGTCATATCCAACTTCATCAGCTTGCTGAAGGTTTTCTGGTTGGAGTCGACCTGGTTCGGCTTTGCTCGTACATCCCAGCCTGCTTTCTGAAGTTCGTTCTCGATGGTGGAGACAGCGTCGTGTGTGGCTGGAGCAACCATTCGAAGGTACATGTCGCGAGAAACGACCTCCGGGCCGTACGACGGTGCTTCAACCTCACCGTCATCACGAAGCTTCGCGTAGGCTTCCTTCAGCCGATCGGCCTGTTCAAAAGCGCTTCCGCCGTCGCGGTCCTCACGCTGAAGCTGTGAAAGCGCCTCGAAAGTGTTCTGTTTGTCGCCTGAGGCGCGAAGTAGAGTACCGTCCTCCATAACGTCCCATTTGCCTTTCTTAGCGATGTCGAGAAGCCCCTTAAAGCGGCGCATGTCAAGCGCACCATCGGTGGACCTGCGATCTTTCACGGCCACCGGGTTCGGCTCCCTAACCGCAATTATAGGCTTCCGAACCGCCGGCTTTGGTTCTTCAATAGCTGCGTCCTCCACAACTTCATGCTTTGGCTTGCTGCGTTTGAAGATACTGAAGAGCCCCTTCTTCTTTGTAGCTGTCCTCTCGTAAGCAGCACGAGCTTCTTCAGGAGTCGAGTAGTGATTCTCTTCGCCACCGAAGGGGCATCCGCCCTGAGTAGCCTTGCAGGGACCGGCTTCGCCAGCCGCGTTGACGTGGTATTTCGCCATGCTGTGCTCCTTGTCGTTATGTGTATCTCTAACCTCTTAAGGGCTGTCAATAACTCACAGTCTCACTGACAGTCTAAGCACTCAATCGTGGCAGCCTCACAACGTGTCGTGGTTATGTTCTTAAGCTGTTAGACCGTCGGGCAGCCTCGGTAGAGGCGGCGTTAGCAGATGCTTTACCTCAACGTTTAACGAACTTGGTCTCGAGGAAGTCGCTCAGGCTCTGGATACGCTTCTTCTTGAGAAGTAGATCGATACGCTCAAGCGTCGCCGCTCCTCGGTCTGGAGCGATGGTCCCCTCCTCGATCCAGCGAGCCACCCCTTCGCGTACAGCTGCGAGCTTTCGTAGATCTTTCACCTTGAGTCGCATGTCGTCTATGTGGAGGTGATAGCTCGGGATCGAGCGCTTGCTCTTGAGATCGTAGCCGGCGCGCGAGCCGTAGTTGTCAGCGAAGATCGACTCATTCACCACATCCTGACCGGAGTGGGCTGGGAAGCTGAAGGAGTTATCGATGAGTCGGATTCGATTACGGCGAGCTCGCCCTTCACCCTCTGGCTCGTAAATGTAGTTCTCGCTGTGACGATCCATGTTGCCGATGACGAAGTCGAAGATAGCGGCGTTACGGAAGTCCTCTTGAAGAGCCGGATTCGCCTCGTAGTCGCTAAGAATCTCTCGATCAGGCTTCACCTCTTTTTGGAGCGTACCAACCTCTCCGTACACCGCTCTGAAAGCTGTCTCCGGCACAAGCTCATCGTAGCCTTCACCGAAGAGTTTCGCGAGACGGTAGGCGTTCACCTCAGCGATGCCGGCTGAGAGCGCTGACATGCCGTAGCCATCGAAAGCACCTGCGTGGTCGTCATCCTCGACATAGCTCTTGAAGTAGCCTGCGCCGCCGGTAGTAAGCTCACAGCGCGTCACACTCGTAGCGCTTTCTACTCGCCAGTTCGGATCTTTGAAAGCCACCGGAGCGTAGCTCAGACGATGATCTGCCCCTTCAGCCAGCCGAAGAGCGATAGCCTGCTCCTCGGTCGATCCGAGATGAGAATCAAGCTGAGCCTCACGGAACTCCTCAAGCATCTCAGCCTTGAGCCCGGCCTCGAAAGCTGAAAGATCAGCGCTTCGCGGCTTCGACACACCGGTGAGAGCGTTCTGGTGAGTTGCCTCCTGTATCGCTTCCCAAACTTGAAGCATCTCAGCCTGAGTGCCGTGCGAGTCGAAGCGACAGGCGATCTTCACCGCCTTGCAGACGGCGGGTCCGTTGGCCCCCACATGATACTTAGGCATGGCTACTCCTTCACCGTTTCAGAAATGTCTCTAACGGATAGCTTTGATAGCGCGAAACGGAGCATTGTCGACTCTTCTTTTTTGCCGAGGCTGTGAGCGTCAAGCTGGCTTGGTAGTCAATCAAGCTCCGGCAAAGGTGTGTCTTCGGGTTCGTAGTCAGACAGCCTTTGAAGTTTGCCTGAAACTAGAAGTCTGTCAATTCGAGCTAACACACCGGAACCTCTAGAGTGAGCTATAGTGCCTTCTTCGATCCATTTCTCTACTCCAGTACGGGCCTTGCGTAACGCTGCCTTTTCACTGTCTGTAAGCGTTTCATCAGACAGCTTATAAGTCTTAATGTTCGACCGAGTACTGTAATTATAGACGACTTCTGTTCCATCGTTATTTGCAAAGATTGATTCGTTCAGGAAGAATGAGCTACTATTCGATGGTTTGTCCTCCGGGAAACTAAAAGCGTTGTCAATGAGCTTCAATCGATTGCGTTTGACTCCATCGACATTTTCTACTCCGTAGAGCACATTGCTGCCATGGCGATCTAAGCTTCCTATGACGTAATCAAAAATAACAGCACGACGATAATCTTCTTGCAGTTGTGATTCGGAATGAATATCTTTCGATGCTGTGTGATCTTCCTTGACGCCTAGTTGTATAGACCCAATCGAGCTTTTGACTTTTCGAAATGCTGTTTCAGGGACAAGCCCCTTAAATCCTTCTCCCAGAAGCTTAGCCATTCGATACGCGTTTACTTCGTTGATCGAAGCACCAAGTGTTGTCGTTCCAAAGCGAGCCAGCACCGGAGCATTTGCTTCATCGTTCTTTACTCTCTTGAAAATACCGAAGCTTTTGTCTTCAAAGATATACGCTGAAACATCAGAGATGCTCTTCACCCAAAAGTCTTTGTCTTTCTTCGCTTTTGCAGAGGACAGCTTTGTCGCGGTTAACGGTCCAAGTTTCGAAGCTACAGAAAGCTCTTCGTTTGTGTAAGTGACAAGCTCGCCTACGCTATAGGCCTCAGGGTTAGCCAATACCTTAGGCGCTTTATCATCTAAAGATTTTTCGCTCTCTTTAGAAAGGCTCGCCATGTAATCAGTATTAGCTTTAGCCTGAGAAGTTTCCCACTCTCGAAGCATTTCTATTTCCGTGCCATGAGCACCGAACCGGCAAGCGATCTTCGTTGCTTTGCAAACCGCTGGCCCGTTCGCTCCCACGTGATACTTCGGCATGGCTGCTCCTCGTTGTCGAAAGCTTATCTAACGGAAAGCTTTTAGATTACACGAAGCTCGACATAGGTGGGCAGGCCGCTTTCCTTACGAGCAGTCGGGCGCGTGACGTAGAATCCGTTGGACGAGCTTTCCTGGTCAACGATGCTTTCTCCGCGAGGAAGCCAGTAAGCACCGGGGATCTCCTCGTTGGCTAGCTCTTTCTGGAAGTGCTCCTCGTCGCGGTACTGAGCGAGGCTGTGACGGACGGTACCGCTAGCCTTAGAGCTAAACTCGTCTACTGTCTGTAGAAGTGGATGGCGCTCTTCCCACTCGCGGACATCGTCGTCGTGCTGCGCCTCACCCTCTGCAGCCGATTCGTAGACATCGTAGCCGTACTTTTTCTCGTCCCACTTCGGCGGCTCATCGTCCTCCGTCTTCGGCGAACGATCCACGAAAGTGCTGACGATTACGACGAAACGGCCGGCTGCCTTTAGAGTCTCAGCTGTTTCTAGAGTTTCTTCGTAGGATGTGCTGTCTAGGGTAAAGGAGGCAGTCGGTACTCGGAAAGGTCGATCCTTCGCCGGAAGCTTAACCGTGCTAAGGGTTGCTGGAGCCATGGTCTGCTCGTAGAAAGCTCGGGCTGCCTCTGCGGAGGTGAAGTGGTCATCCTCTCCGCCGAACGGGCAGTTCCCTTTCGTAGCTGCACAGGCGCCGGCTTCTCCAGCTTCGTTGATGTGGAATTTAGCCATCATGTTCTCCTATTCGCTACGCTTGCCATCGGCGTAGACAGCTTCAATCGCTTCTTCAAGTCCGGGGTAAAGATCTCGAGCTATCTCGTGGACATCATCTGTCGGATCGTAGACAAGATACTCTGCGCCGTCGAGGTAGCGGTCAGTTGTCTCCTCTTCTGGAGTGATGTATTCCTCTTCGCGAGCAGCAGCGTTACCGTCAAAGACTAGCGGAGTGTTCTCGTTCGCGTAGACTACAGTCCAGTGATGATGCTCCTCCATGAGCCCGTCGGTATCTTCTTCGAGGCGCTCCTGCCATTCATCTTCGGACTCGTCACCACCGCGCTCGAGACCGAGCATCTCGCCTCGGACTTCAGGATCGTTGTGAACGTAAAGCCCCACACGAAGCTCAGCGTCGAGGCCGTGTTTTCGTGCTAACAGCACCGTAGCTACGGCGCCACCGTCGCAGCTGAACGTATCGTCGGCGATCCAGGGGACCCGTTGTCCCTCGAAGCGTCGGAATAGCTCCGCTAGATCGTTGACGAGAGGACGAACGCTCTCAGAGTTCGGTGGGAGCACGGTGTCACGATACGGTGGCTCAAGTTTCTCATGGCTGGGTAAAGCTGGGAAGGAGCTCTGCGAGGCCTCGTAGAACGCACGAGCCTCCTGAGGAGTAGCGAAGTGATCAGCTTCCCCGCCAAACGGACAGCTGCCTTTCGTCGCGTTACACGGCCAGGCCTCGCCGTTACCGTTGATGTGGTACTTCTTCATGGAGTCTCCGTAGCTCGTCACGGGTATCTCTAACAGACCGGAACAGTAAGCCGTTGAGGAGCCAGCAATCACCGTGTAGGATTGGTGTTGTGACTTTAACCTTGAGTGAGCTTGCCGAAGCCACCGGTGCTGAGCCGATGAACTTCGAGAATAGCTTCAGTGAAAGCTTAGCTAAAGCAGCAGCTTCTCAGCGCCGCTTTGACCCACTCAGCTACTGGGTTAGCTCAGGCGCGTTCGACTTTGGCCTGGACGTGCGTGGCTGTTTGAACTTGCTCTACACGCAAGGCCAAGATGAAGCAAAGGTCTACGAAGAGAGCTTCAAGCGTGTAACAGACTTCGTCATCGGCCTTTCCGGATCAACCCACCTCTCCAACGCCATGGCGAACCACAGAGAGTTCACGGACGTAATCGCTAGAACCATGAGCGAGCTTTGGAGCTCGCCGATCGGGAGCGAGTCGTACACCGCTACGACCGTTAAACGTCAGGTGAGCTATGCGCTTGCTCTCACGGAGCTTTGCAGTAAGCTCACTCCGGCTCACGTGAAGCTGCAAGACAGCTTGAACACGATTCTCCGGGTTACTGAGGGGATCGACTCCCAGCCTTGGCGAGGCTACGTTCTTGGCAATCACAGCTACCTCGCTGACAGGCGGGACGCGGCGTTCTACCGGCCTTCTGAACAGACCTTCGCCGCCTACGAACAAGCAGTCCTGATGTATCGGACATCGGCGTCGGTTCGTGATCAGATGCTCGAACTCGGCTTCACCATGGACGATTACCGAGCCTATCACGAGCGTATCAATCAATCGCTTGTACCGATCCAGGTGGAGCTCCTGCTTTATCCGCTTACCGACTCTATCTAAGCTCCATTCAACGAAAGGTGTCACTCATGGCGAATCCTCACGGCCTCAGCGACAAGCTGTTCGATCGGCTTGTTTCCTGTGTCTACGACGTGCGCCAGGAGCTCGTAAGCTACGAGCTGCAGCACGCATCGAATCGCACCCGGAGTAACGAGCTAGGCGTTCACTGGACTTCGTTCAGCTTCCAGGACCTGGTGGACTACGACTACGTGGGCTACGACGACCCCTTTGCTCGCCTCGAGGAAGCCGGAGAGAAGTTCCTTCTCAGAGTGGCCGGAGTCCCTCCGATGCCGAAGAAGGACCTGCTTGACGCGAACTTCGATCTGAAGGCTCAGGTCGAGGCTTCGCTTCGGGTAAACCCTGCCGCTATGTTCCCGGATCGCTCAGCCTTCCGTGTCCTTCCGATGGGTTCGCTCCAGGGTGATGATCCGGTGGCCGTTCAGTACAACGGCCTGGGGCAGCCGCGAGGTGCAGAGCTGCCGGCGTTGGCTCAGGCCGGTATCGATCTTCTGGCTCTCGGCGGGTACGCCGTTGCGTTCGTGCCGAAGCAGGGCTTTAGCGAGGCGGCGCTCTACGTCTACTCGCGGCCTGACAAGGCTCCGCGTACGGACATCACCATCCAGGACGCCATCGGACGCCTGACGAACTAACAGCGTTCTCATAAGCGAACGGCCTCAAGCTATCTTTCAGCTTGAGGCCGTTCGTTGTGCTATAGGGAGCTATTCAGTTACCTAGACCACTGACAATGTACGCTTAGTTCGCTTTTATTCCACTGGTATACAGCGACCTCTTGCTCGTCACGCCACTCGCTAAGAGCGATCTCGTTATTAGCAGATAAGCTTCCGTAATGTTTAAGCTCTTCAAAAGCTCGAACTCTATTGCTGTATACTCCACGGATTTCTGCAGCACCGGTAAACCCGCCATCAGGGAGCCAGCTGAGTACGAAGACCGAAGAGGCAAAAAGCTTTTTACGTTTCTTTTCCATTAGACTCATATCACCGAACCCAGGTCTGGATTCTTGTAGACAGCTGTCTAAGCCGTGGGAAGTAAGAGACGCATCACGTCAAGGCTCTGCGCAGTCGTGCTGCGAGACCGCTGACTAACGGCTGTAGCGGCGAGGTTAAGGCAACCTCCTGCGGCACATCGCTCTCAACCTCCGGCTCCGGCTTCGGCGGTTCCCAGGTCTCATGTGCGCTGAGGTGGGCCGTAAGCTTACCCTGATGTAGCTTGAACTCGACCACCGTCTGTGGAAGAAGCTTCTTCGTCGGCACGCGCTCTACGAGAACGTAAGAAGCCTTGTCCAGATTGTAGTTGCGATACCGCTCGCCGTTCTGTGCGGCGTTGTTGCTGCTGAAACCTGGGTTCTCGCTATCCCAGTTGCGGAGCTTCGTCACCGCTACGCGTCGAGTGTAGCTCACCCCGCTGTCGGGATCCTGATAGACGAAGCGTAGGATGCGCTTCTTCTTGTAGGCAGCCTCGACAGTTGCTCTCTTAGAGGCTAGCGTGCTTGCCCCGTAGCGTACAGATCGTAGCTCGAAGACGTTGTCAGCAATCTGTGTGAACTTTGAGTCACCGAACGTGTGGAGTGTTGCGGTGCTCTGCGCACCGTTAGTGAGAATCGAAGGAGCCGCGTTGACGAGATAAGTTCTCCGCTTACGCCCGATGATTCTCATTTCCACGTTACGCTGTAGCTCGGAGAATAGCATCCCGACCAGCGCCTTCGCTCCAAAGAGCGTTCCGGTGATGTCTACGTAGCTGCCGTAGCCAGGCAGGATCACCTCGAAAGAACTGTCGTGGAAGTAGTCGATCGCTGACGAAGCGTAGAACGTGTCGTCCCACTCCATGTCAAACGGCTTGTCAAGAGTAGCGATCTCAGTCGAGAGTTCAGCGACTGAAGCGTCGGTCTTGTTTGATGCCATGTGCTTGTATACCTAATCTAGTCGATCGGTGTCGAGACCATGAACTGTTTGAGCGGGCTCCAGAAGCTGTAGTCCTTAGGCTCTATACTGAGCATCCCATGACTTAAGGTAAGTTTGAGTAGCTTCTGAGGCTTAAGCTTCCGCGTGGGAAGATCCTCAACGAAGACTTGTGAAGCCTTCTCCAGGCTGTAGGTTTTGTGGTCTACTTCACTGCTGTTCTCAACCTTACAGCTGAAGGCTCGAGCCTCAGTATCCCAGTTATGGAGTTTGGTTACGGCTACTCGGCGAGTGTAGAGCACCGAGCTTGAGTCAGTTCGATAGACGAAGCGTAGAACTCGCTTCCGTTTTAGAGCATCCTCGACTGTGGCTTGCTTGTCAATGCTGCGATGGGCTCCGCCATGCCGAGGCTGAAACTCGTACGTCTCTTTGTCAAGCTGTACTAGGGTAAACGGCGTTTCGCCTTTGTGATCTTCGTAGAAGTTATCCAGATAGCCTAAAGTAGCGTCGCTTATCACTGTATAGGCTGTAGGGCTAGCGTAGTCCAGGAGACTGAGCTTTCTGAGCACACCGATAGCGAAGTTCGCAAGGGCCTCGATCGAGTCCCAGTGCCCAGTAGGAAAGACAAGTGTTACTGCGCTTGCCTCGAGCCGAACACTCGGGTGACTCTCTATGAGAAAAGAGTCACCGCTAAATCTCTTGCCACCGATGAGACTCTTCGTGGGAAGATGATACGGCGTACCTAGCGTTTCAGTCACGGATCACTCCTCACCGGCTAGCGATGCCCAGGGAGCCGGTTCGTCCTCACTATGGAGCGCGACGGTGAGATTGCCGTTCGCAATGAGAAAGCTTGCTGAGATTTCTGGGGTAAGCCGTTTGAGGTTCTCCGTGAACAGCTCTTCAGCCTGAGCAACTCGATAGCTTCGCTTTATTAGCCCCTTACCTCGAAGAAGCTTCTCGGCGGTGAAGAACACCTCACCGGCGGCGGAGATGTAGAGGCCTGACACAAGCACTCTTCGCGTGGTAAACACGTCTTCGGCGTTCGGATACCGGAACCGAAGCGTTGTCTTGTCGCGGATCGCCGATCGGATCGTCGCCAGCTTGTCGGCCGTAGCGCTTGCCCCACCGGTCGGATAAAGCTCAAAGCGCAGCCAGCCGTTAGCCGCACCGAGGTCAACCCACGCCATCGCTCCTGGCTTCTTTGCGAGGTTCATGTGCCCAGTAAGTGTTTGAGCAAATCGCTCGTGAGTTGTTGATCGATCTGAGCCGACAAAGTACTTTGCGCTTGACTGGAGCCCAATCATCATGTACTGAACGAAGTCTTTAGCCTCGGCGTGGCTGTAGCCAGGTAGTCGAACAACGGCTTGGCAGTCTGGGAAGCCTGAGCCGAGATAGAGCGGCTTGATCGTCTTCGACTGCCAGATAGAGTACCCGCTCGTTAGACGCAGCGGCCCCGCAGTACGGCCGCTGTAGTTCTGCTCGTAGGGTTTCTTCATACGGATATCCTACCGAAGCAAGGGTCAAGTTCATGCGTGTGATAGGATCGTCCGGTGCCTTTCTTATTTCGTAGCCCTGATCTCGAGTCTAAACGGCTTAGTGAGAAAGCGTTACGGCGCGCCATGCGTAAAACGTCCCCGTTCCCGATGGATGCTGATCCGTACACTCGACTCTGTCACCGACTGCTTGGAGAGCTTAAGAGTGTGAAGCTGGAAGCTATTTTGAGCATAAAGGGTGAAATCCAGTGGCTTGATGAAGTATGGAGCGAGGCGCACGAACTCCTTATGGCCTCAACCCGAGAGCCTAATCTCGAGTACTGGTACGAGGTCTATCCTAAACTTGTTGAACTCGAGAAGCAGTTTGCTTCGACGGCTCTCGAGAATACCATTCCCGTTGCTCGACCGGCGATAAAGCTCGAGCTTGCACACCGTGCAAAGCTATTCCGAGCGCTTGCGACTCTCCGAAGTAACACTACTCCAACGCACATGCTTGTGGAGGAGCTTCCTGGAGATTACTTAGAGTATCACCTGAAGCTAAGCTTTGCTGAAGTTGATCGGGCACGTAAGCTTCGTGACGATTTCTTCTACTCCGGTAAGCTAGATTCCGTGCACGCCTTCTTCGAGCTGGTTCGGAACGCAGCGGATGCTGTCGATGAGAAGCACGAAGAGCTCGAAGAGTATCTCGAGCGGGTTGATGTGGCTCTACTCATGCTGGAGATCGACGGCTAAGCAGTCGCGGATCAGTGACAC
>Ga0308161_1001491_pt1 | contig 27936 bp, 24 predicted proteins | sample PhyFR2_FD_201034 | JGI IMG/M metagenome (GOLD analysis project Ga0308161, IMG submission 201034) | Phyllosphere microbial communities from UC Gill Tract Community Farm, Albany, California, United States - DLSLF.R2 | ecosystem: Host-associated > Plants > Phyllosphere > Unclassified | place: USA...
CGCGCGTCACGACGCCGTGGCCTGGGGCTTTGCTCGCGCCGCCGATGCGTTGGGCGTGGATTTGATTCAGCAGACCGAAGTGACCGGCTTTCGCAAGGAAAACGGCGTGTGCATTGGCGTTGAAACCAACAAGGGCTTCATCGGCGCCAAGCGCGTGGGTGTAGTCACTGCCGGCAACTCCGGCCACATGGCCAAGCTCGCCGGCTTCCGCCTGCCGGTGGAGTCCCACCCGCTGCAAGCACTGGTGTCCGAGCCGATCAAGCCGATTATCGACAGCGTGATCATGTCCAACGCCGTACACGGCTACATCAGCCAGTCCGACAAGGGCGACCTGGTGATCGGTGCGGGTATCGACAGCTGGCTCGGCTACGGTCAGCGCGGTTCCTATCCCGTGATCGAGCACACCATTCAGGCCATCGTCGAAATGTTTCCGGTGCTGTCGCGGGTGCGCATGAACCGTCAATGGGGCGGCATCGTCGACACCACGCCGGACGCCTGCCCGATCATCTCCAAAACGCCTGTGGCGAACATGTTCTTCAACTGCGGCTGGGGCACCGGTGGCTTCAAGGCGACGCCGGGCTCAGGCAACGTGTTTGCGGCAAGCCTGGCCAAGGGCGAAATGCACCCGCTGGCCAAACCTTTCTCAATCGACCGGTTCCACAACGGCGCATTGATCGATGAACACGGCGCTGCGGCCGTAGCCCACTAACAGAGGACTTTTCCCATGCTGCATATCTTCTGTCCTCACTGTGGCGAACTGCGCTCCGAAGAGGAATTCCACGCGTCCGGCCAAGCGCATATCCCGCGCCCGCTGGACCCGAATGCCTGCACCGACGAGCAGTGGGGCGACTACATGTTCTTCCGCGATAACCCACGTGGTCTGCACCACGAACTGTGGATCCATGCCGCCGGTTGCCGTCAGTACTTCAACGCCACCCGCGACACCCTGACCTACGAAATTCTTGAAACCTACAAGATCGGTGAGAAGCCACAATTCACCGCCAAGGCCTCTGGAGAGAAGGTATGAGCCAGACCAATCGCCTGTCCAACGGTGGCCGGATCGACCGTAATAAAGTCCTGACGTTTACCTTCAACGGCCAGAGCTACAAAGGCTTTGAAGGCGACACCCTGGCCGCAGCCCTGCTGGCCAACGGCGTCGACATCATCGGCCGCAGTTTCAAATACTCGCGCCCTCGCGGCATCTTTGCTGCGGGCGCTGAAGAGCCGAACGCGGTGCTGCAGATCGGCGCCACCGAAGCCACACAAATCCCCAACGTGCGCGCCACGCAACAGGCGCTCTACCAGGGTTTGGTCGCCACCAGCACCAACGGCTGGCCGAACGTCAACAATGACGTGATGGGCATTCTCGGCAAGGTTGGCGGCAAGCTGATGCCGCCGGGTTTCTACTACAAAACCTTCATGTACCCGCAATCGTTCTGGATGACGTACGAGAAGTACATCCGTAAGGCAGCAGGCCTTGGCCGCTCGCCAACCGAGAACGACCCGGACACCTACGACAACTTCAACCGTCACTGCGACGTGCTGATCGTGGGCGCAGGCCCTGCCGGCCTGGCCGCTGCACTGGCGGCTGCGCGCAGCGGCGCCCGTGTGATCATCGCCGATGAACAGGAAGAGTTCGGCGGGTCCTTGCTCGATTCCCGCGAAAGCCTCGACGGCAAACCGGCCGCCGAATGGGTTGCCAGCGTCATCGCCGAATTGAAAGCCCTGCCGGACGTGGTGCTGCTGCCCCGCGCCACCGTCAACGGCTACCACGACCATAACTTCCTGACCATTCACGAGCGCCTCACCGATCACCTCGGTGACCGTGCGCCGATCGGCGTGGTGCGTCAGCGTATCCACCGTGTGCGCGCCAAGCGTGTCGTGCTGGCCACCGGCGCGTGCGAACGTCCGTTGGTGTACGGCAACAATGACGTGCCGGGCAACATGCTGGCCGGTGCGGTCTCCACTTACGTGCGTCGCTACGGCGTGGCGCCGGGCAAGAAACTGGTGCTGTCGACCAACAACGACCACGCCTACCGCGTCGCGCTGGACTGGCTCGATGCCGGCCTGCAAGTGGTTGCCGTGGCTGATGTTCGCCACAATCCACGCGGCGCGCTGGTGGAAGAAGCCCGCGCCAAAGGTATTCGTATCCTCACCGGCAGCGCCGTGGTCGAAGCCCGTGGCACCAAGCGCGTGACCGCTGCACGGATCGCCGCGATTGACGTCAAGGCACATAAAGTCAGCAGCCCTGGCGAGTGGCTGGACTGCGACCTGGTCGCCAGTTCCGGCGGCTACAGCCCGGTGGTTCACTTGGCCTCGCACCTGGGCGGCAAACCGATCTGGCGGGAAGACATCCTCGGTTTTGTTCCGGGCGAAGCACCGCAGAAACGCGTGTGTGTCGGTGGTATCAACGGCGTCTACGGCCTCGGCGATTCCCTGGCGGACGGTTTTGAAGGCGGCGTGCGCGCAGCCAGCGAAGCCGGTTTTGCCCCGGTGGAAGGCACGTTGCCAAAAGCCCTGAGCCGCCTGGAAGAGCCAACCCTGGCGATCTACCAGGTGCCACATGACAAGCCGACCGCACGGGCGCCGAAGCAATTCGTCGACCTGCAAAACGACGTCACCGCTGCCGCCATCGAACTGGCGACCCGCGAAGGTTTCGAGTCGGTCGAGCACGTCAAACGCTACACCGCGCTGGGCTTCGGTACCGACCAGGGCAAGCTGGGTAACGTCAACGGCCTGGCCATTGCCGCCCGCTCCCTGAACGTGACCATCCCGCAGATGGGCACCACCATGTTCCGTCCCAACTACACGCCGGTGACTTTCGGCGCGGTCGCGGGCCGTCACTGTGGGCACATTTTCGAACCGGTGCGCTACACCGCGCTGCAAGCCTGGCACGTGAAAAACGGCGCCGAGTTTGAAGACGTCGGCCAGTGGAAACGCCCGTGGTACTTCCCGCGCAACGGTGAAGACCTGCACGCTGCGGTGAAACGCGAATGCCTGGCCGTGCGCGACAGCGTCGGCCTGCTGGATGCGTCGACCCTCGGCAAGATCGACATTCAAGGCCCGGATGCCCGCGAGTTCCTCAACCGCATCTACAGCAACGCCTGGACCAAACTCGACGTGGGCAAGGCGCGCTACGGCCTGATGTGCAAGGAAGACGGCATGGTCTTCGATGACGGCGTCACCGCCTGCATCGCCGACAACCACTTCCTGATGACCACCACCACCGGCGGCGCGGCTCGCGTACTTCAGTGGCTGGAAATCTACCAACAGACCGAATGGCCGGACCTCAAGGTGTACTTCACCTCGGTCACCGACCACTGGGCGACCATGACCCTGTCCGGCCCCAACAGCCGCAAGCTGCTGGCGCAAGTCACCGACATCGACCTGGACAAGGACGGCTTCCCGTTCATGACCTGGAAAGAAGGCCTGGTGGGCGGTGTCCCGGCGCGGGTGTTCCGGATTTCGTTTACCGGTGAGCTGTCGTACGAAGTCAACGTGCAGGCCGACTACGCCATGGGCGTGCTGGAAAAAATCGTCGAGGCCGGCAAGCAATACAACCTGACCCCGTACGGCACTGAAACCATGCACGTCCTGCGGGCCGAGAAGGGCTTCATCATCGTCGGCCAGGACACCGACGGTTCGATGACCCCGGACGACCTGAACATGGGCTGGTGCGTTGGCCGGACCAAACCGTTCTCGTGGATCGGCTGGCGCGGCATGAACCGTGAAGACTGCGTGCGCGAAGAGCGTAAGCAACTGGTGGGCTTGAAGCCGATCGACCCGACCGTGTGGCTGCCGGAAGGCGCGCAGTTGGTGTTCGATCCGAAGCAGACGATCCCGATGAAAATGGTCGGCCACGTCACCTCAAGTTATGCGCACAACTCCCTGGGTTATTCGTTCGCCATGGGTGTGGTGAAGGGCGGCTTGAAGCGCATCGGCGAGCGGGTGTTCTCACCGCAGGCGGATGGCAGCGTGATCGAGGCGGAAATTGTGTCTTCGGTGTTCTTTGACCCTAAGGGTGATCGGCAGAACATCTGAGTCGCCTGCATCGGGGGCAAGCCCCCTCCCATCTTGGATTTGTGAATGCAGTCAAATGTGGGAGGGGGCTTGCCCCCCGATGAGGCCATCAGCCTCACAACAGAATTCAAAACAGGTGCTTTATGACAGCAGCCAATGTTTACCAACAACGCCCCACCACCGGCGCCAAGGCCGAGTCCTCGCTGCACCACGCCGAACTCGCCAGCCTGGTCGGCAAGGGCCGTAAGAACGCCGGCGTGACCGTGCGGGAAAAGAAACTCCTCGGCCACCTGACCATTCGTGGCGACGGCCATGATGCCGCCTTCGCCGCTGGTGTGCACAAGGCCCTGGGCATCGAACTGCCCGGCGCACTGCAAGTCATCATCAAAGGCGAAACCAGCCTGCAATGGCTCGGCCCGGATGAGTGGTTGTTGATCGTGCCAAGCGGTGAAGAATTCGCCGCCGAGCAAAACCTGCGTGCCGCGTTGGGCGATTTGCATATCCAGATCGTCAACGTCAGCGGCGGCCAGCAGATTCTTGAACTGAGCGGCCCGAACGTGCGCGACGTGCTGATGAAATCCACCAGCTACGATGTGCACCCCAACAACTTCCCGGTGGGCAAGGCGGTGGGCACGGTGTTCGCCAAGTCGCAACTGGTGATTCGTCACACCGCTGAAGACACTTGGGAACTGCTGATCCGCCGCAGCTTCTCGGATTACTGGTGGCTGTGGCTGCAGGACGCCGCCGCCGAATTCGGCCTGAGTGTTCAAGCCTGAGGAATGACCCATGAGCCGCGCCCCTGATACATGGATTTTGACTGCCGACTGCCCCAGCGTGCTCGGCACGGTGGACGCGGTCACCCGCTACCTGTTCGAGCAGGGTTGCTACGTCACCGAGCACCATTCGTTCGATGATCGCCTCTCGGGCCGGTTTTTTATTCGAGTGGAATTCCGCCAGCCCGATGGCTTCGACGAGCAGGCTTTTCGCGATGGCTTGGCCACTCGCGGTGAAACCTTTGGCATGATCTTCGAGCTGACGGCGCCGAACTACCGGCCAAAAGTGGTGATCATGGTCTCCAAGGCCGATCACTGCCTCAACGACCTGTTGTACCGCCAGCGCATCGGCCAGCTGTCGATGGACGTAGTCGCGGTGGTGTCCAACCACCCCGATCTGAAACCTTTGGCCGACTGGCATCAAATTCCCTACTACCATTTCCCCCTCGACCCCAACGACAAACCGTCCCAGGAGCGTCAAGTGTGGCAAGTGGTGGAAGATACCGGCGCCGAACTGGTGATCCTTGCGCGCTACATGCAAGTGCTGTCGCCGGAGCTGTGCCGCAAGCTGGACGGCAAGGCCATCAACATCCACCACTCGTTGTTACCGGGGTTCAAGGGCGCCAAGCCTTACCATCAGGCGTACAACAAGGGCGTGAAACTGGTGGGCGCCACGGCGCATTACATCAACAACGACCTGGACGAAGGCCCGATCATCGCCCAGGGCGTGGAAGTGGTGGATCACAGCCACTATCCCGAGGACTTGATTGCCAAGGGGCGGGACATCGAAGGGCTGACATTGGCGCGGGCGGTGGGGTATCACATTGAGCGGCGGGTGTTTTTGAACGCCAATCGGACGGTGGTGCTCTGACTGGCGCCATCGGGGGCAAGCCCCCTCCCACAGTGGAATGCATTCCAAATGTGGGAGGGGGCTTGCCCCCGATGAGGCCCTTACAATCAACACAAGAAACAGCATCTGTAACCCGAGCATTTAACGCGCTGCCCCTAGGGCAACGCAGTTCCATAAAAACAACAGCGAGGTGAAAGCATGTCTGGTAATCGTGGTGTCGTGTATCTCGGCAACGGCAAGGTTGAAGTACAGAAAATCGACTATCCCAAAATGCAGGACCCCCGTGGCAGGAAGATTGAGCACGGCGTCATCCTGCGCGTGGTTTCCACCAACATCTGCGGCTCCGACCAACACATGGTGCGCGGCCGCACCACTGCCCAGACCGGCCTGGTGCTGGGTCACGAGATCACTGGCGAAGTGATCGAAATGGGCAGCGGCGTCGAAAACCTGAAAATCGGCGACCTGGTCTCGGTACCGTTCAACGTCGCCTGCGGCCTGTGCCGCTCCTGCAAGGAACAACACACCGGCGTGTGCCTGAGCGTCAACCCGGCCCGTCCGGGCGGTGCCTACGGCTACGTCGACATGGGTGACTGGACCGGTGGCCAAGCCGAATACGTGCTGGTGCCTTACGCCGACTTCAACCTGCTCAAACTGCCGGACCGCGACAAGGCCATGGAGAAAATCCGCGACCTGACGTGCCTTTCCGACATTTTGCCGACCGGCTATCACGGCGCCGTGACCGCTGGCGTTGGCCCGGGCAGCTCCGTCTACATCGCCGGTGCCGGTCCCGTGGGCCTTGCGGCTGCCGCTTCCGCACGCTTGCTCGGCGCGGCGGTGGTGATCATCGGCGACGTCAACCCGATCCGTCTTGCCCACGCCAAGGCGCAGGGTTTTGAAATTGCCGACCTGTCCACCGACACGCCGTTGCACGAACAGATTGCTGCGCTGCTTGGCGAGCCCGAAGTGGACTGCGCCGTCGATGCCGTAGGCTTTGAAGCACGCGGCCACGGCCACGATGGCGTCAAGGCCGAAGCCCCGGCCACCGTGCTCAACTCGCTGATGGGCGTGGTGCGTGTAGCGGGCAAGATCGGTATCCCTGGCCTGTACGTCACTGAAGATCCAGGTGCCGTCGACGCCGCCGCCAAAATGGGCAGCCTGAGCATTCGTTTTGGTCTGGGCTGGGCCAAGTCCCACAGCTTCCACACTGGCCAGACGCCGGTGATGAAGTACAACCGCCAGTTGATGCAGGCGATCATGTGGGACCGGATCAACATCGCCGAGATCGTTGGCGTGCAGGTGATCAGCCTGGATGACGCGCCGCGTGGGTACGGCGAGTTCGATGCGGGTGTGCCGAAGAAATTTGTGATTGATCCGCATAAGTTGTTTAGTGCGGCGTAAGATTAAAAAACGGCGTCCTAAAGACGCCGTTTTATTTTTACCTTTGTAGAGAAACTTTTGGGATTTGAGCTGGTTTTTTTTTGTTGTGTTTGGCGGGCAATTAGAGGTTGCACCTAGGGTTATTCATTTTTCTAGTGGCTTTCTAATTCGACAATTTCTATGTTGCACTTGTAGAGTGCTCTAATCTTTTCTTCAGCCTCTTCGAATGAATCTGCCGTCACGTGGCCTTCTTGTATCTCTCCCGTGTCGCCCACGCGGACAGCGTAAAAGAAAGTTCCCATTTATTTACTCCTCTTTAAACGCTGTGTTTGGTTTTGAGGTGTGCATTTTTGCGGTTGATTAGTTGTGCTAAGCGAGACCTCAAGTTGCTGTTGGTGCGGTGCAGTCCTAATGTTGTTAGGGCGCGCGCGCGGGCTACTGTAAACATAGACAGTTAGTTAGAATGAATTGAAATTAAAAGTGATTTGGTTGTTTAGAAAGGCGATTTACTAATCGCCCTTCTTGCCCTCGATGGTTAAGCCTGCAACCGTTGGCTAATCACATCCAGCAGATCACACCCATCGCGCAACGGAATGGCGCAGAGCAGGGCGAAGTCCTGTAGGACGAGGTTGTCGGTGTTCAGGCCTTCGCGAAACGCGAGGTTTTCCATGACTTGAGTAACGGCGCGAATGCGGTAGAGCGCCGCGTCGTGGAGCACGTCCAACGGGACTTGGGTGGCAGCTGTACGCAGGTTGGCGAACCGGGAATGGAACCGGCAGACCCGAAGGTCTCCCGCGCACAGCCGCCATGAGAGCAGCTATTGCGGACGCAAAAGAACCTGCAAAAAAGCAGAAGCTTTTGCACCATTCACCGGGTCGCCAAACCCGTGTCGCCATCCAGCCGATGAAGATCAAATGTGGGAGGGAGCTTGCTCCCGATGACGGTGGGTCAGCTACACATAGGCGGCCTGACACTCTGCCATCGGGGGCAAGCCCCCTCCCACACGGGTTTACGCTGTCAGCGGGTAGCCAGTGCGCCTTGGTACACCGTCGGGCCTGTCGGCTGCTTGGTCACCGACCCACCTTTGGTCTCCGCACTCACCATCAACTCCACCGGCTGGCTGATGCTCGCCTGCTGGCGCGGGTTCAAGCCGATGATGCCTTGGCCATCCTCCGGCAGCAGCCCCAGCGAAACCGGCTGGCCACCTTCGGGCAGGGCCCACAGTTCCAGGCTTTGGTCGGGTGCCGGGGCCGTGGTGGCGATGGGTTCGACTTCGAGGTAGTCCTTGTGCGCTCTGATTTGCGCGGCCGGCTGCTGGGTGGTGGTCACCAGGGTGGCGGCGGACTTGACGTTGTCCTGAGTGTAGAGCGCGCCGCCGAGGCCGCAGAGGAGGGCTAAGCAGACGCCGATAAACAGGCGGGTGCGGTTCCAGAATGGGGGCTTCTGTTCAATCACTGTGGGGCGTGTCGCGCTCATTGAGATTTTCCTGACAGGGCTTTCACACTTGTCATGGACCCCGATAGGCGCGATGGGTTCCTGGCCCCGGCTCAGCTCACAGTGATGCCAATTGGCCTTGATACAGCACCGGCCCGGTTGGTTGACCGGTCGGCGAGCCGCCGCGGGGCTCCAGGCTCACGGCCAGGGTCAGCGGCGCTGTCAGCAGCGCTTGCTGTTCCGTGCTCAACTGGATTCGCCCCTTGCCGGCAGCCGGCACCAGCCCCAGTGAGATGGGTTTGCCACCGGGCGGGATGACCCACAGTTCCAGGTCTCGCGTCGGCTCTACCGCCGCCAAGGCCAGCGGTTCGATTTGCAGGTGGTCGCTGAACGCCTGGATGTGCAGGGCCGGTTGCTGGTCGGCGGCGACCAGCGTGGCGTTGTATTCCACGGATGTGTCGCGCTGGTAAAGCAGGCCGACCAGCACCGCGAGCACGATCCCAAAGGCTGCCGCCAACAGGCGCAGGTTCATCCAGAACGGTTTCTGCGCCGGCACATGCAGCACTTGCGGCTCGATCCGCGCGTTGATGACTGCCCACACATGCTCAGGCACTGGCCGCTCGGGCAGGGCGCCGGTCAGGCTGGCAAGCGCTTCCTGCCAATGGCCCAGTTCGATGCGCAACGCGGCATCGTCCAGCAAGAGCGCATCAAACCGCCGACGGGCGGTGGCGGGCATCAGGCCGATGGCGTAGTCGGCGGCGAGGGCGCGGCGCAGGGCTGTGGTTTGGTAGTTCATGATTCAAGGCACCTGCGCAGGCGCTCCATACCGCGGCGAATCCAGGATTTGACCGAACCCAGCGGCGCGGCCAAGTGTTCGGCCAACTCCGAGCACGACAGGCCTTGGAAGTAAGCCACAGTGATCGATTGACGCTGCATGCCGTCGAGGGTATCGAGACAGCTGTTGAGGGCGCGGGCGTCGCGTTCGCTGTCGAGCAGATCGTGGGCGCTGGGGCCTTCGTCGGGCAGGGCGTCTTGTTGACCGTCGGCCAAGGGTTGTTCGCGGCGTTTACGCAGTTGGTCGATGGCCAGGTTGCGGGTGATGTTGATCATCCAGGTCATCGGCGCAGCCAAGTGGGCTTCGTAGCGCGAGGCGTTGTACCAGATGCGTATGAAGGCTTCCTGCAGCACCTCTTCAGCCAGATCCTGGCGGCCCATAAAGCGCATGGCAACGCCGTGCAGACGTGGCGATACAGTGCGATAGAGCGTTTCAAACGCCTGGCGATTGCCCAAGGCGCATTGGGCCAGCAGGGGCCGCAACGGGTCAGCATCGGTGAGGGTGATAGGGCTTCTCCAGGCTCTCGTTCGAGGGCGACGGGACTGCGCACGGTAGGCAGAGGTTAGTTCAGCTTGGGCATTCATTCCATCCTGCTCCGGGCGGGGTATGAAGCCTATACGTAGGGTAGGGCGATTCGGATGCGGGTGTGGGAACAATCCCCCGGAATGCCCAGTCAAACGCCTGCTTTCGCACCTACATCCAGAGGTTGTTTCAATGAAGATTTCACGCGGTTTCGCCCTTTCCTGCCTGATGACCCTGGCGGCCACCCCGGTGTTTGCCGCAGGCTTCAGCCTTGGCGACGCGGCCAATGCCATTTCCGGTATGCAGGGCGGCAACAACAAAGCCGCTGCCGCCGCGCCGTCGTCCGAGACGGCCGGCCTGCTGAGCGCCCTGACCTCGCAACTCAATATCACCCCCGAACAAGCCGTTGGCGGTACTGGTGCCATGCTGGGCCTGGCCAAGAACAAACTGAGCGGCAACGATTACTCGCAGTTGGGCAGCAGCGTGCCTGGCCTGGATCAGCTGTCGGGCAACAATGCCCTGGGCAGCCTCGGTGCCTTGAGCGGGATGCTCGGCCAGACCGGCGGCAGCAAGACCAGCGGCTTGGACGGCCTGCTGGGTAATGTGAAGGACACCAACGACCTCAATACCGCGTTCAGCGCGCTGGGCATGGACAGTGGCATGATCGGCCAATTCGCCCCGGTGATCCTGCAATACCTGGGTGGCCAGGGTGCCAGCAGTTCCGTGCTGGGCAAGCTGGCCCAGGCCTGGGGCACCGGCAGCTAAACAGATTCCGCGCGCAGTTGCCCGATGCGCGCGTCCTTCTCCTTCCAGAGCTGGTTGACCCAGTTCTGGACGGTCTGGCGAAACGCCGGGTCGTTCTCGTAATCCCCCTGCCACAACGCCGGATCCAGCTCACGGGTGCGGATATCGATGATCACCTTCGGCACCGCGCCGCTGATCAAGTCCCAGAACCCCGGAATCTTCTGCTGCGGATAGACCACCGTGACGTCGAGGATCGCGTCCAGTTGCTCACCCATCGCCGCCAGCACAAACGCCACGCCGCCCGCCTTGGGCTTGAGCAAGCGGTCGAACGGCGAATCCTGCTGCTTGTGCTTGGCCCTGCTGAACCGTGTGCCTTCCAGGTAATTGACCACCGTCACCGGCTGGCGCTTGAACAGCTCACAGGCCTGCTTGGTGATCTTCAAGTCCTGCCCCGCCAGCTCCGGATGCCTGGCCAGGAACGCCTTGCTGTAGCGCTTCATGAACGGGTAATCCAGCGCCCACCAGGCCAGGCCCAGGAAGGGCACCCAGATCAGTTCTTTTTTCAGGAAGAATTTGAAGAACGGTGTACGCCGGTTAAGCGCCTGGATCAGCGCCGGAATATCCACCCAGGACTGGTGGTTGCTGATGACCAGGTACGAGGTGTCACTGCGCAAGTCGCCGCCGCCGCGAATCTCCCATTGGGTCGGGATGCAGCAGGCGAAGATCAGTTTGTCGATTTCGGCCCAGGTCTCGGCGATCCACATCACCGCCCATGACATGTAGTCACGCAAGCGCCCCGGGGCCACCAGCTTGAGCAGGGCGAACACCAGCAAGGGGCCGATCAGGATCAGCGTATTGAGTAACAGCAGCAGGGTGACCAGACAGCCGGTGAGCAGGCGGCGCATAAGCAACTCTTGGGATCTTGTGGACGGGCCATGATAAGCAAGCTGAGTCTAGAGGCCAAATCTCAAAACGCCTGACGAATGTTTCACAAGGCACCCGGTAGGGTGGGCTGACTAACTAACAGTCACTTTTGCGGTCTAGAATCCGCCTACTTAATTCAAGGAAACCACCTACGTGAAATCTATCCTTGCCTTGCTTGCCCTCGTTGCGCTGCCTGTCATGGCCGCCGAGCCGACCCTTTACGGTCGCTACGAATACATCCAGTTGCCGGAGATCGGCGAAACCTTCAAGGCCAAGATGGACACCGGCGCGCTGACCGCCTCGCTGTCGGCCCGCGACATCGAGACCTTCACCCGTGATGGCGACGATTGGGTGCGCTTCCGCCTCGGCGGCAAGGACGCTACCAACAAAGTCTACGAACACAAAGTCTCGCGCATCAGCAAGATCAAGAGCCGCGCCGACGAAGACGACGACAAGGACGAAGCCAGCGTGGCCAAGCGCCCGGTGATCGACCTGGAAATGTGCCTGGGCGACGTCAAGCGCACCGTCGAGGTCAACCTCACCGACCGCAGCAGCTTCAACTACCCGCTGTTGATCGGCGCCAAGGCCCTGCGTGAATTTGGCGCAGCGGTAAACCCGGCCCGTCGGTACACTGCCGACAAACCGGACTGCTGACAGACCCAAATGCCCCACATCCTGATTGTCGAAGACGAAGCGGCGATAGCCGACACGCTGATATTCGCCCTGCAAGGCGAGGGTTTCACCACCACCTGGCTGAGCCTCGGCCAGGAGGCATTGGCCCATCAGCGCCAGAGCCCAGCCGACCTGATCATCCTCGACATCGGCCTGCCGGACATCAGCGGTTTTGAAACCTGCAAGCAATTGCGCCGTTTCACCGAAGTGCCGGTAATGTTCCTCAGCGCGCGCGATGGCGAGATCGACCGGGTGGTGGGGCTGGAAATCGGCGCGGACGACTATGTGGTCAAGCCGTTCAGCCCGCGGGAAGTGGCGGCGCGGGTCAAGGCGATCCTCAAGCGGGTCGGCCCCGGCGTTGCACCGGCGGTGTTCCAGGTAGACCTGGAGCGCATGCAGATCCACTATCGCGGCCAGCCCCTGAGCCTCACGCGCCATGAATTCCGCCTGCTGCAGAGCCTGCTTGAGCAACCCGAGCGGGTGTTCAGCCGCGAGCAGTTGCTCGATGCGGTGGGCGTAACGGCGGATGCCGGCTACGAGCGCAATATCGACAGCCATATCAAAAGCCTGCGCAGCAAACTGCGTAGCGTGGCGGCGCAGGCCGAGCCGATCCAGACCCATCGCGGCCTGGGCTACAGCTACAGCCCGAGCAACAGCTGATGCGCCTGGGGCTACGGATTTTCCTGGTGTACGCGCTGTTTATCGGGCTTACCGGTTATTTCGTGCTCAGCACCGTGATGAAGGAAATCCGCCCCGGCGTACGCCAGTCCACCGAAGAAACCCTGGTGGACACCGCCAACCTGTTGGCCGAGATCCTGCGCGACGACGTGAAAAACCGCACCCTCGGCCAAAGCCACTGGCCCGAATTGCTCAAGGCCTACGGCACCCGCCAGCCCGGCGCGACCATCTGGGGCCTGCCGAAAAACCAGGTCAACCACCGCATCTATGTCACCGACGCCAAAGGCATCGTATTGCTCGACTCCACGGGCGAAGCAGTGGGGCAGGACTACTCCAAGTGGAACGATGTCTACCTGACCCTGCGCGGCGAGTACGGCGCCCGCTCCACCCGCAGCGCACTGGATGACGCCACGTCATCGGTGATGCACGTGGGCGCGCCGATCCGTGACAACGGCCAGATTATCGGCGTGGTCACGGTGGCCAAACCCAATAGCTCATTGCAGCCTTATGTGGATCGCACGGAGCGGCGGTTGCTGTGGTACGGCGCCGGATTGGTCATCCTGGGCCTGCTGTTGGGCGCGCTGTTGTCGTGGTGGTTGAGCGTTGCGCTACGGCGGCTGACGGCCTATGCCGAGGCGGTCAGCGAAGGCCGGCGTGCCGAGTTGCCCCATTACCGTGGCGGCGAGTTGAAGCAGTTATCCACCGCCGTGGAGCACATGCGCACGCAACTGGAGGGCAAGGCCTACGTCGAACATTACGTGCACACCCTGACCCATGAATTGAAAAGCCCGCTGGCGGCGATTCGTGGCGCGGCGGAGCTGTTGCAGGGCGACATGACCCGTGAGCAGCAGCAGCGTTTTGTCGGCAATATCGACAGTGAAAGTGCGCGCCTGCAGCAGTTGATCGAGCGGCTGCTGAACCTGGCGCAAGTGGAGCAACGCCAGGGCCTGGAAGAGCAGGTGAGTATCCCGCTGGCAGCCTTGGTCGACGACGTGCTCAAGGCCCAATGTGCGCGAATCGAAGGCGCCGGCTTGCACGTGGAACAGACGATTGCAGCGGATGTGAAGGTGTTCGGCGAGCCCTTCCTGCTGCGCCAGGCACTGGGTAATCTGCTGGAAAACGCGTTGGATTTCACACCGCCTGGCGGCCTGTTGAAATTCGCGGCGCAGACGCACCACAACGCGGTGCAGGTGAGCCTGTTCAACCAGGCTGCCCCGATTCCCGACTACGCCTTGCCGCGCCTGAGCGAGCGCTTTTATTCGCTGCCACGCCCGTCCAGCGGACGCAAAAGCACGGGCCTGGGCCTCAACTTTGTCGAGGAAGTGATGAAGCTCCACGGCGGCGCGTTGCAGATCGGCAACGTCCCCGGCGGCGTGCGCGTGGAACTGCATCTCCACACAGTCTCCACATTACCCACATAAAACCCCCACACACGCGGCCCACTCTCCTTCCATCAAAACAGGGAGAGACCCATGAACCGCAGCCTGCTTTTCAAACTTGGCGCGATTGCGCTGCTGATCCTGCTGTTGCTGATTCCGTTGCTGATGATCAACGGCATCATCAGCGACCGTCAGCAACTGCGCGACGGCGTACTGATGGACATCGCCCGCAGCTCCAGCTACGCCCAGCGCCTTACCGGGCCGGTGATGGTAGTGCCGTATCGCAAGACCGTGCGCGAGTGGAAGCTCAATGAAAAGCTCAACAAGCGCTACGAAGAAACCCGTGAAGTGCGCGGTCGTTTGTATTTCCTGCCGGAGCGTTTTGAGCTCGACGGCAAGGTGCAGACAGAGCTGCGTGCACGGGGTATTTACCAGGCGCGACTGTTCCATGCTGACAACCGCATCAGCGGGCGTTTTGTGCTGCCGGAGCAGTGGGGCATCACCGAGAACTACGCCGATTACCGCTTTGAACCGGCGTTTCTGGCAGTGGGCATCAGCGATATTCGTGGCATCGAAAACGCCCTGAAACTGGAACTGGGCAGCCAGCGCCTGGAGTTCTCACCGGGCAGCCAGGTGGGTTGGCTGGGTGAAGGTGTGCACGTCGAACTGCCGGCGCAGGACAACAAGAAACCGGCCGCCATGGACTTCGCCTTTGACCTGCGCCTGCAAGGCACTGAACAACTGCAAGTGGTGCCGGTGGGCAAGACCAGCCAGGTGTCGCTGGCCTCAAATTGGCCACATCCGAGCTTTATCGGCAACTTCCTGCCGGCCCAGCGCGAGGTCACCGACCAAGGCTTCACGGCCAACTGGCAGACCTCGTTTTTCTCCACCAACCTTGAAGAAGCCCTGCGCGGTTGCCTGTCCGAAAACAGCTGCGAGGACTTCAACAGTCGCAGCTTCGGCGTGAACTTCATCGACCCGGTGGACCAGTACCTCAAGAGCGACCGTGCGATCAAATACGCGCTGCTGTTTATCGCCCTGACCTTTGCCGGCTTCTTCCTGTTCGAAGTGCTCAAGAGCCTGGCGGTGCACCCGATTCAATACGCCTTGGTGGGCGTGGCGCTGGCGTTCTTCTACCTGCTGCTGTTGTCGCTGTCCGAGCACTTGGGCTTTGCCCTGGCGTACCTGATCTCGGCGAGTGCCTGTGTGATGTTGATCGGCTTTTATGTGTGCCACGTGCTGCGCAGCGTCGTCCACGGCCTGGGGTTTTCGGCGGGGTTGGCGGCGTTGTATGGCTTGTTGTACGGGCTGTTGAGTGCCGAGGATTACGCGCTGCTGATGGGGTCGTTGTTGCTGTTCGGTCTGCTGGGCACGGTGATGGTGCTGACGCGTAAGCTGGACTGGTACGGCGTGGGCAAGCGCAAGGTGGTTGAGCCACTGCAGTTTGACCTGGAGGCGGTGCAATGATCGGGTTGCGCGAGGATCAGCAAGAGCGGGCGCTGTTGGTGAGCAAAATCAACACGCTATTTCCAGTGTGGCGAAGGGCAGTTGTGGCAAGCCCGCTCACCACAACAATCGGGCTCACCACAGGCGAGCCAAGCGGTCCGCTAGACCGGTGGCTGGGTCTGCTGCATCGACGGCCGCTGGCTGATCTCGGCGTACCACGCAGCTAGCTTGGGATTATCCAACCGCCATTGCATGTCCGGATGGCGAAAGTCCAGGTAACCCAAGGCGCAGGCCACGCTGATGGCGGCGATGTCGAAGTGGCTGGTCAGTTCGGCAATCGCGTCCTGCTCCAATTCGGCGAGGGCGCGACGGATCTTGTTGCGCTGCTCGTCGAGCCACGGGGCCCAGTGTTTTTCTACCGGGCGCAGGGTGGTTTCGTAGCGTACCAGCACGGCGGCATCCATGATGCCGTCGGCCATCGAGGCCAGGGTCAGGCGGCGCCAGCGGGCCGAGCCGTCGCGGGGCATCAGCGGGTTGCCTACGTGCTGGTGGTCCAAGTAATCGAGGATCACCCGGCTGTCGTGCAATACCGTGCCGTCCGCCAGGCGCAGGGCCGGGATCTTGCCCACGGGGTTGCCTTGCACCACCTGAGCATCCGGGTTGACCGGGGTCGGCATGCACCCTTGCAGGGCCACGCGATCCTGCTGGCCGGTTTCGATCAGCAGCACGCGGACTTTACGCACGAAGGGTGAAGCCGGGTTATGAAACAAGGTCATGCTGGGAGCGGACATGGGCATTCCTCTGAATAGGCTGGAGCTAGCCTAGAGGGTTGCGCGGTGGCTGGCGAGGGGGATTGTGGGTGTTTTTATGGGCCTCATCGGGGGCAAGCCCCCTCCCACACTTGAATGTGTTCACAAATCAGAATGTGGGAGGGGGCTTGCCCCCGATGAGGCCCTCAGCTGCGCCGCTTTAACAACCCCCAGGCACCCATTGCGGCAGGTATGCCCAGCCCGAGCCAACTCAACGAATCCCACAACCCATCCCCCAGCAGCGCCGCAAACAACCCGGCGGCGCTGAGCAGGCCAATCCCCAGCGGAAAGCCAAACACTTTCCAGAAATTCGACTGACGCGGGTTCATGCCTTGCCTGCCTTGCGTCGCACGATCCACAGGTAAATCCCGCTGACCAGCACCACGATGGTCAACACATCCAGTACCGCCCACAGGATCTTCATCGGCATGCCGCCGTAATCACCGAAGTGCAGCGGCTGGGACATGCCCATGGCGTCCATGTACCAGGGCCGTTCGGCGATGGCGGTGACGGCCAGGGTGCTGGCGTCGATCAGCACCGGCGTGAGCAGGTGCGAGGTCAGGTGCGTACTGCCCTTCATGAACACCGCGTAATGGTGCTCGCTGGAAAAGCGCGTGCCGGGGAAGGCGATAAAGTCCGGCCGCATGCCCGGCGCGGCCTTGGCGGCGATGGTCAGCAGTTCCGTTGAGGGCGCACGCAGGGTCAGCGGCGGGGCGTTCTTGTAGGGTTCGATCATCGCGCTGAGGCTGTCCTGGCGCCAGGCGGCGATGATCAGGTCGGCGCAGGCGCTGATCACGCCGGTCACGCCCACCACCAGCGCCCAAGTCAAGGTGACCACGCCGATCAGGTTGTGCAGGTCGAGCCAGCGCAGGCGGGTGGATTTGTCCTGGCGCACGGTGGCGAACTTCAAACGACGCATAAACGGCAGGTACAACACCGTGCCGGAGATGATCGCCAGCACAAACAACACGCCCATGAACGCCAGCAGCAACTTGCCCGGCAGCCCGGCGAACATATCCACATGCAGGCGCAGCAGGAACAGCGTGAAACCGCCATTGGCCGAGGGCATTTCCACCGCATCGCCGGTGCGCGCGTCGAGCATGAAGGTGTGGGACGAATTGGGCTCGGTGCCGGCGGTGGCGGCCATGATCGCGATCACGCCGTTCTGATCGTCCTCGTCCCAGGCCAGGTATTGCATGGCTTCGCCGGGCCGATGGGCCTCTGCTTTAGCGACAAGCTGCTCCAGGTTGAGCTGCGGCGTATCGGCAGGCATCTGTGCCAGCGTAGGCTCGTTGCCCAGCAGATGGTCGATCTCATGGTGAAACACCAGCGGCAGGCCAGTGAGGGCGAGCAGCAGGAGGAATACGGTGCAGATCAGGCTGGTCCAGGTGTGGAGGAAGGACCAGCGGCGGATGGTTTTGCTTTTCATCACGACTCCAAAAGGCAAAAGGGCCGCGGTTCAGGCGGCCCTTCATCAGCGGTTTTTCACCGTCTTAGAATTTGTAGTTCACGCTGGCGACCACGTTACGTTGGTCTCCGTAGTAGCAGTAGAAGCCGTCGCAGGTCGACAGGTAATCCTTGTTGAAGATGTTCTTGGCGTCGACCGCCACGGTCACACCTTTCATGGAGCTGTTTACGCGGCCCAGGTCGTAGTGCACCGAGGCGTCGTATACCGTGTAGGAGCCCACATGACCGAGGTCGGTGTTGGCGGCATTACCGTAGGTGTCGCCGACGTAGCGTACGCCTGCCCCCACACCAAACCCGTCCAGCATGCCGCTGCGCCAGGTGTAGTCGGCCCAGCCGGTGGCTTGGTTGCGAGGCAGCTGGTTCAGACGATTGCCTTTTTCTGCGGCAACCCCTTCGGTGATTTCACTGTCGTTATAGGTGTAGGAACCCACGAGCTTGAGGCTCTCGGTAACGTCGGCGCTGGCTTCCAATTCAAGTCCACGGACTCGTACCTCACCGACTTGGCGAGTGATGCTGCCTTCTGTGACCGAGGTGTTTTGTTGGGTCAGGTCGAACACCGCAGCGGTGAACAACGCTTTTGTGCCGGGAGGCTGGTATTTGATACCGGCTTCATATTGCTTGCCTTCGGTGGGCTTGAATGCCCCGGTGCTGCCCACTTGAGTACCCGAGCCCGCCTGGAAAGATTCGGCGTAGGACAGGTACGGGGTGATGCCGTTGTCGAAGACATAGCTCAGCGCTGCGTTACCGCTGAAATGCTTGTCACGCTGAGTATTGGTTGCATCGTTGAGGTTATGGAACGTAGTGCCGGTATGGACCCAGTCTTCACGCCCGCCCAGCGTCAGGCGCCAGTTGTCGAGGGCCATTTGGTCTTGAAGGTAGAGACCGGTCTGCTGGGTCTTCTGGTTGTAGTCGTACATGGTGAAGTAGGTGACTTTCGAGAAGTCCTGCCCATACACCGGACGGTTGAAATTGATGGTCGGCACGCCTGCCGAGCCCCACAGCCAGCGCGCATCGCTGTCGGAGCGCTGGTGGTCGAGGCCAAGCAGCAGAGTGTGATTGATTGCGCCGGTCTTGAAGTCGGCCTGGAAGTTGTTGTCGACGGCGAATTGGCCGATATTTTCATCGACCTTGCCGGCAGAACGGCTCACGTTGCCATCGGCATCAACCGCAACTTCAGGGCCATTCGGATAGAACGCGCCACCGGCGGTAATACCCTGGAAGGACAGGTCGTTTTTGGTGTAACGCAGGTTTTGGTGGAACTGCCAGGTGTCGTTCAGGCGCGTCTCAAATGCGTAACCCAGTGCGTAGTAAGTGCGGTCGTAGAATTCCCAGTCCGGATCACCCAGGTTTTTGTGGTGGGAAATCTTGCCGGCCGGTGAACTCAACTTGGTGCCTTGCAGTGGGAGGAACTGCCCGGTGATACCCGTATCGTCGCGGGTGAACTGGGTCAGCAGCGTCAGTTTGGTGTCGTCGTTGATATTCCACGTCAGGCTGGGTGCGACGTTGTAGCGCTTGTCCGGGATGTGGTCGACGGCGGTGTTGCTGTCGCGCACGACGCCGCTGATGCGGTAGAGGAACTGGCCCTCGTCGTCGATCTTGCCGGTGCTGTCGAAGTTGATCTGTTTGTGGTTATTGCTGCCGGCTTGAACTTCAATTTCGTTCGAGCTTTCGGCCTGGGGGCGGCGGCTGACCATGTCCAGCAAACCACCGGGCGGGGTTTGCCCGTAGACCGACGAGGCCGGGCCTCGCAGGACGGCAATGCGCTCGAGGTTCCAAGTGTCGATTTTCGGCGTGGCGTAGTTGCCTTTGGGCAGTGGCAGTCCATCAAGGAATTGCGTCGGAACAAAACCGCGTACCAGCAGCCAGTCACTGCGCGAGTCGGAGCCGTAACCACTGCTCTGTACGCCAGCGGTGTAACGCAGGGCGTCGTTAAGGTTGAGTACGGAGCGGTCTTCCATTTGCTGGCGAGTGATCACCGTGACCGAGCGAGGCAGTTCGGCGATCGGCGTATCGGTCTTGGTGCCAGCCGCTGTGCGGGTGGCGACGTAACCATCCACCGGCCCCCAAGCGCTTTCGCTGTCGCCCTGACCAATGATGCTGGTCTCTGGCAACGCCACAACCCCCTCGGGAATCGCCACCAAGGTAAACGTCCCGGCGCCGCCCTGTTCCAGCTGCAACCCAGTGCCACGCAACGCCTCACGCAGCGCGCCCGGCGCATCGAACTGGCCCTGGACCGGTGCAGAGGTCTTGCCCGACGCCAGCGCCGGGTTGAGGGTCAGCGCGAGGCCGGCCTGGCTGGCGATCTGGTTCAGGGTGGTAGCCAGCGGGGCGGCAGGCAGGTTGTAGGCGCGCACGCTGGACGCCTGTTCGGCGGCGAACAGCGAGGTGCTCGCCAGCGGGGCGCTGAGGGCAATGGCCACGGCTAACAGGCTGGGGCGCAACAAGGTGTCTAGCGTGCGGGACATAGGGCGGCTCCTGAATGGAAGTAATTCGCAATTGCCTATGTGCCGAACGAGAATCGAAAAGTGATAGGGCAGGCTGAAAATATTTTTTGTGGGGGACTTGAGGACCTCATCGGGGGCAAGCCCCCTCCCACACTTGAATTGCGCTGCGGTCAAAATGTGGGAGGGGGCTTGCCCCCGATAGCGATCGCCCAGTAACCACAGACCCTACGGCTTACCCTTGACCGTCACCCACCATGGCGTGTGCTGCTCGATCTGCACCGGCAGGGTCGGCAGCAGGGCGTTGAGCGCCAGGGTGGTGTCGTGCAGCGGGAAGCTGCCGGTGATGCGCAGGTCCGCCACGTTTTTGTCCACGCCCAGGTAGCCGGTGCGGTAGCGGCTGAGCTCATCCACCACATCGCCCAGGCGGGCGTTGTCCACCACCAGCATGCCGCGGGTCCAGGCGTCGGTGGCGGGGGTGACGGCAAGTGCGGGGCCGAGGCCGTCGCTGCGCATCAGCACTTGCAGGCCTTCCTTGAAAACCTGCTCTTGACGCGCTGCTTCCGGCTGCGCCGCGACGGCTGATTGCAAGACGCTCAACCGCGTGGCGTCGTCCTCACGCTTGACGATAAACCGCGTGCCCAGCGCTCGCAGGCTGCCGTCGCGGGTTTGCACGTAGAACGGGCGCGCATCGTTGTGGCCGGTCTCGACGAGGATTTCGCCTTCCTGCAACACGATCAGCCGGTGTTTTTCATCGAAGCGCACGTCGATGGCACTGTGGGTATTGAGGTTGATCCGGGTGCCGTCCGCCAGTTTCAGCGTGCGCTGTTCGCCGGTGGCGGTGCGCTGGTCGGCCAGCCAATAGTGGATCGGCACATAGCGCTCGCCGGCCAACAACGCCAAGCCGCACACCAGCGCGATACTCGCCAGGCCAGTGCCGAGCTTGCGCACGCGCTGGCGAATGCCTTCGCGCGACTGCAATAACGCCGCCCGTGCCGGGCCCGAGGCCACGCCGAAGCGTTGGTCGAGCATGCCCAGTTGGCGCCAGGCGCGAGCGTGTTCTTCATGGCTGGCCAGCCATTTGCTGAACTCTTCGCGTTCCACGGCGCTGCCGTCGCCGGAGTCCAGGGACAATTGCCAGGCAATCGCCGCATCCAGCACACGGGCCGACACCGGCTTGGCGCTTATCGCACTCACGTCGGCTCGCCGTACAGCGCGATATAGCACTGGCGAATGCCCTGGGCCAGGTACTGGCGCACGCGGGGCACCGACACGCCGAGGCGCTGGGCGATCTCTGCGTGGCCCAGGCCGTCGAGACGGTTATAGAGGAAGGCGGCGCGGGCCTTGCTCGACAGCTTGCCGAGCAGGCGGTCGATGGCCTTGAGGTCTTCGAGGATCAGTTGCTGTTCTTCCGGGGACGGGTGTTCGCTTTCCGGGATCAGCATCAATTCGGTGAGATAGGCCTGTTCCAGGGCGGCGCGACGGAAGTAGTCGAACAACAAGCCTTTGGCGATCGCCACCAGAAATGCCCGAGGCTCGCGGGGTTCGCGCAACTCGTCACGGCCCAGCAGGCGCATGAAGGTGTCCTGGCTCAGGTCTTCGGCGCGGCTCGGGCAGGCCACATTGCGCCGCAGCCAGGCCAGCAGCCAGCCACGATGGTCGCGATACAACGCGCCAACAAGCTCACTGTGTGGGGTCTGGACCGACGACAAGGCATCACCGAATAAACAAGATGTTTAAACTAACGAGAATTATTCGCGATTGTGTCAGAGGCGTGGGGTGGGCGCAATTGGCGTCCGTCGGGTTGAAGGCTTAATGACATCTGATTGAAAAATGAGCGTGCCTGGTAAGACGTGCTCTGTGTGGTGGGGGCTTTCTGTGGTGAGCGGGCTCACCACAATAAAAGCCCACTCAACACAATAAAAGCGCGTTCACCCCAAACGTTATTTATTCGCGTGCTTAGAAAGAGGGCGCCTGCTTGCGGCGTTTCCATTGGCTCAAACGCTCCTGCAGCGCGTGTGGGGAGTCGATGTGCTGCTGTCGCGCACGGCTGAACAGAATCAGCATCAACTCCGCCGTGGCCAGGGCATCGGCGCTGGCGTGATGGCGTTCGCCCACGTGCAGCTGGAAATGGTTGATCCAGTCATCCAGCCCGGCTTCGCGGATATGCGCCTCGGGGCACAGCAGGGCAGCGATGTCGGCCACATCCAGGAACGGGTGCGCCAAGCGATAACCCAGGCTGTCCTTGAGTGCGCGGCCCAGCATGTGCTGGTCGAAGGGCGCATGGAAGGCCAGCAACGGGCTGTCGCCGACGAATGCCATGAAGTCCAGCAGCGCTTCTACCGGATCACTGCCGGCGGCGATGGCGCTGGGGCCGAGGCCGTGGATCAACACGCTGGGGCTGAGTTTGGTGTCGGTGCGTTGCAGGGTGCGCTCGAACAGCTGGGAGAAATCCACCGCGCCGTCTTCAATCACCACCGCGCCGATGGACAGCACCTGGTCACGGTTGAGGTTCAGGCCGCTGGTTTCCAGGTCCACCACCACCCAGCGTTGGGCGCGCAATGGGGTGTCACCCAGCGGCACCGGCTTGGACAGTTGCTCCAGGCGCCGTTGTTGCGCGGCATCGAGTCCAGGCTTTTTCGTACGTAGCCAGTCGAACCAACTCACAGTTGGTACCGCAACGTCAGGCTGCTTTGCAGGCGCTGGGCCTGGCGCAGGGATTCACGCAGGATGCGGCGGTCGAGGTGGTTGAGGCTGTCGGGGTCGACGCGATTGGAATACGGCTGGTTCTCGCGGGTCTGCAACTGGTGCTGCTGCATGCGCGTTTGCTGGATAAAGTGGTACGCCTCTTCATAGGCGGCGCCGTCCAGCGGCTCGATGACCTCCTTGGCCACCAACTGGCGCAGGCGCTCCAGGGTGTTGTTGGCGTGAATGCCATTGGCCAGCGCCAGCAGGCGCGCACCATCGACGAATGGCGTGAGCCCCTGCACTTTGAGGTCAAGTGTGGCCTTTTCACCGCTTTTGCGTGTCAGCACGAATTCACGGAAACGCCCTACAGGCGGCCGTTGACGCAAGGCGTTGTCTGCAAGCATGCGTTGAAAAAGCCGGTTATCCGCCACCTGATCCAGAACGCTTTGGCGCAGGAACGCGCAACCCTGTTCATCACCCCACACCACCCGCAGATCAAAATAGATGCTCGAACCCAACAGGTTTTCCGGCGTCGCCTCACGAATAAACGCCGCAAACCGCCGCGTCCATTCCGCCCGCGACAGGCACAACTCGGGGTTGCCGGCCATGATGTTGCCTTTGCACAGGCTGAACCCGCACAGCGCCAGGCTCTGGTTGATCTGCTGCGCCAGGGGCAGCAACCGACCGCGAATCTCGGCGGCTTCCACCGCGTCCCTGGCCTCGAACAGAATGCCGTTGTCCTGGTCGGTGTACAGCGTTTGCTCGCGACGGCCTTCACTGCCGAAACACAACCAACTGAAGGGCACGCCGGGGTCGCCTTTTTCGGCGAGGGTCAACTCGATCACCCGGCACACGGTGTGATCGTTGAGCAGGGTAATGATGTGAGTGATCTGGGTGGATGACGCGCCATGGGCGAGCATCCGCTCGACCAACTGGCCGATTTCCCCGCGAATCGCCACCAGATTCTCCACCCTGGGCGCGTTGCGGATGGTGCGGGCCAGGTGCACCAGGTCGACCCGTTGCAGGGAAAACAGGTCGCGCTCGGACACCACGCCACACAGACGCTGGTCCTTGACCAGGCACACATGGGCGATATGCCGCTCGGTCATGGCGATGGCGGCGTCGAAGGCGCTGTGGTCCGGGGTCAAGAAGAACGGCGCCTGGGTCATATGACTGTCGATGGCCTGGTTGAAATCGCTGGTGCCGTCGGCCACCACCTGGCGCAGATCGCGCAGGGTAAAAATCCCCAGGGGCGCCTGGTGCGCGTCGACGATCACAATGCTGCCCACTTGTTGCTCGTGCATCAGCGTCACTGCTTCGCGCAGCGGCGTGTCCGGGCTGCACATCACCGGGTGGCGCATGGCCAATTCGCCCAGGCGGGTGTTCAACGAATATTGAGTGCCGAGGGTTTCCACGGCTTTTTGCTGCACCTGCTGGTTGACCTGATCCAACAGGCTGCTGACGCCACGCAGGGCAAAGTCACGAAACGGGCTGGAGAGGGCGAACAGCTTGATAAAGGCCGGCTTGTTCAGTTGCAGGCAAAAGGTGTCTTCGGCGGCTTTATGCTCAGTGCGCGTGGCCCGTTCGCCCAGCAGCGCGGCGAGAGGGAAGCACTCACCGGTGGTGATTTCGAAGGTGGTTTCTGCCGAGTCCGGCCGCTCGCCCACGACGCGGCCTTGCTTGACGATGTAGAAGTGCTCCACCGGCCCGCCCGATGGCTTGAGAATGCTCTCGCCGGGGCCGAAGAAGCGTAATTGACACTGTTCAACCAAAAACGCCAGGTGCGCATTTTCCATTTGATTGAATGGCGGGAAACGTTGCAGGAATTGCAGGGTGCCGTGGATGTTCTGCAACACGGCGGTTTTACCCGCCTGCGTGAAAGCATCAGCTTTACTCATAACAGTGACCGCAGTTTTTTTGTCGTTATCGTCCTGCATGGTCGGCTCCTACGCGGTGGGTGCCCATTGGACGTAAGTCTAGGTCGATGAAAACAGCGTAGAGCTAGGGAAAAACCTTACATGAATATCGTCCAAACCCCGTAGAACACCCACTAGGCAAACTTTCCGACGAAGTGCACATTGATCGCCCTTCCGCAGATGTCTGACGAGTGTGCTGGGGGATTGATGAAAACTGCTGAGAACCGTATGTCCGACCACGATATTTTGAGTGATGCCGAGCGCGAGGCGCTGAGCGCCGTGATGCTGGAGCCTGATTTACCGCCGCAACGTGTGTTGATCGTCGATGACGACAAAGACGCACGGGAACTGTTGGCGGAGATCCTGGGGCTGGACGGTATTCGCTGCATGACGGCCGAGAGTGGCGAGGCTGCGTGGAGTTTATTGAAATCCAGCAGTTCCATCGGTTTGCTGATCACCGACTTGCGCATGGCACCGAGCAATGGCCTGGAGCTGATTCGCCAGGTGCGAGAATCCACCCGTGCGGCGCTGCCGATCATCATCATGTCCGGCGATGCCGAAGCCCCGGATGTGATTGATGCGATGCATTTGAGCGTGGTGGACTTTTTGCTCAAGCCGATTGATAGCGTGAAGTTGGCGAAGCTGGTGAAGCGGGAGTTGGGGATGGCTTCCTGAGCGTGTCGGTAGCTGTGCCGGCCTCATCGGGGGCAAGTCGAATCGTCGCACCGCCCCTCCCACATTTTTGACCGCAGCGCAGTTCAAGTGTGGGAGGGGGCTTGCCCCCGATGAGGCCAGTCTGGTCACTACAAGCCCCAAAGAAAAAGCCCTGATCTCACGATCAGGGCTTTTTCATTTACAGGCCGTTTTTAGCCTTGAACTCCCGACGCCGACGGTGCAACACCGGCTCGGTATAACCGTTGGGCTGCTTGGTCCCCTCAATCACCAACTCCACCGCTGCCTGGAACGCGATGTTGCTGTCGAAGTCCGGAGCCAATGGGCGGTACAACGCATCCCCGGCATTCTGACGGTCCACCACAGGCGCCATGCGCTTGAGGCTTTCCAGCACCTGGGCTTCGTTGACGATGCCGTGGCGCAGCCAGTTGGCGATGTGCTGGCTGGAGATGCGCAGGGTGGCGCGGTCTTCCATCAGGCCCACATCGTTGATGTCCGGCACTTTGGAGCAGCCGACACCCTGGTCGATCCAGCGGACCACGTAGCCGAGGATGCCCTGGGCGTTGTTGTCCAGCTCGTTGCGGATTTCTTCCTCGGACCAATCGGTGTTGCTGGCCAGGGGAATCGTCAGGATATCGTCCACCGAGGCGCGCTCGCGCGTGGCCAGTTCGGCCTGGCGGGCGAACACGTCGACCTTGTGGTAGTGCAAGGCATGCAGCGCAGCCGCCGTCGGCGACGGCACCCAGGCCGTGTTGGCACCGGCCAATGGGTGGGCGATTTTCTGTTCGAGCATCGCAGCCATCAGGTCGGGCATCGCCCACATGCCTTTACCGATCTGCGCACGGCCTTGCAGGCCGGTGCTCAGGCCGATATCGACGTTCCAGTTCTCGTAGGCGCCGATCCATTTTTCGGCCTTCATGGCGGCCTTGCGCACCATCGCGCCCGCCTCCATGGAGGTGTGGATCTCGTCGCCGGTGCGGTCGAGGAAGCCGGTGTTGATAAACACCACGCGCTCGCTGGCAGCCTTGATGCAGGCTTTGAGGTTGACCGTGGTGCGGCGCTCCTCGTCCATGATCCCGACCTTGAGGGTGTTGCGCGGCAGGTTCAGCACGTCTTCGATGCGACCAAACAGCTCGTTGGTGAACGCGGCTTCTTCCGGGCCGTGCATCTTCGGCTTGACGATGTACACCGAGCCGGTGCGGCTGTTCTTGCGGGTGTTGTTGCCGTTGAGGCTGTGGACCGCCGCCAGGTTGGTGACCAGGCCGTCGAGGATACCTTCCGGCACTTCATCGCCGTTCTTGTCGAGGATCGCGTCGATGGTCATCAGGTGACCCACGTTGCGCACGAACAGCAGCGAACGGCCGTGCAGCGTCACATCCTGACCGTCCACACCGGTGTAGACACGGTCGGCGTTCATGGTACGGGTGAAGGTCTTGCCGCCCTTGGCGACTTCTTCGGCCAGGTCGCCCTTCATCAGGCCGAGCCAGTTGCGGTAGATCACCACTTTGTCGTCGGCATCCACCGCGGCGACGGAGTCTTCGCAGTCCATGATGGTGGTCAGCGCAGCTTCCATCAGCACATCTTTGACGCCGGCGGCATCGGTCTGGCCGACGGGAGTGCTGGCGTCGATCTGGATTTCGAAGTGCAGGCCGTTGTGTTTCAGCAGGATCGCAATCGGCTCGGCCGCAGGGCCCTGGAAACCGATCAACTGGGCATCGTCACGCAGGCCACTGTTGCTGCCGCCCTTGAGGCTGACGATCAGCGTGCCGTCGACGATCTTGTAACCGGTGGAGTCGACGTGGCTGCCGGCGCTGAGCGGCGCGGCTTCGTCGAGGAAGGCGCGGGCGAAGGCGATGACCTTGTCGCCACGTACCTTGTTGTAGCCCTTGCCCTTCTCGGCGCCGTCGGCTTCGCTGATGGCGTCGGTGCCGTACAGCGCGTCGTACAGCGAACCCCAGCGCGCATTGGAGGCGTTGAGGGCGAAACGGGCATTCATCACCGGCACCACCAACTGCGGGCCGGCCATGCGGGCGATTTCGTCATCGACGTTTTGGGTCGAGGCCTGGAAGTCTGCGGCTTCTGGCAGCAGGTATCCGATGTCTTGCAGAAAGGCTTTGTAGGCCACCGGGTCGTGGGCCTGGCCGGCGTGGGTCTGGTGCCAGGTGTCGATGCGCGCCTGGAAATCATCGCGTTTGGCGAGTAGGGCTTTGTTCTTCGGCGCCAGGTCGTGGATGACCTTGTCGGCGCCGGCCCAGAACTGGTCGGCAGTGATGCCGGTACCGGGAATGG
>Ga0308161_1001493_pt1 | contig 27930 bp, 21 predicted proteins | sample PhyFR2_FD_201034 | JGI IMG/M metagenome (GOLD analysis project Ga0308161, IMG submission 201034) | Phyllosphere microbial communities from UC Gill Tract Community Farm, Albany, California, United States - DLSLF.R2 | ecosystem: Host-associated > Plants > Phyllosphere > Unclassified | place: USA...
GTCCCGCGACGCCGAAGGGTCCCGTCGGCGGCGGCACCGGCGGAGGTGCCGGCAGCATCGTGCAGTTCTTCACGTCGCGACTGCGCGAGATCGGCATCTTCATCGCCCTGATCGTCATCGTCCTGCTTTTCCAGGCGCTGACCGGGGGACGTCTGCTCACCGCGGGCAACGTGTCGAACATCATCGTCCAGAACAGCTACATCCTGATCCTCGCCATCGGCATGGTGATGATCATCATCGCCGGCCACATCGATCTCTCGGTCGGTTCGGTCGCGGCCTTCGTCGGCGCGGTATCGGGTGTGCTGATCGTGCAGTGGGGCCTGCCCTGGTGGCTCGGCATCCTGCTCTCGCTCCTCCTCGGTGCCGTGGTCGGCATGTGGCAGGGCTTCTGGGTGGCGTACATCGGCATCCCGGCCTTCATCGTGACCCTCGCGGGCATGCTGCTCTTCCGCGGTCTGACGCAGATGACGCTGGGCAACACCCAGATCACGCCGTTCCCGACCGAGTACCGTGCCCTCGGCGGTGGCTACCTCTTCCCCGACCTGTTCCCGGCGGCGTCCTCGCCGGCCGAGTGGATCACCGTCGGACTCGGCGTGCTGACCCTCGTCCTCTTCGTCGTGTCGCAGGTCCGTCAGCGCGCGAAGCGCGCGGCCCTCGAGCTGCAGAACGAGCCGCAGGTCGCGTTCCTCGTGAAGCTCATCGGTGGCGGTGCCCTCATCGCGTACCTCACCTACCTGCTCGGCGTCGCCCCCGGTTCGCGCGGGACGCCCATCGTGCTCGTCGTGCTCGGCGTGCTGATCATCGGCTACTCCACGGTCATGAGCCGCAGCGTCTTCGGTCGTCACATCTACGCGATCGGTGGCAACCGCACCGCCGCGAAGCTGTCGGGTATCAACACCCGCCGCGTCGACTTCCTGCTGTTCGTCAACATGGGTGTGCTCGCGGCCCTCGCCGGCATCGTCTTCACCGGCCGTCTCAACTCCGCCGGTCCCGGCGCCGGAAACCTCTTCGAGCTGGATGCCATCGCGGCCTCCTTCATCGGTGGAGCGGCCGTCCAGGGTGGTGTCGGCCGCGTGGTCGGCGCGATCGCCGGTGGTCTGGTCATGGGTGTGCTCAACAACGGCATGTCGCTCATGGGTATCTCGACCGACGTGCAGCAGTTCATCAAGGGCCTCGTGCTCCTGTTGGCCGTGGCCTTCGACGTGTGGAACAAGAACCGCACGCGCGGGTGATCCACGCCCCTTCGAGACGCCCCGACGCCCTGTGCGCCGGGGCGTCTCGCCGTTCCTGGGGCAGGATGGAGCGGTGACCCCCCGCACGCCGTTCCGCCGCGCCACCGCCCTTCTCGCGGTGCTCGCGCTCGGTCTCGCGGGCTGTACGACGACGACCGCGCGGAGCGCCGGCTCCAGCGACGGCGCCGGGGTGATCGGCGTCGCGCTGCCCTCGACCGGCGACGCCGGCGGGGTGCACGCGGGCGAGGCCGTGGCATCCGAGCTCCGGGATCGCGGCTATCGCCTCGACCTCCAGTACGCGGCGGCCGATGCGCGCACGCAGGCCGCGCAGGTGCAGAACATGCTCACCAAGGGGATGGATGCCGTGATCGTGGCGCCCCTGTCGGCCGACGAGCTCGAGGGGCCCGCCGAGATCGCGGAGGAGGAGGCGATCCCCGTGCTCGTGCTCGGGCGTGGTCTGCCCGTCGCGGGGGCGGGATACGCCGCGGTCGTCGAGCCGGAGGAGCTCGGCCGCGCCGAAGCCCAGGCGCTGCTCGACGCTCTGGATGCGGGGGAGGGGACGGATGCCATGGACCCCGCGACTTCGACCGACCCCGGCGCCGCGGATACCCCGGGCCCCGACGCCACGGAGCCCGACGTCGCGGAGCCCGACGCTGCCGCACCCGATTCCGCGGAGCCCGACGCCGCCGCTCCCGACGCCGCGGAGCCCGACGCCGGCACCCCCGGCGGCTCCGCGCCGTCCGGGCCTGCGCAGGTCACCGTGCTCGCCGGCGACGAGAACGACGCCTGGGAGCAGCGTCGCCACGCCGCGGCTCTCGACGAGCTCGCGCCCGCGGTCGCCGAGGGACGGATCGTGATCGCGTCGGGCGCGAGCTGGGCGGACGCCGCCGTCGCCGACGCCCCGCTCGACGTTCCCGCCGCCGCCGAGGAGCGCGCGCGAGGCGTCGCGCCGGACGCGCCGTCCTCGGCCGTCGCGATCCTCGCTCTCGGCGACGACGTCACCCGTGGTGTCGTGACCGCGCTCACGACCGACCCGCCCACACCGAGCCCTGCCCCGACGGCTACGCCGACCCCTGAGCCGACGGGCGACCGCACGGTGCCGATCGTCGTCGGTTCGGGCGCCGACCTCGCGACGGTCCGCGCCCTCGACGGCGGTGTTCTCGCGGCGACCGTCTTCGTCGACACGCGCGAGGCGGCGGTGCCGATCGCCGACGCCGTCGAGGCGCTCCTCGATGACGGCGAGCCCGTCGCGGACGGGACGGAGATCGCCGGGCTCGTCGGCATCCCCGCTTTCGCCATCGGTCCTCAGGTCCTCCGTGCCGACGACGTCGAGCGGGTTCTCGTCGACACCGGATGGCTGTCCCCCGAGGAGCTTTCGGGATAACCCGAACGCGGGCGGGGGCTGCCCGGGCGGTGCCCGAGCGAGCCCGCCCCTACCGTGGAACACATGACCACGGCATCCGTTCTCCCGCCTCCTCCGCCGAACCCGCCCGGCCGCGACGACTCCGCGACCGAGACGGCGGCCACTCTTCCCCCGCCTCCCTCCGCACCCGTCGCCGCCGCGCCCTCTCGCGTGCGGGTCGCCACCCCCGGCCGCATCGCCGGGGCGGCGGCGCAGCTGGCCGCCCTCGGCCTCGTCGGCCCGGTCGTGTTCAGCGCGCTCTTCGGCATGCTCGGCGGCGGTCTCGGCCTGCTCGTCGCGATGCTGGTCGGCGTCGTCGTCCTGGTGGTCCTCGTCTACGCCCTCTTCGCGGTGGCGTGGTTCGAACGTGCCCGCGTCGACGGTCTCTACGGCTTCGGGCTCCCGCTGCTGCGTCCGCGCCGCAGCACCCGCACCGGCTTCGTCGGGGTCCTGCACACGATCTGGCTCCAGGCGATCGACCCGGGCCAGTGGCGTGCCGTGGCCTCGTTCGCGATCGGGACCCTCCTGGGGCTGGTGGTGCTCACCGCGGCCGGTCTCTCGGCCTGGGGACTCGCTCTCGCCATCGCCCCGATCTTCGGGTGGCCCGACACGCGCTTCCTCGGCATCTTCCCGCTCGAGGGGTTCGCCGCCCCGCTCGTCGGGATCATCGCCGTCATCGGTTCCCTCGCCGGCATCGTCGGACTCGCCGTGCTGCACGGCGTGATCGTCCGCGCCATCTTCGTGCCGTCTCGCGAGGCGGAGCTCGAGGAGCGCGCCCGCACCTCCGACACCCGTCGCGCCGGCGCCGTCCGCGCCGCCGAGGTGGAGCGCACCCGCATCGAGCGCGACCTGCACGACGGCGTCCAGCCGCGGCTTGTCTCGATCGGCATGACCCTGGGTCTCGCGCAGACCAAGATCGACGACGACCCCGAGACCGCCAAGGCCCTCGTGGCCGAGGCGCACGCCTCGACCAAGTCGGCCATCACCGAACTGCGCCAGCTCGCCCGCGGCATCCATGCCTCGGTGCTCGACGATCGGGGACTGGATGCCGCCCTCTCGGCGCTCGCGTCCCGGTCGCACATCCCCGTGACCCTCGACGTGCGGCTGTCGCGCCGATGCAGCCGCCCGGCGGAAGCCGCGGTCTACTTCTCGATCGCCGAGGCCCTGAACAACGCCGCCAAGCACTCCCGGGCGACCGCGTGCCGCGTGCATGTGCGTCTCCGCGACGACGGCACGCTGTGGGCCCGCGTCGAGGACGACGGCCTGGGCGGCGCCCGCGTCGTCCCCGGGGGCGGCCTGGACGGCATCGTCAACCGCGTGACCGCGGCCGGCGGCACCGCCCGCATCGACAGCCCCCAGGGCGGACCCACGACGGTGGAGGTGAGCGTCCCGTGCGCATCCTGATCAGCGAGGACTCCGTGCTGCTGCGCGAGGGGCTCGTGCGCCTGCTCGCCGACGACGGCCACGAGGTCGTCTCGGCGCTCCCCGACGCCGAGGGGCTGGAGGCCGCCGTCACCGAGACGGCGCCCGAGCTCTGCATCCTCGACGTGCGGCTTCCGCCGACCTGGACCGACGAGGGCATCCGCGCCGCGATCGCGCTGAGGGCGCGGCATCCGGGGCTCGCCGTCCTCGTCCTCTCGCAGTACGTCGAGGAGCAATACGCCAGCGATCTGATCGCCGACGGACAGGGCTCGCTCGGCTACCTGCTGAAGGACCGGGTCGCCGACGTCCGCGACTTCCTCGACGCGGTCGCCCGGATCAGCGGGGGAGCGACCGTGCTCGACCCCGAGGTCGTGGGGCAGCTGCTCGCCCGTCGCCGCCGCGACGAGCGTCTGCAGAGCCTGACCGAGCGCGAGCGGAGCGTCCTCGCCCTCATCGCGGAAGGCCGGTCGAACCAGGCCATCGCCGCCGCGCTCTTCGTGAGCGAGGCCAGCGTCGAGAAGTACATCACCGCCATCTTCACCAAACTCGGCCTCGAGCAGGACGAGACCGGCAACCGCCGCGTCATCGCCGCCCTCGTGCACCTGGGCCACGACCACACCGGAGCAACGTCATGACCACGCAGACCCCCCTCGAGCCCACGCCTCTCGAGCCGACGCCTCCGCCGGCTCAGACCTCCCGTCGCGGAACCGTCCTCGCGGTGTCGATCGTCACGATCGTCGTCGGAGCGATCGCTCTCGTCGGTACCGTAGGCGGCACCGCGATCACCGCGGCGGCCACCCTCGCCGACACGCGATCGGGCGTCGACGCGGGCTCCGTCTCCGCTCGCGGGCTGACCGACCTCACGGTCGACGTCGCGGGCGGGTCCCTCACGGTCGAATACGGCGACGTGGTGGACGCGACCCTGGATGCCGGGACGTCCGCCCGCGGCGGGTGGACGTTCGAGCGCACGGGCGACACGCTGCACGTGTCGTCGCCGCGCGGAGCGTTCGTCGACTGGAGCCGGAGCCCGGGGGCGACGCTCACCCTCCCGCGGAGCCTGACGGACACGCCGCTGGACGCGCGCATCGACGTCACGGGCGGCACGCTCGATCTCGACGCCGACACGCGGCGGCTGACGGTGAACCTCGCCGGCGGCGCGGTCGACCTGACGGGAACCGCCGAGACCCTCGACGTCACCGTGGCCGGAGGCGCGGCCTCGGCCGAGGTCACGGGCGTCGACACGGCCGCGTTCGAGGTGGCCGGCGGCGAGCTGACGGCGGGTCTCAGCGGGGCCACCCCCAGCCGCACCTCGGTCACGGTGACGGCGGGATCGGCGGACATCACGCTGCCCGACGACGAGTACCGCGTCCTGAAGCAGGACGGCATGGGCTCGCTCGACAACAGCCTGCGCACCTCGTCGTCGGCGAAAGCCGTGGTCGATGTCGAAGCGGCCCTGGGTCAGGTGTCGCTGTCGTCCTGAGCTCCGCGCTCCGAAGGGGCCCCTTCTCGTCGCCGATCGACGGGGAGGGGCCTCTTGCTCGTGCCACGGGGGCGGGCGACGACCAGCGAGAACAGGACGAGCGCGATCCCGATCGTCTGCGGCAGCGCGAGGGACTCGCCGCCGACGACGACACCGAGCACGACGCCGGTCACCGGGTTCAGCAGACCGATGATCCCCACGGTCCCGGCGGGAAGATGGCGAAGCCCGGTGAACCAGCACACGAAGGCCAGGGCGGTGGCGACCACCGCGATCCCGGCGTAGGCGGCGATCCCCGCGGCATCCACGCGCGGCGGAGGCCCCTCGACGATGCCGGCCGCCACGACGAGCACGATCCCGCCCGCGGTGAGCTGCCACGCGGTCGTGGCGAGGAGGGGAGTGTCGTCGCGCCACCGGGTGGTGAGGATCGCCCCGAGGGACGATGCGAGAAGGGCGATGACGGATGCCACGACCCCGGCCGGCGACACCGAACCCGCCCCGAGGCCCACGACCAGCAGGACGCCGACGATCCCGAGAACGGACCCGGCCGCCCACCGCGCGGTCGGGCGCTGAGCGAGGAGCGGCCAGGCGATCCCCGCGAGCGCGAGCGGGGCCAGGGCCATGATCGAGGCGGCGATGGACGACGGGAGAAGCTGCGCGGCCAGGTACACGAGCACGAAGAACGCGCCGAAGTTCAGCAGTCCCAGGACGGGCGCCCGCCACCACCACGCGCCGCGCGGGCGCCGGCGGGCCAGCGCCCACAGCAGGAGTCCCGCGGGGAGGGCACGGAGGGCGGCACCCCAGAGCGGAGCGTCGGCCGGCAGCAGATGCCGGGTCACGACGTAGGTGGCTCCCCACGCGATCGGCGCGATCGCGGTGACGGCGACGATGCGCCATTTATCTTCCATGGAAGACAGTATAGTTTCCACGGAAGGTAACATGGATGCCATGACCGACCATGTCGATGCCCTCGTCGCACAGTGGGCTGCCGAGCGCCCCGACGTCGACGCCGCGCCGATGCAGATCATCGGCCGCATGAGCCGGATCGTCCACCACCTCGACGCCGAGTTGCTCACCGTCTTCCGCCGCTTCGGGCTCGGCGAGGGGGAGTTCGACATCCTCGCCGCCCTCCGCCGGTGCGGGGAGCCCTACGCGTGCGCCCCGGGCGAGCTCGCCCGCCACACGATGGTGACCACCGGAGCGGTGACGAAGCGCGTCGATCGGCTCGTGGCATCCGGTCTCGTCTCGCGGAGCGCGAGCGACGACGACGGCCGCGGGCGGGTGGTCTCGCTCACCCCGGAAGGACGGCGGGTCATCGACGAGGCCCTCGTCGCTCACGTCGCGAACGAGGAGCGGCTGCTGTCGGCGCTGAGTCCGACCGACCGTCGCACGCTGGAGGCGTTGCTCCGCGATTGGGGCTCCGCCCTGGGCGTCTAGACGTTCAGCCCTTCAGCGCCTTCGTGATGCGCTGGATCGAGACGGGTTCCGCCGTACCGAGGCGCTGCGCGAACAGGCTCACGCGCAGCTCCTCGAGCAACCAGCGCGTCTGCATCAGGTTCGCGGGGGCATCGGCGGGAAGCGGCATCGTCCCCCCGGCCTCGACGAAGCCTGCGGCGGCGCGCTCGTACTCGGTCATGCGCTGACGGTCGCGGCCGGGATTGTCGGAGAGCGTCTTCACGCGCTCGAGCGCCCCGGCGAGATACCGGGGGTAGTGCTGCAGGCGCGGCAGGCCGGTGCGTGAGAGGAAGCCGGGGAAGAGTAGGCCCTTCACCTGCCCCCGCACGTCGTTGAGGGCTCCGAGCAGCGTCATGGATGCGGCATCCTTCATCGCCCTCTCGACCTCGCGCTGCGCGAGCAGGATCTTGGCGGCGAGCGACACGGTCTGGAAGGTGCGCTCGACCGAGGCTGCGGAGAACGCGTCGCGCACCCGCTCGAAGTCGGCTCTCGTGCGCACGACGCCGGTCGGGCTCTCGCGCCCGAGGATGTCGTCGGCCAGGGCCACGCGCGCATCCTCGATCAGGGCTTTCGCGTTCTGGTACGGGGATGCCGCGAGCGCGAGCTTCTCGTTCGCGGTGAGGTGGTCGAGGACGTAGGTGGCGGGGGAGGGGACGGCGAGCAGCATCAGGCGGCGGATGCCGGCGCGGGTGTGCTTCTCAGCGTCCTCGGGCGTCGCCTCGACCCGCAGGGCCACGCTGTCGCCCTCGTCGACGAGCGCGGGATAGCCGCGCACGACCCCGCCGGCGACGGGCGTGTCGACGACCTCGGTGAGCTCGTCGAGGTCCCACGTCGTCAGCTTCGTTCGCGAGGCGAAGGCGGGGGAGGCCTCGGCGACCTTCGCGGCCTTCTGCGCCGGTCGGGCGATCGTCGATTCGACGCTGGACCGGGCTCTGTCGGCCAGGCGTCGCTGCAACGCCGAGAGGTCGCGGTCGCTCCCGATCGCCCGCCCGCGGGCGTCGACCGCGCGGAACGACGGCATGAGGTGACCCGGGACGCGCTCGAGCTCGAAGTCGGCGGCGCTCACACGCTGGTTCGCGACGCGCTGCACGAGGGCGGCGAGGGCGTCGACGAGCGTCGTCCTCGGCAGACCGTTCGTGTGCTCGGGGCCTTTCTCGGCGAGCTCGGCCGAGAATTTCTCCGCCCAGTCGGCGGCGGGAACGACGTTGCGGCGGATGGTCTTCGGCAGGGCGCGCAGCAGGGCGGTGACCAGCTCGTCGCGCATGCCCGGAACCTGCCAGTCGAAGCCGTCGGGGCGCAGCTGGGCGAGCAGCGGCAGCGGCACGACGACCGTCACGCCGTCGTCGGGGGCTCCCGGTTCGAAGCGGTACGCGAGGTTGAGGGTCTGGTCGCCCTGGCGCCAGCGGGCGGGGAAGGCCCGATCGTCTCCCTGCGCGCGGTCGCCGGTGAGGTCGGACTCGCGCAGGTCGAGCAGGTGCGGCGTGCGGTGGATGGCATCCCTCCACCAGGCCTCGAACGAGCGCACGTCGGTGACGTCGGCGGGGATGCGGGCGTTGTAGAACGCGAAGACCGCTTCATCGCCGATAAGGATGTCGCGGCGGCGCTCGCGTTCCTCGATCTTCTCGAGCAGGCGGCGCTGCTCGACGTTGCGACGCAGGAATGCTGTCAGGCGCTTGTCGAGAACCGACGGGTCCCACTCGCCCTCCACCAGCGCGTGCCGCACGAACATCTCGCGCGCGAGCGGACGGTCGAAGCGCGCGAGCTGCACGCGGCGACGCCCGACGAGCTCGACCCCGAAGAGGGTGACCTTCTCATAGGCGGCGGCGGAGCCGGCATCCTTCGACCAGTGCGGCTCGCTCAGCGAGCGCTTCACCAGGTCGGGGGCGAGCTCTTCGGCCCACGCCGGGTCGACGGCGGCGACCGTGCGGGCGAACAAGCGCGAGGTCTCGACGAGCTCGGCGGCCATCACCGCGGAGGGACGCTTCTTCTTCAGCCCCGAGCCGGGGAAGATGGCGAACCGCGCCCCGCGGGCGCCGATGTACTCGCCCTTGACGGGGCGGGCGTCGCCCGGGGCCTTGCGGTCCTTGGTCTGCGCCATCGTGCGCGGATCCAGGATGCCGAGGTGCGAGAGCAGTCCGGACAGGACCGCGCGGTGGATGGCGTCGCCGGCGGCGTGGCCCTCGGGGGCGGTGTTCTGGTCGCCGCGCGCCGATCCGTGTCCCGATGTTGTCGGCGCATGTCCCGATTTGTGCGGCCTGGAGGGGTCGGAGCCAGCCATAAGGGGGACATGGTTGCGCGTACGCCCGCCGCGGCGGCGCCCGTCCTCGCCGGAGCCGCGCGAGCCGCCGTCGCCCGGCCCGCGCTCGCCGCCTCGTCCGCCCTCGCCGGATCCGCGTCCGCCCTCGCCGGAGCGCTCGCCGCCCAGCGACCGCAGTTGCCGGTGCACGTCGACCCACTCGCGCACGCGCACGTAGTTGAGGTGCTCGCTGCGGCACAGGCGTCGGAACGCGCTCGAGCCGAGCTCGGCCTGCTTCTCCTGCAGGTACTCCCACAGGTTGAGCAGGGAGAGGAAGTCGCTGGTGGGATCGGTGAACCGGGCGTGGAACCGGTCGGCCTCCTCGCGCCGCTCCACGGGGCGTTCGCGCACGTCCTGGATCGACATGCCCGACACGATCGCGAGCACCTCGCTCGACACGTCGTTCCGGCGGGCCTCGATGAGCATGCGGGCGAAGCGCGGGTCGATCGGCAGGCGCGCGATCTCGCGGCCGATCTCGGTGAGGCGGGGGCCGTCCTCGCGCGGACCCCGTCCGCCGCGCTGCCGAGACGGGTCGCCGTCGCCTCGCGCGTCGCGCTCGCGCGCGGTGTCCGCGCCGCGCGAACCGGGGGCCGGCAGCTTCACCGCGCCGAGTTCGACGAGCAGGTCGAACGCCGCCTTCACCCCGCGCGAGTCAGGCGGGGTGAGGAACGGGAAGGCCTGGATGTCGCCGAAGCCGAGCGACAGCATCTGGAGGATGACGGATGCCAGGGACGTCCGGAGGATCTCGGGCTCGGTGTATTCCGGGCGGCGGGTGAAGTCGTCTTCGGAGTAGAGCCGGATCGCTATGCCGGGCGAGGTGCGCCCCGCGCGACCGGAGCGCTGCTGGGCCGAGGCCTGCGACACGGGCTCGATCGGCAGGCGCTGGATCTTCGACCGGTTGCTGTAGCGCGAGATGCGGGCGGTGCCGGTGTCGACGACGTACCGGATGCCGGGGACGGTGAGACTCGTCTCGGCGACGTTCGTGGCGAGGATGACGCGGCGGCGCACGCCCGCGACGCTCGAGCGCTCGAACACGCGGTGCTGTTCGGCGGCGGAGAGGCGTCCGTAGAGGGGGAGCACCTCCGTGGGCGCGGCATCCTTCTGATACGCCCCACGAATGGCATCCGCCGCATCGCGGATCTCGGCCTCTCCGGGGAAGAAGACGAGCACGTCTCCCGCGGGCTCCCGGTCGAGCTCGCGCAGGGCCGCCACGACGGCGCCGACCTCGTCGACGTCGTCGACGTCGCGCCCGGACTTCGCGGCGGCGCCGGGCTTGGCGGCGGCGCCGGGCCTGGCGGCGGGCCGAGCAGAACTCCGGAGATCCGACGGGGCAGATGCCGCGCGGCCGCGAGATGACGGTGTGTCGTCGCCGTCGGCATCCGGGATCTCCGGAGTCTCGCCCGCGGCACCCTCGCCACCCGGCGGCCGGTACCGGATCTCGACCGGATACGTGCGGCCCGAGACCTCGATCACGGGCGCCGGCACCGGCTCGCCGCCCGGCTCGGCGGGGGCGGCGGCGAAGTGGCGCGCGAAGCTCTCGGGGTCGATGGTCGCCGAGGTGACGATGACCTTCAGATCGGGGCGCTTCGGCAGGATGCGGCGGAGGTAACCGAGCAGGAAGTCGATGTTGAGGGAGCGCTCGTGCGCCTCGTCGACGATGATCGTGTCGTAGCGGCGGAGGAGCCGGTCGCGGTGGATCTCGTTGAGCAGGATGCCGTCGGTCACCAGCGCCACGCGCGTGTCGGCCGACACCTTGTCGGTGAAGCGCACCTTGTAGCCGACGGTCGAGCCGAGCGGAACCTGCATCTCCTCGGCGATGCGCTCGGCGATCGTGCGTGCGGCGATGCGGCGCGGCTGGGTGTGCGCGATCGAGGCGCGGCCCAGCTCGAGGCAGATCTTGGGCAGCTGCGTGGTCTTGCCCGAGCCGGTGGCCCCCGCGACGATCACGACCTGGTGGTCGCGGATGGCGCGCGCGATCTCGTCCCGCGCGGCGCTGACGGGCAGCTCGGGCGGGTAGACGATGACGGGTTCGACAGACACAGCCTTTCAGCCTATCGCGCGGCTACGCCCCCGGCCCCGCCCGCGCGACGTCTTACGGCATCGCCGCCTTCGCCGCCAGGATGCGGGTCACCGCGGCATCCACCTTCGCCGCGAACGCGCTGTCGCCCTGCGCGCGCGAGCGGACCGCGTCGCGCATCGCGGGGTACACCGACGAATCGGCCGAGACCAGGAGCAGGTCGATCCCCGCCTCGATGGCGAGGGTGGCGCGGTCGGCCGGCGACCACGCCTGCACCTGTTGCGCGGCCGAGAGGTCGTCCGTGGTCACGACTCCGTCGAAGCCGACCGTGTTCCGGAGAACCCCGACCACCGTGGGCGAGAACGCTGCGGGCGCCGAGGCGTCGATCTTGTCGTAAATCGCCGTCGACAGCATGACCACGGCCGGTCCCTGCGGCAGCACGGTCGTGTACACGCCGACGTCGGCTCCGTCGGCCGTGACGAGATCATCCGTGACGCCCGAGGTCGTGTCGGTGTTGTCGCCGACGTGCCCGAGACCGGGGAAGTGCTTGAAGGTCGGCAGCACCCCGCCGTCGCGCATCCCGGCGGCGAACGCCCCGGCCTTGGCGGCCACGGTCGCCCCGTCGTAGCCGTACTGCCGATCGAGCTCGCCGATCGGCGGGTTGCTCTGCGCGGTCTCGGGGCTCGTGACGATGTCGGCCACGGGCGCGAGGTTCATGTTGACCCCGGCCTGGGCGAGTTGCCCGCCCCAGGTCGCGGCGTTGCCGCGGAGGGTCGCGTCGTCCTGCTGGCCCTGGTCCACGGCCGACGGGATGTCGTCGAACCCCGGCCCCGACAGCACCTGCACTAAGCCGCCCTCCTGATCGGTGGACACCCACAGCAGCGGCTGGCCCGCGGCCTGCGCCGAGGTGAACGTCGCCACGAGTCCCGCGGTCGCCTGCGCCCCGGCATCCGATCTCCCGTGGAGGAAGATCCCGCCGATGTGGTCGTCGGCGACCGCCGACAGGGTGGTCGGATCGGCACCGTCCACCGAGGTGCCCACCATGAACAGCTGCCCCACCTTGTCGTCGAGGCTCATGCCGGCCAGGGGATCAGAGGTGGGTGTCGGGGTGGCCGTCGGCGTCGGAGACGGGGATGCCGTCGGGCTCGGCGCCGGAGCAGGCTCGGGGACGCACCCGGTGAGGGTCAGGGCGGCGAGCACGAGCAGGGCGGAGGTCCGTGTGGCGGTCTTCACCCTTCGATGCTGCCCTACGGACGGTCGGATCGAGGGACCCTTGCGCGCGGGCTCAGCCGTTTCCGCGCGAACACGTCGCCTGGTCGGCCTTGGAGCCGCTGACGTTCGACGGCAGTTCCACGACCTCGGGACCGGGGGTGGCATCCGTCGCTCCGGGGGTCGGGGTCTCGGGCGCCGTCGGCTCGGCCGTGGGGGCAGAGGGGTCCAGCGTCACGCCCTCGTTCGCACCGAGCTCGCCGGTGAGTGCGATGGGCGCGTTCCGGGCGAGGGCGTCCCACAGCACCGCGGCGGCGTCCGTGTCGGGCACCACCTTGTCGTCGTCGTCGGGATCGGTCAGCACGGGGTACTGCACGAAGGTGGTGTCGCTGAGGGGGACGTCCTTCAGCGTGTACGCGAGCTGCGCGATGCGCACGGGATCGGCGAGGCTCTCGCTCGGCACGACGTTGTTGACCGCCGTGTTCGCGAGGCCCAGCAGCGTCCCGGGATTGGTGAGCACCTCGTCGCTGCGCACCTTGTTCAACAGGCGCGAGAGGTACTGCTGCTGGTTCCCGATGCGGGCGAGGTCGCTCCCGTCGCCGATGCCCTTGCGCGTGCGCAGGAACGCGAGGGCGTCGTAGCCCTGCACGACCCGGGGACCGGGTTCCCAGTTGATGCCGGCGTCGTAGTCGTCGATGCCGTCGCCGCCGATGCACACCTCGACGCCGCCGACGGCGTCGGTGATGTTCACGACGTTGCCGAAGCTGACCTTGGCGGCGAACGGGATCTGCTGGCCCGTGAGGTTCGACACCGTGCTCGCGACGCACGCGAGACCGCCGGACTCGTACGCCGTGTTGATCGACGCCTTCCACGCCCCGGACGACACCGAGCCGTCCTCGTTCGTGCACTCGGGGATCTCGAGCCGCAGGTCGCGCGGGAACGAGACCACCGTCGCCCGGCGGGGCGCGTCCGACACATGCACGAGGAGGTTGACGTCGTTGCGGATGCCCTCGGCGTCGGGGTCGCTGCAGCGCTCGCCGAAGTCGTCCTTCACCTGGTCATCGCACTCGTCGGTGCCCACGATCAGCACGTCGAACGCTCCCGAGTACTCGCTCAGGGACGGGGCCTGGGATGGAGCATCGGGGAGCGCCACCGCCGCCTCCTTCAGCCGCTGCGACAGCGACCAGGCATAGAAGCCGCCGACGGCGACCGCGGCGACGACGGCCACGGTGAGGCCGATCGCGAGGAGCTTCAGTCCTCGGCGCCAGCCCGACACGGGGCGGCGGCGGGCATGGGCGGCGGGAGGTTCGGGGGGCACGGCGTCAGTAAACCACGCCTCCCGGCGAGAACCCCGAACGCACGCGACGGGGCGGCCGATGGCATCCGGCCGCCCCGCGAGTGTGCGTCCTACTGGCCGCCCTCGGTGAGCGTCACGTCGATCGGCGTGTACGTGCCGTCGACGGTGACCCCCTCGTCCTTGAGCTCCGCCAGCGCCTTGTCGATGTACTCGTTCGAGTGCGCCGACTCGGAGGGCTCGGTGGTGATGAGGTTGAGGCCGTCCTGGTTCTTCGCGGCGAGCGCGCCCTTGACCGTCTTGTCCCACGCGGCGGAGTCGATCGTGCCGAAGTCCCCGCCGGTCCAGATGAGCTTGTTCACCTCGTTCATCTGCCACAGCTGGTGCACGGGCCCCACCGGGAACGCGTTGACGCCCGGCGCGGTCGCGGCCTTGTACGTGATGTCCGCGGCCTCGGTGGGGTTGTCCCGGGCGAAGACCCAGCCCTTCGTGACGGCCTTGAGCAAGCGCGTGGCGGCGTCGGCGTAGGCGGGGTCGTCGGACAGGCGCTTCGTGTCGGCCCAGATGGCGTCCTGGAGCATCGCTCCGGCGGTGTCCTCGTACGAGATGACGTTGATGTCGTCCATCGTGTAGAGCTTTCCCGTGGCCGGGTTCTTCGTCTCGAGCAACTGGGCGAGCTCGTTGTAGGTCATCGCCTGCGCGGCATCCACGTCCTTGTCGAGAAGAGCGTTCATCGAGAAGTCCTGCGTCGTGATCTTCACCGTCGAGGCGTCGAGACCCTTGTCGGCCATCGCCGCGAAGATCTCCCACTCGTTGCCGAAGCCCCACGAACCGATGCGCTTGCCCTCGAAGTCGTCGACGCTCGTGATGTTCGAGTCCTTCCACGACACCTGGGTCGTCCCGGACTTCTGGAACACCTGCGCGATGTCGGTCAGTTCGACGCCCTGGTTCTCGAGGGTGCCGAGCACCTTCGGCACCCACGCGACGGCGAAGTCGACGTCCCCGGCGACGAGGGCGTCCTGCGGGACGATGTCGCCGCCCGAGGGGATGACGTCGACCTTGTCGAAGCCCTCCTCCTGGAAGTAGCCCTTGTCGAGAGCGACGTAATAGCCGGCGAACTGCGCCTGCGGCAGCCACTGCAGCTGCAGCTTCACCGAGGTGAGCGGGGTGAAGTCGGCGTCGGATGCCGCGGGCGCGGAGCCGCCGCCGGAGCAGGCGGAGAGCGCGAGGGCGGCGACGCCGACGCCGGCGATCGCGCCGAGCGTGCGTCGGGTGCTGTGTCTCATGGAAGGTCCTTCCGGTTCGGGTGGAGCGTGTGTCGGGTGGTGCAGGCTCTTTCGTCGGAGGGCGGATGCCGTTCAGCTCGGCGCACGGCCCGCGCCGAGGCGGCGGGTGACGAGGCGTTCGAGCAGCGAGGTGACGAGGAAGAAGGCGAGGCCGATGACGATGCCCCCGCCCACGAACGCCCACGCCAGGGAGGCGCGTCCGGACTTCGCGTAGGTGGCGATCGCGGTGCCGATGCCGTCCGCCGGCCCGCCGAAGTACTCGGCGACGAGGGCGGAGATGACGGCGAGGGATGCCGCGACCCGCACGCCCGTGACGAGGTGGGGCAGTGCCGTCGGAAGCGTCAGGCGCAGGAAGGTCTGCCCCCCGGTCGCGGCGGTGGAGCGGAAGAGATCGCGCTGCACGGGGCGGGTCTGGCGGAGGCCGCGGAGGGTGTTGACGAACACCGGGACGAAGGCGGCGATCCCGGCGACGGCTTGGCGTCCGAACTGGCTCGACGCGCCGAACATCGTGTTGAAGATCGGGGTGAGGGCGACGATGGGGACGACGGCGAGGGCGGCGACGAGCGGGGCGGTCATCCCGTCGACGGGACGCCAGGTCGCCGCGAGGGCGGCGAGGAGGATCGCGAGAAGGCTCCCGGCGACGAGACCGACGAGGGCGTTGGTGCCCGTGATACCCGCCGCCTCGGCGATGAGGCCGAAGCGCGCGACGAACTCGTCCGCCACCGCGAACGGGTCGGGGAGCATGCGCGGCGCGCTGCCGGACGCGACGAAGCCGTACCAGGCGGCGAGTCCGGCGAGGCCGACGACGAGGGGTGCGAGCAGCCGCACCCACCCGGGGAGCCGGGCGGCCGTCATCGCTCGTTCGCCCGGTGAAGCGGCGCGCCGTGGAGCGCTTCGCGCACGGCGGTGACCCGCGCGAAGTACTCCGGCGATTCCCGGAGGAGGTCGTCGCGGGCTCGACCCGGGCGGGTGTCGATGACGTCGGTGATGCGTCCGGGGCGCGGGCTCATCACGACGACGCGATCGGAGAGGAACACCGCCTCGGGGATCGAGTGGGTGACGAAGACGACCGTCGCCCCGGTCTCGGCGGCGATGCGCGCGAGCTCGGACTGCAGGCGCTCGCGGGTCATCTCGTCGAGGGCGCCGAACGGCTCGTCCATGAGCAGCAGCTTCGGCGAGGCCGCGAGGGCGCGGGCGATCGCGACCCTCTGCTGCATGCCGCCGGACAGCTGGTCGGGATACCGCCCCACGAAGTCGGTGAGGCCCACGAGGTCGGCGAGTTCGGCGACGCGGGCGTCGCGGCGGGCACGGGTCCAGCGGTGCAGCTCGAGGGGAAGGGCGATGTTCGCCGCCACCGTGCGCCAGGGGAGGAGCCCGGCCTGCTGGAACGCGATGCCGTAGTCCTGGTCGAGCCGGGCCTGCCGTGCGGTCTTGCCCGCGAGCGTGAGCTCTCCGCTGGTGGCCGAGTCGAGGTCGGCGATGAGGCGGAGCAGCGTCGACTTGCCGCAGCCCGACGGGCCGATGAGCGAGACGAACTCCCCGGCGGCGATGTCGAGCTCGACGTCGGTGAGTGCGATCACCTCGCCGCCGGCGCTCGGGAAGACCTTTCCGAGCCCGCGGGCTCGAACGGCGGTGGTGGTGGTCATGCGGTGTCCTCCCCGCGACGGAAACGATGAAGGGCGACACCGATGAGGGCGACGCCACCGGCGGCGACGAGTCCCATCACGACGGTGCCGAAGGTGGGCGCCCAGGGGGCGGCGGGGTCGGACGACGCCTGCCCCGCGAGCTGGATGAGCATGCGGCCGATCCCGCCGCGGAGGCCGATCGACACCTCGGCGACGACGGCGCCGACGACGGCGGATGCCGCGGCCAGACGCAGCGCGGGGAGCAGGTGCGGCACGGCCGCGGGCAGGCGCAGGTGCACGAGCGTCTGCCACCACCCGGCGGAGCTCGACCGCATGAGGTCGAGGTGCAGGGCGTCGGGGGCGTCGAGCCCACGGAGCATGCCGACCGCGACCGGGAAGAACGCGAGGTAGGAGGCGATGAGGGCGACCGAGAACCACTGCGGCCAGGGGAAGCCGGAGCGATCGATCTGCGTGCCGAGCGCGTTGACGACGGGGGCGAAAGCGATCAGCGGCACGATCTGGCTGACGACGATCCAGGGCAGCAGCCCGGCCTCGACGAGCCGCCAGCGCTGCATCGCGATCCCGAGCAGCGAGCCGACGACGACGCCGATCAGCCATCCGAGGGCGGCGAGCCCGAGTGTCGTTCCGGCCGCCTGGGCCACCGAGAGGATCAGCGGCGGGGTGTCGCCCCCGCTGGTGGGGGCGAACATCCGCGCGATCATGTCCCACACGTGCGGCATGGCGCGGTCGTGGGTGCGGGGGAGCAGGATGACGCCCGACCCGGCGGAGCCGTCTCCGCCCACGGTCACGCCGTCGGCCGGTCCGAGGAATTTGTACAGCTCCCAGAGCGCGACGACGGCGATCACCCCGGCCACGCCCCAGCCGACGCGGGCGCTCGCGGCGCGTCCCCGCGATGAGCGGGCTCTCCCGACGACCTCGGTCGCGCCCGGCGTCAGGACCTGATCAGTCACGGTGTGCTCACCGCTTCGCCGTCAGGTGCTCGGACAGGGCGGGGATCACTGTCTCGCCGTAGACGCGCATCGTCTCCTCCTTGTTGTCGTGCTGGAGGTAGCCGGCGAACTGCGTGACCCCCAGGGCGCGCAGCTTCTCGAGCTTGGCGACGTGCTCCTCCGCCGTGCCGAGGACGCAGAAGCGTTCGACGATCTCATCGGGCACGAAGTCGACGTGGTCGTTGTCGCTCTTGCCGTGCGAGTTGTAGTCGTAACCCGTGCGCCCCGCGATGTAGTCGGTGAGAGCGGCGGGCACGTCGGAGCCGGCGCCGTACTTCGCGACGATGTCGGCCACGTGGTTGCCGACCATCCCCCCGAACCACCGGCACTGCTCGCGCATGTGCGCCCGGCTCTCCGGCGTGTCCTCACCGATGTACATCGGTGCGGCGACGCAGAAGGCGATCTCGTCGGGGTCGCGGCCGACGTTCTCGGCGGCCTGACGGACCGTCTTGATCATCCACTCCGCGATGTCGAGATCGGCCAGCTGCAGGATGAATCCGTCGCCCACCTCGCCGGTCAGCTTGAGGGCGAGCGGGCCGTAGGCCGCCACCCACACGTCGAGCTTCGAGCCGTGGCTCCACGGGAACTGCAGGGTCGCGCCGTTGTACTCGACGGCGCGCGAGTTGCCGAGCTCGCGGATGACGTGGATCGACTCGCGCAGCGCCTTGAGCGTCGTCGGGCGTCCGTTCGTCACCCGCACGGCCGAGTCGCCGCGACCGATACCGCAGATCGTGCGGTTGCCGTACATCTCGTTGAGCGTGGCGAACGTGGAGGCGGTGACGGTCCAGTCGCGCGTGGCGGGATTCGTGACGAACGGGCCGACGGTCACCCGCCGCGTGGCAGCCAGGATCGCCGAGTGCACGACGTAGGGCTCCTCCCACAGCAGGTGCGAGTCGAAGGTCCAGACGTGGCTGAAGCCGTGCGCCTCGGCCAGCTGCGAGAGCTGGATCGTCCGGGCGGCGGGCGGGTTGGTCTGCAGGACGACGCCGAAATCCATGGTCGATCCCCTCACACCAGGTACTGGCTGAGGCCGCGGGCGATGTAGCGGCCGTGGCCCTTGGCCCCGACGTAGCCGGAGCCGTCGACCACCACGCGACCGCGCGACAGCACGGTGTCGACGCGACCGTCGATCTCGTAGCCCTGCCAGGCGGAGTAGTCCATGTTCATGTGGTGCGAGCGTCCTTCGCCGATGCCGAGGGAGGTGTGTCCGTTCGGGTCGTAGACCACGACGTCGCCGTCCGCGCCCGGCTGGATCACGCCCTTCTTGCCGTACATCCCGAACATGCGGGCCGGGGTCGTGCTGGTCAGCTCGACCCAGCGCGGCAGGGTGATCTGACCGGTGACCACGCCCTGGTACATCAGGTCCATGCGGTGCTCGACCGACCCGATGCCGTTGGGGATCTTCGAGAAGTCCCCGACGCCCATGTCCTTCTGACCCTTCATGCAGAAGGGGCAGTGGTCGGTGGACACCATCTGGATGTCGTTCGTGCGCAGGGACTGCCACATGTGGTGCTGGTGGCCCTCGTGCTTCGAGCGCAGGGGAGTCGAGCACACCCACTTCGCGCCCTCGAAGTCGCCCCATTCCTCGCTCGACGCGCCGAGCTGGTCCTCGAGCGAGAGGTAGAGGTACTGCGGGCACGTCTCGCCGAACACGTTCATTCCGCGATCGCGCGCCTCGGCGATCTGCTCCACCGCCTGCTTCGCGCTGACGTGCACGACGTAGAGGGGTGCCCCGGTGATGTCGGCCATCATGATGGCGCGGTGGGTGGCCTCTTCCTCCGCCTGCCACGGGCGCGTGAGGCCGTGGAAGTACGGGCTCGTCTCGCCGCGGGCGAGCGCCTGCTGCACGAGGACGTCGATGATCGCGCCGTTCTCGGCGTGCATCATCATCATCGCGCCGGTGTCCGCGCCCTTCTGGAACGCGCGGAGGATCTGCCCGTCGTCGGAGAGGAAGACCCCCTTGTACGCCATGAACAGCTTGAAGCTCGTCACGCCCTCGGCGATGAGCTCGTCCATCGCGGTGAGGGAGCTGTCCTGCACGTCCGAGAGGATCTGGTGGAAGCCGTAGTCGATCGCGCACTGGGCCGCGGCCTTGTCCTGCCACGCGTGGTACCGGTCGAGGATGTTCTCCTCGGGGTACTGCACGACGAAGTCGACGATGCTCGTCGTCCCCCCGATCGCCGCGGCGCGCGTGCCGGTCTCGAAGGTGTCGGATGCCTCGGTCCCCCCGAACGGCATCTGCATGTGCGTATGCGCGTCGATGCCCCCGGGGATGACGTACTTGCCCGTGGCATCCACGACGGTGTCGACGGATGCCGCGAGGTCGTGGCCGAGCAGGGTGGAGCCGGGCTGCAGCACGGCGACGATCGTCTCTCCGTCGATGAGGACGTCGGCGGCTCCGGTGCCGGTGGCGTTGACGACGGTTCCGCCGGAGATGAGGGTGGTGCCCATGGTCAGGCCTCCACGATCTCGCCGTAGGTGTCCGGCCGGCGGTCGCGGTAGAACTGCCAGTCGTCGCGCATCTGCTGCACGAGGTCCATGTCCAGGTCGCGGATGAGGACTTCCTCGTGCTCGGACGAGCCGATCGCGCCGACGTGGTTGCCGCGCGGGTCGATCACCTGGCTGCTGCCGTAGAACGACACGGCCTCGTCACCGTACTCGTTGTCCTCACGGCCGACACGGTTGGGCTGAAGGACGAAGTAGCCGTTCGCGACGGCGGCGCACGGACCTTCGACCTCCCACAGGCGGTTCGAGAGGCCGGGCTTGGTCGCGTTGGGGTTGAACACCATGTGCGCACCGTTCAGGCCGAGTTCGCGCCAGCCCTCGGGGAAGTGGCGGTCGTAGCAGATGTACATGCCGACCTTGCCGACCGCGGTGTCGAAGACGGGGTAGCCGAGGTTGCCCGGGCGGAAGTAGAACTTCTCCCAGAACTTCTCGAGGTGGGGGATGTGGTTCTTGCGGTAGCTGCCGAGCACGGTGCCGTCGGCATCCACCAGGACCGAGGTGTTGTAGTAGACGCCGGTCTGCGCCTCCTCGTAGATCGGCAGCACCGACACGAGCCCGAGCTCCTTCGCGAGCGCGGCGAAGCGCTGCACGATCGGACCGTCGACCGGTTCGGCGTAGCGGTAGTACTTCTGGTCCTGCGTGATGCCGAAGTAGGGACCGTAGAACAGCTCCTGGAAGCACACGACCTGCGCTCCCGCCGCAGCGGCATCCCGCGCGAACTGCTCGTGCTTGTCGAGCATCGATTCCTTGTCGCCGGTCCACGTCGTCTGCGTGATGGCCGCTCGCACCGTCGTCATCGGGTTCTCCTCGCTCTCGACCGCGCGTCCGCCCGGTCGTGTCGTGTTCTGTTACTGTCGCGCCTGAACATTTCCCGACGATTTCCACGAGTGACACCCCCGTAAATTGGAGGACCGGATGCTGGCGCCCGACACCCTCATCGAACGCACCGCCGCGGGACTCGCCGCGGAGATCGCGCGCCTGGTCAGCGAGGGCACGCTCCCGCCGGGTGACCGACTTCCGACCGTGCGCCAGGTCGCCGCCGCGCTCGAGGTGTCGACCGGCACGGTCGCGACCGCGTGGCGTGCGCTCGCCGACGCCGGCGTCGTCACGTCCCGGGGGCGCGCGGGGACATTCGTGCGCACCGCGAGACGCGAATGGCTGAGTCCACGGGTCCGGGGGCTCTCCGCTCCCGCGGTCGGCGCGGGGGTCGCCGTACCGCCCGGACTCGGCGACGGTCGCCGGGGTGCGGCATCCGTCGCCCTCGACCTCTCTCTGGGCACACCCGATCCGGCGATGCTCCCCTCGCTCGAGCGCGCTTTCGCTCTCGCCCGACCGCGCGCCGACACCGGTCGCTACCACGACCTGCCCGTGCTGCCGGAGCTGCACGACCTGCTGCGCGAGCAGTGGCCGGTGCGCGGCGTCGAGGCGATCACCGTGGTCGACGGGGCGTTCGACGGGATCTCGCGCACGGTCGAGCAGGTCGTCCGCTTCGGCGATCGTGTGGCCGTCGAATCCCCGGGGTTCCCGTACATCTTCGACCTCGTCGAGGCGGCGGGCGGCGTCCCCCTGCCCTTGCAGAGCGACCGCGACGGCATCCTGCCCGCCTCGCTCGCGCGCGCCCTCGCTCAGCGTCCGTCCACCCTCGTGCTGCAGCCACGCGCCCAGAACCCGACCGGGGCGTCGATGTCGATCGATCGTGCGCGACGGCTCGCCGACGTCCTGCTGACGGTTCCCGGGGGCACGCGGGTCACCGTGATCGAGGACGACCACTCGGCGCTGATCGCGTCGGCGCCGCCGGTGACGCTCGCGCTCTGGATCCCGGGCCAGGTGGTGCACGTGCGCGGGTTCTCGAAGTCGCACGGACCCGATCTGCGGATCGCTGCCCTGGGCGGCCCGTCCGAGATCGTCGAGCGCATCATCCGCCGCCGCATGCTCGGCCCCGGGTGGACCTCGCGGCTCCTCCAGTCGATCCTGCTCGAGCTCCTCACCGATGCCCGCTCGATCGCCCCGGTGCGCACCGCGCGGCTCATCTACCGGGACCGTCTCGACCGCCTCGCGGCCGCGCTCCGCCGTCTCGGCGTCGAGGTGGGGGAGCCGGACGGGATCAACCTGTGGATGCCGGTGCGCGACGAACGCGCCGCGCTCGTGCACCTCGCGGCCGAGGGCATCGCGGTGGCCGCGGGGACGCCCTTCGTCATCGACGCTCCGGGGGCCACCGGATCGGGAGCCGCCGGCGCCGAGGGGGCCGGTGTCGGCGGGTGGGTCCGCGTCACGGGCGGCTCCGTCACCGAGAACGTGCGGCTCGTGGCCGAGGCGCTCGCGCGGGCGGCCTTCGCGCCTCCCGCGTCGTGACCCGCGGGGGCGCGTCAACCCCGGCGCCGCATCCGTCCGCCTCTTCTAGGCTCGATCCATGACCGTTCCTTCTGTTCAGCTCAACGACGGAAACTCCATCCCCCAGCTCGGCTACGGCGTGTTCCTCGTGCCCGCCGACGACGCCGAGCGCGCCGTGTCCGAGGCCCTCGAGGTCGGCTACCGCCACATCGACACCGCCGCCATCTACAAGAACGAAGAGGGTGTCGGCCGCGCGATCGCGGCCAGCGGCATCCCTCGTGACGAGCTCTTCGTCACCACCAAGCTCTGGAACGACCGCCACGACGGCGACGAGCCGCTCGCCGCGATCGACGAGAGCCTGCAGAAGCTCCAGCTCGACGCCGTCGACCTGTACCTCATCCACTGGCCCACGCCGAAGAACGACAACTACGTCCACGCGTGGCAGAAGATGATCGAGATCCGCGAGGCCGGCAAGGCCCGCTCGATCGGCGTCTCGAACTTTCTCGTGCCGCACCTCGACCGCATCGTCGCCGAGACCGGTGTGACCCCCGTGGTCGACCAGATCGAGCTGCACCCCGCCCTCAGCCAGCGCGAGATCGCGGCCTGGGGCCAGGAGCACGACATGCACATCGAGTCGTGGGGCCCGCTCGGCCAGGGCAAGTACGACCTGTTCGAGATCCCCGCGGTGAAGGATGCCGCCGAAGCCCACGGCAAGAGCCCCGCTCAGGCCGTGCTGCGTTGGCACATCCAGCACGGCTTCATCGTGTTCCCCAAGTCGGTGCGCCGCGAGCGCCTCGAGGAGAACTTCGACCTGTTCGACTTCGAGCTCACCGCCGACGAGATGGCCGCGATCGACGCCGTCGACCCGGGCGACGGCTCGGGCCGCGTCGGCACCCACCCCGACGACCTCAACTGAGGTCGGCGCACCCGCGCGCATGAACCGCCTCGCGAACGCCTCGAGCCCCTACCTGCGGGCCCACGCCGACAACCCCGTCGCGTGGTTCCCCTGGGGGGCCGAGGCGTTCGCGCTCGCGGCCGAGCGAGACGTCCCCGTGATGATCTCGATGGGCTACAGCACCTGCCACTGGTGCCACGTGATGGCACGGGAGTCGTTCCAGGACGCCGAGACCGCCGGCATCCTGAACGACGGCTTCGTGTCGATCAAGGTCGATCGAGAAGAGCATCCCGACGTGGATGCCGCCTACCTCGACGCCGCCTCCGCCTTCACCCCGCACCTCGGCTGGCCCCTGACGGTGTTCGCCAGCCCCGAGGGCCGTGTCTTCTACGCCGGCACGTACTTCCCGCCGACGCCCCGCCCGCCGCAGCCCTCGTTCCGGCAGGTGCTCGCCGCCGTCCGCGAAGCGTGGACCGAACGCCGGGGAGAGGTGGATGCCACGGGCTCCGCGCTCCGCGACGCCCTGGCGGCCGCGGTCACCGCTCCCGCCGATGCTCCGCCGTCCCTCGACCAGCTCGCTGCAGCCGCGCGCACCCTCGCCGCGCGGGAGGACCGCGAGTACTTCGGCTTCTCCGCCGGCCCCGCGTTCGAGACCCCGAAGTTCCCGAACACCCCGGTGCTGCGGTTCCTGCAGCACCCCGCTCTGGCGTCGGAGGTTCCGGATGCCGCAGCGGTGGCATCCCGCGCTCTCTCCGCCATGGTGGACTCCGACCTGCACGACACCGTCGAGGGCGGTTTCTTCCGCTACGCCACGCGGCGCGACTGGAGCGTGCCGCATTACGAGCGCATGCTGACCGACAACGCCGGGCTCGTCGAGGTGGCGCTCGCCGCGGGGGATGAGGCTGCGGCCACGGATGCCGCGCGCTTCCTCGTCGACGTTCTGCAACTGCCGTCGGGCGGCATCGCCGCGGCCCAGGACTCCGAGTCGATCATCGACGGGGTTCGCAACGAGGGCGGGTACTACCGCGCGGTCGATCGTTCGGCGCTGCAACCCCCGGCCCTCGACGCCAAGGTGGTGACCGGCTGGAACGGCCACGCGATCGCGGCGCTCGCCGCCGCGGGGACCCGCACCGACCCGCGCTTCCTCGAGGCTGCACGGTGGGCCGCCGACGCCGTGCTGGAGAGCAACGTCGCCGACGACGGGACGCTGCGCCGCGCCTCGCTCGACGAGATCCGCTCCGCGGCCCCCTCGACGCTCGAGGACTACGGCGGACTCGCCCGCGGCCTGCTCGCCCTCGCGCGGGCGACCGGAGAGGTGGCGTACGCTTCGCGGGCCCGCGCGCTCGTCGACCTGTGTGTGCAAGCCGACGGCATCCATCCTCCGGGTGGCGGCGACCCGATCCTTGTCGCGCAGGGCATGCAGCCGCACGGCGTGCCGAGCGACGGTGCGTCCCCCTCGGGGCCCTCGGTGTACGCCCAGGCCGCCCTCGACCTCTGGCGCCTCGGCGCGGGAGAGGAGTACCGCACCGCCGCCGAGAACCTCGTGCGGGCCGCGGCCGAGACGGCGCTGGCGGCGCCCCTCGCCCATGGCGCGATCCTCGAGGTCGCTCTCGGCCTGGCATCGGCACCGCGCCAGGTGGTCGTCGTCGGCGAGACGGATGCCGAGATCGCCGACGCCGCGCGCCGCCTCCGCGCCGATGTGGTCGCGGTCGTCTCGCAGGACCAGGCCGTCGCGTTCGCCGAGGCGGGCTTCGCGCTGTTCGAGGGCAAGGTCGCCCCGGGCGGGGAGGCGACGGCGTACGACTGCCGCGCCTTCACGTGCGCGCTGCCGACGACGGATCCCGCGCGGCTCGTGTGACGCTCGGGCGTCGCGGCGCTGTGCGGCGCGTGGGACCGCAGCCGAGGTCGGACAATTTCGCAGTTTCGCGCGGAACTCGCAGATGAGGACCGGAATTCTCCGAAGTCCCGCCCGATCTGCGAGACTTCCCCGCGCGGCACGAGCCCCCGCACGCCCCGGGCCAGCCCGTCACTCCAGCAGATGCCGCAGATACCTCCCCGGTGCCTCCAGAAACCCCCGGTGCAGTCGCACCAGATCCAGGTCTTCCCAGGCGCTCTCGCGGATGCCCCATTCGCCCAGCTCGAGGATCGTCGCGCCGGGCAGGGCCGCCAGCACGGGGGAGTGCGTCGCGCAGATCACCTGCGTGCCCCGTGAGCGCATGCGGTCGAGGGAGGCCAGCCAGCGCAGCGTGGAGGAGAACGACAGAGCCGCCTCGGGCTCGTCGAGGCAGGCGAGCCCCGCGACGTAGCGCTCGTGGTCGAGCACCTCGTCGAGGAGGCTGTTGAACGACTCGCCGTGGCTCATCTCGTGGAGGCTCGGCGCCGGGCCGCCGAGGTCGTCTCGCCACGAGTAGTAGCTGTGCATCGTCTCGGCCCGCAGGAAGAAGCCCCAGCGCGGCGCGCGGGGACTCCGCTCGATGCGCAGCCACTCGCCGAGCGGGCTCTCGGTGCGCCGCGTCTCTCCGCCGCCGTTCGTCGACCCGCCCTCGGCGGGGAGTCCCGCGGCCTCCGCAATGCCCTCGATGAGCGTGGATTTTCCGGAGCCGTTCTCGCCGACGAGGAAGGTCACCCCGGGGGCGAACTCCCAACCGTCGCCCGCGGCGACCTCGAGGAACTGCGCCACCGCGGGAACCGTCGCCGGCCATGCCGCCCGATCGATCGGTGCATCACGGAAGACTTTGACCCGCTGCACCGGCCGCGGATCGTGCAGCCACTCGTCGCCGCGGGTCACGTCGTCAGATCCAGGTCGGCAGCCAGTTGTGCAGGCGCCAGAACTCGTACGGCACGGGAAGCCCCGCCCACACGGGATACCAGAAGGCCGACAGCAGCACGCACGCGACGAGGAAGACGACCACGATGCCCTGCCCGCTCGCCCGTGACATCCCGCGGACACCCCGCGCGACATCGCGCAGCGCGAATGCCAGTGCGAGCACGAGGAACGGCAGCATCGCGACCGTGTAGAACTGGAAGATCGTGCGCTCCGGGTAGAGCAGCCACGGCACGTACGTCGCGGCGAGGCCCGTCAGCACCAGCGCGTAGCGCCAGTCCCGCACGAGGACGAACCGCACGAGCAGATACACGGATGCCGCGACGCCCGCCCACCAGATGAGCGGGTTCGCGAGGCTCGAGATCGCTTCGGTGCACCCGCTCGGCAGACCGCATCCGTTGACGCCGTAGTCGTCCTGGTGCCAGTACATCGAGGTCGGACGGATGAGGAACGGCCATTGCCACGCGGGGCTCGCGTACGCGTGCGGGGTCACCAGGCCCACGTGGAACCGGTACATCGCCTCGTGGTACGCCCAGAGGCTCTGCAGCGGCGCGGGCACCCACGACCAGAACCCGGGAGACGCCACGGGTGTCGAGCGCATGTACCCGCCGTCCGTGAACAGCCACCCCGACCAGCTCGCCAGGTAGACGACGGCGGCGACGGGCACGAGCAGCACGAACGAGACGAGACCCTGGCGCACGGCATCCATCGGCCATTGCCCGATGTCGGCGCGTCGACGAGCGAGGGCGTCGGTGACCACGGCGTAGATCCCCACGGCGGCGAGCACGTAGAGGCCCGACCACTTGACGGCGGTTGCGGCCCCCGCGGCCGCCCCGGCGGCGATCAGCCACGGGCGGTTCCACAGGAGCGGGCCCCACATCGGAGGCTCGCCCTCGCGAGCGACCCACAGTGCCGCCCACCGTTCGCTCGTGCGCTGATGGTCGAGAGCGACGAACCAGAACGTCAGGACGACGAAGAAGGTGAGGAAGATGTCGAGCAGCGCGATCCGGCTCAGGACGATGCCGAGGCCGTCGATCGCGAAGAGACCGGATGCCACGGTCGCCAGCGGGATGGACCGGGTGAGCGTGCGCGCGAAGAGGTAGATCAGCAACACGGTGGCCGTGCCGAAGACGGCGGCCGCGATGCGCCATCCGGTCGCGGAATCCGCGCCGAAGAGCGCCATGCCGGCCCCGATGAGGATGCGTCCGAGAGGCGGATGCACGACGTAGCTGCCGATGCCGGTGAAGATGTCGGTGTCGCCCGCGGCGAAGCTCGCGTCGGCTTTGTCGGGCCAGGTCGAGGGGTAGCCGAGGACCCACTGGCTCCATGCGTCCTTGACGTAGTACGTCTCGTCGAAGACCAGCTGGTGCGGGTTGCCGATGTCGATCAGGCGCAGCACAGCGGCGACCAGCGTGACGAGAGCCGGGGCGAGCCATCGCCACAGACGCAGCCCCCGGGGGTCGGCGAGCAGCGCGTCGCGCCACCGGTCGAGGCGCGTGCGCTCGATCGGGGGGAGCAGAGGGGAGACGTCGGTGCTCACGGCCCCCAGCCTAAGGTGGAACGGTGATCATCCTCGCGGCGACCCCGATCGGCAACCTGGGTGACGCGTCGCGCCGCCTCATCGAGGCGCTCGAGAACGCCACCGTCGTC
>Ga0308161_1001497_pt1 | contig 27885 bp, 28 predicted proteins | sample PhyFR2_FD_201034 | JGI IMG/M metagenome (GOLD analysis project Ga0308161, IMG submission 201034) | Phyllosphere microbial communities from UC Gill Tract Community Farm, Albany, California, United States - DLSLF.R2 | ecosystem: Host-associated > Plants > Phyllosphere > Unclassified | place: USA...
ATCCCCGAACTGGTACTGGTGGCCGAACTCGCCGAACAGCAGGCTTCCGAGAAGAAGCAGGTGGCAACCGAGGCTCTCGCAGCTGCCCGTGCAGCTCGCCGTGCCGTGGAGGAGGCGGTGCAGAACGCGGAGGCTGAGTTCAAGCAGGCAGAAGCGAACCTGGCGGCTGCTCGCTCCATCATGGAGAAAAAGTAACGGTTCTCCTCACAAGCGAACCCCCTCGTCAGGAACCCGAATCCAGATGAGGGGGTTCTTCTTTGATTCAGATGTCCCCTTTGTGCACCCGTTTGCTCCAATCGGGTCCGCAAAGAGATGTCCCTCGTTGCTCCCCGATAGGAATCTGGGATGAACCCCAACTTCTGGACCGACACGCCACCGATGCTGGTGAGCCTCAACCAGCTCACGACCCAGCTGCGGAACGTCACCAGTGCAGGTGGTCTGCTTGATGTCGTGGCTCAGTGCGACGTGTACATGCGCTCTGATGAGTACTCACGTGGACGGTGGGCCGCTGCTTGCTGGCGCGAACTCCTTCCAGCTGTACTTGCTCACCCGAACTGGACCGACGAACAGATGCTGCGGCGGTTACAGCTGTTGGTGAAGGATATGAGTAAGAACGTCACGCCACTTCCTCACATCGAGCTACTCACGCTCCCACAAGGAGCAGCAACCCTCTTCCGTTGGCTGCGAGAGGCAGGGTTCACCGAAGAGGAAGCCGAGCTGTGGGCTGCGGCTGTGCGCAACCCAGGAGCAAACAGTCGCCTCCTCACCCGCGGGCTGAGGAGGGCTTGGAAGCGGAGCCGCAGGTTGAACTACCGCTACCTCCCCCATCTGGACACCCTCACCGCTTGGCAGCAGGTGGCCGCGGTCGTCCTTCTCCATCCCGAGAGCAGCGAGCGCGTTCTCGACTCAGCGTGGCGGTTCATTCGTACGACGAAGCAGCGGGAGCAGAAGCATCGGAGTTGGGAGATACAAAACGACCCCCGAGATTACTGACGGGGGTCGCTGTGGGGGTGACGGTCAGTCGGACTGTCTCACCGCTCGCTTCGCGGTGCTTACGGAGACTCCTACGCTGTCTGCAATTTCGTTCCAGGTGAGGGTCTTGCTTGCATGCAGCCGTCTCACTCGATTTACCTGGTCGCCCGTCAGGGCTGGCTTACGCCCCCCTACTCGTCCTCTCGCTCGTGCGGCTGCCAGACCTTCTCGGGTGCGGGCGAGCGTCAGGTCACGTTCCAGTTCGGCGAAGACCGCTCCCATCCGCATCATGGCGCGTCCCTCGGGAGTGGAAGGGTCAATCCTGTCTCCGAGACTCTGCAACGTGATGTTGCGCTTCTGTAACTCCTCAATCAGCGTCAGCAGGTTCAGAGTGTTTCGGCCGAGTCGGTCCAGCTTCACTATGACGATGGTGTCGCCTGGACGCGCGTAGTCCAGGATCGCGTCGAGAGCTGGGCGATTTTTCAACGAGCCGCTCACGCCGTCATCGGAGAAGATGCGCTCACAGCCCGCTTCCCGCAGTTGGTCTTCCTGTCGTAGTAGGCGCTGGTCGTCGGTCGATACTCGCATGTAGCCGAGCTTGGTCATATCTCTTCCTTCCGTAGGGGGTCAGACATTCCTATCGGGAGGGTTTATGGCCCGTTGTTTTTGACCCTTTTTTTGACCTGCTATACGCCTGGGTTCGGGGCGGGGCGGGTGTCCAAAATAAATCGGGTCAGAAACGGGGGTTTCTGACCCGCATGACCGATAAGGGTTGCAACCAACAGAAAGGCATCATCATGAGCATCATTTCACTTACAGCAGTACCAGCATCTCGCCGTGCCCTCAATGAGGAGGAGAGCTACGAGTTCTACAACAACATCCTTGAACACTGGCAGCACTTCCAGGAGGGCATCTTCACGGAGTGGGGACTGCCATCCAATCGGGTACGCGTTCAGCTGTCCCTCGCAGAGGACACGATTTTATTTACGGTCGTTTACTGCTGCATCAAGGCGTTGGCAGATAATCCTGGCAGGGAAGCTCGCACGCTGACTGAGCAGGCAGTTATCGTCGGCCTGGAAGAATCACCGACCACTGAAAACCTGTCCCTTGTTCGCCAGCTCGTGAGCTTCAACTACACAACCGAGCAATGGAGTGAGCATGAACAGAAAGTGTGAACCGCAGGAAGCCCTCGTTGAAGTTGAGGATTGGGCCTGGGAACAGTGGGAGCAGCCGCAACCACACGAATCTTGAAACGAGGACACCCGAGCTCCGTTGAGCTCGGGTGTCCTCGGTTTTGTGTAGCCTTCGATGGTGACTGAACCCGAAGACTGGCAGCCTCCTGTACCGACTGGGCGCAGCTTCGCGCCGATCGAAGGGTTCCCCTCCTGGATGCGTCAGCCACTGATCCTGTGGTTGCAGATGAGGTTTCCGTCAAATCGGGAATGGGTGATCACTGACCACCTCGTCAACTTTCAGATTGAGATGCAGCGAGACTTCGGTTTCGTTCCAGGGGAGACGCGGTGGAACGAAGTGTCTCGCTGGCTTCTCGAAATCAGTGACGCTGAGTTCTTACTGTTCCTTGATTTCTTGCTGTGGAAGTCAAGTCAGGAGAGGTCACCAGCGCATATCAACGCGCATGTGGTCGAGGATATCCTGAGCAGGAGCGGCAGTAGATGGTCAGCTGTGAGGGTGGGCAAGCGGGTTCGTCTCACAGAGAGGGTTTCGCAAGGCGTGGCTGGAAGTGTTGCCCAAGCACTCACTGGGTCAGACGCTTCTGCTCGGAAGCTTCAAGAGGCATGGGTAGACGCTTTTGGGATCAAAGTCCGACCCTCGGTTGCTTATTACAACGCAGTTGTCGCAGTTGAAAACGCGGCGTTTGCCATCGTCCCTCTTGAAGGCGAGCCGACTCTCTCCTCCCTGTTCTCCGTCCTTCACGCTGATACTCCGAAGTGGCGGCTCATCCTCCGAGACAGCGACAACGCTCCTGGCGCGAAGGTTCTCGAGAAGATGCTGCGCGCGCTGTGGCGCGGTCATGACAGCCGACACGGAGCATCCGACTACGAGGACGTGACCCTCGAACAGGCTCGTGCGGCAGTGATGCTGGCAGCCACGCTCGTCTGGTGGTTCCAAAACGGCGTGGTCATCCCCGTCAGCTGAATCAGTCGTCCAGCGGTCCTCCGCCGAGGAGCTTGCGAAGCTGCGAGAGGTTCGCCACCAGCTGCTCAGTCCGCTCCTCGTCCTTCGGCTTCTGCACCTTGTGGAAGGCGCGGGCAATCGCTGCGTCCACCTGGTCGCTGGCTGCGTTGTCCGAGTAGGTCTTGAAGAAGCTCGCCCAGTGCTTCGCGCCGATGCCTGCGACCTGCGTTTCAAGAAGCCGCGCGCAGTAGTCGTCCATCAGGCCGCTTACGCGGGCAACGCGGCCGAAGTTGCCGCCACTGTCGCTGTTGGCCTTGTCCGAGATTTTTGACTTCGGCGCAGGGTACGGGTGTACCCCCTCTGGTGACGTGACCCCCGTGTCGCCCTTCGCGCCGCGGGAGTGTTCCCAGTAGTAGTTGCGCAGGTCGGCGGCGTACATCGCCTGCTCAATGAACGGTTCGTACACGACTGGAACACCCGAGAGGACGTTGGACAGTCGCCAAGGAACGACCACGAGTAGGTCGTACTCGGAGCAAGCGTCGCGGCTTGCTGTGTATCGGAAGCTCGGCTCACCCTCCTTGCTGAGGAGGTACCAGCCCTTCAACTCAATACCCAGCACGGTGTGCGGCTTGTCTGCACTGCGGCTCACGAGGCGTACGTCAGGGAAGCTCTGGCTGCTTCGCTCAAACCCGTACTCGGCCCACTCGTCATCTGGGTCCCACACCTCACGGATGCGGTTCAACGTTGCGACAGTCTGGACTTCAATGGTGCCGCCGAGGACGGAGTTCAGCGAGAACAGGTCGCCAGCTTCCAGGCCCTCAATGCTGGTTGAGGTGCGGAAGTAGATCGGGAGTGCCAGCATCGCGTCCTTGACGTTCTGCACAAGCTTCTCGCGCTTTTCGTCGTTCCCAGGGAACGGCGTTCGCACAGGACGGGCAGGGCCAGCTTGCGCGTCGGCGTGCGGCGTTACATCAGTGGGGGTTGCCTCGCCAGCAGTGGTTGGCTGGTCAGCAGAACTTGCGATGTCGCTCATGCGGCACCTTTCAGAGCGTGGGTCTTAGTTACGACACACGCAGCGTATCGACATCGTCGACCGCACCCTGCAACCGCTGCTCCGCGATGTCCTGGAAGTGTTCGTGCAGCTCAGCGACGTAAGCACGTCGTCCCATGGACACTGCCGCGACCGAAGCGGAGGCCAGTCCACCGAACGGCTCCCACACAACGTCACCAGGCTCTGTCACAGCAGCAACCTGCCGCTGCATGAACTCCAACGGCTTCTGGTTCAGGTGTGATGCGGACGCAAGCGAGGGATTGTGCACACGAGGTGCGGATCGCTTCATGTTGCCGCGCAGACGCTCCGAGTCGTGAAGCGGGGGTCGCTGCCAGACGTTGGTGAGTCCGTGGGTGTGGTTCCACTTGTAGCGCATCTTGTCCCACTCCTCCGCGGTGACAGGCTTCACTCCGTCAACCGAGAAGTACGGACGGCCGTCTTGCTTCCCGTGCTTATGCGCGTACTCCGCAAGTTTTTCAACAGCCGACCCAGGTGGGAAGTACCAGAGCCAGTCCTGGGTCAGGTACTTGCGGGTTGCTGCGTTCTTGACCCCGCACGCTTCGTTGGCGCGGTTGAGGGCGAGTCCTGCCCGCTGCCACTCATACCGCAACCACTTCTTGACGGGCATCGCACCGTCCGCAGTGTCGATGAGGAGCCGACGTTCGTAGAGAACGGAAACCTCGGACACGACAGGCATGCGTCGGATCGTCTTGCCGTTCACGTTGCCCGCGATGTGTGAGACACCCTTATCCCACGTGACGGTCTGGACGTACTCCCACCCGTGCGCCACGAGGAGGGGGTGGACCGTCGCCCAGCCAATCTCGGTGTTCCAGAACCAGAGCGTGGTGGCGGGGGTGGCGGCTTTGTCCCAAGCTGCAACGTGCGGTAGGTACCAGTCAACGAGGTCGTCAACACCCGTTGTGTCCCCGTGGAAGCCGCGGACACCATAGGCACCGTCCGAAATGATCGTCGTCGGCGCTTCCCACTCGTCGTATGCCCGAAGCACGTTCCCGCGGAACAGCTTGTACGGCTCTCGCAGCTTCACAACGCTCACTGGTTCAGCGTAAGCCCTCGATGCAGCAGGGGTCCGCTGAGGTACGTCCCTCATCTGAGCAACCAACGCTCGGCCTCAGGTCTGATGCGGAACAGTTGCTGCCGACCGTCGTCGGCGCTGACCGCTGCGAACTCGTAGCCGATCACAGCGCTCTGGGGCGGGTGGGTGACCATTGGTGAGATGTAAGCAGGCTCCCCGCGGTGGGTCTGCACGGTCCTGGCGACGACGCGCCACCTCCGCCCGTCAACGACCCGCCGTGCGGGTTCACCGTTCACGAACCACACGGCCACCTCCTGCTGGGCGGCTCGCTCCTGCTGCAACATCCGTCTCCCTCTGTTCGAAAGTATGTTCGAATAGAGTGCAGGGTACGCACAGTAGGCAGGAGGAGCAACACGATGAGTAGCAAACGGCCACCCTCACCTGCCGCCCTCAACGACTTCATCACCCGACCGACCCCCGTCAGTCTCAGCCAGGCCGAGCTGGAAGGTCGGCCAGTAGTAGAGGAAGAGACACCCGTTCCCGTCACCGCCTGGGTGAGGTACCCCGAGACGGCTGTTCAGGTTGAAGGCCGCGTCATCGCCCACACGAGCCGTGCCGTCCTCGTGCAGTACACGACGCACGGCGGGGCGACCCACTCTGTCTGGGTGTGGGGGAGTGCGGTCAGTCGGCGGTAGAGCTGCAACCTCTCACGAGACTGTGGAGTGGAACTGCCCGTCTTTTCCGATGCGGAGCTGCTCACGCTCAAAGTCGCCGCCGAGGTCACGAGCGAGTTCGGAAGCGGCGAAATCACTGAGCAGTGCTGAGTCCGTTTCAAGCTCCCGCAGAGCGACCACTCGCACTGTCAAGAGCGACACCTGCCCGATGAGCCAGGTCCACACAAGATCGGGAAGCTCGCCACGGTCAAAGTGCTTGATGCCGTTGTAGTTGTTGGCCACGGCCCTCGCCAGACCAACAGTGCTGTCTGCGAAAGCAGAGAAGTTCATCCCCGTACGGGCCAAGCATCGTAGGACCCAGGTGGCAGTCGTCGGGCGGGTCTTGCTCGCGTACGTCTCCTCTTCATTCGGAGCAGGAGGGAGGAGATGGCCAGCGGCTTCCAGGCTCAGGTTCGTGCTGATGACGACATCCTCGACAGTGGGTCGCTCGCGCATGAGAAGCCCGACTGTGGGGTCAATCACCCGCTTCCACTGGTCGGGTAGCTGCGCCCAACGCTCCAACCCGCTTGCTTCAACGTCCGAGAGGCCAACCAAGCCGTCCCTGCGCAGCAGGTTGCTGTCAGGGGTGGGGCTGGAATGCTCACGAACTGTGGACCTTGCGACCAAGTGCTGCCAGTCCAACAGGCTCAACTGCGGCTCGCCGTCAGCGGGGGACTCGGGGGCGAACGCCTCGTCCTTCACCTCATGCTTTCGGAAGTAGAGGCCCCTGCCGAAGATGAGAACGAGGAGGGAGCGGACCTTCCGATGCTTGGCCAGGTGGTCCTCAACGGAACGACTCTCGCCGAAGTCACTGGTGAGGGTCACCCACTCATCAACGTGTATCCCTGGACGACCGCTCTGTCCTGCCCAGTGTGTCGTGAGCGTCATACGAGCGTCCCCTTGCGTCCAGGAGAACTCCTCAACCGTCTCCACCGTCGCGGTGATGCTTCTGACGCGCCCGTGCTCGTTGAGTGTCGGTTCCGAGTCGGAGGCCCTGAAACCAGTCCACTCCGAAAGTCCGTCGGCGTAGGAGCGTAGAGAACGGACGAGCAACGGATCGTCCAAGCTTCCGCGACGAACGCCGACAACTGCCTCCCGTGCGCTGATGGTGGCGCTTGCGGTGCGGCCGCCGCCCCAGTGGCGTGCCGTTTGAGCTATGGAGCAGCGGAAGAGGGAGACAGATCCACGATCCGAGTGAAAGGTCATCCCTGGTGACGCGCGTCGGCTTCTCAGCCACTTGTCAGTCGGCTGAAACTGACCCATCGGGTCGTGCTCAATGAAGGGGAACCGAACTCGAACGCCCCGTACGGGGTCCAACGTCAGCAAGCCGCCGAGGTAGGGACTGTCCTCTACTCCATCCACGAGAAGTCCAAGCAGCGGTTCTCGTTCCTCAATTGTCGTCAGCGACTCAACCATGGCCGCAGGTTAGTCGTGCAGGTCAGGCCCTATGCCACCTCGTCCAATCTCACCAGGCCAGAGAGAACGGTGGGGTTGGGGGTAAAGTTCTGCCCACCCCAGGGGCACTGACTTTGCCCCCAACCAGGCGCAGCAACCTGGTTGGGGGCAACAGTGACTCGGACGGCTTGCTCATCAGGGAAGTAGTCCAGGCGCAGCCCCAGGCGGTCGTACAGGCGCGCTCGCTGCTCTCGGCTGGCGAGGCCGATCACCACCCGCATCTCACGTCCTACAAGCTCAAACAGCCGCAGAGCGTCCTCAGCGTTGGCATCCGTCATTCGGACGCTCTCGATGCGCGTCAGCACCTCTTCCAGCTCCTGTTCACGCTGCATGAGCAGGTCCTGCACCCGCGCCGAACCTTGCCGTTCCAGAGCGCCAAGGAGGTTGCTGATATTGGTCTGCAACGAACGCTGCTGCTCCTGCAACCGCTCCACCTCCCGTCGCACGAGAGGGCTGTTCTCTTGTAGCTGGCGACGGATGTGGGGCATGTTGTGGCGGGAGAACGTCTGGCCGAACCAGTTGGCAACGGTGGCTTCCAGCTTCGCCTCGCTGATCGTGATGGCAGTCGTACCTGCCGAGCGATCACCACGGAGGCGGAACCGTACGTTGCCACTCTTCGTGATGACATCCGCCTCCATCTTGTTGTCGTTACAGAAGACGCGGCTGCGCAGCGGAATCACTACTTTCGTGCGTCGCTCGCGCGTGGCTGTAAGCCCACGGGAGCGTTTCGCGCCCAACAGATTCTGCACTGCGACGTACTGCTCAGTTTCAATAATCTGCGGGAAGACGCGGCCCGTGGAGGGTTCAGCACGAGTCCCTGTTCGCACACGCAGAATGCGATCACCCATCGCAGGGTTGTTCTCATCGAACGGGACACGAGTCTTGTGTTGTTTCCCGTAGATGCGGTAGCCCGTGTAGGTGAGATTCGTGAGAAGGTTCTGAATTACGGACACATGCCATGTGTCCTTGCCTGTGGGGGAGGGGATTCCACGCTCTGCCAGAACGCCGCTGATCTGGCGAAGGCTCTTGCCCTCCGCAAACAGGGTAAAGATATCCCGCACCGTTTGAGCTGTCGCAGGGTCGAGTGCGAGGGTGTTCGTGTAACCCTTCGCACTCCTGCTGAGCTGCTGATCCTCAGGGAGTGGGGTAAGCACGTAACCGTACGGCGGGTTACCCCCCATCCACCTCTTGTCATCCCCGCGGAGCGCAATCTCCCGCATGGAAGCAGCGACACGTTTGCTGATGGTTTCGCTCTCAAACCGCCCCATCAGGCCGTCCATCTGAGTAAGCAGACGGTGACTGATGTTCGTGTGGTCGTACCTGCCGATGTCGGGTAGCCAGAGTTGCACGCCCGCAGAGTGGAGGATGTTCCAAACATCCTCCAAGGCGCGCCCGCTGAACATGCGCTTCGTTTCACCAACGACGATTGCGTCAAACTGGTGTTCGCGGTTCTGGATGCGACGCAGCAGTTCCGCTGCGTTTGGCCGTCGCACCCAGGGCATGGAGCGGGAGATTTCGTCAAAAACTTCTTCTACGATAACGCCGCCTTGGCAACCTGCAACAACTTTGCGGGCTTGCTCTCGCTGCCATCCTTGCGAGTTCAGGCGGCTCTGTAACCCTCGCTCCTCCTCAGTGGAGACTCGTCCAACAAAGACGAAACGAGTAGTGCCGCGGGCGGTTTCAGGCGTGGAGCGGTCAGGGATCGTGCTGAGCAGGAGCGCAAGTTCTTCGCTGTGGTCGGTCATTCGCTCTGCTCCTGAGCCGCTTCGGGAGCGGGAGTAGGAGCAGCGAGGTTGCCGAGGATGTCGCGGATGCTGTCCACCACACCATCACGGGTGATGACCTCCGCCCCAGAGGGACGCGGAGGCAGGATGCGGAGCGTTTCCGAGCTGTCTGGCTGGATGAAGCGGCTGAGCCTGTCCCTACCCAATCGCTCGTTGATGAGCGCTTCCAGCTCAGCTGCGGTGCCTGGCAGCTCAGGGTGATCGTTGCCCATGGCAGCAGCGTAGCCGAGGGGGTACGCGCCGCCCCAACCCCTTGCTTCTTGAACGACGAGACCCCCATCAGGTCGCAAGCGATGGGGAAACGAGGTAGTCAGGCTTGTCGAACTCCTATGCGGGAGTGTTCACTGCATCGAACAGCAGGTACAGGTTCGTTGAGTTGTAGTGGATGTTCACGCGCACCCCGTCATCGCTCATCACAGTAAGAGCGAATCGAGGACTGAACTCCGCATCCTCAACCTCACACGTAGCCCCCATGAGGGCAGTGAACACAACCGTCTCAGCGGGAAGCCCAAAGAGTAGAAGCTGCTCCTCAGGGGCGAGCTGACGGAGAGCACCCCACGTCCAGAAGTCACTCCGCATGAACCCCAGCGCGTCGGGCAACCCCTGTTGCTCAGGGAGGCCGTCCAACACGTCGCACGCAATGCCGTACTCATGCGTTTGGTTTACGGGTAGGAACTCACCTGTACCGAGAGAGCCTTGCCGCATCACGCGCAGGCCCTCCCGCGCTTCTACGAACACGATCCGTTCCACGCCGCCGTCGTCTGCGTAAGTGGCACTGAACTCCAAGTACTCGGGGTACTGAGCAAGGAGCAGGAGCGCATCCGTGCGTGTGATGGCTGGGGTGTACCCAGCAAAATCCGCCACCCACTCCCCGTTCTCAACCTGCGCGACGTTGTTCAGGTGAAGGTGCGCGTCAGGGGAGCTGAGGGCTGCTGCGAGGAGTTCAGGGAGTACTTGTAGGGCTTCCTGGCTGGCGCTGTGAACGTGGATTTGTGTGCTGTACATGGTGTTCTCCTGGTGTGCTTTGTCTCCTGTTCCTATCGCCTGCTGCCGACGTTCCGAGAGCGAATCGCTCGAACTCGGGAATGTCGGCGGATCGAGTCATCCTGTCGACACAAAAAAGTTTCGCTACTTTCGCCGAAAATAGCGAACACTGCCGATAATGATTTTGTAGGCAACCAACCCAAAGGATTGAAACCATGAACAAGAAGAACCAGCTCCCCGCCATCATCGGAAGCGCAGCAGCAGCCCTGGTCATCGTGGGTGCTGTGTTCACCGTGAACCTCAGTAACCACACGGGGCAGAAGGCAGGCCCTTCCACCCACGCTGGAACCAGCCAGACCAGCGGCCCTCAAAGCCACTCAGGCAGCACGAAGCCGTCCGCTTCGCCTACTGCTCCTGCTACTGAGAACCCCAGCGAACCCGCTGCTGACAACTCAGGCGATTGGGCCAGCGGGGTTGGCAGCGTGACGCTGAATGTCAACTTCAAGGACGGGCAGAACTCAGCGACAGTGGGCGGGAAGAGCATTACTTGCGACGCAGCAGCTGCACCGACTGACGGTGCAACCGCCTCAGGAGCCTCCTTCACCTTCGCCTCCGCAGCCGACAAGACCGCGCAGAAGAACGCGACAGATGCAACCTGCTTGTGGAGCGGAGCTGCGATGGACGACTTCTTCCAGAACCAGAACGGCTAAGTAAAGCCTGTTTGCCGCACCATCAGCACAGTCACCATCAGAACCAAATCAAGGATAGAAATGTTACGCTTACGAATACAAACAACAGTCACCTCAGTAGTTGCAACACTCGCCGTTGTAGGGGCAACGGCGGTAGTCGCAATCGTTGGGGCGGCACCAGCAGAAGCAGCAGGCACGATTGGGTGCGGTTCCATCAGTTGTTCTGTCACCTCAAAAGTTGTCGCATCCTCCTCCTCCGATGGAGGCTCAGGGAGTAGCGGAGGCGGGACTGGAAGCGGTGGTGGAGGTAGCTCATCCGCGCCGAAGTACCAATACTCGTTTCAGAAATGCTCGGGATGGCTTGCCTCAAAGATGGTCAAAGACCCAGCTGATGGCAGTACTTATAACGGTCAGGGCGCGTACCCGAACCCCGACCTCATGGCACAGGCGAGCTGGAACTGCACGGTCTGGAAGGGTGGGTACTCAACCATCAACTGCCCGTTCGTGAACGGCAAAGCGGCCTACGGCGTGTACTGGGAGTACGCCCTGAGCGACGCAAGCAAGAGCAACCCGCTCGCTTACTGGTGCAGCTACCCTCTCAATTCCTACCTCAATCCGCACCTCACCAACTACAAGGTGGTCACGGGCGGCACGGGGCAGTTCGTGAAGGTGAACAGTGCCAGCGGTGCCTCCTCATATACGGGGAGCGGTGTCGTTACGGATAAGACAGGGTACCGAAAAACAGGTTACGTCTACGGGAATACGGCTACGTTCAACGCTTCGCTCAACGTAGATTTCGATGCGCATACGGGCGTAACAGGCAATCCTGCGCAGCCAGCCTACGGTTACTACTCCCTGCGCTGGCACCGTGATTACGCCTTGTGGCAGAAGAAGTCCTGGCAGGGCTGGATGGGTGCGAAGGATTCGTACACCTTCAAAGGGACAACCTCCGACAACACGGCTGAGCCGTTCACTTTTTCCTGCTCCATCACTCCGAAACCAATGGTTCGTGGTATCCGAACAGGTGTGAGCTTCACACCAGCGGACTGTGCGAAGCAGCAGAACAAGTGGCAGTGCAGCCCAACGAGTGCCCCGAAAATCATGGGTACAAGCAAGCCTGTTACCCTGATGCGTGACGGTTCTGATGTCCCAGTGACGCGCGGAAACATGGTCGCAAACGGGTCAGGCATCAAGAATATCCGTGACAGAAAAGAGTTCAACTCCATCGTCACAAGCGGCTCAACCGCTGTCTCACCGCTCAACGGGAGCGATGCAAACGGGGCGAAGCAGTACTTCAAGGCGGACCAGTGGCAGTGGAACACGTGGACCGCGTATAACGCGAACCAGAAGGGGACACTGCACTTCTATTGGAGTTCAGATAACGGCAAATCCTGGAAGTATTCCACGAAGTACCACTTCACGGCAGACTTCCTCGTGCCTGTTCAGGGCAGCATCAACGGCCCTGCAAGTCAGCAGTGGGTGACCGACCAAGCCGACTGCGGCAGCGTCACGAGCAACACGGTGACTGTTGTTCGGAGTGCGAACGGGTAGTCCGAGCGGACTCGGAAGCAGCCCCCAGCGTCACGCTGAGGGCTGCTCTGCTGCGTGTTCGTCGTCCCGTACCGACCCTTCCGCTACGTTACGAGCGGGCTTCATGTAGAGGCGACGAGCGGGGAGAACTCAGTGAGCGATGACGTACCAGCGCCTGGAAGCCGCGAGCCTGGTGACGACGAGACGACAGCGGGGGATTCGTTGACTCTGCCTGAGAACGGAGTGCGGGTGAAGATACCCGCCGAGGCAGGAGTCTCCTTCCGCGAGTACGAGCGCATGCAGCGCGCGATGCTGGACATGGTGGCGCTGGTCGCGTTCCTTTCGAACGAGAACGACTACGACAGTAAGGTTCATCGCACGGGACGGTCGCTGGACCACATCAGGATCACCAAAGCCAGCTATGGATCACCTGGCGAAGTGATCGCCGTCGTCAACGACGCGGTTGCTTTCATCAACGCACACGGCGTGCAGACAGCAGTAGGACTCGTGAGCGGCTTGCTCCTGGGGAAGCTACCTGGCGCGTGGGAGAAGGTCCAGAACGGCCTCTTGTCACGCGAGCAGCGTCTGGACTCGGCCGAGCGCCGCGGTTGGGAACGGCTTGATCGAGAACGCGCTACAACTGCTTTGGCAGCTCGGCCGCCTTCTGAGGTAGAGCGAATTGACGAGCCAACTGAGGGTGCGCCGCCCCGTACTGTCCCGAGTCTCACGCAGGTGGCGGCCTTTGGAGACATGGTTGAGGCCGTGCGAGACGAGTTCGGCAGCGACCCCACGAGGCAGCAACGGAAGCTGCTGCTGCTGGCTGAGACGGCTCGGGATGCATACGCGGAGGGTCGCCTTCCGAACGAATTGCAGGTGCTGTACTCAGCGATGTTCATCGCTGACAGAGGCGGGATCGTGGATCAAGGCGGGGGCGCTGAGGACTCAGACGACGCTGCGTGAGTCGCCAAAAGGACATGAATCTTGCCAATCGGGTACCCGAAAGCATGTCCCCTGTCGCCACTTGTAGATGATGATTGAACCCCTTCAAGCATGTTGTTTGGAGGGGTTCAATCATGCAAACGGGTGCGTGTCGGGGACGCTCTACCCGAGGAAGAGGCGTTGTTCATCTCGTGGGACGAAGCGTTTCACGTAGAGGTTCGGTAGCCCGACCGTCTCGTTCGCAGTCTTCAATGCGTTCGCTATTTCAGTACTTGGTGTCGCCCAAACGATGTCGCGGTACAGCCAGCCAGCGGCACGATAGGCACGCAGGATACGGATGTAGTCCTTCTGAGATTTCAGCGTGAGTTCAAGCTCCACAGCGATGTGAGCGGGCTTCCCGTCCACTCTTGGTCGGATTATCACGAGGTCTGGAACATGCTCTCCTGTCTTTCCCTCCTGTCCATAAAGGACGAATAATCCTTGCTTTCCGTCCTCCAACTCGGACCCTGCGGTACTGGTAGCAACTTCGTATACCTCTTCCCGTAGGTGGCGGGATGGCCTCCCTGCGCGGTGTAGATGCTGTCCTTGACGTATCTCTCGCTCGGTGAGTGTGTTCTCTCCCCAGGTGAAATCTTCGTATGTCCAGCCGTCTGTCCAGAGTCGCTGGCCGTGCTTGAAACGGCGCGGTACACGCTCGTCTCCGCGCTGGTGGAGGCCCAGCATGTCGGCACTGTCAGGGAACTCACGCTCTATCTCAGCTCCGAGTGTGGTGAGTGCGATGGTGTGCTGGAAGAGCGCAAACGGTGGCCGTTTCAGGAGTTGGAAGCGGCTGAGCAGCAGCCCCTGGGACTCTCGGGTGGGTAGGTACACGCGCAGTCCAGGCAGCATGTCGACCTGGTTCAGAAGGCCGAGGGCGACCAGCTGGCGGAGGCGTTTACGCAGTGAGGCGGGGTTGCTGTTGACCAGCCGAGCCAGGTTCGGTTCGTTCGTGTAGCCGTAGCGGATGACGAACCGAAGCATGGTGATGTCACGTTCTGTGAGCTGCACCTTCGGCCGCGTGTCCGCAGAAGGCAACACTTCGGTTTCGCCCTGGGTGTCAACATCCCAGTAGCTGCCGTTCACCTCATCGGGAAGTTCTTGTATGTCATCTGGTTCAGCGTTGAAGGTAGTCGGGAAGAAGTTGCTCATGATGTTCCTTTCGGTTTTGGTTCCTCTTATCCCTATCGGCCGCTCGTGGGGAAGTCTTCCCGTTGCTCTTCTCATTACTCTTCTTGTTGGTCTTCCCGTAGCTCTTCCAGAAGAGGGCCTTTGCCCTGGAAGAGCTATACACACCCCCTGTTGGCCTACTTCCCCGTCTGCAAGCGGAAGTAACGAACCTCGGCGGGGTTGAAAAGTGGTATGAGTCAACCCCTATAACCCCCTGTCTTGCACTCCTTCCCCAATAATGCAATAAAAGATGGGTGCGAACAGTAGCCTGCAAACACACTGATGTATGCAGTGCGTTCACTCCTCATCAAGCAATGGTTGCTGCGGAGCAAAAGGATGTGGTCAAGCGTTCACTACTCACTTCCCCTGAGGGTGAAGAAGCGTTTCCCTACGGATGTGAACAAGAAGTGTGCATGCGTGCAAAGGGTTCACGGCGTGAACAGCAGCACGCAGGCAGCGAACCTTCAACCGAAGCAACAGCGCCAGCAGTGAAGAAGCAGCAGAAGCAGAAGACCCGTAGAAGTGGGTGGCTGGGTACCGCAGGTACGGAACCTTGGGTAAGGGGGGGGGATACAACAACAACACGCGGCTGCGCCGCAAAGTCAGCGGAGCTGACGCAGGGCATGCTGCCCTGCAACCCTGCTCACACTCTTTCCACATGTGAACAAGGGTGTGCACTGATCGCAGTGTTTCCTCCTGGGGGCAGCCGCCTCCCCAGACCCCCACCAGCGGGCAACACCGCTGGACGGTGTTCGCAGTGTCCAGCACTGCGGGACTGGTCAGAGGGCGAGCCACCTCTGACAACACCCCCACTCCCTCAATCGGCGGTCGTTTGGTTTATGCCTTGTTGTTTTCCCTGCGGGGCTATTGGTGAAGATGGTGATGAGGCGAGCGTGTGTGCTGCGCGGGCGTTGGGTGGGGGAGGGGCGGTTTCTGCTGGCGAAGCCGCAATGCAATCGGGTGCTTGGATTCATGTCCCCTGAGTGCATGGAGAAGCCCCGCGCTCAACCCAGCAGGCGGCGAGGGGGCGCGGGGGCGCGGGGCCTGATAGTGGACGTTATGCTGAACGGCTGGCACGGCGGGCAGCTGCACCCACGACCACAGCGCCGAAGCCGAGGATAAACGCCTCAGTGTGCCTGCTGCTCTTCACGAGACGCATCGCCTGCATACTCATGTTCAGCGCAGTACGGAGCTTTTGGATACTCTGCTCACGGCGAGCTGTTGCTTCCCGCTGCTGCTGCAATTCTCCCGCATGCTGTTCTTGCAGCTCTTCCAGGCTGAGTTTGAGCAGGGCCTTCTCACGCATCGCGGTTCCGACCTGCTCGTAGTCCTCCTCGTTGCCTGTCCCGCGCTTCATGATGATGATGCGCTCCAACTCCCTCATGCGCTCCTTGCACTGAGCTATCTGCTGTTCGGCACCGACTCGTTGCTGCACCAGTTCACGGCGCTGCTCGTCAGGGACGGCAAGCCATGCCTCTCGCACCTGGCGCGCATCCTTCCCCATGCTGAGAGGGTGACGGCGAACGTCTTCTTCGGTGAGCTGGCGGCGCGCGTACTCAGCTTTCGGGAGTCCGTAGTTCGCCGCTTCCGTTTCCATCGCAGAGTCTTCGTCCTTCGTGAAGCTCAGGTACATCTTGGTTGCAGTCGCATGCCCAGCGCTGGGGGTGCGGTGGCCTGGGTGAGTCTCGTTCTGCTGTTCCGTAGCGTTCTGCGCTGCGGCTTCTGATGCTGCGATGACCTGCGGGAGAGTCCGCTCGGTGAGGAAGGGCGTGCCTATAACGCGAGCGTGGGCCACGTCGGGAGTCACCTTCTCAGCTTGTAGCCATGACTGCTGCTGAGAAGTGATGCGCACTGTGAGCCGCTCGCTGCGCTTCTTCGCTGCTCGCATCTCTTCTTGCATGCGAAGAATCTGCTCCTGCTCTTCCACGGTGAGTTCCTGCCACTCTTTCTGATGAGCGCGGCATCTGCGTCCGCCTTGTTCCTTTGTTCTGCACATGATGCGTTCCCTTCGTTTGTTGCGTGATTCATCTCTTGTATTCCTATCGGGCAATTGGGTGCTGAACAGCACGTCCCCTTATTTTTGCATGGATCGGCGATTTGCCTCAGATTCTGCAATTGCAAACGGGTGCGCATGAGGGACGTAACCTGTCGTTCCACGATTGGCGACGGAGTGCAAATGCGCGGCAGGGGCGAGGGGGGCATAGAGGATGCCCCAAAAAGCCGCACACGGCCCGCTGAGGGGTATTGATGGTTGCAGTGGGTGATGATATCAAAAGCTGCGCTATGCGCTCAGAATGGCGGATGGCGAAATGCACATTCGGGTGCTGAGTGGGGACATGCTGCGCAAGATATGCAATCGGGTGCGCAAAAGCATGTCCCCTACAAGGAGATAGAGAACCCCCTCACCTATGTTGCAGTGAGGGGGTTCTCTATCAGCGAGGGAAGGGAGCTGAGGAGGAAGGCTTGCTGTTCGCCTTCGGCCGCGAGCTGCTGGGCGGAGCTGGCGAGCTTCCACTGTTCGGATTGAACGGTGGTGTTCCCTCAGCTCGTGCTGGCTTCGGAGCTGGTGGCTTCGCAGCAGGCGCTGGTGGCTGGCTACTGCCGCTCTGTTGCCCCTGTTGAGAAAAGACATGCTGTTGAGGCTGGGCGCTCGGAGCAGGTTGTCGTGGAGCAGGAGCAGGAGCAGATGCAGGTTTTGGAGTAGGAGCAGGCTGCGCTGGTGGTGCCACCTGCTGAACTACTTCCACTGTGCGGGCGGGTGCCGCCGCGGGGGTAGGGGAACTGGCAACAGCCTTGTTCACCTGACGACCTGCATCAAACAACGGCTTCATCTCCGAGGTTGGAGAACCCGAGCCGCTGAGCTTTCCGCCCTTACCGCCCTGTGGAGCGAACGCCTGCGCATCGTCGTTCCCTCGCTTCGCGGCGTTCATGCCAGTGAAGAGGTTCCCTGAGACGATGGTGGCCGCGCCTCCCGAGAGCGCCGCGGTGAGCTTGCTTGCACCTGGGAGGCCCCAGCGAGCATCCCCGCCGAAGCGTGCAGTAGACGCGCTGTTCAGGAAGCCGCGCATCTTGAACGCGGCCAGCCCGAGCGCGAGGGTGAGGACCACGACGAGGACGGTCGGAACGCTCGCCGCCATCATCAACCCGAACACGAGCATGTACACCGCGAAGACGGCGATGTTCACGATAGAACGAATCCCGATGTTCGCAAGTAGCTCAAACCAGCGGAAGACGACTCTCGTTCCCCAGCTCGGAACCACGCCAAGCAGAAAGAAGAACGGGCTGACTGTGATAGCGAGGAGGGTGAGTATCTGCAACATGAGGGAGGTGAGGGAGAGCAACAGCGGGAAGGAGCAGACTGCGAGAGCGGTTATGTTCATCATCACAGCTTGCGTAATTTGGCCCTGGCTGTCACCAGCCCAAAGCCCATTGGTCCCTGTGCCGAGTTGCGCATAAGCAACCTCGGATATTTGTAATGCTCGGTTGGTGCTTGAACGGTCCAGTTGGAACTCAGCCCAGTCGTTGAACTTGATATTCTCCTTCCCACGGGCTGCGGTGTAGCTGCTGTTCTTCAAGATGTGGCGAGGGTCATTCGTGAGGACGGAACCAGTGGTCGTGCGGGTTGTCCCGAACTGCCCGCTCACCCATGGCTGATAGATGGCGGCTTCCCAGAGCAGGCAGGCGCTCTGACGGCTGGTGACGTTCTTGCCGCTGGCCTTGCAGAGCGCATCGCTTGGCTGGCTCACGTTGATGCCATCGTTGAAGATGACTTTCGCTTTCTGAACAAAGCCGTCCACGTAGCCAGGCACGAGTGAAGGCTGCGCGAGGAAAACCGTCCCCATTGCAACAGCTGCAATCATCCAGCCAGTCCCTTGCAGTGCGACGACGGCAGCACGCTTCACGATGCCCATGTACCCAACCCACACAGCCCCGATGAGGATGAGCGGTGTGAGGAAGGGAACGAACAAGGTATCCCTCAGCCCACCCTTGCCAGTGATGAGCGTGTCCACCACAGCAACGAGTGGATGCAGCACCGAGCTGTCGTCAGTGATGCCTTGACCCACGGTGAAGGTGAAGACCTGAGCGGTGGCAGTCACCATGAGGCGTGCAGGTACGGACAGAGTGTTGGCGGCGAGGGTTGTGATTTCGCCGCTGAGGTTCGTGCAGGCCACAGGGTTACTCGTGAAGAGCTTGCTGCTCCCAGCTTGCAGCTCCTCACTCCCAGCAGCCGAAGCGAGGCTGACCTGACCGCTGCCGTCCTGAGCGACCCCAGCGTCCTTCGCTGCCACCCCATGGAACGTGAAACTCCCCGAGTCCTTGAAGCCAGGGGTCCAACTGCTGAACTGCGGGTTCGCTGCCCCGTACCGTTCAAGCGCGGTCACCGTGTACTTCTTCGGCAAGCCTGTGACGGCCCCTGCGGAGTTCGGGATGAGGAGTGCGTTCAGGTTGGTCGGGTGCTTCTTCGTACCAGGGAGGACTTCCCGCATGGATGCGGTGGAGCCACCGAGGCTCTTGAACTGCTCGGACTTGAAGAAACTGCCTGCATCACTTCCATCGCTCACACTCACGCAAACCAAATCAGAGATGACATTGGCGTGAGCCTGCTGCGAAGTGATGGCGGTAGCTGCGAACCCAGCCGCCAAAAAAGACACGAAAGTAGCTGTGAGGAGGAGGCGAGTCGTGAGGGTTATTAGGAACTGCTTCCTACTACTCAATGATGTGATGCGAAGTGCTTGTTTGGTGGTGTGGGGAGTGTTGATGCGTATCGCATACCCCGAGCTTGGTGAGTGAAACATGATGATGTGCCTTTCGTTGGTTGTCTTATTCCTATCGCCGTGAAGGAATAAGACAGCCAACGAGTGAACTTTTTCACCAGATCGCAACAATGCAATCGGTACTCAAAAGGGACATGCGGGTACGGGGGAGTATGAGGCAATCGGGTACTCAAAACGATGTCCTGAAACACAAGAAGGCCGTTCCACCATCAACCACACTTCAACACTGGACCACAAACATGCTCAGGAAGCCACAGAAGGCTCGCTGACGGGTTTATATGCCATTCGTGGGTGGTTGAGTCAAAACAGCCTTCCAAACGGGCAGAAGCGCTGCTACGCTTCCAACCGTTGCAACCAGCAGCACATCCACTGGGATGGAAATCCTGGCACGGCCTCCTCAGCACGGTTGTAGGAGGCCGTGCTGGTTCCGATAGGGATAGTGCAGGTAGGAGTTCAATCTCAATCCTCTGAGCCTGTTCTCTGCTCCTACCCAAAGAAGCACCCTCAGCTATGTTCCGCCTGAGGGTGCTTCGCTTTTATCCAATCAGTAGCCCTTGCAGGGAATATCCTGATATGACTACGTACCCCCCATTGTGAGAAAGCGATGTTCACGGCCGACCAAGCTGCTACGTTGAGCGTTATATTTTGATGGGCTGCTTATAGTAATATACTTTCCCTTATTATAGGATGTGTAACGCTTTTCCAAAACATGGATGTGTAACGCTATTTCTGAGGCCGAAATCGCTCAAACTGACTTGGGACAGGAAAGTAGCCGATAATAGAAATTGGTTCGGAACCCCGAGTGATTTGTGATGCTTCTCGCTCGGGGTTCTTTTTTCGATTTCTGAGGTAGAAAGTAAAACCAGCCGATAATGGAAGCGAACCAGTAAGAACCGCGGGCCTGAACCACCTGCGAAGAACCAAGAAAGCATCACAGCATGGCTATACACGCCTCAGATTTCGTTGACGAACCCGAAGAAGAGTGGACTCCGCTTGTACCCACTCTCAACCCGCCGTTCGCTGATTACGACGCTACCGCAACGTTTCTTACCCCTGAGATGTTCGCTGCGAGATGGAACCGCACGGCTCGCATGCACGCCGCATCGGAAAAAGACGGCTTTCGCTTGATGAGCCGAGAACAGGCACTGCAACGAAAGTTTGTGCAAGCGAACGCTCGTAGCGCTGCGAACCTCATTATCTGCGATGTGGATTCTTCTGATGCTCGTGACGAGGTGGAGGAGTTGGTCTACACAGGTCAGCTGCCGTTGTTCTCCTTCATGGTTCTGAACCCTGAGAACGGCCATGCGCACGTGGGCTGGTTCGTAGAAGGGGAGGCTCGGAAGAAGAAGCAGCAGGAAGCACTTCGGCTGCTCCGTAACGGGTTCGGGCGCAACGTAGAGCCTGAACCAGAGGCGTACGCCTTCTACGGCATGAGGAACCCTCTCTGGGCCTCAGCAGTAGTCGTGTGGGGTACCTCCTACCGTTACCCGTTCTCCGAGCTGTTCTCGTACATGCCTGAGGAAGCAGTGAAGGTGGAGCGTGACGCTGTTGCGGCTGCACGGAGTCGTTACGGCGAGGAACATCCACTGAACCCTGACAGCGGGAGCCGCTTCCGCGATCTGTGGAAAGAGTGCAGCGGCTTCCTCTACGGCAAACAAGGCCGAGACGATTTTGAGGAGTGGGCTGTGGAGTACTGCCTGCACCGCAACAACGAGTTCTGGGAGCCGCTACCAGAGCGGGAAGTGCGCTCTATGGCGAAGAACATCACGCGGTTCATCATGAACAGGATGGACAGTCCATCCACTCATAGCGGGGCCGCGAAGCGGAAGAAGCTTCTCACTACCGAAGCCTTCGCAGCGGAGCAGCGCGCAGCATCCATCCGCCGCCCTGTTGTAGCTGAGGCTGCTGCACGCCACCAGCAGGTGCTGGCGCTGGTTGAGAGGGGCTACACCAACAAGCAGGTAAGGCAGCACTTCCATGTGAAGCCTGGGACTGCGCGCGTCTGGGTGCTGCGTGCGAAGAAGTGGGCGGAGAAGCAGCAGGAGGCGGCGTGAGCAGCCGATAAGGGTTGATGCGGCAGGTTAGTTGCCTGCGGTGTTTGACCATGATGATGTAGTTCCCCCACCAACCCCTGGTGGGGGAACCTTCTTTGGGGGAAGCATCGCAGAACTCCGTCCGCACCCGATAGTGATAAACAAGCGCGGGAACAGCCCTTGATACCCATGAAATCATGGTGATCGCCTTGTTGGTTGACAGAACGGGGCTGTTTCCGCCTTTTTCGTACCAAAATGAAGGTTTCAAGAATGAGGCCGATAGAGATGCTTCAACCAACGAAAGGCATCTCATGCAAACTTCCCTTCTGGCTCGTGTGAAACGCACAGCCTCCACCCGCTCTCTCCGCTCCACGTTCGTTTCAGAGAACGGCGCGATTGACCTTGCTTCCATCATGGTCGGTATCGTCGTCATCGGTCTCATCGGTGGTGTGATTGCCGCCACCGTGTTCGCTGTGATTCCATGGGCGCAAGATAACGCGGCGAAAGCGTCCCTCGCTTCCATCGTTACAGCGGAGAACGTATACAGCGGCCTCGCTGCTTCTCCCGACGCTGAGAACAGCGCCTCACTCGTTGGAGCTACTGCCACCACGCGCACTGCTGCGCAGGCCGAATCAGGCAAGAACTTCGCAACCTATGACCAGTTGTTGGATCAGGGCCTCATCAGTGAGCGCTCTGATTCTCTCGGCGCTTCTACTGGGCAGGACGGCGGCTGTTATGTTGCTGCTTCTGTTTCCGCTACTGGCAAGGTGTTCTACACCGAAGATGGTGGGAAGACTCAGCAGACCACCGCTGCCGAGCTACCAAACCCCGACTGCACGGGAGATTTTCCCGTGATTGACAAGCTTGGTAACACGCCGAATCCATCTGACGGTTCGGGTAGCGGCGGTAGCACCCCTGTTGATTGTTCCCATGGAGGCCCGAACTGCGGTTCAGGCGGCGGCGGTTATGTTGCACCCGTGCAGATCAAGTTCTCCGTGATTAGTACCTACATCTATCCGATTGACTCTGACGGCACTGAAAGCGATACCGACGCGCACTACTGGAACATCCTGTGCACTCAGAGCGATGGAGGTTGTGAAGTGGAGGAGAAACCAGGGGCCTCGGTCGTACCTCAGAACGTGCGTGATGATGCTGCAAAGCTCTATACCGAAGCCTACGTAGCGAACGCAGCTGCTGATGCAACCGACGCTTGCGGATTCAAGGACACATCTTGCCTCAACAAGGAACTCAGTAAGAGTTTCCCCGAATCCACCATCTCCTATGGAGATGGCTCTCGCCTTGCAAATCTCGGCTTAGTCGGCCTCCGCGCCATCTCCAACGACTAACCGACTCCGACAGCACAAAGAAGGGAGGGCATCACCCCTGAAAGCAAACACCTTGTAGGTTTCCGAACCCCCGCTGGTGGCGTTACCAGCGGGGGTTTTTCTATGTAATTGCAGCCTCTCGCGTTCCTCCCGATAGGAATATCACCAACCAACGAAAGGCTATGCATCATGTTTTCACAACTCGGGGGAATGATGTCCTTCCTCCTTCTTCCACTTCTCGCGCTGGCTCCTGCTGTAAACAGCGGCAGCAGTGCAAGCCCTGAACTGCCTCCTACGCAGTATCAGAACACCGCCAGCCTCTTCTCTCCGTGGGATGGGTGCACGACCTACACCCCGAGCGCGCTTACCTCTCCTGGCTTCACGGGCGGGATGGCACAGTGCGACGGCTCCACTTCTGAGGGGCTGGACGGGGTGACTGACTTCGAGAGCGTCCCAGCCTCCGTCTCCCTTCCGCTCACACTCGGCGCGGGCCAGTGGGAGCAGCTGGAAGTGGAGAGCGTGAGTGCTACCCCGCTCACCCCCGCTCAGTGGAAGAAGCTCGCTCCTGCGGGCGCTGTTGCTCCCACAACGAGCGGTCGAGTCACTGCCTTGAAGCCCGAAGTCACCGCTACCCTCAGCGACTCGACAGCGGTCGTGAAAAAAGACATGAGTGTGGATGAGCGCGTGAACGTGAAGTTCTCGGCTCCCTCCTTCAACGAGGAGACAGGTTCTCGCCTCAACCAGGTGGGCTGGCTCGCACGGGTAGACCTTCACGTGACGGCTACCGCTGAGAGCGGGAAGGAGTACCCGCTGGTCCTGTCCGAACTCGCCAGCGTGCAGGGGGATAGCTGGTGGTACTCACTCCCCGAGTGGAAGCAGACCAGCACCGACGCTGGTGTGGGCTGCAACGAGGGCGAACTTTGCGCTGGTGGCGTGGTGTACCCACTCACGGCCCTCAGCTACTCCACCGCCGACGCGAACGACTACGCGGCCGAGCCAGGTGACAGTGGGCCAAGCACCGACCCAACTGCTCCTGCAACGAGTGAGCCAACTGCTCCTGCAAGCACTGAGCCAGCCACCCCTACCTCTCCAACCGCGCCTGCGGAGCCAACAACGAAGCCGACTGCTCCCGCTCCTCCGCTCGTCAGCGGGCCAACCGACCCCGTTCCAGTACCAACCACCCCGACCGCGCCAGCAACCCCAGAGAAGCCGTCTGCGCCTGCTTCGGAGCCTTCCGCTCCTGCCGACCCAGCTGCTCCTGTAACTGCTCCAACCGAGCCTGCAAAGCCTATTGCGAGCAAGCCAGCGGCCCCTTCTGAATCAGTGCCGAAGGGAACGGGAAAGCCTGAGCTGCACGCACAGAGCAGCGAACCTGTTGCAGCCAACGGCAGCAGCGCCAGCGATACCAACGCTGCGCTGAGAAGCCCGAACGGAACGGCAGCTGCCGAGCCTCAGAAGGAGAAAGCAGCTGCACGAGTGGAAGCAGCGGGTAGCCCTGATTCCTTGAAGCTCTCACCAGCGCAGCAGGTGCAGCTCACTCTTCTCTTCCTCATCTTGCTCTATATCGCCTTCATTTCCCTTGCGGCAATTATGCGCCATGGCGCAGTGCGTCGGAAGAAGTTGCAGCAGCTCAGTAATCCGCCGCGGCTTTCACAAGAGGAAGCAGCACAAATCTATAACCGAGGAGAGAACTCATGATTACTTTGTCCACCAGCCCACTCGTCATCTACGGCTTGCCCACCCTGCTTGTTCTCGCGGCCGTCATTGCTGTCTTCGTCACTATCATCTTCCATTTGATGAGAGACAGACCCGCGGACCGCAACCAGTTCGGGCAGACACTTGAACAGCAGCAGGAACACACGGCAGGCCAGGTTCTGCTCAAAAAATAGTCAAGGCCCCGCCCCGAGAAGGCCCCGCATTGGAAACAGTGCGGGGCCTTCTGTGTGCAATGCGGGTACTCAAAGGGGACATTTCCATAGGTGGTTTTATGCACGCTTATGTCCCGTCTGAATACCCCATCGAGGGAATTTTCGCTATTTTCACGGTTTATAGCAAACTCGGCCGATAATGAAAATATCACCAACAAAAAGGAAACTATCATGACCTCATCAACCGCAACCGCAACCGCAACCGCAACTGTAATTCAGGAAGCAGGTCAGAGCGAAGAAACAGCTTACTCCACCTTCGAGATGCCAATCATCCGCAGCGGCGGACGTGTTGAAGGCCACATCTCATCTGGAACCTTGATGAACCCACTTGAAGCCTGCATGCAACCAGAAGCCACTCACAATTACCCAGTTGAAGCTGAGATTGCTGTTCAAGAGAATGGAAGCGTCCGCGTTCACTACATTTACACTCCTCAGCACGAGGACGGTATCGCCACTTTCAGTGAGCGGGAAGTTCGCTGGATGGGTTACGCCGATGGCATCACCGCCGAGGATACATGGGCCGCCGATGTTGAGAACGCCATGTTCTGCGCTCAGGAAGAAGTGCCAGAACTGCACGATACAGCCGTTGCGCACATGTACGAGGTGGTAGCAGAACGACTGGACGTACCAAACGATGCGGCTCTCCGTGCGTGTATCAACACCAGCTGCACAATCGCCCCATGGGATATTGTGCGCAGCTACTACGAAGCAGATTTCGCCGAATGGTTCGAGCAGTACGAAGACTGAGCTGAAAAGCCAAACCCAGAGGGGCGGGCGAACCCGAAACGCCCGCCTCTCTATTCTACCAACTTGCGACCACCAACGAAAGGATATGAAAACATGAAACAGAAGCGAAAAACGATGGACATTCGGGTCCCGATCCCTGTGGGGGAAGGCTCCGAACCCGAGGGAGTCGGCTGCCTGCCAGCAAACGTCTCCGTTGAGTTTCTTCTCGACGCTCCAATACTTTCACCGTTGAGCGAGCGTGAGGAGTTGCACCGCACCTTCGTGAAGTATTTGGGGTTGCGGGAGCAGCAACAGAGATATATCAAGCGCTCAGTGCGAGCTTCGTTGAATCTACGAGATTCTGAAGAACTTGCGGAAACTGCTGCTGGGTACGGGCTGCATTCTACGCAGTACGCAGTGTTTCAACTCCTCGAACAGGACCCTCGCGGCATCTACCCTGGTATGCCGTTCACTCTTGCATTGCGGAGGTACAGGGAAAGAATCAACCTGTTGCAGGAACAAGCTAAGTGATGTTCGCTACTTTCACGGAAAGTAGCGAAAACAGCAGATAACCCTTGGTGGAAGTAATCATCTACCAGGGGTTTTCTCATGCAGACATCAACATCACCATCCATCCCGAGCTACACCGAACGGCTCACATACCGCCACGGAGGGCAGTTCGGCCGTTGGTGGAAACCGTGGATTGGCAGCAAGCACGGGGGAGGTATGAACGCTCGGAAGTACCTCGGGGATTTGGATGCTCTCTTCGCAGCAACTCGGCCAGCTTCCCGCGAGGAGTGGGAGCGGGTGTGGGTAAGGAGCATGGGCAGGAAGCTCATCAACCATGCAAGGCGTTTCCGTCGCGCAGCAGGCGAGGGGCTGAGCATGGAGGAAGCGCTCACGCTCATCGTCATCCATGCTGTGGATGAGACGTGGGACGGCCAGCAGGTGAAGCGGCAGGCATGCGCGTGGCTCAATGAGGAGTTCCGTGAGCCGCTACCAGAGCGGGAAGTGCAAGAAGCAGTCGAGGCGTTGGTAGCGGCAGCTGAGGATCACCGCGGCCTTACCCTGGCACCTATTGAGGTGGCTGAAATCCAGCAGAGCGAGCAAGCAGCCTATGCGGTACGCAACGGTGCGTACCGCCTCGCGGAACCGTGGATGGTTGCGTTATGGGCCGTTTCAGTTGTCGAGATTCGGGATGGTCAAGTCGTCACAGGGTTCTGGGTGAAACCTCGTTCCTTCTTCGCTCAGGCCAGCAGTACGAACCCGAAGAGCTGGGAACGGGCGAAGGTTCGGGCCTTCATCAAGTACTGGGAAGGTAAGCAGGCAGCGGCTCCTGAGGTCACCTTCCTCACCTACGATTTCGACCGCAGCAGGTGCTGGGCTTCGAATTGGAAGTTCATCGCTGCTCGTGTGGCCCTTGCTGAGGTTGAAGACCGCTCTCCTCAAAAAGACATGAAAGTTGTCAATCGGGTGCGCAACGGGGACATAAAAGGTGGACAGCATCTGCGAGCGGTTGAGCCTGAGGAATTACGAGAACGGGAGCAACAGGCTCACCATGCAGAGCAGCATGTAGTAGCACCCACCGCACAGGTGGAACCAGAGCATCCGACGCTCTTCTGAAAGAACTTCGATGCGGGGGTTGCGAATGTCGGAGGTTGTGAGCACTATTTCGACCCATGCAGCTTCCACCCTTCACCAGCCGCACAGATTCCTTCCGTAGCAGGCCGTTCCTACCTCCCGAGGAGGTGCTGCGCGGCATGCCCGCGTTGTACTCCACCGAGGACGTTCCAGTGGAAGAGAAGCTGGTGCACGCGCACTTCTTCATCCCTTCGCAGCAGCTCCCGTTCGACTGGTTCCTCATGGAGCTGTCACCCGAGGAGAACTACACGGCCTTCGGCTTCCTCTGCTTGCAGGGAGACACTCAGAACGCTGAGTTCGGGTACTTCGCGCTATGGGAGCTGGCAGACATTTTTCTCGCCCCAGGGCATCCAGCGGTCATCCGCAACGAGGAGCTGGCCACCCCCACCCCGTGGGCTGAGGTTCGGCAGCAGTGGGGAAGGAAGTTCGCATGAACCACACGAGTGTCAAAAAGAAGCAGAGCAACAATACCGAGCAGAACAACAAGGAGAACTCCATGACCACGACCGCCACCGTTCCCACAGCCTCGAAGCCCGCTGAGAGCAATCAGGAGCAGAAGGTGAACACTAACCCGCAGGCTGTCACCGCCCCGCAGAAGTCGCAGGAGAAGCCGCAGAACACCGCTGTGAAGCGCGAGGAGAAGAAGGGGCAGCAGCAGGCGACGATGGCTCCCGCAGCGTCTCAGAAGCCGCAGGAGGTCAAGGAGGACACCCTGAACCTCTCCCAGGTGGCGGCGCTCACGGGCCGCTCCTACGCAGGCGTGAACGCTTCGGCGGAAAAGCTGGCGGCTGCTGGTGCGAACACCAGTGGCAAGGGGAAGGAGTGGAAGGTGACCCGCTCGCACCTCGTGCAGGTCGGGTGGCTGGACGAGCAGGGGAACGCCGTCGCTCCGCAGCGGGGGCGTACCGCTGCAAAGCCCAGCACGGCCGAGTCCTCCAACGCCCCCGCCGTCCTCTCCATCCCCG